>PJEL010000022.1_pt1 | contig 163156 bp, 143 predicted proteins | sample 1853271 | NCBI WGS metagenome assembly PJEL01 (sample SAMN08108733, study PRJNA415343) | Invertebrate metagenome, whole genome shotgun sequencing project. | host: Globobulimina | place: Sweden: Gullmar Fjord | collected 2015-08 | reverse complement strand
TAACGGTTCTCTTTCGACTGAGCCCGTAGAGGACTTTCACCTCCTAGACCAACGCCATGCTCGGCGCACACACTTAGGATAGGTGTCGGCTTCGCGGCACATATCCTTATCTGTTATGTGTGACGTGGTGCAAACATTATTATTGCCATACCAAGTAGAGCTACGGATACTCCTACAAAATCCCAAAATGCTGGACGGATTCCATCGACTAACCACAGCCACAATATTGAGACGAATATATAAACACCACCATATGCTGCATATACTCGACCCGCTGCTGTCGGATGAAGAGATAGTAACCATGCAAAAAGAGCCAAACTAATTGCAGCAGGTATTAATAACCATATCGTTTTACCTTCTCGCAACCACAAATAAGGTAAATAACACCCAATTATTTCTGCTATAGCCGTGATAAAGAAAAGGCCAACTGTTTTTATTTCTGGCAAGGTAATATCCTCAAATTGTTCCTGAAAATGTACGGTTTAACACAATCGTGGTAGAGCGGCCTGTTGCCAGACCGACCCCACACAGATCCGGACGTGCGGAACTACCGCATCCGGCTCTTCAGCTAACTATTCGCTCGTGTGAAAACACGACTCTAATACCAGTCAACAACCACAACTCGCTTGCTGACTTTTGGCTGCACAATATTGAAACACCCTAGCATCTTCTTGAAATTACTCCAATTATAACTTCGCCTTCCGCTACGCCGGTTCAACCATTTGTATAAGCAATGCAACACATTGTCATAGACGTACGACATACTTCGGCTATTGTCTGGCAGTCCAAAATAATTCCTAAATCCAACCAGTTTACGTTTTAACTGCGGGAGCCACTCGCTCAGTTTCAATGAGCATTTCGCTTTGATCCATTGGTAGTATTCACACAGGGTCGCTTTCTGCTTCTTCACGGCGGTACGCCGTCTGAGCCGCGCTTTTCCCTTTGAATCCATACCCCAGTAAAACTCAAAACCGAGAAAAACAAAATGACGTTTTCGGCCGATACGAAACCGGCTAAATGACATCAGTGATGTTTTATCTTCTGCGACGTCTAAGTTGAATCGCTTTAATCGTTTCGGTAACACTTTGAAAAGCGCTCGGCATCATGGACGAACTGAAGTACACAGACAAAATCATCTGCATAGCGGATCATCATCGCTCGGCCTTTCATCCGTGCTTTTAACCATTAATTGATAAGGTTAAGTATTACCTTGTCGTCAATGCGCTGTTTTAGCATCTCCATCAGCCATTCATGGTCAAGGCTGTCAAAGAAGCCTTTAATATCGGCCTCGACAATGTACCCGTAACCATTAAATTGCAGATTGAGCGTTAAACTATGCACCGCTTGATGGGCACTCTTATTCGGTCGGCAGGCATAGCTATTGCGCAGAAAGTCTTGTTCCCAGATGCTTTGTAAGATCTGGCTGACACTTTGTTGCACTAGCTTTTCATCAACGGTTGGTAAACCTAAAGGCCGTTGTTTACCGTTCAATTTAGGAATGAAGATGCGCTTGATGTCGTTCACTCGATAACATCTCTGTTTGAGTTGGCTTCCCAAGCAATCGATATTGTCTTTCAGCTTCGCCTTGTACAAGGCTTTCTCCTGCTCAGACTAGCATCTCTCTATACATGCCACGGCTTAATAACTCCGCTGACTCGCCACAACCTTACCAAAACGGCTGCTTTGCATGGACTTCGATGGCGTTACAAACCTCGTCAGTCAGTTCTAATATTTATCGGAGCGATGCCAGTATTTCAGGGCCACGATAGCCCCTATGGCCTACATAATTCTCTGTGTACGCTTCACCTGTTTTGTTCATTTGATGCAGCCTTTACTACTGAAAAGCAACCGCTAATCTCAAACTCCGCCACAAGCGCAACACTCGATACAGGTGGTGGGTTAAACCTTACCTGACAGGGACTTGCACCCTGCAAGATGCATCAAGCTTTGCTTGACGCACTAACGCCTGCCATCAGTTGCGCCACGATGAACTTACCAAGCGCACTAAACTTCAAACCAAAACTGCCGAACTCTACGCGTCAACTTGATGTTTTTATAGTTGGACAGTCCTTTCTTTCTAGACCATATAAAGGAAGGGATATGCACTGGCCTGCGACGAACATGATGTTTCGTCATTTAATGACTATAACAATCCTTCCGCGCAGGTCAGTTGCTACTTTGCTGCAAAATAAGGTGCGAAAAATGTTCATTAATAACCTTGACCGTCCACCTCAGGGCGTGTTGTTAAACACGAGCCTACTACAGTATGAGGACTAATCTCAGCATGTCTTTATGTTGAATACCCAACTCAAATATTGGCTCATCATAATTGTCGATGAAGAAGTCCTTCTCGATTGAATCTACTCGAAAACCAGCGCGTTGATAGAAAGCCAGCTGATAACCAAATGTACCTGTACCCAAATGAATACGACTAATACCACGATGTTTAACTGAGTCAATTACATACCGAAGTAAAGCTGTACCAGCTCCTTGACCTTGAACCACAGGACTGACTGCAATATTGAATAGCTCAACACTGTTATTATCGAGAGAGTTAAGTACACAAACACCAACAATTTCGCCCGATTTTTCTGCGATGTAACACATTGAGCCTTTGAGATACTTTCTTACATTAACCTCTGATGGATCAGCCTCAAGCAGTAAACCCATTGGAGCTTTTTCAGGTGGAACTAGACTAAATTTCAACATGCCGATTTTAAAATAACCTGTAATTTTAAGATAAGTGTTTAACGCCGAACATAAGTTGCACCACGGCTAGCTCACCAAGCGCACTAAACTCCAGACCAAAACTGCGGAGTAAAACGTGCCAACTTGATGCCTCCATTATAACCGATATGATTCAATCACTTAAGAGCATGATACAGTGAAGAACTCTCAACAACAGCTTACCTTTGCTCTTTTGCGATTCACTCAACGGTACTCATGACGAATTGCTTAATTATCACTTGAAGCGACTTAGTAAACGCTGAGGCCAAACACAATACAGATGAGAACTTTTGTTGCGGCACAAGAATATTGAAGGGGACCTTTGCCTACTTGGCAATAAATTTAGTGCCACAATATTTGAACCGCAACTAGCGTAATAACAAATCAAAACTGCAGAGTAAAGCGCGTTAACTTCATGTTTTTATAGTTAGACAGTCCCTGCAATGTATAACATTTCAAGTCCATATATTTTACGATTAAAGCTGTATATACCTCTCTGGATATCGCGGAGGAATCGTACTATAAAAGTCCCATATTTGGCGCAAATCTTTTTCTAAGTCACCACTTGGGTAAATAACCTTACCAACCCCAACTTCACGCTTTTCATAGTCTAAGTACCCTAAAAGTATTGGCACTTGAGATTGCATTGCAACATGATAAAAACCTGTTTTCCACCGTTTGGCTGGCCCCCTAGTACCTTCTGGTGATACTAAAACGGTTATGCCATCAGAGGCTTCAACGAATTTAACTATTTCATCTACCATTTTAGGGCGTTTGTCACCTGCTTTTTTTTCTGAACGGTCAATCGCAATCGCCCCCATTGGTCCAAGAATCAGGTTAAATGGAAAGCGCATCCATTCTTTTTTTATTATAAAACGTGGCTGAGGTAAGTTCATATAATCGCAAGCTGCCATTGTAAAAACAAAATCCCAATTACTCGTATGGGGAGCACCAACCATTACACAGTTTTTGATATCAGAAGGCGGTAAATCACGTACTTTCCAACCCTGAAGTCTAAACAATAGACGAAAAATAAATTTAAACATTTTCTAGAAATACCATTATTAATAGTTATAAAAAACTCTATGGAGCCCGATTTCGGCTAACACCGCTTAAATACAGTTGTTAGCACGGTTGTAGTAAAACCAAGCTACTTTAACAAATACGTTGAAACAACAAAGTGACCAAGCACTTGAAAAATAACATCTTAATGAATTCTATAATCATTAGTGGCGAGACTCGGAAAACGAAGTTCTTTACATACAGCTGAAAGACCGTATGGATACCAACAACAGGATATGAACATTTTGCGGATGCTAAGAAAGACTAACTCAATATATTATTGGTTATTACCGCAAGATTAGACCACATCAATATAATAGTGGTTTAACACCAAATGAATCAGAGTGATTATTTAATGAAAGATCTAAAGAACAGGCCTGTTTTCCTTGACCACAATAACAATTACTATAGCTAGCATGCTCAATGTTTGTAGAAAGCAAAGAATTTCGGTACAAGTGAAAAGACAAATATGAACCGAGTACAGCTACAACAATGATCATCAAAGAAGAGATATACTTTTTCATATCTCTCCTAAACTCCATACCAAAACCGCCGCGTATAGCGCACTGCTTCACCATGACTACAACACATTGATATATAATATATTTCATCAAGCCAGGATTACAAGAATCTGCACACGTAATGTTTGAGCATCACAACTTAAACAGACAAATCTGGTGATGTGTCTGGTTCTTTAGGAGACACAGACAGTCGAATATTTTCCTCTGTAAGATCATCTACATTACTTAACAATTTCATTAATTCTTGACCTTCCAGTAGAGATTGATCATACAATTTAATCACTTCACTACTGAATGCATTATTTTCATCTGCCTTCATCCTAAAAAATTGCATTTGATTCAGTAGGTTGTTGGTAATATGCTGCGATGAATAAATAGTCGCCTTGAATATTAGCCGTTTTTCTTCTTCTTTTTTCAATAGCATTTTTGTTTGAAAGTCAGCATATATACCAAAACTAATCACCAGTATGACGATTACTACCCTCATCCAAAGTTCATTTGAATCAGTAGGGAAAATTTCAAAATTATCTTCCAAAAAGAAAAGATTATGAATCAAAGACTCTATTAGCCAAAACAAAACCGACAAAAATGTTGCCTTGAGTGTGAAATTAAATTTATTCATGATAATCAATCACATGTAAAACCACGAAGACTTCCGAGTTCAACATGGCTCCTTCTTATCCAAAGATAAAAACCAGACTAGACCTAAGTGTTACTTCTTACAAAAAGAGCGTACAGATTTAATTTGAAAATGTTGTATTTATAACAACTTAGTACCAATCCAATAGCGTTAATGTATGTATATCTACGCGTTATTCTGATCCAACGCCAGCCATAATACGCCACAACGTATTACGATAATGTTGATATAACCACTGAAAACACTAAAGCCAATTCATACCTAAAATGCCGAGCGTTGATGGTCGTTTTGATGACTTTAGGTTTGATTTTGAGTTAGCCTAATCAACAAAACAACAAATAGAGCCAAGTCAATCCCGACGTGCAGCAAAATTGATAATATTAGCCTAAAACGAAAGTCATTTTTTGCCAATACTAATTTCAATTCAGAACTTTCGTATTCATCACTTATAGAACGTAAACTAATTTCATTCTTTAGACCCATAGACAATTCAGTTGAGTTCCAGATCATGTATAAATTTGCGATAAAAAAAACGAAAAGAGCGAGCATCAAAACAATTAACTGCTCTCCTTTTGGTTGAAAACTACTAAATAGCCATGTTCCGACAGCAAGAACTACCCCACTCCAATACGTCCAATATTGATTAATTCGAGACTCGATTTTTTCTCTAAGATCAAATAGTTCGAATCCTTTCATAGTATCCCCTTTAACTGCTGAGCTAGAACCTAACGCCTAGAGCTTACGAACCCCAAAAAATCAACAGTATCCTACTCCACTGCCACTTGATTTATTATCATAAAACTCTATCATCCCCGAAATTAACTTTACTAGGAATTGAATGTGAAAAATCGTATCCATACTGCATACAGAGGCGAAATTTATGGTATTTCCTTTTTTTCTTATTTTGCAAACCATTACTCTAAGAATTCACATCCTCAGCTGTGGAAAACATTAATTAATGTTGAAACTTTAACGGCAAAACTCCTAGAACCTAGCCTTGATAAACATTCAATTGAATACGATAAACACGATAAAGATATGCAGCTAAAAGGCAGAGAAGATGCTGCCGTTTGGATAGAACTTCCTTGGCCTCAATTAGTGAAAACACTTACTAACTGGGTTGAACCATACGAAAGCAAATATCAGGAATGGGCAAAAGAAGCAAAAGAAGAAGTCAACGCTTTTAATCTTATTGCAGATCATGAAACTGCTATTTACAGGTGTTGGAAAGCAGAAATGCTCGGGCAGTCTGGAGTTCCAATTCTGTTGAAATTCGTACAGCAGTATTCAGCGACATAACGCCAGCAATAAAGTGCGCCACGATGAACTCACCAAACACACTAGACTCCATACCAAAACTGCGGAGTAAAATGCGTCAACTTCATGTTTTTATGCATTAATTTAGATAGTTAGTTAAACAATTTTGCCGTGAATTTATCAACTGGTTCAGGAAGAAGATCCTGCGGGTGATCACCACCAAATGTTACTATCCCACTTTTTCCATCAACAACAGCTGATTTAATCTCGGTTTTAGTATCTACATCTATGACTGCAATTTTGACCGTTACCTTATCAGGTTTAGCTGACCATTCTGTTGCTCGATCTTCCCAATGCATTATTGTGGGATAAAATAAATAATCGTATCCACCACGCTTTGCTGAATTTAAAGCCTCAGGGAATAACTCTGGCTTCCCTGCAACCTCAACGTTATGTAACCTTTTAATTAAGCTAGTTTGAATAGCCTGACTTAACATCATTCCAGAACCATTATAATGATGGTTACCATATGAACCATCTTTCGACAGAGCAATATAAACGGATTGTGTTGAATTGATTGTTGTCGTTATATTTGATTCAGTAACATTTAAACTATGTGAATCAGCACACCCCCAAAGTGATGCTAAACACACCGCCATAATAATTTTTTTCATATACCCTCGATACTATAAAATAATGCATAACATTTTATTATGCGTAATTTTTGGTACAAAGTGTCATCGTAAGTTCTGACACAGACTTACCGTCAATACGATAACAATCCGACATTTCACCAATAACTTTAAAACCGTACTTCAAGTACAAGTTCTTCGCTGGAATATTGTTTGAAAGCACATTTAAATCAAGCCACTCAATACCTTCGGATTCTCGACAAAACTTGATGACCAACTCGATTAACTTTGCACCTAAACCTTGTTTTCTCGCACTTCCGTCAACACCCATGCCCAACATCACACGGTGAAACCTATACTCTTCGCTGTAATGACGTAGGTCTATGTGACCAATAATTTTTTCGTTTGTCTCTTTGACCATCCAGAGTTTTCGCCAACCAGCTTGACCCACACTTAATCCAAAACCATCACGAAACTTAGCTTTAAGTGGTTCGGTAACTACGCAGTGTTTTTTGGCCATTGGCTGGAAGAGTGGAGAATCGTCAGCAGCATTATCTAAAAGATGCGTACCTAAATACTCAAAGAACGACTCTAAATCTGATAATTTTGCTTCTACTATATCCACGTATTCTCCTGATTACGCATAACAGATTGTGAATTTTCTTTAATTCTCTTTCAATGTAACGTCTTACATAAGTTGCACCACGGCTAACTCACTAAACACACCAAACTTCATACCAAAACTGTGGAGTAAAACGTGTCAACTTCATGTTTTTGTTAGCTCTTTTCATCTTCGATACGTGACATTAAATGATTAAACTCGGAATTCAACTCTGACTCAATTGTCTCTTGGTAGCTGTCAGTATCATATGAAACCATCCTAAAAAGTCCCTCTAAGTCTTCAACAAGTTTGACTATTGGCAATTCAACTTCGTCTGAAACATGGAGACCTCGGTTTGACTTAATGTAACGTGACCAAGTAGGAGTAATTTCATAGCACTCTATGGCATCAATTACAGCATTAAAACGTAGCTCAGGGACTTCGATATTGAGTTTGTTGCAACTACCAAGTAAGTCTGCATATAAAGACTTAATATTATGCTTACTTTCCAGCCTATCAAATTGTCCTTTAGATGGGATATTTGACAGCGTAACTTGATTATCAATAAGCTCATGCTTCATTTTGAATAAATCGTAGGCTAACCCTAGAAGATCTTTAATTTTAAGCTCTACTGTGTGCCTTACCATATAGAAGATTGGTAAACCGAATTCATCAAGCTGTTTATTGGCTATAGCGTTGTCCAATAATACTCTAGCTGATTTCAGATATGCATACGCATAACATGGTTGACGCATATCGCCACCAAATCTGGAAACACCATTTTCTAGATCTTTTTCAATCAGTTCTTTTGGTTTGCCAAATGTAATAATGTCTGTCTCTTGTCCAGGTTGCTTCAAGTAGATGTTCATATTTACCATATAAATAAGATTCCGTGCGATTTCAACTTTGAGAGTGCTAGCGCCTGCAATAAGGTGTGCCCCACTGAACTAGCAAAGCACACTCAACTCCGAACCAAAACCGCCGAGTGTAAGGCATCACCTTGATTGCTTTATAGTTGGACAGTCCTTTCTTTATAGACCATATAAAGGAAGGGATATGCACTGGCCTGCGACGAACATGATGCTTCGTCATTTAATGACTATAACAATCCTTCCGCGCAGGTCAGTTGCTCACTGTCGATGAATACTCAGGGCACTTTCAGCTTGAACACTATAATGCCTTCACACGTCAGTCAGCTGCATATCACTACTCATAATGTAGCAACTGGAGGCGAAGATGTTAGTTTCACAACTCACAGAACCCCACATTTTCATTGGTCTTGATTGGGCTGATCGTAAACACGATGTTTGCTATCAACATCATGATAAAACAATCAACTCAGTGATCAGTTCTAAAACAGAAACAATCCATCAGTGGTTGCATCATTAAGATTATGCCGACGATACCAACGATTACTTCAACGAGGGAAACATCGTAACTTGATTGTAACGGCCATTGCCCGAGAAATGATTGCATTCATTTGGTCGATTACACATGAAGTTGTCTTATCCCCCGTCGATCCTAAACAACGATTAGTAAGAATACCGAAATGACAAAATTTGAGTTGGCGTATCAGGTCAAGCCACGATTAGTGGTGCAAACTCCGACAGGCGTTGGCTGGCTATTACGATAAGTAATAAATCCACGAGTATAAACTGAAGACCGGCACCACGACGTAATAAGTAAGGTAGGTAAGGCTGATTACAATAATCAGTAATCCACGAATACCAGCATGTTAATCGTCGAAAGTTACAGGCTTCATCTAATGCGTCAGCTCATCTCTCACAGATATCTTGGCTCTGGCTTTGCTTGAGTTAGATTTTCTACACGCTGCTTGACATGGGGAGTCATACCAACGCCTACAATAAGGTGTGCCAACACTGAACTAGCCAAGCACACTGAACTCCAAACCAAAACTGCGAGTGTAATGCATCACCTTGATTGCTTTATATTTTGAACACTTTCATAAATTTCTGAAAGAAATACAAAACAAAAGCCCCAAGAAAACCGTTTGAAACCCATGAGCCATAATCCAATACGTATTTTAATGTCTTAAGATTATTATCAACCTTCCAATCAGACATATACCAAGCTATTACAAGTGACAAGGAAAAAACAAAAACAGCAGGCACAGCCATCGCCCAACTTTTAATACTTGAGTTGTTAACCATCTCATCAATAGCACCACTTGCTATTACTGATGCAAACACTGGGATTAAAAATGCTAACCAATAATGATAGTTTTCTGATAGAAACCCAACACAGAAACCCAGTGCACATAGGATAAGAGCTGAAATCAAAGAACTGGTTCTAATCTTTATTTGCTCAATCGTTAGGTAGTTACTATTATTTATTGCATACTTCAAAGTGCTCTCAAAATTGCGTCCCCAGAATGTCTGCTTTTTGGAATAAAACCACTCAATCAAGAAACAAACTTGTATAACACATAATATGAAAAATGAACCTAACTTTTCACCTGATGACAATGTAGCTTCAAACCAATAAGGTACTTGATAAACAGCAAATCCAGCTAAAATCAACGCCGATAATGTAGATGTGGCAATCCACTGCAACTTTGCACATTTAGTGAGAACCACTAATTTTTCGTATTCAATATTACTGTCTGACATGATGAACCTTTACAATAACAAAACTCCAGCATTATACTTAAATATCAGGATGTTATCTATAACATGAAGTAGAGGGGTAGTGAAAATATAACGCCGGGCATATGGTGCGCCACGATGAATTCACCAAACCCACCGAACTTCAGACCAAAACCGTCGAGTGTAAAGCGTCACCTTGATGCCTTTAGCCCAAAATATATGCGCACAATTTATCCGAAGATATAATTATCTATTCATATTCAAAGCTATCATTTTCTTCAATCGCGCCAGTTCCTCCACAATTGGAGCAAAACTCAATTTCTTCAAGCCCATCTCCATAGCAAGTGTGGCACTGAGCAAACGGTTTATCGTCTTCAGGATCGTATCCTGAACCACCACAATTTTTACATGTAACTTCAATATCACCTCCCCTTCCACGGCAAACAGGGCAAGGAACTTCATTATAAGTGTCCTCATATTCTTCATCTGACTCGATCATTGATTCCAAATCTTCAAAGTCAGTATAAAGTCCGTCATGAGTTCCATTTACAATGGAATAAAGAGATGTACGCAATAATTCATACTTATAATCAATTTCGAAGTTTGGTGATGTTATATGAGTAAACAAATTATAAGGTTTGTCTTTTGTAGGTGACTCGTTTAAATAATACCCTTCAAAATCTGGATTCTGTACAACAGTTAAAACTCTACCATAAGCAAGATCTGCAGCCTCTCTAATTCTTTTATTGATTGTCCACATTGCATTTAAACCACCAGATTTATTTTCTTTTTTATCTAAATCATGAATAGCTATAGCTGATGCTTTAAATTGATCAAAAACTTTTATGAATGTGGGAATATTTGCCTTGCCTCTGCAATTAATAACGCAATATTTCCCTTCAAGTTCGTCTCTTTCAAGAATATATTGATAAGCCAAATACTCTGTATCACCTTCAACAAGTATTGAATTATCGTAAAAGAAGAACTCATTTACTGTTGGACAGCACTTATTTAGCATTTTTAAATTATCTTTTTCATCATCACTAAACCGAGCCTTGTCCGTTTGAAAGTAATGCACACCTTGTTGTTTATTTGATACTTTAATTAATGTTGTATGGTCTTGCGTCAAATCAATAAATACTGGGGAATGTGTCGTACACATTATTTGCCAGCCTTCAATTTCAGCAAGCGAATATATAGCTTTACGAGCAGATCTAATTACAGACGGATGTAAGTTTATTTCTGGCTCATCTAGCAATAGTATCTTAGGTGCTTCCGTTCTTAATACATTCCTCCCTTTTTTATAAAGCCCTTCACTACATAATGCATTTATTGCAGACCATAAAAAGGCTCGCTTTATACCTGTCCCTTGATGTTCAAGAGATGATGAATTACCTTTTGAGGTGATGAAGAACTTACTTCCATCTTTGATAGTATCTTCTGGCTTAAATTTTCCTACACCAGTTTCAAAACAAACCTTGACACCATCGAAGAGTTTATTGATTTCAGCTTCAATAGTTGAATTTATACCTTTTAATTCTATTGCTAGTTCTTGTTCAACTTCTTTTGCTAACTTATCAATTTCAGCTACTATTCCTGAAATTTTACTTTTGTCGTCCTTTAATTTTTTAGCAGCATTTTTTGAAGCAAGATCTTTAACAACTTTTTCTAACGCTTCATATCCATCATTCGGATTCACACGAATAGGAGTAGGTAATCTACTTTGTAGAAGAGTGTTCCAACCACCTGCACCACCTTTTTTCCAATCATTTATCTTATTACTAAAACTATACTTAGTACCCGACTCATCAGCTGAGTCCCATCTTATTTGAAATTTTGCACAACATCCAAACTCAGGATCATTACTAAGCATCCACTCTTGACCCAATGACTCAATATCTCCAGTCGTTATTTCTGTAAATACTCCAGTAATAGTAATTGGGTTCCTATCATATCGACCATGAAAGTAATCTATTGATAATGGAGATCCCATTGAAACATACGCTTCATATGCATCTAATACTGTTGACTTACAACTGTTGTTAGGGCCAATCAAAACAACTATGTTATCTATTAATATCTTCACTTCATCGCTAATTCCCTTGAAGTTTGATATCAACAATGCTGCTAATTTCATTATTAATTCCTTATTAATATTAATTTTCAATCATCAGTATTTTGGAGTAGTTTTTAGTAACTACATACGTTGGCTTGGATGTAACAGATATCACCAGTATGGGCTAACATTTTATTCTACGAATTGAATTCGTATATCCTCACTAAATCCACAGATATACGATCTGCGATCGTATATCTCACTTCAGTATGAAGAACCCTATAAATACGCTACCACCCTCGGGTACACCCCCGCATGCGTAGTAATAAAATGTAGGCTGTATGATACCAACTGATTTGATATGTAACTTGATGAAAGTCTAATTAATTAGGCATCAACTACCGACTTATAAGTCAATAAGCACTAAATGCGTAATTTTTAAACACTATCGGGCATCGCAGAGGTTCACCACATTGAAATCTATGGGATATGTAAGGCTAAGTAGAAAGTGAAATCACGTTCTTAACCATTATGTGCGTCGTGGAATCTAATTTGATTACGTTCTAATCACTAGCAATGACAAATCTTCATGTAATACTGATCGTTTACTATATACAGTTCACTCAGCAGGCGTGAAGTAACTCAAGTTTCTAGAGTCTCATTTTCTAGGTTTTTCTTTATCTAAACTGAACAAGCTGATTTTCATAAAAACAACAATATCGCAATAAGATCATAAAAAACAATACGATAATAAGAAAGCCATAATCTCATTTTGCTATACAGAATCCCAAATGAGACTGGAACTGACAATATGAGGCTGATCATGCTCTTCGTATTCGAAAACTACTGTATAAACCTATGTATAAACAACTCAACAATGATGAGTTACTTCAAATTTTTCTATATCCATTAATTCTCTATTATCTACGCTTAACCGGAAAACTGGTTTTACTCACAATAGCCAAAAATAACAAATAACCCTAGTAAACAAATAGATAAGACGAAAAATTCAGTCCCATTTACCCGGAAAGAATCCCAGATGAGACCGGAAAGGACACAAAAAAATACTTGCATCCTCGTCTAAATAACACTACTGTACGTTCATACAGTACAGTATAGATACACAGTACTATTTACCACTGGTATAAGGATGACACCCCATGACAGCATTATTGAATAACCTACAATCGGTTACTGCTTCTCAGGCATATAAATCAACCTTTACAACAAACTCTACTTTGTCTCAATACCAGTCGGTTAAATGCCCAATTGATGTTTCATTTACCGATGAGTCACAAACTCAACTCGCCTACTTTCTACGTTTATTAAAACAAGCAAGTTTGCAGAGCCGTTGGATTATGTTCATTGGCGACGAAGCGATGATCGATAAGAAGCTTCTTATAAGCGCAGGCGTCGATATTAATAAGGTGCTAGTCTTAAAAAGCAAAAAATTGCTCGACGACCAAGCATTGATGACAAAGGCATTGATCGGTGGTAACTGTAGTGCCGTTATTGCGGCGGGTAACATTAGTAGTTTCCAAACAGATGCTATTCGCCAAGCATCAGAACAAGGTCAAACGCTAGCTTTTGTTATTAATCATGCGACAAAACATAAAGTTACCCTTCACTAGTTGTGAAACAAAGCGTTACAAAGCTACTAATAATGTTGTTGGTTAATCAAAATATCTTATTAATATGTTGATCTATAGCAATGAAAAGGGTTATCCACTGCTATTAAGTTAATCAATGTCACATAATTTCTGAAAATTATCAAAAAAGCACAATGAAATGCTTTATTATCTACGTCCTATAGTTATATACACCGGATTTTATTTTGGATAATAAACTTGGCTTAGGTGCGATGACCGCACTGGTAATAGGGTCTATGATTGGTGCGGGCGTCTTTAGCCTTCCTCAAAACATGGCTTCAGTGGCTAGCCCAGCAGCTGTAATGATTGGTTGGAGCATTACAGGTGTAGGCATGATTTTTCTCGCTCTCGCTTTCCAACACCTTTCCCATTTAAAACCTGAAATCGAAAGTGGCGTTTTTGGTTACGCCCAAGCAGGTTTTGGTGACTTCGTAGGCTTCTGTTCCGCATGGGGCTATTGGTTAAGCGCAATGCTTGCCAACGTTTCTTATTTAGTTATCGTCTTCAGCACGCTAGGTATGTTTTTCGATCAACCTGATATGATTTTATTTGGCGAAGGAAATACCTGGCTTGCTGTTGCGGGCTCCTCTATCTTATTATGGCTTGTACACGCCTTAGTACTTCGTGGTATTCAAACTGCTGCCATTATTAATATGGTAACAACCATCGCTAAACTAGTTCCCCTCTTTATGTTTATTGCTTTCGCATTTATAGCATTTAAGTGGGATACCTTTATTTTTGATTTTACTGGGCTTCATTTTGGCGAAGAGCATGATCTGCTTTCTCAAGTAAAAAGCACCATGCTAATTACAGTCTGGGTATTCATAGGTATTGAAGGCGCAGTGGTTGTTTCAAGCCGCGCAAGACACCGTCGAGATATTGGTAGAGCAACCATTCTTGGCCTATTAACCGCTTTATCTATTTATGTACTGGTAACGCTGCTTTCTATGGGGGTTATTACCACTCAAGAGTTAGCGACTTATCACAACCCATCAATGGCACAAGTGCTCACGCATATCTTAGGCCCTTGGGGTGGAATTATTATTGGTTGTGGTTTGTTAATTTCGGTATGCGGAGCATTCTTAAGCTGGACTGTATTAGCCTCTGAAGCGCCCTATCTTGCCGCTAAAGATAAGATGTTTCCTAAGTGCTTTGCCACTCAGAATAAAGCGGGAAGCCCTGTAAAATCCCTTTTATTAACTAACATCTGCATTCAAGTTTCATTGTTTTTTGTTATGTATTCAGGGGGAACGTATGACACCCTACTGGCCATCGCTTCTGAAATGATTTTAGTGCCTTATTTCTTAGTCGGTGCATATACATTGCAGTTAGCTATTCAGACTAAAAATCGCGGTTCACTGCTATTTGTTGGGATTTGTGCAAGTAGTTACGGCTTATGGCTTCTATATGCTTCAGGCTTAAATTACCTGCTGCTTTCTGCATTACTTTACGTTCCCGGTTTGTATTTCTACGTTAAAGCTAAACGCGAACAAGGCGTAAAAGTATTCGTTGGGAAAGAAAAAGCGGCTGCTAGTATGCTCACCGTTGCTGCTTGTTTTGCAGTCGGTATGCTTTGGACGGGTATCTTATAATTCTGTTAATTTTACTCGTTCTAAAATAGCAGACACAAAAAAGCCAGCTTACAACTGGCTTTTCTTTTACCTACAAATGCTAGTTTGGCGCTAGAGCGTGTATCAGATACTGACTCTTAACTGTTCACCATTGTCTTCTATAAAGCCAATGTGACAACCCGACTTCTCTTCGATTAATAATAATTGCTCTTCATCCAAAGAATATGGCAAAGAAATCACAATCTCATCAATGTGTTCTGAGCGCGCTAAACGCAACAAACGCACAAGATTACTGGCATCACTCACATTGGTAGAAAGCACTTTTAATGCTTGCATTTGCAACTGTTCAGAAACACTTAACCCGCTAGGTAAAGATGACCTCCATGATATCTCAAACGCAGGTATACACGCTTTTATCGCATCTAAAAAAGTGAAACGATGCTTACAAGACGCAGATAAGAATAACGTGTAATCAAACACTACATTTTCTTTTTTTGAGGATGCGGCTAATATTTCCATATATCTCCTTAAAAGAAAAATCACTTACCTTTACTAATATGGCTAGTGCAATTAATTGCACTAGCCATTTACTATACGATTAAGTTGTTTAGAAGGTATTCTCAGTTTTAAAAAACTTGCACTGGATCTTACTTTTAGAGCATAAAAATCAATAATTAAATACAATGAAAACATACATTTAACAACCAACAAACCTAACCTGAACATATTTCACACGAAACGTATAATTCTCTCTTTTTTCGTAAGAGACATAATAACAACTAACATTAACTCCATTATTCACATTGACATTAATGCATAAGCTATTATTTTTATGGATATAATTATAAAATGAAGATGTTAAATACTTCCCTTCAAAAGCCATACATAAACAGAACTGATGTATGGAGCTTAAACATATCATTTTATTACGTCCCTATAACGTTACTAGTATGTTATTGATATTATCAATGCGCATAAAAAAAACCCCAGAGACTATTAATGATTAATAGATTATCTGAGGCTTTAAAGTATTACTTACACACTACATTCTATGCTGTTGCTAATTGCTCTTGATCTGATTTTTTCAAGACCGCATAGCTAATACCTGTTACCAATGTACCTGCCGCAATCGCCACTAAATACATAAGTGCTGGGCTAATCGCATTTGGAATAAGCAGAACAAACAGACCACCGTGTGGTGCCATTAGTTGCGCACCAAATAGCATCGACAATGCACCTGTTAACGCACCGCCTGCCATACAACATGGGATTACACGCATTGGATCGCGAGCTGCGAAAGGAATTGCACCTTCAGAGATAAAGCAAAGACCTAAAACAAATGATGCTTTACCCGCTTCTGATTCGCTTGAGTTAAACTTACGTTTCGCAAGGAATGTGGCTAAACCCATACCCATCGCAGGTACCATACCCGCAGCCATTACTGCTGCCATTGGCGCATAAGTTTGTGACGCTAATAGACCCACACCAAATGTATATGCCGCTTTGTTTACCGGACCACCAAGGTCGAAACACATCATACAGCCAAGAATAATACCCAGCAGTACCGCGTTGGCAGAACCCATGTTATTCAAGAATTCGGTTAAACCCGTCATTGCTGCAGCAACAGGGCCACCAACAACGTAAATCATGATTAAACCCGTGATTAAACTCGCAACAAGCGGAATAATCAGTATTGGTTTAAGTGCTTCCATCGATTGCGGTAGCTTCACTTTATCGGCTAAGAACTTCGCACTGTAACCAGCAAGGAAACCTGCAACAATACCGCCAAGGAAACCAGCCCCCGTTGAACTCGCTAACATACCGCCAATTAAACCAGGTGCTAAACCCGGACGATCAGCAATAGAGAAAGCAATAAAGCCGGCAAGCACTGGAACCATTAGTGCAAAGGCTGAACCACCACCAATTGTCATTAATGCCGCTGCTAATGTGCCTTCTTCTTTAAAGGCTTCAATACCAAAAACAAAAGAGAGAGCAATAGATAAACCACCTGCAACAACCAGTGGCAACATGTGCGAAACACCCGTCATAAGGTGTTTATAGGCACCTGTTTTTTCTTGATTCTGAGCGCTAGAAGATGCACTGCCCGCTTCATGCTTGTATACCGATGCACTTGAAAAGGCTTTGTCCATTTCTTGCTTCGTTTTCTTCAGTGCTAAACCAGTGCTTGTTTTATACAGTTTTTTACCATCAAAGCGGGCTAAATCCACTTCGATATCAGCGGCAATGATCACAAGATCAGCAGCTGCAATTTCTTCATCGGTTAATTGGTTTTTAGCACCAACCGACCCACGAGTTTCAACTTTAATATCGTGACCTTGGCGCTGGCCTTCTTGCTCGAGCGCTTCAGCCGCCATGAACGTGTGTGCCACACCAGTAGGACACGCTGTAATAGCAACAATCTTCTTCTTACCAGATGTATTACTAACAGCAGCCTCTGCATTTTTTAGTTCAGATGCTGACAACACAGCGGCCTTATCAACAGCAAGTTCTAAATAAGCTTTAGGATCAGAGAAACAGGCAGATACTGCTGATTGATAAACTTTTTTGCCCGCAAAACGTGATGTATCAACCGCAGTGCTCGCTGCAATAACAATGTAGTCTGCCGCTTTAATTTGTTCTGTTGTTAGTGATGTAGAAGCTGTAACGGTTGACTGACACTCAATGTCAGCATTCCATTTAAGCTCTGCTGCTGCTTTTTCTAATAAGCCAGCAGCAATTACGCTGTTGGCAATGCCACTAGGGCAAGCTGTTACGATTGCAATCTTCATGTTGATACCCTCATATCCGTGTTAGCACTTCACATTATTAATTGAATTATCCAGTTCGTTTGTACTTGCAAGTACACAACCAGAAATAGTGACTCTTTCTTTCATCGCATTCACCGCGTTAATGTCTTCAACGCCCACGCCAACTTGGCTGACAGCTAAAGCAGAAAGCGCAGTTGCGAAACGAAGAGTTTCTTGTTTCGACCACTTATTGATATGACCCCAGCACATTCCAGCCACCAGCGTGTCACCAGCACCAACGGTACTAACAACCTGCATTTTTGGTGGTTGCGAACGTAACCAGCCTTCATTATTCAGCCACATCACACCGTCTGCTCCTAAAGAAACCACTACATTAGCGATGCCTTGTTCAGCCAGTTGTTCTGCAACCTCTGTAAAATCGTGTTCTGTTGTTAACTCTCGACCCGCCCACTGTGCAAGCTCTTCATCATTAGGCTTAACTAACCACGGGTTCTTGCTAAAGCCAGCCACTAATGCCGCTTTACTGCTATCAAAAAGCACCTTTTTGCCTTCTTGATGCAAACGCGCGATCCAATCTGCACATAATTCAGGAGTAATGCCTACCGGTAAGCTACCTGCAATCACAAATACATCGTGAGTTTCCGCTAATTCAAATAACGTCTGTTCAAACCGATTGATATCATCTTGTGATACGGCAACACCCGGGAAGTTGATATCGCTGACTACTCCTGTATTTTCAACAAGCTTCACATTAATGCGGCTTGCGCCCTTTACACGAATGAACTTGTCTGTCGCGCCAATCTCTTCAAACAATTGGCAGAAAGGTTCTTGGTTATCGGCGCCTAACAGCCCCGTCACCGTTACATCTGCACCTAATTCAGCTAGCACTTTAGCCACGTTAACGCCTTTGCCCGCAGGATGAAGGCTACCTTTATTCACCACATTAACGGTGCCAAGGGACAATGAATCTAAGCTGCCCGTTAAATCCAATGCTGGGTTTAACGTAACAGTAACGACTTTCGGCTTAATTACGCCTGTCGCTATAGCTGTAGTTATAGCCGTCGTATCCATCATTATTTACCCTCTCCTAAACCATCAGCAATTGCTTGACCAATCGATTCAAGTGCAAGTTCAGCGTCATCACCTTGAGCGGTAAACTGCAGTTCATGTCCACATTTCACCCCCAGTGCAATCACTTTCATCAAGCTTTTCGCATTCGCAGGTTTGCCTTCACCGTTAAGATTAACCACCTGAATAGCGGAGGTGAATTTCTTCGCGACACTCACTAACATCGCACCAGGGCGAGCATGTAAGCCATGTGAATTGCGAATTTTGAACGATGCTGTAGAGCCTTCTAATGTTTCTTGAGTCAGTAAAGACACCACTTTTTCAGCATCTGCACTTTCCAACTTGTCGGCTTGCGCTGTATAGACAAGCTGCGTTATAAAGCCTAAATTTGATACATGTGCGCTGTTACACGCTGCCACCATAATCAAACCTTTAACGGCTTGACCACTCTCTTCAAACGCCACAGCAGGAGTAACAAAAGACAGTGCAGTACGAGACACATCTTGATTGCTTTTCGCTAACCAAATTCCTTGCCCTAAATGCGTAGCACCTATTGCAATCGCATCTGCCACACAACCATTACCTGCAAACTGGCGATTCTTAATAAGCCCAGCCGCAACTGCTGTTAGTTGAATCAAATCTGTTGCTGGGAATGCCAATTGAACAAGATCTGTATCAAATTCGGCTTCTAATTGCGCTTCGCCATTTAAGATAGAAATGATGCCACTTTCGCTCTCGCAATTTTTTAATTTCTCTTCAACGCCATCAGCTGAAAGCACTTTCGTTAGCTGCTTCAAAATACCAAGGTGCTCATCAGATTTAGCGGCAATACCAATCGCTAAATAAACCGTTTTGCCATTGCCCCAGTTAACACCTTGTGGGAAATGATGCACTTTCACGCCAGTCTGCTTCACCAAACTGCGAGTATCTGTTGTACCGTGTGGAATCGCGATACCGTTACCTAAGAATGTGGAATTTTGCGCTTCACGTGCAAGCATGCCATGCACATACCCAGTTTCTACTAGCCCTTGTGTTTCAAGGCTTGCTGCTAATGCTTTAATCGCATCTTCTTTATTGGTAGCGGTTTGCTTTAACTGAATATCGTTCTGAGATAGTGACAACATGTATTCACTCCACTGGATTTCTGTCTTCTATTTGTCTGATTAGTACTAATAACCGAGGTGAAAATCTCTATTCATACCAGTTAACATACCCATCGACACGTCGTGTAATTATAAGTAGATACTTCAACCTAAAAGCTGAATCGTTTCAGCATTTAGTGAAATTAAAAGTTTCAGTAAAGCCACTTAACATTTTAGAGCTTTGCTGAAACCTTTCAGCAGACATACTGAATCGTTTCAGCTATGATTGCAATTGTTCTATAAAGGATCATTTGCGATTATATGATCAAGCGCACAAATCTCTTTTTAATCTCTATTATAAGCAAACGATAAGAACTCATCATGACGTTAGATGAAATTGCAAAATTGGCTGGTGTATCTCGCACAACAGCTAGCTATGTTATTAATGGTAAAGCGAGCAAATACCGGATCAGTGAAAAAACACAAGTAAAGGTAATGGCAGTTGTTAATGAACATAACTTCCGCCCTGATCATGCTGCGACCTCTCTTCGTGCAGGCAGTAGCCGATCGTTTGGTTTAATCATTCCCGATCTAGAAAACAGTAGTTATGCCAAATTAGCGAAATTACTCGAAAGAAATGCGCGTAAAGCAGGCTATCAATTGATCATCTCGTGTTCTGATGATGATCCAGATACAGAAATGAAAGTTGCAGAAACACTATTAAGCCGTCGTATCGATGCGCTGCTTGTTGCCAGTGTCCTGCCTGCTGATAATGATTTTTATCCACGCATTCAAACTGGTGGCGTACCTGTTATTGCACTCGACCGTGCGTTAGACGATGAAATCTTTGCCAGTGTAATAAGTGAAGATTTAGAGGGGGCATTTGAGCTTACTCAGACCCTCCTCAATAAAGGTGTGAATAGCATTGGGTTGGTGGGAGCCGTACCTGAGCTAGGTGTGTCGAAAGAACGTGAGCAAGGTTTTTTAACGGCTATTCGTCGTCATCAACCTGATATCAACATGCACATTGCTTATGGCGATCATTTCAGCCAAGAACAAGGGCAAAAACAGGTGCAACAATGGATTGATTCAGAACACTTCCCTGATGCGATTCTCGCCACCTCTTATACCCTATTTGAAGGCATCCTTGATTGCTTACTGGCTAATCCCGAATTAATGTCGAAAATTCATTTAGCAACATTTGGTGACAACCGTTTATTGGATTTTTTACCCATTAAAATTCAATCATTACCCCAACAATTTGAGCTAATTGCAGACAATGCTCTAGAGTTAGCACTCAATGCCGCAGCAGGTCGCTACCGAACAGGGGTTGAAGTTGTACCAAGAAAGATAAAAAGACGATAGCGTAAAAAATAGCGACCTCACATCGCCGTTAACAAAAATGAGAGCCTATTAGTTACGAGTAATACGCTCTCTTTTTACCATCAAGTAGAGTACTTATCTGCATCTCTTAACTGTTTAAACGCTACTTTACTTAATCTAAAAAGCCGTTTAGCTTGGTTGAGGTAATCTGTTTTATCACCCTCAATTCTACGGCGATTAAGCTGCGTATTAACGCCATCTTCATACGCAAACTGTAACAACACCCCTATTTCATCTAGATTAAACGCCACCTTATCTTCACTAACGCACACCGGAATAATATGATTAGGCGATAACAATTCTTGGTTATATTCAACGGCGGCTTTAATGGTTTTCGCTTTAGCTGTTGTTGGCTGTTCTATATTGTAAGGTGGTTGCCACTCTTGCACAGGCTGAAGGCGATCAACTTGATTGACCAAAGCCAATATCTGCGGTTTTTTTCGTGATCGGTTTTTCAGCTGTGTATAAAATTCATCAATCGCTGCTTTGAGATGAGTGTCTAGTGTTCTAGCTGATTGATTGGCTTTGAGTACCCACAAGACAAGATCACTGTTAGCAATTTGATCAACAATCAAAGCTTCTGTTTTAGCATTGCCATCAATACCAGGAAGATCGATCAAATGGATCAGATCGACACCATCGACTTCGCATTTATGAACATGAATACTGTCGGTTGAAGGAATTGCACTGACTTCAGCAACCATACTGCCAACCACGGCATTCACCACCGATGATTTACCCGCACTTACTTGCCCAATAACAGCAACCCGCAATGGTTCGATATTAGGCTCGACTCGTGCACGATCTTTAGTGACAACGTCACTCTCGGCAAGTTCTGTGTCTCTGGCTTTAAAGCGGCCACTGTATAAATCAATCGCCACAGAAACCACTTCTTGTAACAGCGTTTTCTTCAAGCGATGCTGTACATCGGTACTGACTTCATCAAAAAGCCGGCCAATAATCTGACTTCTAGCTTCGGCAATCCAGCCTGCTGGGGTAACGGCACGAAATATACGATAAACATCGTACGCTTTCTTCGCGGTGTCCATTTTGTCTTTGTGTGCATACCCTTGCTTGATAGTGGTTAGCTTTATTTTTTCTGAAAATGGAATATTTTCTTTAAGAAAGATACGATAACGATGGCTAACTTCTTCGACCATCAATAAAAACTCAGGGGCAGTAAATGCTAAATCGTGAGCGGTAGCATTCGGCGCATATTCACGGGCCACCTGAGAGGCTAAATCAAAACCATGCTCACGCAAACTGCCCCACTCATCATCGGTATCTAGCTTATGTTGAATAGTGATGTTGAGCTTTTTCCACACTTGAAGATCAAACTCAGACCATTCAGCATTAGGTTCGACAGTGGCTTTCTCAAAGTTATCATCGGTTAGCGTATTCTGTTGTGTGCCATTTCGTTTTTGGTGTTGCTTCGATGGGTCTTGTTCAGAAAAGCGCTGCTTAGTCGCCCTTTGTTTCAAGAAAAGAAACGGTAAAAAGATAACAAGACAAAACACGGCTGATAAACCTAAAAATAGCAGCCATTGCCCATTTTCAAACAATGACACCGCACCAAAAACAGCCAGAATAATGAAGGGAATGAATATCGCCGTAATCATTAAGGGCACAAAACCATAAGATAAACGGCTCAATAATCGATAACTATTTTTAAGCTGCTTCATCGTTTATCCTGTTTGATATTCTGTTTGATGCCTTGTTCTCTATTATTGGTATTCTGATTATGGCGCTTTTCTATTTTTTCAGTTTTATGCATCTCCGTTTCAGCAACATTTTTAATACTTTCAAATGCTTGCTCAAAAACGGCTTTCATTTCTTCTTTCGTTACCGTTTCGCCTTTGCTCTTATGGTATAGGTATTTACATGCAGCACGACCAATCGCGTATGTCGATGAAAAGCTCATTGCTGCTGCTGTTGCACTGCCTATCGTTTGACCATAAACCGGAATGAATTTCACCAACTGCCGAATCCCCAACTTCGAGAGATACTGCACCATAAAACCCGTACCCAATGTGCCTATAAACTCAATAAAATCTTGTTTCGTCCATTCGATACCGTATTGATTGCCTAAACTGTGCAGCATTTTCCCTTGTATAGCAGGTACTGAGACAAAGCCTACCGCTGGAATAGCATCACTTGCACCAGCAGCGCCTGCGCACCACAGTACTTCGGTTTTCAGTTTATTGAAATTACCTTCTTCACGAGAAATATGTGCTTTGCTGTTCGTAAACAAACTTAAAATCGGTAGCATATCTGCCAAGGTGGTTTTCAGCGTATCAAGCCCAATAACGTCACCCGTTTCTGGTGAGAAGTCGGCTTGAATGGACTGTACTGACCCACCCCACACATGTTCAACTTGGGTTTGATTGTGCAAAATCGCTTGTTGTTGCTCGGTGTAAGAGCCCAATGAACCAATGGCGGTATGAACAATCAGCAGATGCTTTATATCACCTGATTTTTTAATCTGTTTAAGTGCATTCAGTACATCACTTTGTTCTGGCTCTTCTGCTTTTAGTACCACAATTAAGGCATGGCTTCGATCTTTACAGGTTTGAATATCTTCATGAGGATCGTAATCTGCTTCAGAGAGACCACGCGTATCAAGAAAACACAATAATGGGTTTTCAGCAGGATAATGATAGCTATGTGCCGTTTGGGTGCAGGGTTTAAAACCATTACCAATTTCAACCGCCGAATTACCCGTTAAGGCTTGAATTAACGTCGACTTACCCGCACCTGTTTTTCCTAATAGCCACAATGTAGGTAAATGCTGCTGCCATTGTGTGAACGCAGGTTCGATATCAGGGTTCACTGACGGATTCATGTAACTAAACACTTTCTTGAAAAAGCTATTCATTGCCATACGCGATTCTTATTCTCTACTTACGTGATGCATATACCCAAGTTACCTTAAGATGCTCGTTTCAGCGAGAATTTGTTGGGATCGTGACAAGACGCTGATTTAAAAAATCCTGTGTGCCTTTATTCGATATCTTTATTCAATACCTTTACAAGGCCGTTGCAAAAAAGGCTAAAGCACCACTAATGCTTTAGCCTTTCGTTATACTTGCAACTTTACTTATAACAATGTTTAGTACAAATAAAGACGGTTAATCTTTCGCCTCAACTAAATCTTCTTTAGCCGCTTCTAATGGGGTTTCATCTTGATCTAACTTCAACCAAGTCACGAATAGTTCATACCAAATAGCCAGTACAACCGCTCCAAGGAATAAACCAATAATACCTGCCGCCAACATACCACCAATAGCACCAATCAAAATAACAGGCATCGGCACATCAACCCCGCGCCCCATTAGTAATGGTTTTAAGAAGTTATCGGAAATACCGGCGAGCACTACCCAAACCGTAAAGATAGTTGCCGGTGTTGTGTCTTGTGTCGAGAAGACATAAAAGATAACAGGGGCAACAATAATAAGCGCAGGAAGCTGAGCAATACCCAAAATCAACACGCCAAGTGTAATTAAACCCGCAGCAGGTACACCGAATGCGAACATACCAGCGCCCACCAGCATTGACTGAATAAAGGCAACACCAACAACACCGAGTAACACGCTACGAATAGTAGCTGCTGTCAGTGTTGTCCACTCTTCACCGTGTTTTCCTACAACACGTACAGCTAACGTACCGATGGCTTCAGAACACGCTTTAGAGTGCGTCATGAAACCCGCAGCAATCGCCAATGAAATAATAAACATCACTAGGGAGGCTAAACTGCTGCCGACCAAAGATGCCATTGTGCCTACTGCGCTTTTAATTTCAGGCAAAAAGTGCGTAACGGCTTTTTCTAAATTCGTTGAAAATAAAGACCAAATCTCAAATAACTTATCACCAATAACGGGAATATCAGCAATGCGTTGTGTGGGACCTGGGATTTTAATTTCGCCGCTTTGTACTACGTCAGTTAAATGTGTTACTGCATCAAAAATAGACCCTGACACCAAAACAAAAGGGGCAACTAACAATGTAATACCCAGCAATGCCAGTATTGTTGCCGACAAACCACGTCGACCACCTAGCATCTTTTCCAGTTTTTGGGTTAACGGTAATAGTGCAACGGCAATAATTGCACCCCATAATACTGGGATAACGAACGGTTTTATAATGTCATACGTCCATACAATGAGGATAAATAACAATCCAATTCGAATGGCAGATTCAACCATATTATTGACGAATATTTTACTCTGCTTAACGTCTATTTGTTTATCCATTTTGTTTTTCCTGATTGCTTTGACTTGAACTCACTAAACTGGCTACGACAATTGCCATATAAAACACGCCAGCAATTGCCTCAAGGTATACAACAACTTGTGCAAAAGGTGATAAAGGGCTGATATCGCCATAACCTAATGTGGTTAAAGTGACGAAACTGAAATAGGCCATGCGAGAGAAGTTTTCTACCCATGGGGCGGCAGTCATACCTGTGAATGCTTCAGGTGAAAACTCCATGACTAACAGATAAATAATGGTCCACATTAAGCCTAAAAGAAGAAATAACGAAACAGAACCCACGACCTTATTACTATCAACACTGCCAGTGAATAATATTTGTCGCGCAACGGATTTAAACGTCCCAAAGAAGAAACTAAACATTAGCCCCAACATGACTAAATCCATTTCCTGTATGCCTAACCAGTTCCGAATAATCGTGGCAACTAACCAGCACCCAGCCAATGTCATCATGAATCTGTACCAATTTTTATCAAATCGTAAACTCACTAAACAGACCAGAAATGTAAGCGCAGTAAAACCTTCCAATATATATTCAAGCAAACCGAATTTATTCGGTAATACCGCCACTAACGACGTACTCACTAATAACATGACAAGTGCCACTGTCATGTAATAGAAATTGTTCGCTTCGTTTATTTTCTTCTTAATAACCTTCTCCTTATGATGGTTATTTGTTTCTACAGTCATCATTAGCCTCACAGTTATTATTTGAAATCGGGGGATGAAATGTTCACATTTATTCTTCTAATTGTTCTTTCTGCACCATAATGGATGCAGATAAACCAAACCGTAGTGCAACGCCTTCCGGTAATTCATTAAGGGCAATACGAACAGGAATTCGTTGTGCTAATCGGATCCACTGAAAAACAGGGTTCACATTAGGCAGTAAGTTATACCCTACGGTGCCGTCTTTCGGAGCTATCCCCCAGCCTAACGATTCAACAACCGCATCAATGGGTTTATCGGGATGTGCCATTAGCGTGACTTTAGCTTTACTGCCAATTTGTATTTGCTCTAACTGGTTTTCACGAAAGTACCCAAATACCCAGAAGCTATTACTATCGACTAACGCAATTAACGGCTGGTTGGCAACTGCTTGTGTGCCATTGCGAATATCAATATTGGATACGTAGCCATCAACCGATGCATGCACATTAGTAAACTCCATGTTCAATTTAGCGGCTTTTAATTGCTCTTCTGCTGATTTAATTTGCAGCAATGATTCTTCATACATAATTTGTCGACGCACAAGATCTTTATGAGAAACCGCCCCTTTATCTTTTGCTTGAATATCCAGTAATCGATCGTATTCGATCTTTTTTCCGCGCGAACTTATTTTTGAACGAGCAAGTGATACTTCAGCTTGCGATAAAGAAATCGCATACGTGCTGGGATCAATTTGGAACAGTAAAGCACCTTTACGTACAAATTGGTTATCATTTACCGCCACATTCACTATGGGGCCTGAAACACGGGGGGCGACTTTGATTATATTTGCCCGAACTTGACCGTCGCGCGTCCATGGGTTGTTGAAATACTCTTCATATTTCTGATACCCCAGATAAATTGCGCCTCCTATGATTAGGATATTAAGCGCTATAACGAATAGTTTTTTTATCTTGTTCAAAATCACACCTAAAATCGTAAAAAGAAACTATCAATCGCGACAACATAGAAAACAGAAATCGCAATAAACGTAATTGATGGAAATGCTATTAATCGAGATAACCGTGTTTTATTTAAAATAGCGACGGTTATCCATGTCGCAATAATGGCAATAATCATCACTAATAAAAAAGGCGAATAGTAAATATCACCGAGTTGTAATTCATGAGGGATCTGCACTATTCCGCCCCCTCATTGTTTGTCGAATCAGTAAAGCCGAGTTCTTCTTCAAACAAGGGTTTGGGCTGCTTAACGGGATCGGGCAATAACGGTGGCAATACTTGAGGATTATCTAGCTTATCACCCCAGTCTGTTCTTTCTTTCATTTGCTGGATTTGCGCATCTTTAATAAACGCTTTACCTGTATTCGCCTCCCAGCCACCACCTAATGCTTTGTATAAAGCAACAACCTGATTGGCAACATTGCCTTTGATTTGTGCGTAGCTGTCTTCACTTCGTGTCATGGTTTCTACTGAATTCAACAAACGTTCAAATGTAATCTGTCCGTTTTCATATTGCGTCATAGAAATATTATAGGCACGTACTGCAGAGCTCACAGAACTTAAACGAAGGGCTTTTTGCTGTTGGTATAACTCGTAAGACTCCAAGGCATTACTGACTTCTTGAACAGCGACTAACACTTTTTTATTGTAGTTAGTTAGGCTTTCTTGAAAACGAGCATCTTCCAAGCGCACATTATTTTTCACTCGGCCATATTGAAAGATATTCCAAGAAAAACTGGGGCCAGCAGCGAGCGTGAGTGAATCACTAAAACTAAAACTACTGCCCGACTGAACGGTACTATTGACCCCAATGGATCCAAACAAAGAGAAACTTGGGTATAACGCTGATTCTGCCACACCAATTTGGGCACTTTGCGCATGTGCTTGTAACTCGGCAACCTGTAAATCAGGGCGGCGAAGCACTAATGATGCATCAACACTTGTACTCATACCTGGGGCACGAGGCACCAATGAGTAATCATCATAACTCGCGGCTGTACGCTTTGAGTTAGCTTGAGAATAGCCCGTGTTATACGCCTTCATTCGAGCCTCAATAGAGTCAGAATAAAGCAAGGGCTCAACCTCGAAAGGCATAACACCTAACAATACCGCCAATGCATTTCGAGCCTGATTCATGCCAATTTCTAGTGATGGCAATGCCGCTTGCGTGCCATATAATTGACTTTTTGCTTGCTGAATATCCAGCTCGGTCACATTGCCAGAATCAAATTGAACCTGAGTAATATTAACCACACGTTCTTGCACTTCAATGTTACGTTTTGATAATAAAATACGTTCTTGGAATGTACGGTAGTTAACGTAGTTACGCGCCACTTCGGCAGAAATAGTCACCGCAATATCATTGTAAGACGCAATGGTTGCGTACATTGCAGCTTCAGCAGATTCAATACCGCGTGAATATTTACCCCAAATATCCATTTCCCAGCCAGCATCAAAAGATAAGGCAGCGTTATTAAACGAATTTTCGTTATTGTAAGCACGCGCTAAGTTACCCGATACCGTTTGTACTTGCGGGTAACGGAACGAGTCAGAAATACCCAATACCATTCGAGCTTGCAGAATACGTAATCCTGCCGATTCAAGATCAAGGTTTTGCTGGCTTGCACGTTCAACCAAGGTGTTTAATGTGGGATCATTAAATTGCATCCACCATTGTTCAATATTCTTGTTCGCTTGCTTGGTATCATTTTGAGTCCAAGCCTCTGGCATTTTTGCTGATTCGATAGCCTTGTAATCAGGCCCTACAACGGTACAAGCTGTTAGGCTGCATAACGGCAGTATAGTGATACATGTTTTTAAGTATTGCTTAAACATTGCTCATACCCCTAAAACCTCTTCTGTCGCAAATTCACCCAACTGATATCCTCGTACGCTACTTTGCATTGATTCATCGCTTCAAAGACGTTCTTCTTTAAATTCAGGAAAATATACAATCCTGCTATCTCTGTATGAGAATAGTCACTCAAACTCAAGCCATTGAAAAAGCGTTCAAGTTTTTCTTCAGTACTCTCATAATTAATAGTATAAGAATGAAAAATCTCATTCAGTGCTTCATTTTTACGCCCACCCGCCAAAGACTGCGCCATATGCGGTAGTACTTGATCGGCGTAGGTTTCTCTTACTTTGTTAACTAACATATTTGTTTGGAATTTTTGGTCAGCCATTACAAATGTGTTCAGGTGGTTATTTAATAAATTGCATGCACCTGTAAATCTAGCGAGTGCTTCTGGTGAGGTTTGATCAAAATATTTATGGTTAATCTTGCTGCTCCACACCATCATCTTTTTTACCGTCACATTCATCGTGACGACATGCCAGCGGCAACGCAAACGACTAAACAGTGAGGGGTTGTGTTTTTGGTGCGAGCGTATTACGCCGTTCACATGCCTGAAAAAACGTTCTCTCATAACAAGAAACAGATGCTCTGGTCTGGATGAAAATGGAAAGTAATAAGAAAAAATGATCATGAATACGACAAGATAAAACAACAACATAATCGTCAGAATGATGCCGAAGTGGTATGTCATCGTATTGTCTATTCCTAAAATAAACAGCCCTAATAAAAAGAAAATAGTGATAGGGCCTTTGAACAAATAAAACGCCACAAAAGTATAGATAAAGAGAAAGGCACCCAGCTCTATACCTAACGACAGTTGAGGCAAGATAAAAACATAGGCAGGTACGGCAAACAAGAAACCAAAAGTGAATAACACTAACAACAACACAGGGTGAACCGGTAAATAAGATAATACCGATGCAAAAATTGTGGCAAAGATAACGAAGCTATACCCACCGGGAGGATTAAAATATATCCATAAAATACCGGCTACCCAGTAAGTCACAAAAACCTTAATGGCAGTTTTTGCATTTTCAGCATCCCACAGTAAGAAGCGCCCCGGCTTCTTAGGAAACGTTTCTTGAAAAGAGACACGTCCTGTAAGTGAATCAATACAACTTGCTGTTACGGCTAAGCGTGAAAGTTTTTCATGCAGGGTATTAATCAAATATCCAAATGTAATAACAGAACCTTTTTCAAGGTGAGTACATTGAGATAGTTTTTGTGCATTAATGTCGACCTGTAATGGTTCCCCCACCTCACGCACCGTATCTTTATCATCCCACGCGTTTTGCGATACGGTAAATAAGTCATCTATTCGTGATACGGCATCTTGATAGTCGTTGATCAAGGAAGGGAGATCGATAGATTGCTCATCTTTGCTCTCTGCAACAAAAATAAGTAGAAGGGTTACTTGTTTGTAGTAATACAGCGCTAAATCCCATTCTTTTTTATACGCAGACAGATCACTGCATTCCGTGCTTATTGTGCTGTACCTTTGCTCTAATGCATTTTGTGCCGCATAAAGCTGTTTAATTACATCTTGCAGAGGGGCTTCTTTGATCTCTTGCTCGTCGGTTGCTTCTCGTTCATCTTCATTTTTTTCGTCTGAATTTTCATCTTCTGGTTGTTCATTTATGCTTTGAACATCTGACGGTAAAACAATTAAACGGTTAAAAAGTGTTTGTTGTACCTGGCTTAAATTATCGGTTAGCTTACGTAAATTTTGTTCTGTTTTAGTAGGAAAAACAAACACCCCCACCAAGGTATAAATAACAACGCCAAACGATGTCATGAAGGTACGATCGACACCGTATGTAAATGCGCCTTCTGCATCCCCCCCGTTCGACATCATCAATATCATTACGCCTGTTAGCATAAACAGCGTCGGGTCTTGTTTGTAAGCATTACGGATATAAAACACAAAGGAAATAACGATGGATACCACTAACATATACAGCAAGCGATCTTGCGCGAACAACCCAACCAGCAATAATCCAATGATCGCACCTACGATCGTACCAAGCACACGCAGTGTACCCTTCGCGAGTGATTCACGGCGGCTACCAGTAGATGCAATAAGCATAACGGTTGTTGCCGCCGTTGAGGCTTGAGACCAGCCCATTGCCATTGGAATTAAAAAAGCCAACGTCAGGCTCAGTGCGACTTTCGAGGCGAACTTAAACTTCTCGCTTAAGCAAAAAGGAAGAAGCCAGTTGTTAAATGACAGTATTGCCCTTAAAATATTAGGTTGTTCCAGTTGTTTAGTGCCTTTAACCGACATCCATATTCCTTATCAAAAAAATCACGTTTGGCACACCTCAAGGTTAGGTCAAAACCGGAAATTAGCGTAATTAAATGTTTCAATCTACTGATAAATATGGAATCAGGAAATATTCAGATGTTTTAATCTCGCCAAGAATAGCAAAAACCAAAAAGTTCTAATTGGTTAAAAGGCGAAACATTCAAAGAAGATAAAGTAATATTAAAGAGGCATACTGGTTACGCAGTTAAAAGAGGTTACTTGGGTATATGAATATAAAATATAGTATTTTTTAGATATAAAAAATCCCCAATACATTAATATTGAGGATTTGAGAAATATGTTTTGTCTATATCTCGATAAGAAGACTAATGCTTTATTGCTGCGCTTGTATTCTCTCAATAACAGAAGTGAATAGCTTTACACCTGATAGCATACGGCTTTCATCAATGTCGAAATCACCATTGTGATGCCCGGCTGTTAAATCAGATCCCACTAAACAATACACGGCCTTTCCACCTTTGGATTGCACCCGATCAACCAAATAGCCTGCGTCTTCACTTGCACCGAAATCTTTCTGACGTACTACATGAGTAAAGCCGCTGTCGTAGCCAACACTCTCTAAAATATCGACCATTTCAGGATCGTTACGCAAACCGATTGCTTCACCTTGTGCTTGTATCTCTACATGCACGCCATGCATCATTGCTGATGCTTGAGCGATTTGTTCGACCTGCTGATACATGAAACTGTTCAGTTCACGATTCTCACCACGAGTTTCACCTTTTAGTACTGCTCGTGCTGGTATTACATTACGCCCTTCACCTGAAGTAAGCTGACCAATGTTTACACGGGTCATCCCTTCACGGTGACGAGGTATTGCCAGCATTTGAGTGACAGCTGTACAGGCCGCTGCTAGGGCATTACGTCCCACATTAGGCTCGATACCTGCGTGTGCTGGCTTACCTTTAAAATGAAGATCAAACTTAGAGCTACAAAGGAAATGCTGCGGATCGCAGACTAATGTGCCACTTGGCACATTCATACCAATGTGCGCAGCTACAAAGTAATCAGCATCGTCTAACCAACCACTTTCTGCTATTGCTTTACCTGCACGACAACCTTCTTCGGCGGGTTGAAAAAGTAATTTGATTTTACCATTCAGTAATTCTATATTTTCAGCAAGCACTTCAGCTAAGCCTAACCCCATAGCCGCATGGGCATCATGACCACAAGCATGAGCGACACCAGGAGATAGAGAAGAAAAACCGAGAAAACAAGGTCGGTGGGAATCATTCTGGCTTTCCATTACCTCGACAGCATCAATATCGAAACGAAATACATATACAGGCCCTTCCCTGCCAGTATCAAGCAGCGCACCAACACCGGTAATACCCTGCATTTTAGATATGGTATTCTCGTCTGTGCCCCAATTAAGTGCTCGCTGTTGTTCTTTTGCTATCGTAGTTTCATCACGGCCCATGATCGTATCGGACGCAATGATCTGATCAGAAAAAAATAATTCAAACCCTAAGTTTTCTAAATGACCTGCAATACGGCTGGTTGTAAAAAACTCACACCATGCAGCTTCTGGATAGCGATGAAGCTCGCGACGGTAATTCATTAAACGCTGTGACAGCGCCTGCTCATCAAACGTTATTCTTTGTACCACGACATCATCCTATTGCTTCTTATGGTAAACAAGATTAGTACCCCGTTAACTCCATAAATCCTTGTCCAGAATGGCTACCTACAACCTTGATTGGCCCTTCCCAGTATGGAAAGACAAAAGGTAACCACTGTTCCTTTCGGACAGCTTCCACTTTTAATTTTAAATCTTGTGATCTCACATCTAAACGCCAATTCAGCGGAACATTCTTCCCTTCAACTGACGTATATATAATAGGGGTTAATCGAATATCGCTTGTGCCTAATTGCACCACTCGACCATCAGGCCAACTTCGAGAACCAAAATAAAACGGCAGGGCGTTTTTTTCTCTTACTTGAGAAATCATTAAAGCACTGCCATCATCAAGCTGTATAGAGAACCAATCCCAACCTTGTTGGCTCTTTGACAGCATACTGCTGCTCCACTCTCGATCGTACCAGCCTTTACCAGTCACATTATATTGAATGTCATCGAGTGTAATACTGCCGTTGATATCTAGAAACGGTGCGCTGTAATAATAAGAGGCTATATCATTAGTCGCATGTTTTTTGCTGTAGCCGTTTTCACCTTGCAAGACGATTGAACCGACATTGTTAATATCCAACCGTGCAGACATATCGTCATCTTCAAATTCTAATAAGCCAGGAAATGGATCTTGCCCTAATGAACGCCACGACCAGTTATCCAACCATGCACGATATGGCTTTCGCAGTACCCCTGCTTGACCAATACCACCACGAGAAAATCGCTCAGCTTTCCACACTTTTTCATCCGTCGTGATAACAGCGTGCGCCATGTAGATTTGAGGCTTCTTCCAACCAATCGCTTTACTTTGCTCTAGCCCTGTTGCAATACGAAACAGTGTCCATTGAACGGCTATTTGCTTGCCAGCATCGGTTTCAAGATTAGCTGTAAAATACCACCACTCTGACTTGAATGCCGGATGGCTATTATGATCTCGAGGAAAGCTAAGTTCATACCCTTTAACAACCGGTTGATACTCATTGGTATTAGATTGCTTTAATACCTCTGTTGTATTTGAAGAAGGCTCACTTTGATCACAACCGACTAGTGGTAAGATCAGCAATAACGTTACCCAGAAAAAATGTTTTATATTCTGCGTAAACATTAGAACGCCTCTCGTAGTGATAAAATAGCGGAACGTTTAACCAATCGCCATACAGGCCATGCTCCAGCACACAGCAATACAAACAATGCGGAGCCTAGAGACATTAAATACTGGCTCGGGAAGAAACTAATTGGCATTGTCCAACCAAATGAATATTTCAATACAACATCTATCAATAACTGTGCTAGCACCAAACCTAATGGTAATGCCATTAACGCAGATAATAATCCAATAACCAATAGTTGCCCGCCGCCAAGAGCCGCTAATTCTCGCCCTGTCATACCCATGCAACGTAATAATGCAAACTGTCTTTGCCGTGACACTTCACCCGCGATGGTCGCGACAAATAACCCGCATACAGCAATGAATAACGTCAATTTACCCAAGGTTTCAGTCACAATAAAAGTACGATCAAAAACACGCATTGCCTGACTCAATAAGTTAGCATTATTACTAATCCTTTCAGGCTGCAGGCGGAATCGTTCTCCCATTCTGGCCATCAAATCTGTACTGTCGGTATTATCATTCATGTGAATTGCTAACCCAACTTGACCATTTTTAGGCCATAACGCTTGCCATGTTGGTTGAGAAATTAAGACCTGACCGTATGGGTTACCATAATCATAATACACCCCTGTGATTAACCATTTCTTCAGCATGGGTGCTGGTAGGTCAATGATATCGCCCGGATGCCAACCATTTTTGAGCGCAAGCGATTCACTCACCATTACAGCACGCTCAGTATGTAATTTTTCCCAATAATTAGGTTCTACCACTTTAATCGATAAGGCTTTCTTTTCACCTTTACTTGTGCCGACACTCATGGCTTGTAAAGTGCCTGCATCGGTCTGCGTTTCTTTACGCCATTGCCACCAGACCTGATCAACTTCAGGTTGCTCTGCTAACCACTCAGACATACGAGGTGCAACATTCGTTGGCGGACGCACATAAATATCAGCAGCCAATCGCTGATTTAGCCACGTTTCTGTTGTGGTGCGGAAACTGCCTACCATGGTTTCCATTCCTATATTGGAAGATAGAGCCAACATAAATGCCATCGCAGCAACACCGCGATAACTCAGGCTTGCGGCTGCATCAGAAAAAAACCAACGTAATCGAGCATCTTTGAAAACTCGCCCTAGCCCTTGAAATAACTGCCATAACAGAAATGGCATCATTAATCCTGATGCAATCAAAATGAAAGCAATAAGCACAAACCCTGCTAACTGGCCATGCGGTAACTGATAAACGGCAAAAGCAGCACCAATAAATACACAAGAGAATAAAGCTTGTAAGGCGAACTCTCGTCCAGTTATACGAACAAGTGCCATATGAGTCGCTAAACGTGCCGGCGGTGTATTGATCAAACGCAACATTGGCCAGCCACATGCTAGTAAACTGCCAAATACAGCAATGGCAACACTCGCCAAGCCCCATGTCCAATGCCAATCAATCGACATATTCACATTGGCGCTATAAAGATCATTTAACGTTGCGGCAACCGAAGGAAGTAACTGCTGAGCAAGTAATAATCCCAACAGATTTCCGCCAATTAATCCTAGAATAATCCAAACAATAAGCTCAATGATCAATGCACCAGCCAGTTGAAATCCAGAAACACCTGCTTGCCGTAATAACCCAACTAAAGGTTGACGCTGTGTTAACGATAATGACATGGCTTGATAAAAAATAAATAAGCCGATCACAAACGATAACATGCCCATCGCAAATAAATTGAGGTGGAATGCTTCAGTTAATGGCTCTAATTTCTCGCTTTGGTGACGCTCTAGTGTTAAACCAGGCGGTAACATTTGCGTTAACTTCGCCAATGCTTTTGGTGACATTTCACCACAGGCTATAATTGAAAAACCAGCACTTGGCTGTAGTTCTCGAATCAGTGCCATATCAGCAATCATTCGTGGCCCACCCACGCGATCATCACTTACAACATGTAATGGCCCGATCTTCCGCCCTGAATCTAATGTCAGTTTATCGCCCTCTTGCACACCTATGTAATTGGCTAGCTGAGTTCCAATCATGATTGGGTAAGGCGGTTTCATTATATCCATTAACTGACTTTGATCTTGTACGGTTGTGTGACCTTTAACTAGCGGAAACATGGCAATTGGATCGATACCTATGATTTCAAAATCGCGCGCTTGGTCTGTAACAATGCGGTGTTGTTCAATGGGCATGCAGGTTTTTAAGCCCGCGCGTCGCATTTGAATATAGAAGCCTTGAGGTACTTTAAGCCCTGTTTGGCTATTTCGAATACGATAAGGGAAAGGGTTTGCAAAGAGCTGTTCGCCCTGCTGGTAGCTTTCTTTCGCTTGCTGGTTCACGGCCATTACACCGACAAGCAGTGCAATACCCAGCGTTAAACCTAGCCAAACAAGTAATATCTGAAATGGATGACGTTTATAATGCCCCCACAGAGCTTTAGCTACGGGGCTTGACATGTAAGCGTCCTCCTTGAAGACGAATACAACCATTCATATGAGAAGCGACCTGCTCACTGTGCGTTACCATCAGCAAGGTACAATCGAGCTTTTTCGTTAAATTGATAAGCAAACGAATAACCGCACTAGCATTTCGTTCATCTAAGCTACCTGTTGGTTCATCAGCTAATAAGATGGTCGGTTCCATGTACAATGCACGGGCAATTGCCGCTCGCTGTTGTTGACCACCCGACATTTCTTCAGGGTAGCGACCAAGCAAAGGCATAAGATCTAATGCTGAAATGATTTGTCGCCACAATTCTGGTTTTTCTGGTAAATTTTTAAGTTGGCGGCAAAAGCGAATATTGTCGGCAATAGTCAACGTCGGTAATAAGTTGAATTGCTGGAAAACGAGCCCGATATTATGTCGACGAAATGCAGTACGATCCCGTTCTGAAATAGAATGAATAGGCACTTTATCCATCCAGATTTCACCCGAATCAGCAGAGTCTAACCCTGCTATTAGGTTTAATAAGGTACTTTTACCAGAACCACTTTCGCCCATTAGCGCAAGTTGTTCTCCTTGTTTAAGATCAAGCTCTGCGCCCTGTAAAACAGAATGGTGTTCACCGCCATCCTGATAACCTTTACAAAGTTTCACAAGTCGTAACATCAACACTCACCAAAATAAAATAACAACATCATTTATCTTTTGTATAGGTAATGAAATTTACAGTAAAGCCAGACAACGAGAAAGGCTTTTGCGTGTTATCATCATAAATAAATGTAATACGTTACATTTTCGCTTTAAATAAAACGAATGAACTACACTGAATCAACATATTCTTTATTAAATCTTCCACTTCTTCTTATCTTGTATAAATAGCAACTAGAATATGCAACCAGTCTCATCAGTCATCAATATCTGAACGTTCTGCTCTGAATCAACATTTCACTGACGACTTTCTTTAAGCCACCAAATTATTCATCCATGCTTTTGATCTAACTCTAATTGTAGAACCAAACCATTTAATAACTTCTTCAAGTGCAAGTAATGCGTAAATCCATTCAAGTGGTAACTTCAACACGAGTGCGCAAAATGCTGTTATAGGTATGCCTATAGCCCACTGTGCGATCAGATCTTGATACAAACAAAAACGAATATCTCCCCCCGCACGAAGCACTCCCACAACCATTGTCATCGGTATACTTTTCAATACAATAGAAACAGCTAAAATCACAAAGAAATGCTCTGCCAGCTCTCTTGTATCACTCGAAATAGCAGAAAAAAGATCCAAAATTGAATCTTGGAGCAATAGCATACCAATGGCGAGAGTAATGCTACAAAGAAGATTAAATATCGAAACAGCCCATGCTTGTTGATAGGCTTCTTCCATGTTGTTTGCACCAAGCTGATTACCAATCAGAACGGCTGATGCATTGGAAATACCAATTAACATCGCAAGTGATAAAGACTCTATTGGCGTCATTATCGATAAAGCCGCTAAGCCTTCAACACCTGCTTGACCAATTATCGCGTGGTAAACAAAAATACCTGAAGACCATGCTAAATGATTAAATGTAGTGGGTAACGATAAGCTTAAAAAACGTTTAACCCGCTGCCACTCACAGACTGCAATCAAGGTTTTAGTCGTAAATGCGAGAAGGTGTTTACGTGAGTATAAATAAGCATAAAGTAAACTAACTTCCACAAGGCCACTGATTAATGTTGCCCATGCTGCGCCAACAATCCCCATTTCAGAAAAACCAAATTTCCCGAAGATCAGCACCCAGTTAAGAAAAATATTTAAACCAATACCAATAGCGCTAAAGAAGGTACTCACTCCAGGTTGGTGCATCGCACGCAACCCTACCGCCATACTGATAACCCACGCCATAGCAAACATACTAAACGACGTAATCGCGAGATATTTTGCTCCAAGCGTAATAACGTCTGGCGATTGAGTGGCTAACCCGATCACCTTTTCTGGCATCCAAAAGAATACACAGCCTAAAATCACCGCCGTTATTGTGCTCATTACCCAGGTTAACGCTGTGCCTTGCTTTACCCCTTCTCTGTTTCCTGCCCCCCAGTATTGCGCGGTGAGTAAGGCACCACCAGTACTAACACCAAATAACATAATCACCGCGACAAATAGCGCTTTGCCTGCAATACCTATTGCTGCAACTTCTAATTCACCCAGTTGCCCTAGCATCAAAATATCAACAAGACTTCTGCTCGAAAATAGCATTGACTGCAAAGCAATAGGTAATGCGATAAGTAACAAGCGGCGTAAAAAGTCACCACGTAAATGCGATAATGCCAGTGAAAGCATGCGGGCCTCGGCAAGAAGTAAATCACCGTCTTAATGACTCAGTGGTCAATAAGAAGTGCGAAGTTAAATAAATATGAAAGACAGAGTAGATATTATCCGCTACAGTTTGAATAGCTATGATTTTTAACAATTAAATGCACATTACTGTCTATGACAAAAATAATTTAATCTCATTTCCTTACACCAACAGTTGCAAGCAAGGAGCATGCATTACATGATTAAAACAATTCTGGTTGTCGGGGCATCAGGTTATGTTGGCAGTCACCTCGTACCAGAACTCGTGAATAGCGGTTATAAGGTAAAGGCAACAGGACGCAGCTTAAAACTACTTAAGAAGCGAGGCTGGGGGGCAATTCCCAACATTGAGCTCCATGAACTTGATTTAAGTAAAGATACTGACCTCAAACCGCTTCTTGAGGGTGTTGATGCCGTATTCTTTCTTGTTCATGGTATGAACCATGGTCATGATTTTATCGATGTTGAATTGGGGGCTGCTCGGCACTTTAGCCAAGGGTTAAAGCTCAGTAATGTAAAGCGTGTTATCTACCTTGGTGCGCTTCAATCTGACTCGAGTGATTCTAAACATTTGCTTGCACGTAAAGTGACGGGTGAAATCTTACGTGAAAGCGCGATTCCGGTTACTGAATTACGTGCGGGTATCGTTATTGGCCCAGGCTCTGCGGCATTTGAAGTGATGCGAGATTTCGTTTACCACTTACCGATAATGCTAACACCTAAATGGGTAAAATCGCGGAATTCTCCGATCGCTTTACACAATTTACTCCACTACTTATTAGAGCTACTTAAATTTGAACCTACGCGACATCAAATTATGGATGTTGCAGGGCCAGAGCCATTAACCTATGAAGCTCAAATGCGTTCATTGGGCAAATTAATGGGAAAAAATATCCACGTTGTTCCACTCAGTTTTCTCACGCCTACAATGGCCGCCTATTGGCTAAAAATTATCACCTCTGTACCCACCAATATCGCCAAAGCATTAATCGGCGGACTACGTTTTGATTTACCTGCTGATGGCACTGCGATTCAATCTTTAATCCCCCAGCATCTATTGCCCTACGATGAAGCGGTTAAAGAGGCACTTCGACAAGAAACTGAAGTGGTTCGCAGTGAAATTTGGGGGTTCGACCCCGACGCCCTTGCCCGCTGGCAAACGGGTTACGGCTATTACCCCAAACAAGCGGGATATACGTTAAAAACCGACGCAAGTGCGGAAGACCTTTGGCGTCAAGTTCAATTAGTGGGTGGTAAAGAAGGGTATTTTTTCGCTAACAGTTTATGGCGAATTAGGGAGTGGATGGATTTTGCCATTGGAGGTGATGCATTAAAGCGTTATCGACGCGATCCAAGCACCTTAGAGCAAGGCGATAAGATTGATTCGTGGAAAGTCATTAAGCTCGTACCTAATAAGTTCCTGTCGTTATTGTTTGGTATGAAAGCCCCAGGACTTGGACGCCTTGAATTTACCATTGAAGATAAAGGGGATCATCGAGAAATCGATATTCGCGCTTGGTGGCACCCTGAAGGGTTTTCTGGCTTGTTGTATTGGTTCGCCATGATGCCTGCGCACCTTTTTATCTTCAGAGGCATGACTTATGCCCTTGTGAAGCGCTGTAAAGCAAAGGCTCAAGCTGGTAATCATGAAACGATTTAAGCTGCTGTTCATTAGCCAACTCAATAAACTTGAGAATTTAACCTATCGTACATTTCACCAATAAATAGCAGATATAAAAAAAGAGGCGAATCTATCGCCTCTTTTTTCATGCTTTATCAACGCCTTAAAAGGAATCGATATGTGACCGATTATGCAGCTTGTAATGCTTTCTCAGCAATACGTGCATTCTGCATCTTGGTCATTTTAATCGCAGCTATAGGACCAGTTATCAAGGTCGCAGCGATGATGAAGGACACTGGCACCGCTGTAATCACAATAAAGGATTGCAGTGCATTTAAACCACCATCACCAGCAAGTAATAATACTGCTGCAACCGCACCCATAATAACAGCCCAGAATATACGCTGCTTACGGTCCGGTTCATTATCGCCAGACACAACCATTGCGATAGAATACGCCATGGAATCGCCTGTCGTCACAACAAACGTTGTGGTCAATACCAAGAATGCTGGCAACAAAATGCCACTTAATGGTAATTGCTGAAGCGAAGCCAACAGTACAGCAGGTAAACCAGCATCGTTTAGTGGACCAGAAATGATTCCAGGAGTTTGTAACTCAAGGAAGATACCTGTACCACCCAATACGGTAAACCAGAAGTTAGTCACAATCGGTGCGCCAACAGCGACAGCCAATACTAACTCACGAATACTACGACCTTCTGAAATACGCGCAATAAAGATTGCCATCATAGGTGCGAAACCAATGAACCAGCCCCAGAAGAACCATGTCCACCACACGTTCCATCCTGGTGTGCTGTTAGTCAAGCTCATCGTTGGCATGTGCTGTAAGTAACCAGCAAACGCGTTACCAAACTGTTCAAAAATAAACTGTGTTGGACCTAAAATAAGGATTGCTAATAGCAAGGCAAATGCGCCGATTACGTTCAAACGGCTTAGCCACTGTAAACCTTTATCCATACCTGATGCTGCAGATATAGCACAAACAGAAACAACGGCACCTAAGATCATTAGCTGAGTACTGCTGTCATTTTTAATGCCAGTGAGCACTTCTAGGCTATAGCCCATTTGTGATGCTAAGAAACCGATTGGACCAATCGTACCGGCTGCTACTGCAATAATAGAACATGCATCAATAACAGCACCAAACCAATGGTTTTCAAGACGGTCACCCACTAACGGGAACAACAATGCACGTGGACGCAGTTTAATACCATGGTTATGGTGTGCATACATCAATACGATAGTTGCTAACGTACCCAGTACAGACCACGCTAGAAAGCCCCAGTGTAAAAAGCTTTGGCTTAATGCGGGAACAACAGCTTCGGCTGTGGAACCAACGATACCAGGGTAGCTTGGTGACGGTGTAATAAAGTGATAAATAGGTTCGGCCGCAGACCAGAAAACACCACCACCCGCTAATAGCGTACACATGATCATCGCTAACCAGCGAAATGTGCCAATAGTAGGTTTGGTTTCAACACCCATACGGGTTTTTCCGTAACGGCTTACTGCGATACATAACGCAATGGCAAAGTTAGCAACCATTAGCCATTGCCACCAGAAGCCAAATTGTCCGGCTGCTGCTGAGAATAATTCTTGGATCAGGAGTGTAAAACGGGGAAGATCAATAAGGGCAGCCAATAAGAAAAGGCTAATAAAGCCAATCGTTAGTGCTGGAACGAGTTTACCGTCAAGACGACGCTTTGATGTACTTGATGTAGCTGTAATATCTTTGCCAATCTGGCATGCATTGCTTTGCATAAAATACTCACGGTGTGTGTGAGGGGCGTCACATTAGCAGCATGATCATTATTATTCCAGAGAAAAATGCGTTTATTTTTAGTCACTAAGCGATTTATTTACATGAATAGTATTCCAATATTATTTAAACCATCTTCGATATCAGATAGTTAGAACACTCATTATCATCACTTTAATAAATTAACTCACCTCACTCTTTTCACCTCTCACTAACGCTTGAGTCGCTCTTTTTTTAGCCAGGCAGCTGTTCAATATACATACTTTCATCAAAAATAAAAAAGCAAAAAAAAATGGACCCGATTGGGTCCACTTTGATTTGTACTCTAATGAATTTACACTTACAGGCTGCGTGTTGGCAATTCTGGTAGGTGCTCACCATTATTAGCTGGGTATATTACAAATTCTCCGTGATACTTCACCTTCGACTTGTAATCTGTCACTTTAAAAAGCAACAAGCCAGATGCAAATGCAAGATCAATGAACGGTTGAATGTTTCCTCGCACATACAAAGATAATGGCTTTACTAATTCACCCTGCTCGTCAAAAGCATTTTGATACTGCTTACTGCACACAACTAACGATGCCTGTCCGTCTGTAAAGTGTGTCACCTTACGGTTTACTTCGAACTCTGTAGTGATAAGCCAGTCAGCATGCTCTAGCGCAGCATAAAACGCCTGAAGTGTTGCTTGTGTTACACGCTTTTCTTTACCTTCCGCATTTACCACACCTGAAAATGTTTCGGCTAAGCACTCAAAGTTCAATTTCAGTTGGGCGTTTTTTCCCATACTGCGACCTTGCTGTTGCCACATCATTAAGGTTTTTACAACGCTACGATCAAAGCTTTGCTGCTTAATCGATTTTGTTACCCATGCATTCAAGTAATGCGCTTCACTTACTGGGTTTCGCGGTGTTTTACCTGATGCTTGTGATGATTCCAGCGTATTCAAGCCGATAGTGACCACTTTGTAGATTTCTTGAGAAAAAATTGCCATGTTATTCCTTTGTACAAGTGCTTAATCATGGCTGTGATTAAGCACATATCATTTTTATATCTTAAGCTTAAGATTCAACTACATTGTTAAAGATTATGCATTTTTTGCAAGTAACCAGTAAAACGCAGCAGATAATACAGCACACAGTGCCATTGTTGCTGCCATTGGCCATACAGTCGAATTATGTAATAAGGCAACAATACCACTTACCACGGTACCCGTACCAAAACGTAATGTACCGGCTAATGAAGATGCAGTACCTGCCATATGCGGGTATTTAGATAATAAACATGCCATGGTATTACTACCAATGATCGAAATAGTACCAACGAAAAGCATGACAGGAACAACGACTCCCCACAAGCCAAGATTAAACACTTGTCCAACGATAAGCCCGATACCGGCAATAAGCTGAATAATCAAACCAAAACGTAGCATCCAGTGTGATCCTACCTTTTTCACCATTCGACCGTTTATGCTTGTCATCAAAATTAAACAAAGCACATTAAGACCAAATAAATAACCAAAGTTTTGGGTACTGACATGGTAAATATCGATATAAACAAACGAACCAACGGTAAGAAATGTAAACATACCAGCGAAAGAGAAACCACTACAAAATACCAAACCAACAGCCGTTGGTGTGGTCATTAGCCTTGCATAATTTCTGAACGTTGAACCAATATGAAAAGGTAAGCGCTTTTCAACCGCCAGTGTTTCTGGAATTTTCCATGCCACAGCAATAATAACCAATACAGCACATGTCGCGAGCAACCAGAATATAGAACGCCAACCAAACCAAATTGACATATAACCACCAATCATTGGTGCTGCAAGTGGCGCTATCGTCATTACTAGCGTAACAAAAGACATAGTACGAGCAAACTCATCGCGCTCAAACATATCACGTACTAAGGCCTGAATAATCACGGCAGCAGAGGCACCTGCAAAACCTTGTGCTGCACGGAACCACATAAGCTCATGAATATTTGTACTTAACGCACTCATCACCCCTGCAATGGTAAAAAACACAATACCAATAATAAGAATAGGACGACGACCGTAACTGTCAGCTAATGGTCCGTGTAGTAATTGTCCGATAGCAAAACCAGCAGTATAAGCGGTTAATGTAGCTTGAACTAAGCTTGGAGACACCATCAAATCTTTAGCGATCGCAGGCATCGCAGGTAAATACATATCGATAGCAAGCGGGGTTAACGCTGCAATCGCACCCAAAATAATAATAAGTTGCAGACTCAGTCGTTGACTGTCTTGTTGGGTCATAATTTCACTATTGTATGTGCCATCGAGAAAACAGCAGAATGGAAGATAAAGAAAGTTATTGTACGATGAATAGACGTTTTTTATTCTTTCCTATTAGGAACAGATAAGTTTCTATTTTATGCAGCGTTACTCAATTTTAATGAATATTCGTAACGAAAAACACTACACATTACGGTATTCAATTAACGTTATACCCAAGCGAGCTCAAGATACTGGATTCAGAGAAATATTGAGGTAACTTGAGTACACGTTATAAAAAACATAACAAGATAGGAAGCCTACGTTATGCCTTAGATTTTAGTTAAATACATTACTTTTTCAGAAAAGAAGCAATCTCTTCATCTGTTAAACGACGGTATTCGCCTGGTTCTAAGTTTTCATCTAGAACAACAGCACCTACTTGCTCACGGTGAAGACCAACAACTCGGTTACCTACAGCGGCAAACATACGCTTAACTTGGTGATATTTACCTTCAGTGATCGTCAGTATTGCTTCACGCTCACCTAAAATTTCTAATTTAGCTGGACGAGTAATGTCTTTCTCACCGCGTAGCTGAACGCCCTCTAAAAACGTTTGAATCGTTTCTTCAGGAACAGGATCTGCCAACTCAACGTGGTATACCTTTTCACAAACATGACGAGGCGAAGTCACACGGTGTGACCATTGTCCATCATCGGTTAATAATGTTAACCCTGTTGTATCACCATCTAAACGCCCTGCAACGTGCATTTTTTCAGGGCTTACTTCATCGAACAAAACGAACACTGTTGGGTTATGGTCATCCACATGCGAACACACAAAACCTTCTGGCTTGTTCAGCATGAAGTATTGCGGCCCTTGTAAGGTTAATTTTTTGCCGTTAAATTCAACATCGCAATCGTCGGTGATCTTCAGTGAAATGCTCTTAACAACGTCACCGTTCACTTCAATCATTTTGTTATTTAATAGTCTACCGGCTTCTTTACGAGTAATACCTAAAGTGGTAGCTAAGAATTTATCAAGCCTCATTACTGGCTCCGCATGTATCAAAAGGGACGGCATTATAAAAAGCTCGCGTCTAACTTGCATTAAAAACTTACGAATTTTAACGAACTAAGTGAAATTCAATTCTTTGAGACAAAGTTTTCACCTTTTTTTACGATCTATAACTAAGCTCAAAAAGCTGAACATTTTTGCCATATATAGGTCTTATAACAATAGACTCATGACACAGTTGTTACGTATAACCTGTATGCTACTAACGTTACTCAAGAACCCAAAAAGAGTAATACTGGTTACTAATCAAAATAATGATACGCCTTATAACAAAGGTCTAATATGAATATATCTCTTGTTGCGCCGAGCTCGTCGTCCGTAGACGTGCTAATGAAACTCATTGAAGAACTTTTTGCATATGAAGCTCTACCTCAAAAAATAGAGCAGACTAATCATGCAGTTAACCAACTACTTAGCAATCAGGAACTTGGGCAAGCATGGTTGATTGAAGTTGAACATGAAGGTGAGAAAATCATCGCGGGTCATATCATCGTCAGCTACAGTTTTAGCCTTGAGCACGGTGGACGTGTTGGGCTTATCGACCAATTTTACCTAAAACCTGATTGGCGCCAACAAGGTATAGGTACAGAGTTAATTCCACAAATTGAACATCAAATAGCGCAATCAGGAATCCATGCGCTGTCCTTAGAAGTAAATATCGGTAATGCTGGTGCCCGTAGCTTCTATGAAAGACATGATTTTGTTCCTCGTCGGCAGTTTTGTATGATGACAAAAGTCATTACTCCAAGCGAAATACCGTTGAACATTGCATCATAGCCTCACGACACCACAACATTGATTACCCGCACATGAAGAAGAAGGCGCATCACAAGATGCGCCTTTGTCATTTACAGCTGTAGCAAGACCATTAAATCACCTTACAAGCGAACTCCCGTTAATTACGATGCACAACAGAGTGCGTGTAAGGCTTTGGTGCCAATAGGCTCAACATGCTGTAATGGTACCACCGCCAATCGTTGACTGTGCTGAGCTTGTACTGCTTCAATATACGGTAGTTGCTGTGCCGCCCTTTCTTGCATCAACGGCGCTGTCAGTGGCGCCTGTACCAACGCATGATTCACGACCCACGCCCACGGTGAAATTCCTGCACGTTGTAAATCGGCTTGCAAACTCACCGCTTCTTGTACCGGCGTCGGCTCTGCCAATGTGGTAATCACGACTTTAGTTAATGCTGGATCTTGCAGTTGCATCATCGGCGTCGTGAATTGCATGCCTTTATCACCCATTTGGCGTGACACTTCTTTATGGTAAGCACCTGTCGCATCAAGCAACAATAAAGTATGCCCCGTTGGCGCGGTATCCATCACCACAAAGCGCTTATTCGCCTCACGAATCACACGAGAAAATGCTTGGAACACGGCAATTTCTTCTGTGCACGGTGAACGTAAATCTTCTTCCAGTAATGCTTTGCCTGCCTCATCCAGGTTTTTACCTTTAGTCACCATCACGCGATCACGGTAACGCTGGGTTTCAACATCAGGATCAATACGGCTCACCTCTAAATTCGCTAACGAACCGCTTAAAGTTTCACTCAAATGCGCAGCTGGATCGGAGGTAGTTAAATGCACATCGTGACCCCGTAAGGCCAGTTCTGTTGCCAATGCTGCAGCAATGGTGGTTTTCCCTACCCCGCCTTTGCCCATCAGCATCACTAAGCCATGACCGGTTTCAGCTAGTTCATCCACCAAAGTATCAAGGTGCGGATAGGCACCCTGTTGGATCGTCGTGACGTCAGACGCTGACGACTCACTAACACTCTCCACCGAGGTTGAGACTAAAGCACGCAAGCTATCTAAGCCCACAATATTACTCGATAACAAAGGTAATCGATCTTGTGGTAGCCCCTGTAAGCCTTCAGGCATCGCCACCAGCGCATGTTGTTCACGCTGATACACCGCCAACGCCAGCGCATCATTGTCGATAGCCGCTTCAGGATATAAGCCATTGATCGCGAGGTACTGTTCTTTTAAACCAATATCCCCCAACTCAACATGCGTTCGCGCGACTTCTTGTAACGTCGATGCTTGTGCACGTGCCACCAAAATCAAACGCGTTTGCGCCTTATCTGACAATGCATCCACTGCTTGCGCATATTTTTCACGCTGTTTATCAAGCCCAGCCAGTGGGCCTAAACAAGATGCATCCCCCTGCCCGTGCTCTAAAAACTCATTCCAAGCCCCCGGTAATTGCAGTAAGCGAATAGTGTGACCCGTTGGGGCGGTATCAAACACAATATACTGATACGTTGCTTGCAAGGTTTTGTCAGTCAGCAGGGCTGTAAATTCATCAAATGCGGCAATCTCAGTCGTGCATGCCCCAGATAACTGCTCTTCGATACTGTTGACGACCGCTTCTGGTAACTTACCACGCACTGGACCTACAATTTTCTCACGATATGCCTTTGCAGCTGCCTGTGGATCAATTTCAATAGCAGACAAATTCTCGACATATTGAATCGGGGTGATCTGATTACCGATTTGGGTATCGAACACTTGACCGACATTCGAAGCCGGATCGGTGCTCACTAACAACACTTTATTGCCTTGCTCTGCTAACGCCAATGCCGAAGCACACGCCAGTGATGTTTTGCCGACACCGCCTTTACCCGTAAAAAACAGAAACGGTGGAGGGGTATGTAAAAATCCAATCATGACACAGCCCTTTCGATTAACACTTACATGAAGATGAACAACATGATGTTGAAGTAGATACATCCACTGATGTTTCAGAGGCAGTAACGTTAAGCCCAGCCCAACGCATTAATTCCTCACGTGTGGCATAGCGCCCTGTCAATACAACTTGGTCGTTCACTAATGTCAATGGCAAACCTTCTGCACCTGCTGTTTCTAGAAATCCTGCCACGGCAGCATGCTCTACAAATGCCATTGGTTGTTGCGCCAAATTAAAACGCTCGATGTCCACATTTTTCGCTTTTAGCCAATCCACATCGGCAGAAAAAGCCACGAGTAATGCATCAACATCCGTTCCGCAGACACCACTTGAACAACACATCGATGGATCAAATACTTGAATACTTTTCATCTTATTACTCCTAGCTATTCGCGTTATTGGTTTGCACTTGACCTTTGGTCACGTAATTGTTTTTCATTTTTAACGTGAAATTCACCAAGGCAATCAGTACCGGTACTTCCACCAGTGGACCAATAACCCCTGCAAATGCTTCTGGTGAGTTCAAACCAAACACTGCTATCGCGACAGCAATGGCCAATTCAAAGTTATTACCTGTCGCGGTATATGCTATGGATGCATTCTTATCAAATGGCACTCCCATCTTTTTCGCGGTAAAAAAGCTGATCAAGAACATCAATACAAAGTAGATGACCAATGGAACAGCCACCAGCACAACTTGCATTGGTAACTCAACAATCATCTCGCCTTTTAAGCTAAACATCAGAACGATGGTGGCTAATAGCGCAATTAACGTAATAGGTGAAATAGCAGGAATATACTTCTCGGTGTACCACTGTTCCCCTTTCTTCGCGACCAATACCTTGCGGCTAAGAAAACCAGCAATGAACGGAATACCAAGATAAATAAAGACACTTTTTGCAATTTCGCCAATCGAAATATCAACCAACTGGCCTTTAACGCCAAAGTAAGGTGGCAATACTGTTATAAATAGCCATGCCATGAAACTGTATGTCACAATTTGGAACACGCTATTCAGTGCCACTAATGCCGCAGCGTATTCTTTATTGCCGCCGCCAATATCATTCCATACCAGTACCATTGCGATACAACGCGCTAAACCGATTAAAATGACGCCTGTCATTAAACTTGGGTGATCACCTAAAAAGATGACTGCCAGCGCAAACATCAAAATCGGACCGACTAACCAGTTCATCACAAGTGACAACGTAATGGCTTTCTTATCTTCCAATACCTTGCCCATTAAGCTGTAATCCACTTTCGCCAAAGGTGGGTACATCATCAGAATAAGACCAATCGCTAGCGGTACATTCGTTGTACCAACCGACAACGATGCATTCCAACTTGCAATAGCATCAGGAAAAGAAACACCCAAAACCACACCCACACCCATTGCTATGAATATCCACAATGTTAAAAATCTATCGAGAAAACCTAGTTTCGGTTGCATATTAGCTCCACTCACAACATGAACATTAGTTGAGAACCGTTAATCGTTAATCGTTAATCGTTAATCGTCGAAATACGATTACCAAGATTACATAAATACAAGGCCATCGCCTTTTAACGATTAATATACGCCTTTCTCATACTGGATCAATCGTTAATTAACGATTGACGATGATTGCGGCTCAAAGACTATCAGAATCATCTTCATTCACTTCCATAGTTCCTCAATTTCTTATGCAACCTTTGCACTGCTTTCTTATCGCCATCCGACTTATTTATCGTTACACTGATAACCTGTTTTATGTGCATTATCGAGTTTATGTATACCCTTCGGCCTTACCAACAAGACAGCGTGAAAGCGACTGTTCACTACTTTCGTAAAAACACCAGCCCAGCCGTTTTAGCATTACCTACCGGAGCAGGTAAAAGCCTTGTCGTGGCTGAACTAGCACGTATCGCTCGTGGTCGAGTATTAGTGTTAACGCATGTAAAAGAGCTTGTTGAACAAAATCATGCGAAATATGAGAGCTATGGCTTAAAAGCCTCTATATTCTCAGCAGGGTTAGGACGAAAAGAAACAGATCAACAAGTTGTGTTTGCCTCGGTGCAATCAATGGCCAATAGTTTAGAACTGTTTGCTAATGAATTTTCATTACTGGTAATTGATGAATGCCACCGTGTGCCTGATGATGAAAATAGCGCGTATCGCCGTGTAATCACTCATGTTCAAACTATTAACCCTGGTATCAAAATTTTAGGGTTAACGGCAACGCCTTATCGATTGGGTACGGGGTGGATTTATAAATACCACACCCGTGGGCAGGTAAAGACTGAACAAGAACGCTTCTTTCGTGATTGCATTTTCGAGCTGCCTATTCGCTATTTGTTGGATGAAAATTTCCTAACAGAACCCAAAGTGATGGATATGGCGGTTATCGGGTACGACTTTTCTAGCTTAACGCCATCTGCATCGGGGAATTATCGAGAATCAGATCTAGACAGTATTATCGAAAAATCATCCCGTGCTACACCAATGATTATTGAGCAAGTGATTGATTATGCAAAAGATCGAAAAGGTGTCATGATCTTTGCTTCTACCGTTAATCATGCTCAAGAAATTCTTGGTTACCTTGCTCATGAAAATGCTGCATTGGTTGTTGGCGATACGCCATTAGACGAACGCGACCGCATCATTAATGCATTCAAACGCCAAGAAATTAAATACCTTGTGAATGTATCGGTACTCACAACGGGGTTTGATGCCCCACATGTCGACTTAATCGCAATATTACGCCCAACAGAATCCATCAGCTTGTATCAGCAAATAGTCGGACGTGGCTTGCGCTTATCTGAAGGTAAAAAAGATTGCCTAATCTTAGAATATGCTGGTAACTGCTACGACTTGTATCAACCTGAAGTCGGCGATCCTAAGCCCAACAGTGACAGTGAAGTGATTATGGTTCCCTGCCCTGTTTGCGGATTCAATAACAGCTTTTGGGGTAAGCTCGATCCTGCTGGATTTTTAATTGAACATTATGGCCGTCGTTGCCAAGGCTATTTTGAAGACGATGACACAGGCGAACGTGAAGAGTGTGGTTATCGCTTTCGGGCTAAATATTGTGAGGAATGTGGCGCAGATAATGATATAGCGGCTCGTCGTTGTCATCAATGTAATGCGGTAATGGTTGATCCAGACAAAAAGCTGCGTGATGCATTAAAATTGAAAGATGCCATGATCATGAAGTGTACAGATTTTCGTTTAGAGCCAGGCAAAAACAAATTTGATAAACCCCAGCTTAAAGTAATTTATGTGAGTGATGAAGGGGCTGAAATTAGCGAAGTATGGCCACTTTCGAACAAAACGCAAAAAGAGAATTTTTTGAAGAAATTCATTAATCCTCACCTTGTTGATCGCCATCGCCCGTTTACCGATACTGCGCCAACAAAAGTGGCCAATAACGAACACCGATTACGTCCACCAGAAATTGTTATCGCGAGAAAGAGCGGTCGGTTTTGGGCTATTCGAGACAAATTATTTGATTTAGACCAATATCAAAAAGTCGAAGTTCCTGTCGCTGGATAATTTTCCTTAAGAGTAAAAAGCCGAACATTGGATACTGTAGGTACCCAATGTTCGCAGTACTAAACTAACGTTGTATTAGCTCACTTTTTATCGTAAATACCGACTTTTGATAGATTCCCTGTAATTGTAAATAGGTGCTTCCTGTTCATACTCTTGCTCATCATTATGATCTAAACGACTTTTATCATAGGTATATGGTAGATATACACTTGGTGGTTCAACGTCTGTTGTATCAGTAAGTGTTTTCAGATACGAGACTATTGCAGCCTCCTGATCAGCATCTAATCGAAGATTACCAACAGCAAACCCCGCGAAGTTTTCATTGATCTCAGGAGCTGGCCAACAGTTTTCTGCTATAGCTTGTTCAGCCGTTATATACTCGTTAGAACATGTTGCTTTCACAGTCGCCGTATTATAAAAATGTACAAGCTGTTCTAACGATTTAAACCAACCATTATGGGTATAAGCTTTAACAAAATAAGGGGATGGTCGTTTATCCACATTACGCAATGTCGGTACTTTATGCTCACCAAGGTGATCAGGGTTAGAGGTTGTGGCAAATAAACCTACATCAGGCGCTGGGTCATTCGGTATTTTATGATTTCTTGGTACTCCGATATTAAAGTAGCCATCATTGGTGTAACGTTCAAATTTTCCAACACCACTATCATTTCCGCTTTGATGACAAAAGAAGCAGCTAGCACCACCTTGGAATGTAGGAGTATAGAAAAGATCATGCCCTTCATTTTCCTGATCAGTGAAATCATCAAATGGGAATAGCCCATCTCCATCATTTTTTAATGCTATATCTCTTTTAGAATCAAAGCGGTTATTATCACTAGACATTTGCCAAGCAGCTAAAGCGACCGAAAATCTCGCAAATATTTCATCCACTTTACTATAGCTACAGTAAAGGTGCTCTCCCCAAGCATATTGGTATAACTGTCTACCCCATGTCGTCCCTCTAACCTGCGTACATACCTTAAACTTATCGTCTTTCGCCTGCTCAAGTGGGTTAATAAAGGGGCTTGCATGTGCCTGATCAGCAACGGGGCCTAAATATTTCTTATACATAGTTTCGTATTTACTATTTAAACCCGCGAATACATCAATATTATGTACAGTTTCAATTAAATCACCTTCAGCACGACCATTCCAGAATGCTCCACCACACGGTGCAGGAGCAAAACCAGGACAAGCCACATCAAAAAGTTTCAACCCTTCGGGGTCTCCCACCTCATTTAAAAATTGTGCATACTTATTTGTCGGTGGTTTAAGGTTACCAACCATAACTCCATCAGACCCTGTGACAGCGACTTGCCCAAGATTTGTATCAGAATCACCGTTAGTACCACCAGTATCAGCGGTATGGCAGGTTGAACACGACATATTTCTACTTAACGAAATTTTTTCAAAAAATAAACGTTTACCCATTTCTTCAAGATATGTTAAATCTTGATCACTTGCGTTTGCAGCATTAGGCAAAAAAAACACACCAAACATTAGCCCCATTACAGCACTATAATGTTGTATCTTTTTTTTCTTTTTTAACATTATACCATTTGATATTTTACTCATTCCTTCCACCTGCTATCAACCTAGATTAAAAATCATTTATAATAAACAAAAATGAAATACCACCCACACCAAAAATAACACTAACAGATTAAACTTAGTATATTAACCAGTTAAATATAATATCAAAGGCTATAAATCTCACACAAAAGACAGAAGTTATAAGATGACATTTAAAACCCATACGCCACTGTACAACTTGATTATTACAAAACATTAAAAAAAACAATCAAAATAAATTAAATCAACAAGATATAACAGTAACTCATAACGATATACAGTATCAACAATAACAACAAATCTCATTTCTCACTCTTTACATCTTATTTCTCACACTGTTAACCCCTCAATCAAATTAACGACAAAATAACAATTTAAAGAATAATTAAAACTAAACCACAAACCAATTAAAACCAATTAAAACCACCAAATCATTAATCTTCCATTCGATCAACCATTTATAAATTAGCTTACTTATTACTGAGAAATTCATTTAAAATATGATACATCCTTATTTCGTTATTATTTGCCCTATAAAAATGAAATCTGTGCTGTGTACACGAGATAAATTGATCAACTTATATTAGTATCAGAATGAGTCGCTGGTACCCTGATTTATTTTTTAATCAAATATTTAAATGGAATTAGTATGCTAAAACTCATAAAGAATGGAACGGTTCTAACCCCAAAAGGGTTCATAAAAGCCGATATACTTATTTGTAATGAAAAAATCATCTGCATAAATGCAGCTATAACAACAAGTGATCTGACGTTACCTTATGAAGAGTTAGACGCTTCTGATCAATTTGTGCTTCCAGGTATCATCGACCAACATGTTCATCTGATCGGTGGTGGTGGCGAAAGTGGCTTTTCAAGCCGTACACCTGAAGTACAAGTGAGTAAATTGGTAAAAGCAGGCATTACCTCAGTACTTGGCTTGTTAGGTACAGACAGTGCAACACGGCATGTAGAATCACTCTATGCAAAAGCAAAGGCATTAAACGAAGAAGGTATTTCTGCATACATGGTGACAGGATCTTACCGGGTGCCGTCACCGACCATTACAGATTCCGTTTATAAAGATGTTGTGTTTATTGATACAGTATTAGGCTGCAAAATAGCTATAGCTGATCACCGTGCTTCTCATCCTAGTGTTGAAGAGCTGATACGAATAGCATCAGAAGTACGAGTGGCCTCTATGTTGGCGAATAAACCCGGCATTATTGTGGTTCACATGGGTAATTCAAAAAAGACGTTAAACCTTATTGATCAAGTACTTGAAAGCAGCGACATTCCTATAAAACACTTCTTACCCACTCACGTTAACCGTAACGCTTACTTATTAAAAGACGCGATTGAATTTGCATTAAAAGGTGGCAATATCGACCTGACTTCGGGTATTGACCCTAACCTTGGTGCTAATGGTGCTATCAATCCAAGCAAAGCTGTTATACAAGCACTTGAAGCAGGTGTAAATTTAGAGCAGTTAACATTAAGTTCCGATGGTAATGGTAGCATTCCTGAATTTGATGCCAATGGTAATATATCGGGAATGGGTGTAGCAGGTTTTGATAGTTTACTTAATACAATTCGAGAGTTGGTTGCTGCAGGTTTACCGCTGGAAAAAAGTTGGAATACGGTATCAAACAATGTGGCAAGCAGATTGAAATTAGAGGAGCGTGGTTGTTTAGATACGAATAAAATGGCAGATCTAGTGTTTCTTAATCAAGCAGGCCTCGCGTTAACCCTCACGATGGCAAAAGGCAATGTACTATTTAAACAAGGCGAATATTGTATAAAAGGTACGTTTGAATAATTTATTGATCTAGCCTAGCTCTTCAACAAAAAAACCGCATCAAACGATGCGGTTATTATAAGCATTAGATTCAACTATCGCTTAAAAGTCATAGTTCAAGTTAACACCCCAGTTACGACCAGGCTGAGTACGGCGATCAATACCTTGAGTCGATGCTGTTTTACCTTCTAAATCTTGATACTGCCAATATTTCTCATCAAAGGCGTTAAAGAGGCCAGCACGAAGTGTTAGATCGTTCATTGGGCGGTAGTAAGCGGTTAGATCGACAACCGTGTAGCTAGATGCATCTAGATTGTCGTCTTGTTCCCAATCCGTTTTACTAGCCACCATAGTAACACTTACAGCACTACCCCACTGTTCGCTTGGGGCGTCGTAACCCAACCCAACAACAGACGTAAATGGCGCAATAGTATCTAACGTTTTGCCCGTATTTTTATCTTCACCATCAAGGTACGCTAAAGATAAACGTGCATATGAACCCATAGGGGCACCTACAACTTCATCCAACCATAAGCTACCCTTAAACTCGGCACCGTATATTTCAGCTTCATCAACGTTTTCATTGGTTGTAATATCAAGACCACCAGTATTTACCGTCGAGCTCTTAATGAAGTTCGTGTAATCGTTATAGAATGCAGAGAGTTCTAACGCACCCATATTATTATTTGCACGTAAGCCGATTTCATAAGACTGGCTTTCTTCCGGCTTCAAATTAGGGTTGGAAACAATTTTATAGCCATGCGCAGCATTATCTTTATCGTAATACAACTCATAAATTGATGGCGCACGGAAACCTTCACTGTATTGCGCGTAAGTACTGAAGTGTTGATTCCAATGATATACCGCACCTAAGCGCGATGTGAATGCATCACTGTTATGGTCTTCTAACCCTGAAGACTGCTCTGGTGAAGCTTTGTAATCGTCATAACGAAGCCCTGCCGTAACCACTAACGCTTCATCTAATAGATAGACTTGATCTTGTACAAAGATGCCACGCTTCTCTGACTCTGATTTAGGCACTTCAGTGCTACCTGGCTTAGATGTACCAGAATCTAAGAAGTAATCAGTGTAATCTAAATCAAAGCTCGCATTTGATGCTGAAAGACCGTACGTAAGCTCATGACGATTATTCGTAAACTGAAGTTCTTTTTGGAATTGAGCATCTAACTGTGTGCTTTCATCTGTACCAGAACGAGCACGGTTACGATTTCCGTAATTACCCGTATGATCATAACTCTTATGATCTGCCTCGCTCTTACTCCAGTTCAATTTCCATTCTAAAGAATCAAAAGCCACATTATCTGCAAGCCACTCATGTTCAAAGCCTAGACGTACTCTTTCATCTTTGTCGTCTGCACTGTTATTGGTATATACGAAGCCCGGCATAAAGCCACCACCACCATCATATCCATTACGAGAAAGGATTTGACCATCTGCACTGCGTGTATAGTACTCGCCTGTAAATCCAATGCGGTTGGCATCGTTTATTTGGTAAAACATTTTACCTAGAATATTATGCGATGTGATGTTGAAAGGATCAGCAGCACCACGATCAGGCCCCTCAATGTTCGCACCATCACCATGGGTTTCAGTCTCATGCCCATCACGGTAGGTGTAGATCAACATTGTTTCTAAATCGCCAGTACGATTAGCGACTTCAATCGTTGCTTTATATTCATCACTTACGCTGGCATAGCCTGTTTTTAAACTTACGTGGCTATCATCGCCAGCTTCAAGTAAATCTTCTGGGTTCTTTGTACGTAAAAGTACAGTACCACCTAAAGCATCACTGCCGTATAAGCTAGATGATGGACCTTTATTCACTTCGATTGCAGTTAATGTATCAATTTCAAAGGTATTAGCATTTTTACGCATAACATCTGCGCCAGGGTTATAAGATGATGGCTGCTCTACACCATCAACCATCACTTTAACGCGGCTGCCAGACATACCTCGAATAGTGAAATCTTCCATACCAAAGCGACCACGTCCATTTACCGTAACGCCTGGCTCATACTTCAGCGCATCTTTCACATCATTCGACAGATTATTTTCCATATCTTCAGACGTTACTTTAGCTACGCTAGATGGGATGTTCTTAATACTTTGTTCCGAACGCGTACCTGATACAACTATTTCGTCGAATACTGAAACAGCCTCTTCAGCGTGAAGTGCTGGAGAAAGTGCAATAAATATTGAGCTCGCGATGAATGTGATTTTTTTATTCATAACCCCTACTTATAAATAGATTTGTTAGTAATTCTGTTGTTGCACAGTATACATATACAAATGAGAATTACTATCGTTATCATTTCTATTTAACTGTTTGTGACGATAAATGCGGTGGGATTAAATATCAACTAATCTATTGAACACGCTCTTTTTTTAACCAAAGCGATGAAGCCCAACCCATAAGGTTCGCTTCATTACGTTAAAATGGTCTGTATAGAGATTTAATCTTGCTAAGAATAAGGCTGACTGTTAGTATGCGCGCTCGTTTTTACGACATTGAGTAAGGTCGCATTACTCAGTGAACTTATGAATTAAAGAGTATTTAATATGAAATTTGATGCAGTTGTACGTACTGACCTAGGTAAAGGTGCGAGCCGCCGTCTACGTCTTACAGAAAAATTCCCAGCTATCATCTACGGTGGCGAAGCTGCTCCTGTTGCTATCGAGCTTCTTCACAGTGACGTGATCAACCAAATGGATAAGCCTGAGTTCTACGAAGGTATCATCCTAGTGATCGACGGTCAGGAAGTTGCTGTTAAGCCACAAGACATCCAACGTCACGCGTTCAAGCCAAAAGTTGAGCACATGGACTTTAAACGCGTTTAATTGCGTTGTTCATTCTCAATATAAAAGCGCCTTATGGCGCTTTTTTTATGGCTATAAAATATACCTATAAGCTCATAATCTCTATGATAAAATGTGCTTAAGCTAGAAAAGACTTTGCTGCGGATTATCATCGACCTGCTGAACTTCTATCGAACTCCCTTTTGCACGACGTAAAATGCGCAGATAGCGTTGCTTACACAGCCTAATTACCTGCCGCTTTTGATCTGACGTCATTACTTGCCAATTAAAACGCTCATCTCGACTGCGATAACACCCTTTACAATATCCACGGTTATTCACTTGGCATATTCCAACACAAGGGCTGGGTACAGTGAAGAAATCTAATTGCTCCATTATCCCCTCGCTATGAAATATATCTCTATAACACTTAGTTTATACCACGTTAGCGCTATCGACCTTTTTGTTCAAACTCTCCTTACAAAATGCCAATTTATGCAACTAACTTGCTAAAGTATGCTTTATTCTGGTAAGGTTTAAGCGGTTATTAAGATTAATAACAGGATTGTAATTAATCGCATCATTATATTTAACGTCAATATCGATGCATATCAGGAGGGATTCATGGATTTTTTTGTACCATCTTCGTCTAACTCAGCTCAGGCTGAATCAGTTTTTTCTTCTATTGCTCAACACATTGCTGCACCATCTCAAGAAAAACGCATTCATAAGCTTCAATGGAAGCACGAAGGCGAGATCTGTGCTTGTGAGGTAGGTGAATCATTACCTGAAGTATTTCGTACCGATGAGAAAGTATTAGCTATTTTTGATTGTGGTGATGTATTCAAAGTATGTACACCAAGCCGTGGAGCAATCAAGTTTGACCCTATTCACGCGAGCAAATCAACGCTATTAAACGTGGAATACTTTGATTAATTCATTACGATGAATAAGCTGATTAGCAGAAACTAAACGTTATTGTGCTAATAACAGTGAACACTTAAAAACGCGCTAAAAGCGCGTTTTTTGTTTCTACCGAATAATTAAAGTTGGCTAAAACAAGCCCATCTGGGGTGCGGTAATATCATCAAAGTGCTTACCTATAAACGGTAAAATACCATCCGCGACAGGCTTTAATTGCTTTTCAAGATAATGATTATAGTCAATCGGGCTTTGTCGGTACTCTTTCGGCTCTGAGCCAGAGGTCGTAAATACATACTCGATCACCCCTTTATTTTGGTATTGCAGCGGACGACCAAGCTTGGTATTCATCTCATCGGCCATTCGGGCTGCACGTACTTGTGGTGGAATATTTTTTTGGTATTCATCAAGGTTTCGTCTTAAACGCTTGCGGTAAACCAAACGATCATCAAATACTCCAGCTAACGTTTTATTGGTGTAGTCACGAATGTATTCATCGGGGTCTTGATCATGAAAAACCATCTCATATAAAGTTTTCTGGAATTCTTGAGCTAACGGCGTCCAATCTGTTCGGACCGTTTCTAATCCCTTAAAGATTAGTTTCTCTTTACCATCTTGAATAATTAACCCAGCGTACCGCTTCTTACTGCCTGTTTCAGAGCCTCGAATCGTCGGCATTAAAAACTTGTGATAATGGGTTTCGTATTCAAGCTCTAAATAGCATTCAAGATTGAAGTCATCTTTTAGACGCCGTATCCACTCCGCATTAATACTTTTCACCAATAGGTTACCAACGATATCCGCTTCTTCTTGGGTATGACTTTTACCTAATGAAACAAAGACAGAGTCCGTATCACCGTAAATAACGTTATAACCGTTGTCTTCAATCAGATCTTTCGTGACCGATAATACTTCATGCCCACGCATCGTAATTGACGAAGCCAGCCGGTGATCGAAAAAGCGGCAGCCAGATGAACCAAGTACGCCATAAAACGAGTTCATGATGATCTTAATCGCTTGAGAGAACGCTTTTTCACCATTACGTTTTGCTTGATCGCGCGCAGACCACAACTCTTCAATCATCGCGGGTAAAAAATGTTTTTTTCGATGAAATTGCCCACCACGAAAACCCGAAATCGCTTGGTTAGGTTGTTTACCTTCATCTTGTAATAACCCTTCCACCAGCCCCATAGGATCAATGCGAAATGAGCGAATAATCGACGGGTACAGTGATTTAAAATCAAGTACTAATACAGAATCATACAAACCGGGGTTAGAATCCATCACATAGCCACCGGGGCTTGCAATCCAGTTTTCACCCGCAAGATTCGGGGCTACATACCCAGCACGGTGTAATTGCGGTAAATACAAATTAGTAAATGCAGCAACAGAACCACCGACTCTATCAAGCTCTACACCTGTTAAACGGCTTCGCTCAATCGCGAACTCAAGCAAATGAGTATATTCAAATATACGGGTAACCAGCTTACAATCTTGTAAGTTATATTTAGCCAACGACAGCTTATCGTTTTTAAACATATGGTTAATTTCAGCCATACGATCATGCACGTTATGAATATGCTTACCTTCGCCTAACAGCTCTTGCGACACAGAATCTAACGACCAAGAACGAAAGCTATAGGTTGCCGTTTTTAATGTATCAATACCATCTAGCACCACACGACCAGGAATAGAGATAAAACCTTGATTAGGGTTTTGACTAGATTGACGCCAATGCGGTGTTTGTTTACCACGACCAATACGTAAACTGATTGCATTCCATTCAGCACGTTTTAGTAATAAGCGGAAATCAAAATCAATCACATTCCAACCAATAATGATGTCGGGATCGTATTGAATAAACCATGATTCAAGCGCCAATAATAGGGCTTTTTCTGATTCAACCCACTGAATCCATTGCTCACTATCTTCACTCTCTTTTGGCTCACCTATCATGATGACTCGGCTATCCATATCGCTATGTAACCCCACCGAATACAGCACGCCTTTTTCTGAGCACTCTATATCAAGCGATACAATCGACAATTCAGGTACATAGTCAATCGCTTTGGCTTTTACTTGTGAATATTCAGTGTGCCCCAACTTGTCTTTCGCCACCCCAGTAAAGGTAATCCCTCCACGAATAAATCGTTCCATTAAGAAGCGATCAGCAAGGCGAATATCCCCTTCAAATACTTCTATTCCGTCATTATTTAAAACCTTAGAAACTTGAAGGCTGTCTCTTATCGTTTGGGTATAGCAGGCAAAAAGTGATTGCTGTTGAAAAGTTTTAAGAGGTAATGCCTTCCAATCGACTTGAAGGTTAGCGGTTCGTAGCGCATTGTCGGCTTGTCTCTGCACATCTGAAGGAACAAAGCACACGGGTTTATCACCATGAACTAATAATCGGGCGGGGCCTTGATCCGTTTTAACCCACAGCACGACTTCAGTCTGACCTTGGGCATCACGACTTTGGCGTGTTAAAACGAAACCAGTAGATTGAACCTGCAAGAAAACCTCAGAAGCTGTTAGCAATAAAGAAAAAATTAACCAATTTTACGCTCAATTTTATCAAATTCAGCCACTATCCAGCCACCAAATTGTTCAATCATAAATAATGACGCACGTTTAGGCACTTGTGCGCCTTCGATTAAGGTAAATAAGCGTTCAATTTCGACATTTTTCTCAGGGTAATAACGCAAAAATATATCGGCACAATCACTCAATGAATGTGCCAAACACTTTTCACGGTGCATCACTAACGCAAAACAGCTACGCAGCATTTTTTTACTGATAAATTGGCAATATTCTAGGTAGTTTTTAACCACTTTTGTGGTCATTATCTTTTGCCGATAATCCGCTAACATTGCCTTAATATCACCGTTCATGGCTTTAGCCACATCCCAGCTTGGTTCAAAACAACCAAACCGCGTAGATAAATCGTCGCCATATAAGCATACGCAACAATGCTTGAGCCAAAAGCCCCACTCAAATATGCCGCCAATAGAAACGACATCGCTAAATTGCCCTATTCGAAAATCAAGACTAGGCACTTTCGGTTGATAGGTGGTTATACGCCACTTGACTGTATTTAAAGCCGATTCTTCAGATGAGTTAAGATGTCGATTAAGCACAACCGTGATATTTAAATCAGAATGACCCCATACTGCTTTGCGTTGAGCAACACTGCCATATAAATAAACACTATGAAGTGCCGAACCAAGAGCTGCACGAAGTTGATTAACGGTATCAATCAATACTGGCATATATTCTGGTTGAAAAGGTGTTTGATTATTTAAAGTTGGTAACGCTGTTGCCACTTGATCACTCTCGCTATTATTCTTTTATAAGCGCGCAGTTATTTATGCTGATCACACCTACATCACCCGACTAATTCTACCAAAGCTAAGCTGCAAAACAATCAGTGTCTTTTTCCTTCAAGGCTCCGTCACCATTAACCAGCCCTATACTTCACAAATAGACAAAATATCGAAATTATAAACTGCTTAATTACCAAAAACCCAGCTTATTCATCCTAGTTATTAGACGATTACCTTAAATAAATATTTCAATATGTGTTTTATTGTATATCTTTGCTACACAGCTCACACAGATGCTCCCAATTGCATAACTAGCATCACATTAAATTGAAGCCAATAAGCGTTTAATGTGCGACCTAACAAGTTAACTAGTGGATTAACACGGTAATGAGCAATACAACTAGCATTTTCAACCAACCAAAGCCGTTTAAGATGATATTTTTCATTGAGCTTTGGGAGCGTTTTGGTTACTACGGTCTTCAAGGTATTTTAGCTGTATATTTTGTTGAGCAACTAGGTTTTAGCCAACAAGATTCCTTTGTTACTTTCGGTGCATTTGCCGCTTTAGTGTACGGTTTGGTCGCGATAGGCGGTTACGTTGGTGACCATATTCTCGGTACAAAACGTACGATGATATTTGGCGCCATCGTGTTAGCTATCGGCTATTTTATGATGGGATTTTCAATTTTAAATCCAAACTTTATTTTCTATGCGTTGGGTACAGTTGCAGTCGGTAACGGTCTATTTAAAGCCAATCCTTCAAGCTTATTAGCGAAATGTTATGACGAAAATGATACTCGTCTTGATGGTGCTTTTACGCTGTATTACATGTCTATTAATGTGGGATCATTAGTCGCACTTTCACTTAGCCCTGTTATTGCTGCAGAATATGGTTACGCGACAGCATTTGTAATCTGTGGATTTGGTTTAATTGCCAGTTTGATGAGTTATGTAGCTTTCCGCCATACTGTTGAGGGCTTAGGCTCTGAGCCGGATAATAAACCAGTCAATTATCAACATTTCCTTATTGTTATTCTGGGAACAATGGCATCTATAGCCTTATGTGCTTGGCTACTGAATAACATTATGATGGCAAATATCGTACTTGCTCTTATTGGTATTGGTGTTGTCGGCATATTCTTAAAAGAAACAATACGTTTAACAGGTGCTGCACGTAAGAAAATGATTGTTGTATTGGTACTGATGCTACAAGCGATCGTTTTTTATGTTCTTTACGCACAAATGCCTACATCATTGAATTTCTTTGCAATATATAACGTACGCACTGAAGTTATGGGGTTTAATGTCAACCCTGTTAGCCTACAAGCCTTGAACCCTTTCTGGGTGGTATTATGTAGCCCGATACTGGCTTATCTATATACGTCGTATGGCAGTAAAGGCCGAGATTTATCAATGCCAGCTAAGTTTACTGTAGGCATGTTTATGTGTGCATTTGCCTTTTTAGCCGTCGCTGCTGCTGGTAACTGGTTTGCCGATAGCCAAGGTATGGTATCAATGTGGTGGATGGTACTTGTGTATTTATTCCAAAGTATTGGTGAATTGATGATAAGCGGATTGGGCTTAGCTATGGTTGCTAGCCTAGTGCCTCAACGCTTAATGGGCTTTACCATGGGAGCTTGGTTCTTAACTCAAGCGGCTTCATTCATCATCGGTGGTTATGTTGCAACCTTCAGCGCCACGCCAGAAAATGTTACAGATCCACTTAAGACGTTACCGCTATACAGTGAAGTCTTCTTAAACATTGGTATCGTAACACTCGGTGTAGCATTTGTTATGGCCTTTACTGCCCCATTATTAACTCGCATGATGCAAGATGAAAAAGTAGAAGAAAACGGTAATTTAGCCACAAACTAATCCCCCTTCATTCAAGTTATACCCAATTTACCTCAAGATGCTCGTTTCAGCGAGAATTTGTTGGGCTCTAGGCAAGGCACTTATTTATAGACCTAGTCGTTCTACGTTGAAAATAAGTAACGCCGCATAGAGCCCAACAAAACTCGCCCTTCGGGAGTGATTCAGCGTATCTACTTCTGTGTCAAATGTGCTTGAAAGGGAATGCCATTCCTACACACATTTTCCTTGAATTAAACACGCTGAGATCACTCTGAATCCTGCATTTTGAGGTAGCTTGGGTATATAACGGGAGCGAATCTTATTGGTTCTCTCTCGTTTTTCATTCTAGAATCGCAATATTATGATGAATAAATATTGAAAAATTAAACTCAATAGCCTAATCCATTTCTTTAACGCTAATTAGACAAATTAATTAGCGAACATAATAACAACAATAATTAAAGGAGCATTTATAAAATAAATAGCTTAATTAAATCTATGTTCCCAGTAAATACAAAAGAATAAAACAGCCTACTTAATAAACACCACAATAAAAACTAATCATATCCATTAGAAAATATAACTAACAATATGAGTTTTTTGAGACAATAGACTTAAATTAACTCGTCGTATTAATGTTAATATCAGCAGCGACTTACAAATACTTACAATTTTCAATTTACTTTGTTATTTAACAAGGATGGAGTGTAGTTATGTGGAATAGACTGAACAAGTCAATGATGGTGTGCCAAATGATGTTTGGCCTCTCCTTCTATGGCGTAATGGTTATTTTAACCCGTTTTTTCTTAGAAGACCTTGGTTACAGTGAAGCCGATACCATGATGGTTGTGGGTGCGTTTTCATCTATTGGTCCTCTTTTTGCTATCGCTGGTGGATTCATAGCTGACAAATTTTTAGGTTCTTACCGCTCTTTAACAATCAGTTATTTCGGATTTGCTCTAGGCTACACATTGCTAGTATTAGGCGCCTCAACCAGTAATGTACCAATGAGCCTTGTTGGTATTGCACTCGCGAGTTACGCTCGTGGTCTTATGTCTCCTTCATACCCAAGCCTATTTAAACGAACATTTAAAACTCAAGAAGACTTCGAAAACGGTTACCCAGTAAACTATTCAGTAAATAATATCGGTGCACTTTTTGGACAATACTTATTCCCAATGTTCGTTCTCGCTATTGGGTTTAACGGCAGCTTTATGTTGTCAGCTTCTATGGCATTTGTTGCATTCATCATTCTGGTTATTTCTCATAAACCTTTATTAACGGTTGGTGCCGAAATAGATCAACAACCTGTTAGCCCTAAGAACTGGTTGTTATTCAGCCTTGTTTCTCTTGGTATGATTGGTCTTGTTTTCTTCATGTTCTCAAACATGGATATTGGACAAAACATTGTTTACGCTATAGGCGCAGCTGCAATTTTATACTTCATTTCTTTAATGGTTAAGTCGAACAAAGCAGACGCGTTAAAGATGGGTACAATATTGATCATGACAGTACTAACAACAGCATTCTTTGTTTACTACGGCCAAATGATGACATCGATGACCATGGTAACAATCAATACTATGCGTGGTGATTTATTTGGATTTATCCCTATTGCACCAGAAGCGTCAATGGCAATGAACCCACTATGGTGTATTCTTGGTGGACCAGTTATTGCCATGACTTTCTCTTCTTTAGAAAAGCGTAATATCAACTTTTCGACAGCAACAAAAGTCGGCTTCGCGTTTATTCTAACTGCTATTGCATTTGGTATTCTTACCGTTGCTGTTATGTCTGTTGGTCCTGAAGCTGTTATTCGTCCTGAAGTATTCTTGGCGATTCACTTCTTCCAAGCATTTGCTGAAGTGATTGTGGGCAGTATGGTTGTCGCCTTTATTCTGTCTGTTGCACCTAAGCATATTGAAAACTTCTCGGTAAGCTTATTCTCAGTAGCGATTGCGTTAAGTGGTATCGTAGGCGCGGTATTCTCGACTTCAATTGCACTAGAAAAAGGTCAGGCTATTACACAAGAAATCGTACAAACAGTGTATGGTGACTACTTCAGTCTACTTACTATGCTAGCTGTCGTGATGGTATTAGTGGCATTTTTTGCCTCTTTCGTTATCCGTAAGATGCTTGAGAAAAGTGCAGAATCAGAGAAAATGGTACTGTCTGAAGCTCAATAAGCAAGTATCATTTAAATGATGTTTTATGCTAAAAGCCTCCTTGTTGGAGGCTTTTTTAATGGAGAAAACAAATGAGTAACTATCTGTAGCCGTTCATTCATCCCCTTTTCATTCAGCAGCTAAAAACCTGCTTGTTAATCCCCGTTGTAGCGCCTAGTATATCGTCCTTAAATAAACGGGTTCTTATACGTTTATTATCTGCTGAAGTTTGAATACCGATACATCTACTGATGTCATTCATCAAAAGCATTATAAGTCGTGAGCATTTAGCAATCACGGCACTCCAACACAATGGACATTTAGCTATGCGCGCTTTTGTATTACGAGCCAGATCTGCCCCTACCAATAGTCAACTTTTATTAGAATCAGTCGGGCAAGAAGCCCACACTGAAATTTTGGCTCATACCTTAATGAACGCTATATTTGTGGCTCAATCTCATCGTGACGATGTTGTTGTTCATTTAGTATTAGAAAGCACGCAAGATTTTTCTCGCACAATTAGCTTTACGTCAAGTGAAATCACTAATGTTGGTGGCTTCCACGAACAAGCCTTACTCACGAAAATTGCGAGAGCATTAGATTTGTCGCAAGGCATGTCTAAAGAGCAAGAACGTAAAGTTGAACCTGGTATTACCGTTCGTACCATGAGCTTCGAAAGACTAGTTCAAGAATTAGCTGAAGATTACCAGCTATTCATGATGGACAAAAAAGGCACCAACATTCGTGAGCAAGAGTTCGAAGGCAACCCTTGTTTCTTGTTGACCGACCATATTCCTATGCCCAAGAAGAGCTTTAACAGCTTAAAACGCCTTGGGGCAACAAAGATCAGCCTTGGGCCTAAGATGCTGTTTGCATCGCAATGTGTGGTGCTGATCCACAATGAATTAGATATTAATATGTAATGCTAGGGCGTGTTGACGTTTCAAATTCTAGCCTTTAAACGTCAACACGCCCTAATGAACGGCATGTCTTGTCGTTCATATTTTGCTTTCACATATAAAACGCAGTTACACTTAATATACCTTTGTTATCTCTAGAAGCAGGGTTCATTAATATGCGTATTTTGGTTCTGCTCTTCACCTGCTTTGCTATCTTGTCTTGTTCTAGTACACCAAGACCAGCGATAAACTATTCAGCAACCCAACAAAGCTGTGTGCACAAGCTAATCCAATTTAAGCAAACAGTTAAAACACAAGGCGTTCAAGATGCACAACTCTTCTGGACGCCCGATTACCCTTCGCTTGCTTTTGATCGCTTTAGCGTAGCATTAATCCCTCAATTAACATCCGATCAAAGTAAAGCACAATGGTTAAACCATGTATCTCGACAAGCTGAGATCCAACGTAAAATCGAATACAAAAATGCATTAAACAAAGACGCAATCGATTTTGAAAACCAAGAAAGCTGTGCCAAACAATTAACAACATCATTAGCCGAAAACAACCAATTCTGGTCGCAATTACAGCAACACCCGCCAATTATCACGTCTAATTACCAAAACTGGCAGCGTATCATCGGTCTTTACCCTGTTAGTAAGCTTTTCGCGACCCCCTCTATTCATACAGAAAAAAAGCGTATATTAAGTGGATTTATTGAGCCTGTAGATGATGACACTATCGCTTATGCTATACCTGATAAACCAAGATTAACGCGGCAAGAAATACAAAGCTGGTTTGCACAAACAACGGCTCGTGCTGATCTTGACTGGCCCTTGCTAACAGATGATCAACTCACCCAATTATTGGCTTTTTATACCCCTGAATTTCGTGTTGAATCGGTATCTCTTGATGATAAGCCCGGCTTAGTAACATATGTTTCAGATGATCAGGCGGCAGTTAATACCAATGAACCGATTGTTTATGTTGACCATAGTTTCACGCAGTTTCATGGCAGAATATTGACCCAATTGAATTACAGCCTCTGGTTTTCAAACCGTACGGCTAAATCCTCTTTAGACCCCTATGCGGGTAAATTTGATGGTGTACTATTCAGACTAACGTTGGATGAGCAAGGAAAGCCCTACATTCTCGATAGCATCCATCATTGTGGTTGTTACCATATGGTTTTTGCATTAAATGAAGAATTACAGTTTGCACCAACAAGTGCCAAGATTGAGTCCCCCACTAGCCTCCATATATACCGACCGCAAAGTGCAGATATATTAAAAATTAGTGTATCAAATGGAGAGCACATGATTAACGATGTGCATTGGGGAGAAAGTAGCCCTTTCACTCGCCATTTAACCTCACTCAATTATCAAACGTTACGTAGCTTACCAACACCAAATGGACAAAACAAAAGCCTGTTTGATCAGAATGGAATGTTATTGAGCAGTGAACGATTAGAGCGCTTCTACTTATGGCCATTTGGTGTGGCATCGCCTGGAACAACCCGCCAAATCGGTCAACATGCTGTCACCTTTATTGGTGAAAGGCACTTTGATGATGCAAATATATTCGACACGCTATTTCTGAATCCGTAATATTTTGAGTGTTTCATATGCCTATTAAATAGACTGGCATTCTATTTATAGTCATACCAAGTGTCTTGTAAACAATGCATAACTGAATTCGTTACATTATATTTGCCATTTTCATCCCACTTTTGATAGAAATGATTACCATTTAATACAAAATACAATAAATAATCTAACCACATGTATTTATTGATAAATACAATAGTAATGTTTTATACCAAAACAAAGCTTCAAACAATGGGTCTATCTCTACACCCTCCTCAATATACTCACTAACAACAATCTTATCTAAAATAAAACACATTAAATAACAACAGTATAATTACAAATCACATTGAAATCGCTGACTGCAAAGTTTGGATTGAAGGCAAAAAAAAGCTCCGTTCTGGGAAACGGAGCCATAAATGAAACTACCCTATACAACCGTAATAATTATATGCACAAAGTTTTATTTATGCCTACATTTTAATACACATGTTAACTTTCGCAATTAAGCGCACGGTGAACTGTTATGACTAAGAAAGCCAATTTTAAAAAGAACGGTATTTATTGGGAGTTGTATGAAAGCCCAGACGAAATCGTAAAATTTCTTGATTCTGATTCTGAGTTTGCGCAAACCGCAATGAAGATATCATTAACCCATGCCTATTTACGTGTTAATGATGTGACAGAGCTCAATAGAGATGCATTTGATATCTTAGATAACAAAGAGAAGTTTCTTCTACTGAAAGAAATGAATCAAGAGCAAACAGACGAATTATCCCGATTTGTGATGGGGCATTTTTATCATTATATCTCCTAGAAAAACCACTTATGCGTAATGCAGTTCACTTAACGTGAGCAGCATTACGTGATGATGCTGATCGGAATTACAAGGAAATGCTAGATTATACCCACTCAGTTTTAAACCTTGTGTACAGGGTAAACGGTGCTCTGAGGCACCGTTTTCGCTCTAATCAATCATGTTCTAATATCTTACTGGGCACAAGTTCGAGCTCTTGATGCTCTTTATACTTTTCATCTAATAAATCTAATTCTCTTTTCATTTCACATATCTCTTTTTCCATATAAGAGATATTACGTTTCAACATTTTACGTTCCATAGTACGTTCCTAACACTCACGCAATTAACACTAAAGTGGTAAGCTATCAAAATATAAAAACAGTAAAAGTGCGACTAACAACATTTACATTATTTTCCATCACGCAAAAACGAACCGTTCAGCTTGCATTAAGAATTATCAAGAAATTTTATTACTGACATTAAACGCAGTATGTAATTAACAAGACGAACTGAAATAATAAGTTCTCTATTCCAAATGAACTCAAGATACACTTACCAATTAGCTTACAATATAACTACATTATGAATTATATTTTATAAATCACGCACACTTGATCGCCATAAACATGACGAAACATAATTAAAAAGTGGTAGAAAAATGACGATTATCGCTATCATCTACAAAATATAAATAAAAAAATAATATTTTGCCATGAGTCGTAATTTTTCATATTCTCAGAAAATATTTTATGATAATTTGCGTGTCTTCTTTTCCATGCAATCAATCTAAGTATTATATGAATCAGCCTAAAAATATAATGTTACTGATACTATGCCTATTGGTAGGCCTTATCTTAGATATGGTTTGGGTAAAGAACAACATTAATCAAACGACAATAAATACAATTCAAAACCTTGATATCGCTATTGATTCTCACCTCAATAAAATCAAAACAGATCTAACATTAGTCGATTCAAATACAACCCCTTGTGATAAAAATAACAGAAAAGGATTAGAACAATTAAATTTCGACTCGCCAGTAATACAAGAAATCACCTATATAGAAAATGGTCTATTTCTCTGCAGTGACCGTATAAAAAAATCAAATGTAAAAATAGAAAACAGCCACTTAGCAAAATTTGAAGAGCAGAGTGGATACGTCATTTATAGAGCAACAAGTCAAAGAAGACGTATTGATGCATTATTTTTCATGGTACCAACACCTAACGGTTGGTACCGTATTATGCTTGATAGCCGCTATATTGATTATTGGATCAAGCAGTATACGAATAAAAACCAACTTTCTGGTTGTTTAGGTAATACTAAAGACGACTTCGTATGCTTGAATTCGTCGTTACCATTCAATGATATCATTTTTAGCGAGCAGATTCGTTCAGAAAAATACTCTTATGTATTAACAGTTGGATATACTGAAGCATCATTTAGAAATGCTATTATCAGGCAGTTACCTTATGCCGCTACCATTATCATTATACTATCGATATTAATTATATTATTACTTCATGTATCAGTGAATTTCCGACGTTCAATTAAGTCAGATATTCAGCGTGGGATTAGAAACAAAGAGTTTTACGCTTATTATCAACCGATTGTGAATTCTAAAAATGGCCATTGGATCGGTGCTGAATTACTTGTGCGCTGGCTACACCCCAAACATGGTGTAATTTCACCAGCTGAATTTATTCACACAGCTGAAAGCACGGGACTAATCAACGCGATTACACTTCATCTGCTAGAACGTGCTGCTTATGAAAAAACGCAGATTCAAGCAGAAAATAATAATACTTATATATCGATCAATGTTACTGCATCGATGATTATTAACCCTAGGTATGTGACTGAGTTAGTAAGTATTATTTCAAAGTACCCTAGTCTTCAGCACAATGTGGTTTTTGAATTTACAGAACGGGAAACATTTTCACCCACGGAATTAGTCGAGCTTAAACTTGGTATGCAACGCCTACGTGAAGTTGGGATTAAATGGGCACTTGACGACTTTGGTACAGGTTACGCGGGTTTATCAACACTGCAAAGTTTACGCTTTGACATCTTAAAAATTGACCGTACCTTTGTAGCTTCTTCTGTTACAGATGCAGTGACTCACTCTATATTAGATAATATTGCTGAAATGGGACATACATTACACTGTACGATGGTTGCAGAAGGTGTAGAAACTGCCGAACAAGCAGAATATGTGGATGATTTAGGTATTAAAGCCAGCCAAGGATATTTTTACGCCAAACCGATGCCGTTTGACGATTATTTAAATGCACTTAGTCAACCAGCGCCTGCATCTCGCTCTGAAGCGGTCGAAACGAATACAACAACCGCGCACCAGCAAGCCATCAAATAAATCGAACTTCACGAATAAGTTAAAGGCTTGCTTCAGCAGCCCTTATCCTTTATCACGTATAAAATTCCTGTTTCCCCCTACCTCACCTCAAAAAACCATGTTCTAATAGTCACTCATTTACGAAAAGAGACATATCAAGTACATGGAAACATCAAATTTGATTTCATATGACGACGTTATTGACGCAGCTTACGACATCTTTCTAGAGATGGCACCTGAGAGCTTAGAACCAGTAGACGTGATCTTATTCACCGCACAATTTGATGACCGTGGAGCAGCCGAAGCCGTTGAAACACGCGATGATTGGGGCAGCCACGTTGGCTTTGACGTTGATAAAGAATTGTACGCAGAAGTACGTATTGGCTTAGTTAACGAAGAAAATGATCAGCTTGATGACGTATTCGCTCGTATGCTAATCAGTCGTGACCCTGAACACAAGTTCTGCCATATCTTATGGAAGCGTGATTAATACTTCACAGCTAATACCAATCTAGACAAGTATCTGATCATCCTTGCTGGTTAAAATGGCTTATAACTACGTTAGAAATTTTATAATTAGAACCACTAGTTACTTCAATTTCTGCCTTGTTATTATCAATTTTCTCTACGCAATTATCTGACCATTTACTTATCCAGAATGGTATAAATACAAAAAAGGCGATGCATTTCTAATTAGAAAACTCTAACTTAGAAAGCATCGCCTTTTTAGTGCGGTATCGCTAATGACCTAAGCCATTAATTATACATTCCAAGCATTACACCAAAACAGGTGTATCTTGTTGGTGACTACGTTTCACCCAAATCAAGCTCAATACAACTAATATAGACATTACTGTCATGACAGAGCCAACACTAAACTGATCATCTGCACGCATGAAAGATGCCGACAAAGTCGCGATTCCTGCACCCAAGTTTTGTAACCCACCAAGAATTGCCCCAGCCGTTCCAGCGTGTTGCGGAAATGGCTGAATAGCTGCTGTTGTTGCCGCAGGAAACAAAATACCAGCACCAATGAAATAAATAAAAGCGCCACCAATTAATGAACTGACTGTTACCAATCCTGCCATACCTGGAATAAGAATAGTGATTGAACCCAGAATAATAGCTAACAGGCCTAGGTACATTACACGGCTATTACCGATACGCTTAACCAATGCCGAAGACATCCAAGAACCCGCTAAATAACCTGGTAATGGCAATACAAATAACCAGCTTACCGTCTTTGAATCTAGCTTAAGTACACTACCTAGCAATACACCTGCCGCAGCTTCAAAAACAGCGATGCCTGCAAAAGTAGCAATTAAGCAAAGTACATAACCTTGAAACCGACGATTACTCAACACATAACGGTAACTTACGAGTACACGCTCATTACGACGCTTTTCAACCGGTAGTGTTTCAGTAAACATAAACATCATCGCTAATGTCACGATTGCACCAAACACTAACAAGAATATGTAACTTGCCGACCAATCAAACATTGATGACAAATAACCGCCTAATACTGGTGCAATAAGGGGGGAAAATATAACCCCCATACTCACAAGACTATTGGCTTTATGTAAATCTTCACCATCATAGCAATCACGCGTTACAGTACGGCACATTGCACCGCTACAACCTGTACCAGCGCCTTGAATAAAGCTGGCTAATAAGAACAATTCAAAACTTGGAGCTAACAATGCGCCAATAGTACCGATTAAAAAGATCACCATACCAATAATAATGACAGGTCGGCGACCAATACGGTCAGATAGCGGGCCATAAACGAACTGCGATAATCCGTACGGGATTAAATAAGCCGCCATTACCGCTTGTAAATAAGAAGACTGAACACCAAAATCATGTGCCATCGCAGGAATTGCAGGCACATACATTGTTTGGGTCATTTGGCCGGCAGCAGCCAAAACAATAATTAGAAATAGTAACTTTGCCATTTGGCTAGAAGAAGATTGCTGAGTCACAACCTGTACCCTCAAAAAAACAACATAAGAAAAACAAGTGAATACTCGAATGAATAATCCACTAATAGTATGAAAAGCCACGAACAAACAGGATAACAATAACTAAGACTAATTCTGGGTTAATGTATAGCGTCTAGCTCTGTCTTAAGTGCGGTGATAGTAATGCTGAACAGTCAATCAGGCAAGAAAATAGCGTTGTATTAAGCACTAAACTTTATCATGATTTGCATTAGAAATAGTAATGAATAAATAGTATCAATTTTATTTATTTTTTGCATACAAAAAAACCTCGAAAAACGAGGCTTTTACTAAGGAACTATTTATCACAACGCCATGCATAACAATTACACAGAGCGCTTAATAGTTAATCAATCAAAGTGAAAGCGATGCTTACCGTGGCTAGCTTTCGTTTTCAGATAACTTTCATTACCATCTTTTACGTGGGCTTTAGTGCCAACCACTTCAGTAATGATAATGCCGTTTTCTTCGAGCTCTCGAATCTTCTTCGGGTTATTTGTTACCAAGCGAATTTCATTAAGACCTAACGCTTTAAGCATTAAAGCTGCTTCTGTAAAATCACGAAGATCGTCGCCAAAACCAAGGTGGTTATTCGCTTCATAAGTATTCATACCCTTACTTTGCAGTTCATAAGCATCAATCTTATTATATAATCCAATACCACGCCCTTCTTGACGTAAATAAAGAATCACCCCACCCATTTCACCCATTTTTTCAATGGTTTCATCTAACTGTTCACCACAGTCACAACGTGAAGAGTGGAAAACATCACCGGTTAAACACTCTGAATGCATACGTACCAATGGTACTGCCGGTTTCGTATCTGCAGCTTGGAAAATAACGGCTACATGTTCTTTACCAGATTCAAGACCATTGAAAGAAAGCAAATCAGCCGGAATGTTACTCTTCTGGCCAACTTTAAAAGGCACTCGTGCTCTTATATTTACCATGTTGTTCCTAAGTACGTCTTAATGCCTTTAGGGTCTACAATTCAAAAGCTATTACAACGAACATTGCGTGAGCGTTATGTTTGAACGTATACCCTATAGACTGATAATCTTTACAAAATACTCATGTGTCGCGCTTCATCTCAGCATAGATATAACTAAACGATAGTACGACAGATGAATATTCCTCTGCTTGTTGCTAGATAATATCTAAAATATTCACACTTAAAAAGTATAGTAAGAGTAAGGGTATTATTTTTTGACCACCTTAAGCTGCCTTACCTCACCTTATTTTGTTATATTATAACAAAACCAAGTAAAATACATTATGCAACTTATTGCTAATCAGGCAACTTTTTTTACTTACTTAAACCATAACGCTTTTCTAATAAAGGGTGTAAAAAAACACAGGCCGACAGAATTGTAAAACCTATCACACCCAGCATAATTGCAGACATTCTCATCCAATCATCCCCCATCATCAACCGTTCAGATAGCATTTGATAGGTCGCTTGCATCCAGATTACAGCTGACACGCTAAGTGCAACTTGGATGAATCTTGCTGCCCATCGTTGCTGAATCGATAATAACAATGGAAAAACAACCAAACCAATACACAAAACAACATTACCATTTCGTAAAAAATGCGCAGCTAACAACCAAAAACTCAACACAATGGGTAATAGTGCAAAGGAAAGTTTTAATGAACGCACAATGTTCTCCACGTAAAGCACCCTACAAGTTGTAATATGTATATATTCAAGCTACCTCAAGGTATAGCATTCTGGCTGACATCAACGTTTTAATTCAATCGACTCAATCATCGGATAAGTACTCAGGGCAGCTAGCAATTCGCATTTAGGTTTTAGCTTTGTGTTTGCTCTATCACTTCAGCCATAGATATAAGCTTATCGAGAATACGCTCACCATCTGCTCGTAAACCATTATGTTCATATTCATTCGTCATCCATGCTTTTGCATTGGGCATTAAAGCCAATGTTTCACGCGAATAATCAAACTCTACATACATATCTTCAACGTAAACTGCAGCAGTAACTGGTACGGTATTCTTTGCTAATTGCTCAACATCATACAACTGCGGCCAATCTGCTTTTTCAGCCAGTAAATCCGCTGCTGTTTTTAATGGCCTAAGGGTTTCTAATTGATCGAACATCCACGGGTATACCATTTCGCCAGTAAAGCAGAAATCTTCACCAGAAACATAATTGCATTGCGGATAGTGTTCACGAACACGATGTGCAGACCACTGTGATGCATCTTGCTGACAGTAAATTGATTCATGCAAAATGGCATAAATCGGGTTAGTCAGGTATGACTGCTCGGCTAACATCGCGGTTAAGAAACTGTAACTCAATTCAGGTTTACTATTTACGTCAACAAAAGCGTCTTCCAGCAAGTAATACATGGCTAACGCACCGCCGCTGCGACCAAGATTGATACCAATCAACTGGAATTGCTCTACAGTAAAGCGCTGACCATTAGGCAGTATAACTTCATTATTCAGCAAGTAATCGGCAATACGATTGCACATACCTTGTGCAGCAGGAAACGCATGGAAGAACTGTTGGGTTTTATCCAATACACGTTGATATGTCGCTTGATACACATCATCAGCATGACGCGTCATCGACGGAATCCCCCCCGTGAGATAAGCACGAGACAAACTTTGCGGATAATAAGACAAATAATGCAAGGCGCAGAAACCACCAAAACTCTGCCCCAACAACGCCCACTGCTGAATACCCAGCTGCTCGCGAATCGCTTCAGCGTCACGCACAATGTTATCGGCACGGAATTGGATTAGGTACGCGACCTGTTGTTCTGGTGTTTTACAGGCTAAAGTTTGATGGCTGATCACCGTACTTAACCCCGTACCACGTTGATCCAATAATAAAATACGGTATTGTTTTAAAGCACGCTTAAACCAGCCGCTATTGCTATCTGGACGAGGAGCTGGAAAACCAGGGCCACCTTGCAAGTAGACAAGCCACGGTAAATCACCATCTTGCTTATCTTTCGCGACAACCTCTCGTGCAAACACGCGGATTGTTTCACCATCTTGATCCGTGTAATCCAGAGGTAATTCAAATTGGTGCTGGCGATAAAACAAATCATCAACATAAAAACATGCTTGCATCGGCTTCCTCCATGCAGAAAGTAAACTTAAATAACATAAAGTTATATTACAAACTCCCCCAGTACATTGCTAGCGTGCATTTACATTTAACAATACCTAACACACATAATATTTGCCTACTTGAATCAAAAAGGCATCACACTTATGCAAGATTATTATAATGCCAAGCCGATGTCGTTTTCATATTTTGTTGATTACTGTACAAAGCCGATTCAGATTCAATTTCGTCAAGCGTCATTCAAATTTGCAATGTTTGTTTGATTATTTATCGCAACACAATCTCAGATAACGGCGTATAGTTACTTCATCGACAACGTGAATACCGCGTTGAAGCCACAATAATCCACTTATTATTATGGCGGGAGATGATGCTCCTCCTTTAACTGCCTTACTGAAGTTTACCCTTCTTATAAGGATGATGACGTCTAACAACATTGGCATAGAATGGCCAGAGGAAGCTTTTTCGTGGGTCCCTACATCCATAGAAAGCTACAGTTGTTAGATCGTAATTATCCTCTACCGTTCTCTGCCCTTTATTTAAAGCACAATCATTCAATTTGTACGGTTCAATCGCTCGCCTTTATTAGACGCGATTTCACAATAACAACGAATTGAACGGTACAACGCTAGAACAGCAAATGAGGCAGAGTAATGCAATATTCAGCAGAAGTTCAAAACATGTGTCCTATCTCGCGCGGACCACAACATGCGTCTTCCCCTATTCCTGTAGAAGGTCGCTGGGTTAGCCCGAAAGATGTAATCGCTATTTCCGGCGTTAGCCACGGTGTAGGAACATGTGCACCACAACAAGGCGCAGCAAAACTTACTCTTAATGTTAAAGATGGCATCATTGAAGAAGCCTTGATTGAAACTATCGGTTGCTCTGGTATGACGCACTCTGCTGCGATGGCATCTGAAATCATCACCGGTAAAACCATTCTTGAAGCCTTAAATACAGACCTTGTCTGTGATGCGATTAACGTGGCAATGCGTGAGATTTTCTTGCAGTACGTATACGGTCGCACACAAACGGCTTTCTCACTTGATGGCTTACCAATCGGCGCAGGTCTTGAAGACTTAGGTAAAGGACTACGTAGCCAAATTGGTACTCACTACGGTACGCGTGAAAAAGGCCCTCGTTACATGGAAATGGCAGAAGGTTATGTCACTAAGTTAGCACTGGATGACAACGATGAAATCATTGGTTATTCATTCGTTAACCTTGGAAAAATGATGGAGTTTATCGGCAAAGGGACATCTGCTGAAAAAGCGATGGAACAAGCCAGCGGTCAATATGGCCGTTTCGACGAAGCGGTTCGCACTATCGACCCTCGCCACCAATAAACGCAGTCATACACGACTTACGCATCACATGCTATTACGCTGAATTTTGAGGATACCATCATGGCTCTATTTGAAAGTTACGACCGTCGCATCGACCAAATCACTCCAGTACTTGAACAATACGGTTTCGCGTCATTTGAAAAAGCACTGGAATATTGTAAAGAGCGTAATGTTAACCCTTACGATATCGTAAAAGAAACACAACCTATCGCATTTGAAAATGCTTCTTGGGCTTACGTATTAGGTGCAGCTATCGCACTAAAAGAAGAAGCAAGAAATGCAGCTGAAGCAGCAGAATATATTGGCCAAGGCTTGCAAGCCTTCTGTATTCCAGGCTCTGTTGCCGATCAACGTCAAGTTGGTTTAGGTCATGGCCGCTTAGCCGCACGTTTATTGAATAACGATACTCAGTGCTTTTGTTTTCTAGCGGGTCACGAATCTTACGCTGCTGCTGAAGGCGCGATTAAAATAGCAATGAACGCTAACAAAGTACGTCGCCACCCTCTTCGCGTAATCCTTAATGGTTTGGGCAAAGATGCAGCTTATATGATTGCACGTATTAATGGCTTTAATTACGTACAAACCCAGTTCAACTACGAAATAGGTAAATTGGATGTGGTATCAGAGCGTCGCTTCTCAACAAGTCAACGTGGTGAAATTAATTGCTACGGCGCTGATGATGTACGTGAAGGTGTTGCTATTATGCACCGTGAAGAGGTTGATATCTCAATCACTGGTAATTCAACCAACCCGACTCGTTTCCAACACCCTGTTGCCGGTACATATAAAAAAGAACGTCTAGAAGCGAATAAAGCGTATTTCTCTGTTGCATCAGGCGGCGGTACAGGTCGTACTCTTCACCCTGATAATGTTGCAGCAGGTCCAGCTTCTTACGGCATGACAGACACAATGGGCCGCATGCACTCCGATGCACAATTTGCTGGCTCATCATCTGTACCCGCTCACGTAGAAATGATGGGGCTTATTGGTATGGGGAATAATCCAATGGTCGGCGCAACTGTTGCCGTTGCCGTTGCGATAGAACAAGCAAAATGATCAGATATTTGTTTAAATTGTTATAAAATCAAAGAGTAAATTCATATTTAGATAGCTTGAGTTAGGTGCGGATTTAACCAACCGCACCTTTAATTGCGCAACTTAATTGGTTATTTTGTAAAAAACCTCTAGAATTGCCCGAGTTTGATCACTTGCGTTGGCTTCATTTTCAGAATTAAAGCCACTAAGTTAGTCCCATTCAGTCTTACAGCAGGTTGTTGCTGTAATCGGCGCAGTAAAGGAAACATGATGATTCAAGTTGTAGGTCACAAAAACCCAGATAGTGATAGCATCTGTTCAGCTCTTGTAGGTGAAGCACTTCTTAAAGCTCGTGGTTTAGAAGCAAAAGCCGTTCGTCAAGGCGAGCTTAACCGTGAAACTCAGCACATCCTAAAAACTGCTGGTGTTGATCAGCCAGAAATGTGTACTGGTGTTGCCGGTCAAAAAGTATGGTTAGTAGACTACACCGATCTTGCGCAAGCACCTGACGATATCGCAGAAGCTGAAATCGTAGGTATTGTTGATCACCACCGTTTGGGTGATGTGATGACAGTTAATCCATTAGAAGCATGGATTTGGCCTGTTGGTTGCACATGTACAATCATGTTCAACCTATTCAAGATGGAAGGTACTGAAATCACGAAGCCACTTGCAACATTAATGATGTCTGCAATTCTAAGTGACACAGTAGGTTTCGCCTCTCCAACATGTACTCAGAAAGATCGTGATGCAATTGCAGAGCTAACACCACTTGCTGGTGTTGAAGATCTTGACCTGTTCATCAAAGAGCTTCTAATCGCAAAAACTGACATTGAAGGTCTAACCGCTTCAGAGTTAGTTGAAAAAGATCTTAAAGCATACCCATTCAATAACCGTAACGTTGTTGTTGGTCAAATTGAGCTAGCAACACTTGAACAAGTTGACAGCATAATTGATGAGCTAAACGCTGATCTTCAACGTCGTTGTGACGAAGAAGGTTTAGCAATGGCAGCTCTAATGCTTACAGATATCACAACAAGTACGACACGCTTGCTATTTAAAGGCGAGTGGAATACGACATTAGAAACATTCGCAGACAATGGCGTACTTACAATGGAAAATACGCTAAGCCGTAAGAAACAAGGCTGGCCTTGGCTACAAAAAGTACTTTCGTAATTTAGCTAAAGTATTTATTAATTAGAGTAGGATAAGGTATTACTGTTTTATCCTCTCTAAAATAAAAAGCACAGCATTCGCTGTGTTTTTATTTATCACTTTTCAGCGTTGTTTTTTCATTTAAAATATCGGCAAAGTGTTCTAAAAATTGACGCCCTATGACTTTCCCTTCTAGATAATCAATTTCTAGATCATCTTCACTACTCAGCAGAGCACGACTTTTTAAACTACTTTCAGGTGCAATTTGAATGACTTTTAAACCTTCAGGAAGATTAACTAAAAACGCATTTAAATCATTATAGGTATAATAGTAACGCCTTAGCATATCCATCACTTCCGCACTTTTACTTTTTCCAGCCATTGATAAAAACCGTTCAATATTATTTGAAGCAAACAATGACCAATAAGGTGATTTGCTTTCATGAATAAGCTCTTCTGTATCACTGCTCGTCGTATCTATCTTTTCTCTATCATTGAGTTGATCAAATTTATTCATCATATCGAATACGCTCATATTACGATAATTACTATCTTCATTATTAACGCGAGTTTCTTTCCATGATTCAAATCGCTGTGTTAAATCGCTATGTATATTTTTAATTGTATCCATTGGTTCATTAAGGCTTAGCTTCTCAATATACTGCGGAAGTGTTGCTTCTATTCTTTCTCGCCAATCATCAAATACACCTGGTGACTTTTCAGCACTACCGTCTGAACTGGTTTGTATAAGATCTTCATTAATCGGCTCTGTTCTTATCACAACAACTAACTCAGCCCCTTGCCTCCACGCTTCTTTCACCGGTACAGCAGCAGCAACACCACCATCAACCCATTCAAGATCATTGATATTCACTGGCTGATTATAAAGAACCGGAATGGCACAAGTAGCACGTAATACTTCTCGCCAGTTTTCTTGATACATAGGAAGGTAAATATCTTGAAGAGTATCTTTACGCGTTGCACATGCATAAGCACTACGGTGAATTAATGTCTTACGTGCTTGCTGAAAATCAAGAGGAGTATCGCCACCCGGTGAAATAGCTTGTAACGCCCAATCAAGATTTAATGGCTTTTGTTGGCTAAGGTATTTATAAAGATTAAAAAATTCATCATTCGTCGTGTAATTAACAATGAAGTTGTAACTGTAGTTAGGCTGGCGACTAAGAAAAGAAGATACCGTCAAGGCGCCAGCAGAAGTGCCAATATACAGTTCAAAAGGATCAAAACCAGCCTCTAAAAATGCATCAAACACGCCCGCAGTGAATATTCCTCTTTGACCTCCACCTTGAACAACTAAAGCAATTTTCTTTCGACGCGACTGAGCAATCTGCGTCGAAAATTCGTTAATAGTATGTAAATCAATAGAGCTTAAGCTAAACGACAGATGATTCGACATAATCCCTCTACAAAAAAGTCACCAGAACTCATTGTAGTAAGAATATCATTCCATGTTTAACGTAAACGGAACGACAAACACAAAACATTAACTATTATTAATAAGTTACATATTTATCGCACAATATTACGCGCCAATTGCGGTTAATCCAAACCCAATCAGAATAGCAAAAACCACACCCGTTATAATAAGTGCAAATTTTAGATCAGCTTCCATATCCCACATCCTTTCAAACCAGCCAGTTAACATATTATTAACTATAGTTTAGGGTGACTTCAAGATCCTTATCAATTTGTAAGCACGTTTTTAAGATAGCTGTCACAATTAAACCCACATCTCTAAAGGATATAGGAAAAATGTATGAAGCCATCAACGATTAGTACCTCAGTGTTAGGTATCATCGCATTTTTTTCTTCCCAAGTAGCCGCAGAGTACCCTGTACATATCACACCTTTTGTTGGTTATACGTTCTCTGGTGATGTTACGGATGAAAATGGCATAAATATTCAGCCTGAAAACGACCTTCATTTTGCACTATCTGTTGAAACCGATGTTGACCCAGGAAGAGTTGGCTTATTTATTAGCTACTTACCCACAGAGACACAAGATTTTAAAAATGATACCTCTTTTACATACCTTCATTTTCAGAGCTCTCTGCGTTTCGAATTAATCCCTAAAATTGACACCTACTTTGGAGCCAGCTTAGGGGGAACTTTCGTAGATGCCGACTGGTCTGATAACAGTCTTTTATTCTCTGCGGGTCTGTTTGGTGGCGCCGAATACAAACTGCATAAAAATGCAAAAATTGTTTTTGAAACTCGATGGTTAGCAAACGTTATAGATAGCAATACATCTTCAATCTGTACCCTGCCAACGGGTGATGAAACCTGTAAAATTCACGTAGATTCGAAAATATTGAGTCAATTTCAAACAAATCTAGGGCTTAGCTTTACCTTCTAAAAGGCAGGGTTAAAAGTTATGTAATATGGCTGATATTTTGCAAATCAGCCCCTACCTGCTAGTTTTCGCTTATTTTGCAGTCATTTTTACAACTATTAGAAAATAAAATAAAACACTGCAAGGTAGGCAATACCCAGTGATTAACTTCAATTATTAACCCGCCAACCGCCCTATTCAACAATCATTAGAGTAAAAAACCAAACGTTAACACCTTTGGAGCAGGTCATTAACAAAGGCACACTCTATTGATTTACATATTGTCTCTGGTTAGTCTCAACTCATCAGCGTGGCTTATCAAACCAGATGTCACGACTTAGGATTCTGATTTAGAGAATAAATCTCTAAGAATATTTAGTTTCATAGTGATTAGCAGTACATAAGGAGATGTTTATGAAGCGAGAACAATGGGGCTCTCGTCCCGGTTTTATCTTGGCAGCGGTTGGTTCAGCCATTGGCCTAGGTAACATTTGGCGATTCCCATACATGGCTTACGAGAATGGCGGCGGCGCATTTTTTATTCCTTACCTTTTCGCCATGATTTCAGCCGGTATTCCATTTATGATTATGGAATTCACTTTAGGTCATAAACTTCGTGGTGCTGCACCTCGTGCTTTTTCTAAGCTAGGCGTAAAACTTGAGTGGCTTGGGTGGTTCCAAGTATTTATTGCTGCAATCATTGCTGTTTATTATGTCGCAATTATCGGTTGGGCAATTTCATATTTAGGGTACTCGTTCACACAAAGTTGGGGTGCAGATACTAATGCCTTCTTCTTTAGTGAATACCTACAGCTAGGTGAAAACTCACCAAGTAAGCTAGGCAATTTGCAGATGCACATTGTTATACCAATGGTATTAGCTTGGGGTATTACTTTTGCGGCAATCTTTACCGGTATTAAAGGCGGTATCGAGCGCGCAAGTAAAATAATGATGCCTCTTCTTTTCCTTATGGTTATAGGCTTAATTACACGTGTTGTTTTCCTACCTGGCGCACTAGACGGTGTTAACTACCTATTCGAACCAGACTTTAGCAAGATCACAGACCCTACGGTTTGGTCAGCAGCATATGGACAGATATTCTTCACGTTGAGTGTCGGTTTTGCCATCATGATTGCTTACTCAAGTTACTTGCCAGAGAAATCTGACATTAATAACAACGCATTCATGACGGTACTGATTAACTGTGGTTTCTCTATTACTTCTGGTGTGCTTATTTTCGCAGTATTGGGCTATATGGCTCAAGATCAAGCGAAACCAATAACGGAAGTTGTAACAGCAGGTGTAGGTTTAGCGTTTGTTACTATTCCAGCGGCTATTAACCTACTACCAGCACCGTATATTCTTGGACCACTATTCTTCTTGGCGCTTGTTGTTGCCGGTTTGAGTTCACATATCTCAATCATTGAAGCCGTAACGTCAGCCGTTATAGACAAGCTGAACTGGTCACGTAAGAAGGCAGCTTCTGTTGTTTGTGGTGTAGGTTTTGCCGTATCAATGGCATTTGCAACGAATGGCGGCCTACTGCTACTTGACCTAGTTGATTACTTCATTAACAACGTTGCACTACTTGCAAGCTGTCTGGTTGAACTTATCGTTATCGGTTGGTTGCTTAAGATTTCAGATATTCGCGATTACGCCAACGATATCTCTGACTTTAGCATTGGTAAGTGGTTCGAAATTTGTATCCGCTTCATCAGCCCAATAATGCTTGCGGTAATTCTTGCAACGAATCTTTGGAAAACATTCAACGAAGGTTACGGTGGCTATGAAATGTCTGACCTACTGATGCTAGGTTGGGGTTTGGTTGCTGCAATGTTTGTTGTCGCAGTTATCATCAACGTAACGTCTAAATCACCAAGCCAACAGGAGAGTTAATTATGACTACAGGTGCAATTATAATGATGCTGTTTGGTTTTGGTATCACGTGGGGTGGCGCAGCATACTGCATCGCCATTGCGATGAAAAAGAATGAAAAGTAATTCAGACAGATGTAATAACTAGAAAATAAGCAAATGCCAATCAATTCGTTGATTGGCATTTTTTTCACGTTCTGTTCTAACAATAGAAAGTCAATCTGGCCTAACCGGCCGACCCTTGTTGATTTGTAGCTCAAGAACAATATCTACTAACTACGATCAAATAATGCATTGGGAGAAGCAATTTCACATCCATCTTGTTTAGGTCTTTCTTTTTTCACACATAAATACAATCTTATTTATCCAAAATCACACTTTTAATGAACGGTGTTTTAAATAAGATAAAGAGGTCAGCCAATAAGAGATAAAAAAATGAAAAAAATCAATTTGTTTGCCATTACTATGATCGCCGTATAACCCGCTGTATCACATGCTCAGGATGTACAGACGTATTTTGGTGCTAACTACGAGTACGGTAATGTTAAAGTTGGAAGCCGCTTAGTATTCAGCAATCCAACTGCTTTTTCTCACCAGAAACAGGTGTAACCTATACGCGTTATAAAGATTCTCAGCTAAAAGAATCTGACTTGGGACTCATGGTTGGGGCATCGTTAGGTTACAATATCAATAAGCAATTCCAGATTGTCAGTAACTATAATCACTCATTCGGAATGATGTCGAATCAAAATAATATTGATGAAGACAGCCTGAGTGCGGGCGTAAACTACCGATTCAACTAATTTTAAAAAGGGAGATGTATAACTACATCTCCCCTCTTATATTTAGTACTTGATGAACATTACGCTTAAAAAAATATAATTAGAAAATGTAATCCAGCGTTAGGTATGCTTCATCATTAAACGACCCACTTTCTTGACTACTTGTATTCAGTAAGCGATACCCAATTTCAGTACTGATATTCTTTGTTACACGATAATTAAAGCCCGCTTGTCCGCCATATATGTAGTGGCCTTTATCATCTAAGCCTTTTGCATCCTGATATTTATAACCGACGCTGATACCTGTTACTAAGTTGAATTTTTTGGCATTATCTAGGCTGTAAAGGTAGTCATAAGACCCCATATATTTAGATAATTTGCTCTCATTTGAAAAAGTATATGTCCCTAGAAAACGATGAGACTCATCTGCAATCACACCAGCTCGAAGAATATAAGTTTCGTTACTACTACCAAGAATATGATTGTTATCAGCACTTAGGCCAAGACCAACATTGTATTCTAAATCTGAAGCTTGGGCTGATGCCGCGGATAAAATAAGAAGTGCGATAGCTGTTTTTTTCATAAATCACTCACAATAATAAAACACCGTTTCTTTCGAGGTAGAAGATAACAAATGAAGCTGAACGAATGCTGAATATGGAAAACCCAAAGTGTAAGCAATTGTTACGATATTTTTCATTAAAAACAATACGTTAAAACTTCCGCCTCTAAATCATGCAACATTCCCATTAATCGTACGAAATTGTTGTTTTGTATTTTTCGATGGTGCCCGTTGATAAACTGCATCATAAAAAGGCATTGTCTTTAAAAAGAGAGTTATATTTAATGCCTGTGGTGCGCGAACTATGGTGCGCTATCTAAACTCGCTTAGGACATACTCGGCTTAAAGTGCTCACCGACAAACCATTCAGGTGGATTTCGCTTTGTCCACTTAGCGAATTTAGCTTTATCGCCCAGATAGAATCTGCGATACGCCAATACTGGCTCATCATTCACTTTATATATGTCGGGCATCGCTTGGGGGAATGCTGTTAAACCAATTGAAGGAAATGAATGTTCTGATATTTCTGATAAAACGGCTATTGATTTATGATCTATGTCTTTTTCATATCGATATTTATACTCTTCATTCAGTTCAACAGCCAAATCTCGAAGCCACAGAAAGTTATCGTAAGACTCTTCAACCCATAAAACACAAGGATGTTTTACATGGGTTGATTTATAAGGGGTAATAAAACCTTTTTTATTCAATGCAGTACAAAGCATTTGTACACTTTCCAAAATCATTTTAACTACGTGCTGATCACAATGATATTGGGCGCACTTCTTAATATCTTTATCCAAAATGAAAATATTCATTACAACCCTCGCTATCCATACTGATTATATCTTAGTCCAATTTATTCGGCATAGAACGCTAGTCGCAACCGCTACTGACTCAAAATTCTTATTAACCGCCCTTCTCGCAGCCAAGCTGTTTTGCTATTAATTAGTTCGCTAACACTATGATTTTTATTTCAAAGCTGTAGGGTATTAGGCAGACACATTACATTCGGCGTTATAAACACGAGGAGTTAGCTTTAGTGGAAAATTCAAACATAAAACTTGTTCCTCCATCAATGGAACGAGCCCATTCAATGCTTGAGGCAATCATTGAAAGTGAACACGAATTACGTCAGTTTCTTCCATGGGTAGATTATGCGCTTACTGAATCTGACTCAATATCAAATACCCAAGAGGCTATTGCGAATTTTGAAAATTTCACTGGCGAGCTTCGGTATTCAATAATACGGAAATCAGATGACTATTTCCTAGGGGCTGTAGGTTTAATTATCAGAGATAAATCTGTTCCGTTTTTTGAAATTGGCTACTGGCTAAGAACAAGTGAAACAGGAAAAGGTTATGTCTCCGAAGCTATAGCTTTGCTTGAGAAATACGCTTTCGATGAATGTGGAGCAAACCGTGTTGAAATAACAGCGGCCTCAACAAACCTAAATAGCCGTTCTGTAGCTGAGCGATGTGGCTATCAACTCGATGCGAAGCTCGTGAATGCACGCCGTTTACCATCAGGAGAACTATCCGATACTATCGTATATTCGAAGACTCACTTATAACAATCAAGCTGTGACATATACGATCTTAAGCTATTAAATACAATGCGATACAAATCCATAGATTAAACAAAATCATCGACAAGGAAGAATGATGACTGATTTACCAAATGAAAATGAAAAACGATTTATTGCAATTTTAAACAAAAAGATAGACACCGGACGTGCGCTGAATGTTCTTGGTCATATCAGTGTTGGCCTATCAAATTTGTTAGATGCAGACGACGGAAAGTATGTCGATTATATCGATATGGATGGTAATACTCATCCTAATTTATCTCATTACCCGTTCATTGTTTTAAAGGCTGATAATTCGAATAAAATTAGAACAGTGAGAAAAGAAGCTATATCTCGGGGTATCAAGTTTACTGATTTCACTCATACAATGGTCGAAGGTGGCTCTGTAATTCAGCAATCTACAACCAGTGAAACAAGCGAAGCCGACTTAAATTATTTAGGTATTTGCTTGTTTGGCGATACAGACGTTTTACGAGAGTTTACAAAAAAATTTAGTCTATTCAAGTAACAAGTTTGTATAAAAACATGAGGCTTACGCATTTTATTCGGCTGTTTTGGATCACTCCTCTATCCAGTTTTTCGGCATAACTCACTATTCGAAACAGCTACTGACTCAAAACCCCACATTTACCGCCCTAACGCAGCCAAGCTTCTTTTACTCTTAACTAGATAGCTAACGCTATGATTTTGAGTTGTTAACCTTCAAATTATAACGAATACAGATTGATAATATGATCAATATCATATGCATTGATTTTGGTAATTAACTTTCAGACACATCTTGTATCATTTACCAGACATAAAGAGCTAAAATATCCTATAACGTATGGTATTTGGCTATAAGTATCATTTTTACCACTTAAAGTCAGATACTTAACATAACGTACATAATGCGCACTGAGGGTGTTAGACCCATTTAGAAGTGTCACATTGTTGAATAATCAGAGTCTATGAAATGTGATGCCTTGCAAGTTTACCCATTATAAAAGCTACAAAAAATAGGTGGATTCAGGATGAATGAATCATTCTGATAAAGAATCGTTTTCTTTATCACAATCATCTCGTTACAATTGGCACATAAAAACAAACATTGATCAATCAAGGATAGGCAATGAAGTTATCTGCTGTAATTCTTTCACTCGTACTTCTTCCAACAACGGCACTAGCATCAACAACTAGCTGTGAAAGCGACAAATACCATCAGTATGTCGATGCATCATTAAGCTGGTATCAGAGTTTGGTTGATTTGAGTATTAAACAAGATGAAAGCCTTCAAGAAGTGGGTGACTGGTTTTTAGCTGGTCGAAAACATCACTTTGAATTGAATCGTGAAGCGGTTGATTGGTACTTAGAAAACGATAAAGCCAAACTTGACCTTACCCAATCGGTTGAATCTTGGTTACAGCTAACTCAGCAAGACGTTAAAAAACTATCAACACAACAAGATGAACTTGGTCGCTATGCAAAAAAAGCATTTGATGACCGCCAAAGTACGCCTCATAAGAAAAACTATGAGCTACGCAGTGCCTTTGCTGACTTACTGACCCACCCTGTCAATATTGATAAGCCTCTGAATGCTTACAATGAAGAAATGACGAAAATTGCAGCTATCGAGTGTAATTAGCACTATTAATAGTTACGTTATATTAGTAGCAACGTTATTTAATTACTGAAATATAAAAACCCGCGACTTCGTTGTTGCGGGTTTTTTATATCTACTCATATATATCTATGCTACCTCAAGAATCACTTCCAAAAGACGAACTTTAGATAAAGTATATAAGCATTAATTATCATTAACATCGTAATTATTCATCTATGTTTTTGATATAATGTCAAATTTGTCATTTAACATTATATTGACATAGCGTATTCTTGCTTTGCGTATAAGAACAACACAAAGTAAAATTCAACTTGCATACTCTGTATGCCATATAAAAATATACTTTATACCTTTTTATTTAACAGCATTGTTTTTCACAGGAGTGGTAATGAAGCCTCTATCTATTGGTCTGCTTCTCGCAATGACCTCAACATCAGTTTGGGCTAATCCTTTAGCTCAGTGGGAACAAGGATTCAGCGGCGATATTTCATTGCTTACGGGTTTTAGCAACACTAAATCACAATTCAATACCGATATTAAATCAACACCCTCTCTAGAAAGTTCAGGTGAATCTGATACTAAAGCACTTATCGCCCCACTTGGTGCAATTCAATATACTTTCGCTTCAGATAAACAAGTTTTCATGGGTACTAGCCGATCAGATTTAGCATTAGGTCGTTTTCACCTTGAGGCCGGCTACCGCCAAAAGTTCGAAGGTAATGGCATGGTGAGCTTAAGCTATGTACCTGGCATTATTGGTAGTAAAACATGGGAAGACCCCTTTTTAGTAAATGAAAACCGAACTGAAACAGATACAAAAATTAAAGGGTTCCGTTTTCAATACAAAAATATACTGGGTTCTAACTTTTCAATGGAAACATCTGTTGGGCAGCAAGAAATTGATACTGAAAAAAGTGGTCAAAAGCAAAATCTATCAGAAACTGAAGTAGCGTCATTAGATCGTGAAGGAAACATCGTTTATTTAGAAGGGGCTTACCGCCAAGCTATCGCTCGAGGACGACTATTACGGGGGGCGTTGAACTACACCCGCTTTGATGCTGATGGCGATGCAATGGCATATGATACCTATGGTGCACAGCTAAGTGTTATACAGATGCTACCAAGCTCTAGTCTCGTGCTAACGTTTGGCTATAAAAATGCACAATACGAAGCAGTGAACCCAGTATTTGATGAAAAGCAAAAAGATGATCTGTGGAGTGTCTTTTTAGCGTATGAATACAATGAGCCTTTTGGTTGGACAGATTGGGGGCTAGTATCATTGATTGGTTATAACACAACAGACTCCAATATCAATTTCTACAACGAAGACTCGCTAATGGCCACTGTGGGTATCAACTATAAGTTTTAATATCAAAACATCAAAATAGTTAATTGGTGTAACTATATCGATGATCTTGAAGGTTTTTATGTGAACAGTTAGTAGCAAACATAGAAATATTTCGAGACATCGATGCCAATTTCTATTAAATTAGCATCAATTTGCCGAAGTTAATCAAAAGTAACAAGTCATTATGGCAGTGGATAATAGAAAAGCCGATGCGACTTTAGAGTCATTACATCGCATTTTTACGGTGCCGGAAGCACCTGAATCAACCCTAGGGCTGATCGAGCAAAAAATCTCACAAAACCTAAATGAATTTTTGGGTACGCATATTGCTGCGCGCGAAAAGCCGCTTATAGAGATTGAAAAGGATTTCTCGTCTGCTGACATTCCAGAAAATCCTAGCTTTGTATCCGATCACACTCAATTTTTGCTGACTAAGCTTGTTGCTCAGTCGGTTCATACGTCTGCGCCAAGCTTTATTGGCCACATGACGTCTGCCCTACCGTATTTTTTGATGCCGCTATCAAAAATTATGATTGGTCTAAACCAAAACTTGGTAAAGATTGAAACCTCAAAAGCATTCACTCCTCTAGAACGCCAAGTTTTAGGCATGATGCACAACTTAATCTTCAATGAAGAGACAAGTTTCTATCAGCAGTGGATGCACAGTGCAAACCATTCATTGGGGGCTTTTTGTTCTGGCGGCACAATTGCCAATATTACCGCACTTTGGGTAGCACGAAACAATGTGTTAAAGCCAGATGGTGAGTTTAAAGGTGTGGCAAATGAAGGTCTATTCCGTGCAATGAAGCATTACGGATATGATGACCTTGCAATACTTGTCTCTGAACGTGGTCACTATTCACTAAAAAAAGCAGCTGATGTCTTAGGTATTGGCCGTGATTGTCTTATTCCAATAAAAACGGATGACAATAACCGAATCCGAGTTGATGATCTAACTGCTACGCTCCAATCTCTAAAAGAAAAGAATATTAAGCCATTCGCCATTATTGGTGTGGCTGGCACAACTGAAACAGGAAATATTGATCCGCTAGACGAGTTAGCCGATATTGCACAAGCGCACGATTGTCATTTCCATGTCGATGCAGCTTGGGGCGGCGCGACCTTAATGTCGAATAAATACCGTTCTTTATTAAAAGGGATCGAACGAGCAGATTCGATTACTATTGATGCGCACAAACAGCTGTACGTACCAATGGGAGCTGGGATGGTTATCTTCAAAAACCCAGCTTTGATGACATCTATTGAACATCACGCAGAGTATATTCTACGTAAAGGATCTAAAGATTTGGGTAGCCATACTTTAGAAGGTTCACGTAGCGGTATGGCAATGCTATTGTTTGCAAGTTTGAATATTATTAGCCGACAAGGCTATGAAATGTTGATCAACAACAGTATTGATAAAGCAAAACATTTCGCAAATATGATTAAGCAAGATCCCGATTTCGAGCTAATTACCGAGCCGGAATTATGCTTGCTCACCTATCGATATGTTCCCGCAGAAACGCAGCAAGCCCTAACGATTGCGAATGCCGAAGATAAACATCTATTACATGATGCACTTAATGACCTTACGAAATTTATTCAAAAGCGTCAGCGTGAATCGGGTAAATCTTTTGTATCACGTACGCGTTTAACACCTGAAAAGTGGAACCACAAAATTACAACCGTTTTCAGGGTTGTACTGGCAAATCCACTAACGACGGATGATATTTTACAAGATGTTCTAATCGAGCAAAAAGAACTCGCGAAAGAAAGTGTGCATAGCTTGCCGCGTTTGTTAACTTTAACTAAACGTATTTTGGCAAATAACTAGCTATCAATTATACCCTGCGACCTCAAATATAAACCTCAAACAGTCTGAAAATTTCAGGCTGTTTTGGATATTACACTCTCGATTCTACTCAAATTCCCCCATCAACCGTCTGCATTATTTATTGATATATAATGCTATATTTCAATAATGTCATAACCGTAACATTTCGAATTATTTAGCTGTTACCATTTCGATACGCATGTTAATGGAACGACACCTCATGTAACGAGGCCGTAAAATTCATCGCATGAAAAGCAAAAATACAGCGCAATTATTTGGTCTTATTATCAATACTCTAAAAACATACAGTTAGCATTCATTCCAAAACTCAACAAAAGTTGATTAAAATCAACAAAAGTGCAGTTAAATCGCCATGAAAAAGCCGACACATAGAATGCGTCGGCTTAAATAAAGGCTCGTTTAAATGACTTTTTAGCCAGCCATTGTAACGTTCATTTTCGTGAATTTAATCGCCAGCAAACATGTAACCTTCACCATGAACGGTAACAAAAATTTGTGGGTTTTTCGGGTCAACTTCCATTTTCGAACGCATTCTTCGAATCAGAACATCGATAGTTCTATCATTAGGAGCCTCTACACGATGGCTCAACATATTCAGAATTCGTTCACGACTTAATACAACATTTTGGTGCGAAGAAAACGCCACTAAAAGCTCATATTCTGCTTTAGTTAACTTCACTGGCTGACCGTTATGAGTCAATGCTCGTCTGTTAATATCAAATTGCCAATCACTGAAACGAATGATGTTATCTTCATGTATTTCAACTAACGTTTCACTGCGCGCTTTTTCGACTAACCCCATGCGCCATAATAAGTTTTTCACTCTTACAAGCAGTTCTCTTAGCTCGAACGGTTTCGTCACATAATCGTCGGCACCCATCTCTAAACCCACGATACGATCGATGCTATCGGTACGACCGGTGACAAGAATAATACCCACCTCTGAGCGGCTTCTTAGTTCACGTGTAAGCAGCAAACCATTCTCACCAGGTAAGTTAATATCGAGCATAATGAGATCGATATTTTCGACCATCATTATCTCTCGCATCTGCTCGCCATTCTCAGCTTGGCTTACTTGGTAACCCTCATTCTCAAAATACCCAACAAGTTTGGTTCGGGTAACAATTTCATCTTCTACAACAAGTACGTGATGACTCATTTTTATCTCTTTTATTGTGTTTTTATCGCCTGATAAAACGTTAGCACATCCCATTACCATTAACAATTTTTCATAAACCGATGCTTACTGTTAATTCTTGCCGTTAACCTTATTCACATCGTGGACTTATGATCACTCCATAAAAATTTAACTACCTCCGTACTACGGAGGCAATTCTTTATTCATGGAATATTCCACATATGAAAAAACTTTGGCAAAAGTTGATAAAACCAAGCAGCAAGTATTCGATTCTTGCGTTGGTATTAGTCGGTATCGGTATCACGCTAGCGGGTACATTCTCTGTACACAAAGGTTTTGAGTTTGCTTCAACCACTGAATTCTGTACCTCTTGTCACACCATGCAAGGTAACTACGAAGAGTATAAACAAACGATTCACTTTAAAAATGCCTCTGGTGTACGTGCTGAATGTGTTGATTGCCACCAACCAAAAGACTTGCCAGGCAAACTATTCCGTAAGATGGAAGGCGCAAAAGATCTCTACCACCACTTCATTTCTAAGAAAGTGGATACGCCTGAAAAATTCGAAGAACACCGCTTAGGAATGGCGCAAGCTGTTTGGGCTCGAATGGAAGGCCAAAACTCGAAAACATGTAAAAGTTGTCACGCTTACGATTCTATGGATCACTCAAAGCAATCTGCTAAAGCGGCGTTTGAAATGAACAAAGCAGCCGCTGAAGATATGAACTGTATTGAGTGTCACAAAGGTATTGCCCACGAACTACCTAACATGGCGGGTGGCTTCCAAAAAGATTTCGAAGAACTGCAAACAACAGCTAAATCTCAAGGTGCTACTGCTGAAAAACTTTACTCTTTAGGAGAGAAAGATCTTTTCGCAACCAACAATGCTGACGCTAAATCAGAAGGTAAGCTATTACCGGCTTCTGAAGTTATCGTTCTTGAACGTAAAGACGACATGCTGAAAGTACAAATTGACGGCTGGTTAGAAAAAGCTGGCAAAGGTCGTGTACTCACTGAATACATGGGTAAACGTGTCTTTAAAGCAACTATTCGTGGCGACGTAAAAGCGGGTGAAAAGTTACTTGAAGAGCAAACTGACGTTTCAACCGATATTGTTTGGCAACACGTTTCTGTAGAAGCATGGATCAGCTCTGATGACATGATCGATAGCATTCAACCTATTTGGAACTACGCAGAAGACATGTATGGCTCAACGTGCAACGCTTGCCATGCCGCTCCAGACCCTGCCCATTTTACTGCAAATGGCTGGATCTCAGGCCTTAATGCTATGAGTGCTTATTACCGTCTAACTAAAACAGAAGAGCGTACTTTACTGAAGTACCTTCAAAATCACGGTAAAGATACAGGCGGCGCTGGCGCCCACTAATTCCTAAGAGGCGGGTTAATACTTTTAGCCCGCGTTATTACACAGAATTCAAATTTAAGGATCGCGTCTATGACGACTCAAATTCTAAATAAAGGTGTTTCACGCCGCCGCTTTTTATCTGGTCTGGTTACAGTCAGTGCAGCATCCGTTGTAGGAACAAGCTTACTTGCACCACGTCAAGCTATGGCAGCAACCGATAGCAAAGCCGCGTTCACAGGCAATGTGCTGTCTGGCTCTCACTGGGGTGCATTCCGCGCCAAAGTTGTTGATGGTGTTTGGGTAGATACTGTACCGTTCGAAAAAGATTTACACCCTACCCCAATGATTAACGGTGTACGCGAAGTTGTTTACAACCCTGCTCGTGTTAAATACCCAATGGTTCGTATTGATTGGCTAAAGCATGGTTACAAATCTGACACTACTCAACGTGGCGATAACCGTTTTGTACGTGTGCCATGGAGTCAAGCGCTTGATTTCTTCTACCACGAACTAGAACGTGTACAAAATAACTATGGTCCTAGCGCACTTTACGCAGGTCATACAGGTTGGCAGTCAGTCGGTAAGCTTCACTCTGCTGGTACTATGATGATGCGTGCTATTGGCCTACACGGTACTTACCTTGGCAAAATGGGTGACTACTCAACAGGTGCAGCACAAGTTATTCTTCCGTACGTTGCTGGTGCAATGGAAGTATACGAGCAGCAAACATCTTGGCCTTTGGTTCTTGAAAACTCAGACACAATTGTTATCTGGGGTTCAGATCCAATTAAGAACCTTCAAGTAGGTTGGTTAGTTCCAGACCACAGCCCATATGCTTATTACCAAGAACTTGCTGAAAAAGTAAAGAACAAAGAAATCAAAGTAATTTACGTTGATCCTGTTCGTTCTGAAACTCAGAAGTTTGTTGGTGGCGAGCAAATCGCTGTTAACCCGCAAACTGATCTACCGTTGATGTTAGCTATCGCGCATACCTTGTATACCGAGAACCTATACAACAAAGATTTCATTGCTGATTACACGACTGGCTTCAAAAAGTTTGTCCCTTACCTAACAGGTGAGAGCGATGGCGTTGAAAAAACACCAGAGTGGGCTGAAAAAATCTGTGGTATTAAAGCAGATGAAATTCGTGCACTTGCTCGTCAAATGGCATCTGGTCGTACTCAGATCATTGGCGGTTGGTGTCTACAGCGTATGCAACACGGCGAGCAATACGCGTGGATGCTAGTGGTAGTTGCTGCAATGCTAGGTCAAATCGGCTTACCTGGTGGTGGTTTCGGTTTCGGCTGGCACTACAACGATGCAGGTTCTATCACATCAAATGGTCCATTAATGTCGGGCTTTAGTGGTGTAACAGGCGTTGACCCTATCCACAACGGTTCATACAAAGGCTACTCTACCTATATCCCAGTAGCACGTTTCGTAGACTGTATCGAGAACCCTGGCGAAACAATCCAGTGGAATGGTCACGACGTTACATTCCCTGAAATGAAGATGGCTATCTTCTGTGGTAACAACCCTTTCCACCACCATCAAGATCGTAACAAAATGATCAAAGCATGGCGTAAACTGGAAACGGTTGTATCAGTAGAGCACCAATGGACAGCGACATGTCGTTTTGCAGATATCGTTTTACCTGCAACAACAACGCATGAACGTCATGACATCGAACAATACGGTAACCACTCAAATGCAGGTATTATCGCCCTGCCTAAAGTCGTTGAGCCTATGTTCGAAGCAAAAGATGATTTCGATATTTTCCGTGAACTATGTCGTCGCTTTGATCGTGAAGAAGCATTCACCGGCGGTAAGACACAAATGGAATGGATTGAAGAAATCTATAACGGTGCGCGTTTACAAGGCCGTGGTCTTGGTGTTCGTATGCCTAACTTCAAGAAGTTCTGGGATGAAGAAGGTTTCATTGAGTTCCCTGAAGGCGCTGAATGGGTACGCCACGAATCATTCCGTAAAGAACCGGATCTAGAGCCTTTAGGTACAGCTTCGGGTCTGATTGAAATCTACTGTAAGACAATTGCAGATATGGGTTACGACGACTGTCAGGGTCATCCAATGTGGTTTGAAAAGAATGAGCGTAGCCATGGTGGTCCTCAGTCAAACAAGTTCCCATTGAACATGCAAAGCACGCACCCTAACCACCGTTTACACTCACAGCTATGTTCATCGACAGAGCTTCGTGCAAGTTATTCAGTTGCTGATCGTGAGCCTGTTTACATCAGTGCTATCGACGCAAAAGCGCGCGGCATTCAATCTGGTGACGTTGTACGTGTATTCAACGACCGTGGTGAAGTACTAGCAGGCGCAGTAGTGACTGAAGACTTTAAATCGGGAGTTTGTCGTATTCACGAGGGCGCATGGTATAGCCCACTTGAAGGCGGTAAACCAGGCACGATTTGTACTTATGGCGATCCAAACGTTCTGACTCAAGATGTTGGTTCATCAAAGCTTGCGCAGGCAACAACAGCGGCATCAGCTCAAGTAGATATCGAAAAATACACTGGAAAACTTCCAGCGGTAACAGGCTTTAATGGACCTGTAGAAGTCACTGACATTAACCCTCTATTCCCAGCAATGGATTTAGAGTAATCCCTGTACGTTAAAATATTAACGCTACAGGCAAAACAATAAGCAACCAAGCGAATACTTGATGTGCGCATTGTTTTAGTGAACTGAATGATAGCCGCCTTAAATATAGGCGGCTAATCAAAAATAATAAAAAGATAGGCGATCTGAAGCAATAACCTCACCTTTCTTTAAACAAAATAAAGCCTATTCACATATAATCATTACAAATCTATGTTTTATGTGAATATGTTTTAAGTGTCTGGAGTGACCATGCAAGAATTTATTGCTTTCAACGAACAACGTGCTGAGATTTACTGGTGGATGTCTTCACTTTTGGCTCGCGAGTTGACGAATGAAGATTTAACCGAGTACCACGGTGACGAAATGTTCACTTTCTTGTCTGGTTTAGGAATAACACCTGAGCTTAAAGAACCTGTTGAAGCATTCCGCAATGCGATCAACACGCTAAAAACACGTGAAGATGCACAGCTTGAATTAGCAGCAGATTTCTGTGGCCTATTTCTGAGCACACCGAAATCAGGTGCGTTACCTTATGCATCAATATATGTTGGTGAATCTGGTTTATTGAACGATAAACCAGCTCAAGATATGAATGCATTAATGGAAGAATACGGTATTGCACAACGTAAAGAATTCAACGAACCTGCAGATCATATTGCAGTAGAATTAGACTTTATGGGCAATCTTATTATCCAAGCAAACCAAGAGTTGGATGAAGAAAAACGTGAAGCGTTAATGCAAGCGCAATTAGCCTTTGTTAATAATATGCTATTGAACTGGATTCCAGCATTTGCCCAGTCGTGTAAAGCACGTGATGACTTCGGGTTTTATACTGCATCTGTTAACTTACTTGTTGCTTTCTGCCAACTTGATTCTGCATTCCTTCTAGGTGAAGAATAAAACTAATCAATAATAATCGGTGTGCATACATGTTGGTACCTACATGATAATGCCACTGACACACTATCTCCTTGCCGGTATTTAATACCGGCTTTTTTTTAAGTGTTCAGCTTTTAAACAGCCTTCATGACAATCTTCTGACATAACTCCCCCTTCCGACATTTAACGTATATCTCATACTAAATAACAAGAGATATAAACATGTCTAGAATTATGGTGAAAGAACCTCTATTTAAATCCTTATTTGCAAAACTGCTTCTATCTTTTTCAATACTTGGCTTTATTGCAAGCGTGCAAGTAAATGCGAGTGAAGTAATGGCTTCACCTGCTGTTGAACAGCAAAAACTGGCTAATCGTATTGGTGTAATTCAGCAAGAGTTAGCTGATATAAGAACACAAACCATGCAATCAAACCCTGCTCTTGTTGATCAGGTAAAAACATTTGAAGCAACGTTTGAAAAGAAAGCAAAAGAAATCAATTACCAGCCAGAGGAATTCCTGAAACGTGCGCAAGATATCCAGCAACAAGTACGAGATGAAAATACGACAGACGAACAACGTGCTGAGCTAATAAAATCGTTTGCGAAAGAAAAACAAGCATTAGCTAAACAACGTGAATCTATCATGGCAGATCCTGAGCTTAGTAAACTCGAAATTGCACTACAGAAAGATACGATCTCTGCAATGAAAAAACAGGATCCAAAAACAGAGACTCTCTTAAAAGAGCTCGACACTTTATTTACTCAATTTAGAAGCTAAATCGACAAGCTAGACTAGTTCCCCCTAAGTTAGCGAGAAAGCGAGCAATAAAAAAACCTGTGGCAAGTCTGAGTAACTCATCAGACTTGCCACAGGTTTTTTTGTATTACCTTTTTTATATTACCACTGTTTCGGCAATTACATCTCTACGGCTTTGTTTACACTAAGCTGCTTCATGCCTTTCACTATCTTCGCAAACCAAGCCACAATCGCTGCCAAGGCAATGGCTGCACCAATAAACGGCAGTACATTCAGTACAGTATGAAGCACATTACTATGTACCCAATACTCAGCACCCGCTACCATACCCGTTGTAGTCGCCGCAGTTACACCCAAAACAACAAAAAATGTGAAGAACAAAAAGAAGCTTCGAATAATGGTGTAATAATGGCTGTAAGCCACTTCATCAGTACCTTTATTCAACTGATAGCCAGAATAAATAATGGCAACAATACCAGAGATTAGTAGTGTGAAAGGTGTTAAAAAGCTTGCGATATAGGCAAACCATAAACCGTTTTTATTAGCCATAATATTGATCCGGTATAAACGTAAAGGTTGTCGTAATTATCACACTTATTTGAGAGACATCAAGTTTCTCATTGTTATCTGATGATCATGATCAAGCGTTTAAAAAACCTGTCTGTAATTGTCTGCAATAACACCCTAAACAAACAAAGGCCTGAACCTAGGTTCAAGCCTTTTGCTTATTAACTGTACCAACTTACTGTGCTTTTAAGCGTACTTCACTTATGCCCAAACATTATAACTCTTCTGTTGGCTCTGTTACTTCGCTTCCGTCTTTAACGCGCTTATGACCTTCTGTTAAGTGAACAAAATCAACCAGGTCATCGCTGCTTACTTGAAATGCTTTACCAAAGCCTTTTACAAATAAGCCTTGAGTAGGTTCAAGACGGAACATTTTAAAATCTTCCAATCCACTTAAACCATCAACAATTTCGCCAAAACGATCTTTAAGACCCACTACGGCTTCTTGCCAACGTGCTGTTTCACGCTCTACGATCACAACATTAGCTTCAAAAGTTAAACGTTTACGTGCATAAATCGTTTTCGATGTAGCTTCATCTTCAATCATCATTAAAGATACTTTCGGGTTTTCAAGCAGGTTACGTGCATGCTTTGCAATTTGGCTAATCAATACATAATAACCATCATCTAACAATGCAAACGGGGCATAACTCACGTTCGGGTTGCCATTCGCATCAACTGTCGCTAGCTGAATAGTTTGGCACGATTCGCGAAACTCTTTAATTTCTGGACCTAAACGATTTTGAAGGCGTTCTTGTTTTACCTGACTCATTTATACTTTCTCCGTTTATACCTGTTTAGTCGGTATTTTGGGGTTATTTTTTAATGTGATGACAATTTATAAATACTTTTTATACATACTGTGTTTTTAACTGCTGAAATTTTTCAATTTGTTCTGGGAATAACTTACGTTGCTTATCGCGACCTAAATACACTTTAAACACACACTCGCCTGTTTTAGCAAAGAAGCCAATAAAGTAACTTTCTTGCCCCATAAATGTTTTGCTTACTAAGCCAATCTTAGACATGAGATCTAAACGCAAATGACCGTGCAGTTCGCCGTCTTTACCCATCAAGTTATAATAACCACGGGCTTCCTTACCTTTGGGAAATGGTGCCTTCACCTCAAAAATTGAACCCATTGAATGCACAATTGCTGTAACAGGGCCCCATGAGGGTAAATCTTCTAGAATGCTTTTCGCGAACTCACCAGGTAGTGTCGTTACTAACTCATCAGGAAAAGCAAATACAACTTCACCTTCGGTAACCTCTAATTTCTCTGCAATTGCACCAGCATGTAATTTAGGGTCGTCAGCCAATACTGCAGCTACTTTTTCTTTCATTGTTTCTAGTGAGTATGTTGAATACACGGTGTTTCTCCCAGATTTATAAATGCGTTAATTTACTTTTTAATTTTCATCTATGAAGGCGCTAGATACGCTTCATGCCGCCGTTTGTACGGGTAAAAACTGCTGTAAAACCTCAATCATCGCTTGAGCCAACGACACAGACCAAAACTGCCCCGCTAGTGTTAGCGACAAATACTCATTATCGACATCGACCAGCCCGTGACTTTCCCACTTTTTAAATAACGGTACACAGTAGTCATAAACATCAATATTCATGTACATTGCTGGAATCTGGTTTATCATCACTTGCTGTGCAAGAGCCTTCCTAAGTAACGATGCAGACAATACCCCGCGATCAAAGCTCGCTTTAATTTCTGCATGTAGTGCGGCTAAAGGTGCAGACTTAGTCATCATCATTAAAGGCATCTCACCTTTACTTACAGACGCCATATACGTATCTAAGTTCCGATGCTGCATGAAACCATAGCCACTAACATTGCCACCCGCCCCTGCACCTAAAGGTAATACCTCAGCAGAGGTTTTAGCTAAACTGTTGTAAACACTACGTTCGCGGTTATCTCTGGCCCAATGGTTCACACTTAAACGACGCATATGGTGTTTCGCCATAAAATTCACACCATTTTCAAACATCGTCGCTTTTGTGGGGGTATCTGCAGGCTCTGGTAATCGACCATTCTCCACCAGCCCTTTCATCGGTGTACCACCCATTTCAATGAGCTGATACAAGTCAACACCATGCGCACCACTGTCTAAAAAGTCATTCAAATCTTGTTGCCACACCGTTAAGTCTTGGTATGGCAATCCATACAATAGATCGATAACAATAGGTGCAGATTCGCTCGAACTGAGCGCTTGAATTCTCTCTAATACCACGTCTTTATCATCTAAGCGCTTTGCTTTACGTCGTACTTGCGTATCGAAGCTTTGCACACCAAATGAAAAACGATTGAAACCGCCTTCTAGTGCTGAATCAAACATTTCATCAGTAAAACGATTAATTCGCCCTTCCAACGTTAGTTCACAATCTGTTGTTAATGGGAAATGTTGGCGGATCATTTGTCCTAAACGCTTAATTTGCGCTGCCGTTAAATCCGTTGGGGTGCCACCACCTATATATACCGCATGAAATGGTGCTGCTTGTGTCCAAGCTTGACGTGCTTTCAGTTCAAGCTCGACCATCAACGCAGCAAAATAATCATCAATTAAACTTTGGCTCGATGCATATTGGAAAAAATTACAATACGTACAACGCACACGACAAAAAGGAATATGTACGTATAAACAACGCTTCCCCGACTGCTTTGGCGTCGTACTTAAAATTGCTTGCGCGATAGGCTGCTGTTCGCTCTCTGCAACCATTGATGTCATGCCACCAGCATGCGCTGATCGTTTTTGACGGAATGCAAACCTCAGTGGATCAGGCGTGTTTTCCCCGACAATATCAACACTCATGCTTTCAACATGAATTTTATCAATACTAGGCAATTGTTCTTTATTCATAGATTAATGTGCTGGTTTAACCAGCCACTCCTCGTATCGGTACTCTTCACCAAAATAGTGAGAGTTAAGTAATAAGGTGAGCACTTATCACTTAGCTAATGAGTCAACTTCAACGCTGTTTACTTTCTTTATGCATACTTTCTTATTAACTGACGATTTATGTGCATTTTTGTCATTTACCCAGATAAACACCCACTCAGTGAATACATCAGATCTGACACATTCACAAAAGAAATCTTATCAAGTAACTCATTGAATTTAATGTTTTTATATAAAAACACACAAAAATTAAATGATAATCAGTCTTATTTGATTGGCATCATATTCACCATCAAATGAGATTGCAAATGATAATTGATATTATTCGCTTTTAGTGGATAATAAGGCTAATTCTTGATAACGTGTTTATCTTAATATCGTTATTAACCCTAATTCCAATGCCTTGTGCGTTTATGGAAATATCAAATTTTCGAGCAGGTGATCTTTGTGAATACCAAGCGATACGTCATTGCGGGTGCTACATCCATTCTTTTCCATGGAATCTTGCTTTCTGCAATCCCAAACAAAAATGCGATGGCAATGCCTGTTGGTGCTGAATCTGTGCGTGTATCTCTCAATTTGGTTTCAACACCTCAAGTTGCTTCTTCGCAACCGATAGCTGAACCGGTCAAGCAAGACGTAATCAAACAGGCGGTACAAAAAACGCCGCCTAAAAAGGTAATTGAACCCGTAGAAACGAAAACAAAAAAGCTGGTAAAAAAATCGGACAACAAACCAAAAGTAATTAAAAAAGTGAAACCTACTCCCCCCCCTATAGAGAAGATCACACCAAAGAAAGTGGTTAAGAAGACGACTCCAAAGAAGCAAAAAACAGAGGTTAAACAAACACTAGCTAAAACCATAGATAAGCCAATGCCAAGCGTTGCTAAAACAGAAAAGCCAGCAACAAAAAATGAAGTGTCGTCTGGGGCTAATTCACCAGCGTTAGTATCAAAACCAACATTTGCAACACGCCCTAGCCCTGTGAAATATCCGCGTTTAGCTAAACGCCGCGGTGTTCAAGGGGAAGTTATGGTTGAGGTATGGATTGATCAAACTGGCCGTCAAATTAAACAAACATTACTCGCCTCTTCAGGCACAAACATGCTGGATAAAGCTGCATTAGATGCCATCAAAAAATGGCAATTCTCTTCTCATATCGTCGATGGACAAGCAATTGCCCACCGAGTACAGATTCCTGTTCGTTTTCAGTTGGATTAAATAATGGACACCATCAATAATTTACAAAACCAGTTTGGGCTAATGACATGGCCTCTTCTTATCTGCTCTGCATTAACCATCATGATTTTGTTGGAAAGATGCGTACAAGTACTCTTGTGTACAGGCGTAGGTAAAACAAAAATTAATGCTCTACTTGCTAAGCAATATCGAGATGATGATCGCGGGTTAGATGAGCTTGCCTCTGAATTAAAACAACAACGCCCTTTGCTATACAAGGGAGTGGCAATGCTAATTTCACACCGCCATTTTGATAAGCCGCTTCGTGAAGATGCTGCTGGGATTTGGTTACAACAAAAGCGTACACAATTACGCTCAGGCTTGCGTTTACTCTCGCTGATTGGCGTGATCACCCCTTTGCTAGGTTTATTAGGCACAGTGTTGGGGTTAATCGAAATGTTTAAAGGAATTGCAGCCACATCTGGTTCAGTGACACCGAGCGATCTTGCCGACGGGCTTGGACTCGCGATGCGAACAACAGCAGCTGGCTTGATTATTGCTCTACCTGCAATAACAGGCGCTCAACTTCTAGGTTTATGGGCAGATCAGGTAACCGCAAAATTAGAACATACCTTAAACCATTGTAACCTTTGGCTTGATGGATTGGAGCTTGACCCCGCTTGTAATAAGCATTCGAAAAAATCAGGTGTAGAGCCATCAGTGGTCAACATAAACACATCAACAGCGAACATAAACGCTTCTCTTTCCAGTACAGAGACAGCCTTATGATCAGCGTAAGCCATACATATAGAAATGATGACGAGCTTAAGCCTGATCTCACTCCCTTACTCGATATCATTTTCATCGTTATGGTTTTTTTGTTGCTCACTGCCAGTGTGAAATTGAAAGCACTCGATGTCGAATTACCGAGGACAGAAACACAGATCTTACAAACAACGGAAGCCGACCCTATTACGATCAATCTTATTGCAAAAGAACCGTTCTGGGCGCTGCAAGGCCAATCTTTTAAGACTTGGGATAGCTTTACCGTTGCGCTATTAAAACAAGTAAAAAATGGACCTACAAAGCCTGTCGTTATTGGTGCAGATAAAAATGCATCGGTAGAACAAATGCTTAAGCTATTAGCCTTCTTGCAACAACATGAAATTAAAGCCACACAACTATTGATGGAAGATAACGCGTAATGGAAAAGAACATAAACAAAAAAATGAATACGATGAAACTCGCAGTCTTAGCTAGCGCATTGATTTTCTCTAGCAGTTCATCATGGGCAAGTGAACGCATTATTAGTGCAGGGGCTGCAATTACTGAAATCATCTATGCACTTGATGCTGAAAGCCAACTGGTTGCTGTAGATCTGACCAGTAAAACCTTGGTTAAAGGCGCTTATCCATTAGTGGGTTATCACCGACAGTTGTCCGCAGAAAGCTTAATGTCTTTAACACCAGATCGCATTATTGGTTCAAATGAAATGGGACCAAGCAGTACATTAAAATTGCTTAAGCAAGGTGGAATTGATGTTGATGTCGTCAACTCTGGCGAAACCGTAAAAGACCTATTAGAACGCATTGATGAGGTCGCAGCGTTAACCAATAAAACACCAGCAGCTGCATCATTAAAAGCAGAAGTAAGCAAAAAAGTAGACGCGATACAAACACACCTACTCACACAAACCACACAAAAAAAAGTATTGTTCTTGATGATTCATGATGGACGACCTCCGAATGTTGCTGGGCGTAATACCACAGCAGACACCGTGATCAGATTAGCCGGTGCAATCAATCCTGCCGCTAGTACAGTTGAAGCATACAAACCAATCTCTGCTGAAGCGATGGTACAGATGCAGCCAGACATTATCTTATTAAGTGGCCGAACATTAAGTTCAATTGGCACAATCGATGACTTGCTGAAGAAAATTCCCCTACTTGCAGCAACACCAGCGGGTAAAAATAAAGCACTAGCGACTATCGATGGTACCGCTTTAATTGGTGGTTTAGGTCTGAAGAGTATTGATGAGGCTGAACGTTTAAATAAAGTTTTCTATCAAGATTAAGTAAAGGTTACACACCACATGCAATCAAGACGTATGCAACTTCAACGTTTACCTATTGAAACACTCTTACCATTAGGTATTGGGTTATTATTTTTTGCGATCACTTCTTCAATTGTTATCGGTCCGATGGACATCAGTTTCATCGACAGTATTAAAGCATTGATACCATGGGAAACGGATTTACCAGCTCATATACAATTAGTGGTTAATCAAATTCGCTTACCACGCACATTATTAGCTATTGCCATAGGTGCTATTTTGGCACTATGTGGTGCCGTTATGCAGGGGTTGTTTAGAAACCCTTTGGCTGATCCTGGCATTATTGGGGTTTCAGGCGGTGCGGCATTAGGTGCGGCAATTGCAGTTGTTTTCTTTGCGCCTCTTGTTGTCAATTACCCACTTATTTTGACACTTGGTACTGTGCCTGTATTCGCTTTCATAGGCGGCGCATTAAGCACATTCTTTGTTTATTACCTTGGAACAGATAAGAACGGTACATCAGTCACCATTATGCTTCTGGCAGGTGTTGCAATTGGGGCACTTTCTGGTGCTGCCCTAGGGTTTATGAATTTCATCGCCGATGATCAAGCACTACGCGACTTATCATTATGGTCGATGGGATCATTAGCCGGTGCAACATGGCCTGGCATTACCTTAGCATTTACGACTTTAGCTGTTTTACTATGGCTATTCTGCCGCGACGCGAATGCACTGAATGCCTTTCTACTCGGTGAAGCTGAAGCCAAACATATGGGGGTGAATGTACAGATGCTTAAACGTCGCCTTATTTTATTATGTGCCGCAGGTGTTGGTGTTACCGTCTCTTTGACTGGCATCATTGGGTTTGTTGGTCTGGTTATTCCCCATTTAGGCCGAATGCTTTCAGGGCCAAATCATAAAACATTACTTCCCATGTCTGCATTATTAGGGGCTTTGATTCTATTGATTGCAGATATGATTGCACGCGTCGTGCTTGCCCCTTTAGAACTTCCTGTCGGTATTGTTACTGCTATTTTAGGTGCACCATTTTTTATCCTCTTACTTGTTAAGCAAAAAGGAAGAATGTCATGACATTTGGCCCGCAACCTAATAGCCTAAAGCCATTAATAAACAATCAAGTAGATAAGAACAAAGTGGCCATTCGCGCCCAAAGTTTAAACCTAACTTTAGGGGGTAAAACCCTACTTGATAACTTTGATATTGATATTCATGCAGGTGAAGTCACAGCATTACTTGGGCCGAATGGCGCAGGGAAAAGTAGCTTATTAAAAGTGTTGTGCGGTGAAATAGAAGCCACAGGAAACATTGCGTTTTTTGGACAAAACAGAAAGCAATGGTCAGCTAAAACACTCGCAAAACACCTTGGTATATTGCCCCAGCACAGCACGCTAAATTTTGCTTTTTTAGCCCATGAAGTCGTTGAACTTGGGGGATTGCCACTAGAGTTAAGTAATATACAAACACAGCAGATTACTCAAGAAAAAATGGGCCTTGTCGATATCTGCGATTTAGGTCATCGCCTTTACCCTTCCCTCTCTGGTGGGGAAAAACAACGCGTGCATTTTGCCCGTATTCTGACTCAACTGAGCCAAGCCGGAGAGCAGTGCGTCTTAATGCTTGATGAACCCACCTCTGCACTCGATTTAGCCCATCAGCATAAAACCTTACAAGTCGCCAAAGAATTAGCCAGTAATGGCGCGGCGGTTATTATTGTCTTACACGACTTAAACCTTGCAGCGCAATATGCAGATCGCTTAGTTATCGTTAATCATGGTTTAATACAAGCAGATGGAACACCGTGGCAAGCATTACAGCCAGATATTATTGAACGAGTGTACGGCTGGCCTGTGTATATATCCTCTCATCCAACAGGCGACTTTCCTGTCATTTTATCGCACTAATGTGTCACATTAAGCCGTAATTATAAAAACGGAAATATCATACATCATATAGTTAAGTTACCTTACGGTGCTCATTTCAACGACAGTGAGGTAACTTGGGTATATATACAAACAAACTCATAGTAGGCATTTATAAAATAACGGTTATTACCATGCATACCTGTTGAAATTGCATTAATTTTGTTGATACCTATCAAGTAATTTATTCTTGAGAGCCAGAAAAGTTGCACTGTGCGCTACACTCAGTAAAATGTGAGCGCAAGCGATTAAATAATGTAACATACGAAATTACGAAGAAGCCGCGAGTTTTAAGATGCGGCTTTTTTACGTTTAAGTACCAAATTGAATAAATAGCCAGACAATCTCTTTCTACTTATTCAATTTGGTACTGCTCAAGTAGCATTCAGATCTCTGACTACAACAATTATTAGAAGAATAAATATGGCAACGATTAAAGATGTTGCACGTATGGCTGGTGTGTCGACCACAACTGTCTCTCACGTGATAAACAAAACTCGCTTTGTGGCAGAAGCAACTCAGAAAAAAGTATTGGCTGCAGTAGATGACCTTAACTACGCACCAAGCGCTGTAGCACGAAGCTTGAAATGTAACACAACAAGAACCATCGGAATGTTGGTCACAAAGTCAACTAACCCATTTTTCGCAGAAGTGATTCATGGTGTTGAAGAGTATTGCTATGGCGCTGGTTACACGCTGATTCTTTGTAATACTGAAGGTAATCTTGTTAAGCAACGAGATTACCTACGCATGCTTGCTGAAAAGCGTGTAGATGGCTTACTCGTAATGTGTTCAGATCTTGATCAAGATCTACTTGATTTACTTGCTCGTAAAAGTGATTTACCAATGGTAATCATGGATTGGGGTCCAGAAAGCCCACTGACAGACAAGATTCAAGACAATGCTGAACAAGGTGGTTATGTAGCGACTAAGCATTTTATCGACAATGGTCACGAAAAAATAGGCTGCCTGTCTGGTCATAGCGAAAAATCTACGTGTCGTGAACGCTTAAAAGGCTTCAATAAAGCAATGGCTGAAGCAAACATCACTGTTAATAACAACTGGATTATTGATGGTGATTTTGAGTGCGAGTCTGCCGTTGCAGCCGCCAATAAGTTCATTGCCATGAAAGAACGCCCTACCGCTATTTTTTGTTTCAACGACATCATGGCAATGGCGTTAATTAGTACATTTGAACAAGCTGGTATAAGTGTGCCAGAAGATGTCTCTATTATTGGTTACGATAATATTGACTTAGCGCCATACTTTTCACCACCATTAACGACGATCCATCAACCAAAACGACGTTTAGGTAAAACTGCCGTTGAGATTTTGATGGAGCGAGTGAAAGATAAAAATCATGAACGTCGTATTTTTGAAATGAACCCAGAGTTGGTGATTCGTAAGTCTGTCAAAGACTTAAATTAAAAATAATCACAATAAAAACAATGACACTTGATTCATAAGAAACCGATAAGTTAATTCTTGTCGGTTTTTTTTATCCAAATAATCTCTATAAAAAGAAGGCTTTAATATGAATTAAGGGCTTTTTAGTCATAAAAATAAACCAAATACCTGAAGCAACATCACATTTACTAAATTTCGAAACAGGTTCATACTTACTATCTACGTTACAATCGTTATGTCACGAAACAAGGCAAACTATTCGAAAGATTAGGACGCAAAGCTTCCGGCCTAAAAGGTATTATTTATTCCCTAAATAATAACTCTCATGGTAGCGGGGTTGCCGATGGATTAACAAAAAGTTTTGTCATAAGTTTTACATACTTTTGACACAGATTATCTGCAGTTTGATAACCTGAATTCCTCGCTCTGATGTTAGGTGACTCATGGCATATCACCGAGAAGAAGCATGGATAAACCAATACTAAAAGATGCATTAAAAATATTTGATTGTTTTGAGAGTGTTAAATCACGCTCAATGTTTGGTGGCTTTGGTATTTTTGCGGGTGAAACAATGTTTGCTCTTGTAGTAAACAATAAACTTCACCTTCGTGCGAATGCTGATAATGAAGAAGAATTTAAAAAATCGGGGCTAGAACCATACGTTTATAAAAAACGTGGATTTCCGGTTGTCACTAAACACTACGCCATTCCTGATGAGTGGTGGAACGATACAACCAAAATAATTTTGCAAGCTCAAGGGTCTTTGACCGCTGCTGAAAAAGATAAAGAGGCCAAAAGTAACACTGGTCCGAATCGTATTAAAGACCTTCCAAACTTACGTTTAGCTAATGAACGTATGTTAAAAAAAGCAGGTATATGTACGATTGACGATCTTTTTGATGCAGGGGCGCTTAGAGCGTACCGTGCTTTGCAAGATAATCATCAGAATTCATTAAGTATTGAATTATTATGGGCATTAGAAGGGGCAATAAGTGGGCAACACTGGTCTGTTATTACAGAGCAGCGTCGTACTGAATTGTTATCTGCATTGTCTTAATCTAGATATACTTTATCGAATGAAATTAAAAGAGGCGTTTACGCCTCTTTTTTTATGGCTATAACGTCGTCTTTGTCTCATCTAATCATTCCCTCTCCAACCTAGTACACAAGCGCACAAGCATGATGTTTTATATCAAATACTGACCATTTTTCAATGTGTGGAAAACCCAGTGAATGTCACACCGAAACGACACTATCCAAGTCAAAATTAAGTCAATAAGTCACAAACATTGAAGCGACTCACAAAGCTGCTCATAAAAGCAGCTACAGGTTTTCATTCAGCACAGATACTTGTAAAGTTACTGCGCATTCTATCAGAATGAATCTGAAGCTTAGGTTAATGACATTACACATACAACCAACGCTGACACTAAAAATGGTTCATCAACAACACTGAGAAACGCAATGTCTTGTGCAAACCCTTTTACAGGGCAAGAGAATCACATGTTTAAAGATAAGTTTTGTAAGTGGCCAAAGCTGCTACGCTTTCTTGTTTTTATAAGCCTAATACCGCCTTTAGGTATATTCTATCTGGTATACAGTAACCTTGCTCCTGCCTACCTGTTAAATGAAACACTTACGATGGTAGGTTCCTTTAATCTTATATTGCTTACTTGGGGTTTATTACTAAAGATTAGAGCGAAGAAATATTGGTATCGAAGTTACCATATTGGTAAAACAATGCTTTTAGCGTTAATTCCAATTTTAGCGTGTGGTTATCTACTTGCAACCGATCAAAACGCGCCTCGTGTTGCCCAGCAAGTCAAAAGCCAATATGTAGAAATATCCATCAACTAAACGTTTTTTAAGATATTTTTAGCATTTATTGAAATATTTTCGTAGGGTTCTCGGTCTTTGTTGTTAGTTTGGTATAAAAACCATATTTACAACTTTGATAAGGGTCACTAGTGCGTATTTCAACCAAGAAAAATTACTCATTTCTCATCAAGCCACTACTTTGGCTTCAAAAGCGTCATTATGGTGAAGTCTTAAACCCAGCCCTACTTTGGGGGCGCAAGCCTGCACTCTTTTGGCTCGTCGCGGGTTTCTTCGGCGTTCTAGATCGTAAATCATCCCCTATTACTCCCGTTATCCGTTCATTAGTCTGCGTGCGTGTTTCACAATTGAATGACTGCACCTTCTGTGTTGATGCCAACGGAATGAAGCTTGCTGAACGCTGTGATTCGGTTGATAAAATCAAAGCGTTAGCACAGTGGCGACACAGCGATCTATTTTCAGAGCAAGAACGTATTGTACTTACTTACGTTGAAGCGATGACGATCACAGGTCAGAAAGTTACTGAAGAAATGCTTAACGACTTAAAGCTGTCGTTTGATGAAGATACTATTGTTGAATTAACAGCCTTGGTAGCTTTTCAAAATCTATCCGCAAAATTTAATACTGCACTTGATGTACCTGCACAAGGTTTTTGCTCACTACCAATACAAATGGATGATAACAACACACCGTCAACGTCAACACAAACTGAACGTGACTCAAATAGCTGAGGTGTTTCATGGATAGAAAAAAAGTCGTACTGCTTGTCACATTAATAACCCTTATAGGGCTTTGGTTTGCATTTGATCTGAGCCAATACTTCACACTTGAACAAGCCAAAGCACAGCAATTAGCGCTGCAAGATACAATAGCCGAAAAGCCATTTTTATCGAGCCTCGTCTACTTTGCGGTTTACATTCTTGTCACTGCCCTATCGTTACCGGGCGCTGCAATAATGACGCTACTTGGTGCCGCTTTATTTGGTTTTTGGTGGAGCCTATTATTAATCTCTTTCGCGAGTACTATCGGCGCAACACTAGCCTTTTTATTCAGTCGTTTTATATTACGCGATTGGGTACAAACTAAATTCGGTAACAGAATTGCCCCAATCAATGCAGGTATAGAGAAAGATGGCCCTTTTTATCTTTTCACACTGCGTTTAATTCCGGTGTTCCCATTCTTTTTAGTGAACTTACTTATGGGTTTAACACCCATTAGTACACGTATGTTCTATTTAGTCAGCCAGCTTGGCATGCTGGCAGGCACTGCGGTATACATTAATGCAGGTACACAACTTGGTGAAATTGAATCACTAAGCGGCATTATTTCAGCCCCTGTTTTAGTGTCTCTTGCACTTCTGGGCCTTTTTCCTTTAATAGCGAAATTCATTATGAATATCATTACTCAACGTCGTGTATACGCCAATTGGAAACGCCCTGAGAAATTCGACCAAAATATGGTGGTGATTGGCGCTGGCGCAGGTGGTTTAGTGAGCTCTTATATTGCAGCCGCTGTAAAAGCAGAAGTTACGCTGATTGAACGCCATAAAATGGGGGGAGATTGCCTCAATACAGGGTGTGTGCCTTCTAAAGCCATTATTCGTGCAGCCCATACCATGGCAGAGATTTCTCGAGCTCATGAGTTTGGTATTACTACCGATAAGCCTCAGGTTAACTTTGAAAAAGTGATGTCACGTATTCATAACGTGATCGATAAAATTGAACCACACGACTCTGTAGAACGTTACTCTTCATTGGGTGTTAACTGTATTTCGGGTGAAGCTCAGATTTTGTCACCTTGGGAAGTTGAGGTTAACGGTCAACGTATTACAACGCGTAACATTGTGATCGCGACAGGTGCTCGTCCACTTGTTCCGGGTATTCCTGGCTTACAAGATGTTAATTATCTAACGTCTGATTCTATCTGGTCGTTAAAAATACAACCGAAGAAGCTACTTGTATTAGGTGGTGGCCCTATTGGTTGCGAACTCGCCCAAAGCTTTAGCCGTTTAGGCAGTGACGTTACCTTGGTTGAAATGGCAGAGCAACTGCTCATTCGTGAAGATACCGACGCATCTCTGCTCGTTAAAGAGAGCATGCACAAAGATGGGGTTGATATTAAACTCAACCACAAAGCCACACGCTTTGAATCTATTACAACAGAAGACGGAACACGTATTCAACGGGCGTACCTCGAATACAACGGCAAAGAAGTTATCGTTGAATTTGATGCGGTTATGTTAGCGTTAGGTCGTGTGGCAAATGTGCAAGGGTTTGGTCTTGAAGAACTTGGTATTACAACCACACAACGTGGCACTGTTGACGTTAATGATTACCTACAGACTAAATACCCAAACATTTACGCTGTAGGCGATGTAGCAGGCCCTTTCCAGCTAACGCATGCCGCAGCCCACCAAGCATGGTACGCTGCTGTTAATGGTTTATTTGGACAGTTTAAGAAATTTAAAGCCGATTATTCTGTACTGCCAGCCGCCACTTATACGGCACCTGAAGTTGCTCGGGTGGGTATTAATGAAAAAGAAGCTGAAAACCTCAATATTGAATTTGATGTAACACGCTATGGTATCGATGATCTTGACCGTGCCATTACTGATGGTGAAGATTATGGCTTTGTAAAAGTGATTACGCCTAAAGGTAAAGATAAGATTTTAGGCGTCACGATTGTAGGCAATAATGCGGGCGAACTATTAGCTGAATTTACCCTCGCTATGCGCCACGGATTAGGTTTGAACAAAATACTCGGTACTATTCACCCTTACCCTACGATGAGTGAAGCCAATAAATATACTGCCGGCGTTTGGAAACAAGCCAATGCGCCACAGGCATTGCTCGCTTGGGTAAAGAAATACCATACTTGGATGCGTAATGATAAAAGCCAAAAAATAACGCAACCGACAGCACCAAACACACAAGCTAAGCTCGAAGAAAAGCAGCATTAAGCGAATAAGGATATTCTGAAAAATGAAAAAACTAACAACAGCTTTGGGATTAACGTTCGCGTTAGCCTCTGGCTTTTTTGCAACAAACTTTGCACATGCTGAACAACAAACAAGTTCTTACTCATCAGAAATGGTAAAAAAGTGGCAACAAATAGAAAGTAAAGCCGACGGGCAAACAGTCTACTTTAACGCGTGGGGTGGAAGCCAAGAAATAAATACCTACTTGCGCTGGGCAGCCAAAGAACTAAAGTCTCGTTACAACGTCACCCTTAAGCATGTCAAAGTCGCTGATATTGCTGAAACGACACAACGTTTAGTCGCTGAAAAAACAGCAGGCAAAAATAGTGACGGCAGTGTCGATATGGTATGGATTAATGGTGAAAATTTCCGTTCAATGAAATCCGGAAATCTATTATATGGTCCTTTCGTCGACCAACTGCCTAGCTGGGAAAAGGTTGATCAACGGCTACCTGTTTTTGAAGACTTTACCGAACCGACTGATGGGCTTGAAGCCCCTTGGGGTGTGGGGCAGCTTGTCTTTATTCACGACAAGCAAACGTTAAATAATCCACCGCAAAGTTTTGCTGAACTATTAAGCCTTGCTAAAGCATTTCCCGGAAAGGTGAGCTACCCTCAGCCACCAGAGTTTCATGGTAGTAGTTTCTTAAAAGCGGCTTTAATTGAATTAACTGACAATAAGCCAGCGCTCTATCAACCGCTGGATATTCAAAAAGATAAAATTCTTTTTGATAGTGTTACGGCCCCTTTATGGCAATATCTTGATCAACTTCACCCTGTGGCATGGCAGCAAGGTAAACGTTTCCCATCAGGCACGACTGAAACGATCCAGTTACTTGATGATAAACAATTATTGCTCGCACTCACATTCAACCCTAATGCGGCAAATGCAGCCATTGAACACGGTACACTCACAGAAACCGCTCAAGCTTATGCTTTCAAGCAAGGAGCATTGTCTAATATTCACTTTTTAGCGATACCTTGGAATTCATCAGCTAAAGAAGGTGCACAAGTTGCCATTAACTTTTTATTGAGCCCAGAGGCTCAAACGCGTAAAGCTGATACCAGCATATGGGGCGATCCATCAGTAATAAAAGAAGAATGGCTAGAAAATGGAAACCATGGGTTTTCACTGTTTCAACCCATTGCTGAACCCCACCCAAGCTGGTTAACAGCCATAGAGCAAGAATGGCAACGCCGCTACGGTCACTAATAAAATCGAGGTGTCAGAACATAACGTTCGGCACCTCAATTTCACTATAATGAAAGGGTAATAAATCGCTTTATGCTGTCTTTTTCTCTGTATAACATTGTCGCTGGTAAGGCTTCGGAAAACACATGATTCGCTTGCTGTACTTAGTGACAATACTCATTTGTGCTTTACCTTTAATACCCGGTGTATTAGGTATTGTGCTACCTGCTCTTTCTTGGTTACCTGCCCTTGGTTTATACACACCAAACTTTTCAGCTTTTCATATAGCCTTTCAATGGTCGGGGCTTTCTCAGTCAATTTTCTTAACTTTATTTACAGGTATTGGTAGTACTGTACTTGCGATAACGCTTTGCTTTTTTATTCTTAGGGCTAATTGGAATAGCCCTCGCTGGCAACGTATCGAGCACTTAATTGCCCCTATGCTGGCATTACCTCATGTCGCATTTGCTATTGGCTTTGCTTTTACCTTTGCGCCTACAGGCTGGCTTTTCAGATTACTCGAAAGTATCGGTATAGATACATCGTCGGCTTTTATCCTTATTCAAGATCCTTACGGCATAGGGCTATTATTCGCGCTCGCGATAAAAGAGACCCCTTTCTTACTCTTAATGAGTGTGTCTGTTTTACACCAAATACGTGTTAATCAATTGCAAGCCGTCGCAGCTGGCTTAGGTTATAACCATAATGAAAGCTGGTTAAAAGTCGTATTACCGCAATGGCTTCCTAAGATGCGTATGCCTATTTACGCCGTATTGGCGTACGGGTTATCAGTTGTCGATATCGCGTTAATTCTTGGCCCTACACGCCCCCCTACGCTCGCAGTTTTAGTTTGGCAGTGGTTTAACGAACCTGATTTACTTTTAATTACCCGAGCAGCCGTCGGTGCGTTATTGCTTCTTACTGTTTCTTTCAGTGTTTTAGCACTTGCACGTGCAATTGAGTGGTTTGCATTTGATATAAAGCGTGAATGGCAGATTTCTGGCGCTTTTCGCCCTCAGGCTACACTACCCCTCACGACCAGAAGCAACAAAATAAAAAGGCACACAAGCCTAAGTGGACGACTGCATTGGCCATTTTTCATTGTACCTATTGTGGTTGTTCCCGTTTTACTGCTTTGGTCTTTTGCTCAACGCTGGCGTTTCCCTGATGTACTGCCAAGCCGGTACAGCGCACGCTTTTGGCTACAAGAAAGTAATACACTGATTGAACTCGCCACCAGCAGTGCAATGCTAGCTTGTATTAGTGCTTGTCTGGCTTTGATTTTAGCCATTGGTTGTCTTGAATATCGTCAAAAGTATCAACGTGGGCTGCCTACGTGGTTAATTGCTTTACCAATGGTTATTCCTCAACTCTCTATTTTATTTGGTATGCAAATATCGACCTATTTCATTTCAGGTCAATACTATTGTTTTTGGGTAATATGGAGCCACGTGCTATTTGCTTTCCCGTATTTATACCTGTCTTTAGATGGCCCATGGCGCAGCTATGATATCCGGCTCGATCAATCAGCCCGTAGTTTAGGCATGAATGCATGGGCAACGTGGTGGAAAGTAAAACGCCCTCTCATGATGCCTGCTATTTGGTTAGCCATCGCTGTCGGCATGAGCGTAAGTCTTGCGCAATACCTGCCAACACAAATTTTAGGTGCTGGACGTATTTCTACCTTAACCACTGAAGCTGTCGCTTTAGCCAGTGGGCAAGATCGTCGCGTCAGTGCTGTTTACGGTTTACTTCAAGGGTTGTTACCTTTGATTTTCTTCACTTTGGCACTGATTGCCAGTCGTTATTCGGGTAACTTTTCCCGTCGTAAAAAATCGATTCAACGACAAACACGGAGTACCAACACGGATGACCTTATCTGTGGAAAACCTCACTATAAATAACGCTAATATACCGCTTATTTCTTCTATCAACTTCAGTGTTAATAATGGTGAAGTGATGACATTAATGGGACCAAGCGGCTGCGGTAAATCTAGCTTATTAAGTGCTATTGCTGGTCATTTAAGCCCAGTATTCACCTTAGAAGGTAAAATACAGCTTAATAATACGATCATGAATGATCTTGAACCCGACCAACGTCAAATTGGGATCTTATTTCAAGATGATTTGTTATTTCCCCATCTAAACGTGTGGGAAAATTTAGCCTTTGGATTACCCCGAACGATCATAGGGGCAAACAGAAAGAACGAAGCGATTCGGACACTGACACAAGTAGGATTACACGATATCGCCTTTAACATGCCTAATGAAATATCGGGAGGACAACGCGCTAGAGTCAGTTTAATGCGAACATTATTAGCAAAACCAAAAGCGGTTTTGTTAGATGAACCCTTTAGTAAACTCGATAAAGCCTTGCGTATTGAGTTCAGGCTTTTTGTTTTTGAACAAATAAAGAAACAGGATATTCCCGCATTGATGGTGACACATGACGATGACGATATTCCTGAAAATGGACTGGTTTTACGCTGGCCATGGAACAACAATGATCGAGGGTTAACCAATGCTTGATCGCTATGCAGTTAAAGTTATTCGTTGGCCGCTAAAAACACTGGCAGCCCTACCCGATAAACTCGGGATTACGGCTAACCAAGTAACGTTAACTGGCTTTTTAATTGGCTTACTTGCCTTACCATCCCTTATGCTGCAAGAGTATTATTGGGCCCTTACATTCATCGTTATTAATCGAATATTTGATGGTTTAGACGGCGCTATTGCACGTCGACAAGGCATTACTGATTGCGGTGGTTTTCTCGATATTACACTGGATTTTCTCTTTTATTCGATGGTGCCATTTGGCTTTGTATTGGCAGACCCAAGTGCAAACGCCGTTGCCGGTGCGTTCTTGATATTTTCGTTTATTGGTACTGGCTCAAGTTTTCTATCTTTTGCCATAATGGCTGGAAAACGAAACATCGAAAGCCCTGTTTATAAGCAAAAATCTTTGTACTACATCGGAGGATTAACGGAAGGCACAGAAACCATTGCCTGCTTTGTACTGTTCTGCTTATTACCACAATACTTTGCGATCATCGCATGGGTGTACGGCACCTTATGCTGGATTACAACGGCTACACGTATCTGGGCGGGTTATCACACCTTGAAAGATACACCTGATTGAGAATAACTCAGCCAGTTTTACAAAAACACAAACGGCAAGGTGGAATAAATAAAAATCCCTCACCTTGCCGTTTTATAATTATGTATTCTTTCAATGCTGCAAGCGTATAGACCAATTCCCATTATTGACTCGGGTACATTCTTCTTCACAATCAAACTGCACCTGCTTATGGGCATCTGTGATATTAACGTTAACCTTAGCTAAATGCTGTTTAATCACCTTTCGAAGATACACATCATCACCATGTTGCTTTACTGCAAATAATTGTTCATTGGTATCAAATACACAAACCACCGTAAGACTCTTAGGGAAGTCATCATAATTAACTTGATGCGTTAACCATTGAAAACCAATTACCTTTTCTAAAGCCAGATCACAAACTTCTGTAAGCGTTTGGCGAATAGAATTATCTATCTTCTTATCTGTCTTTCTCATTACCGCTAATGCCCATACTCTTAATATCTAAAATAGAATACAGGATCAGCGGCTAAGACCAAATAAGAAACAGAGTAGATTAGAAGCCTTCTAATACCACTTTACCTATCGATTTACCTGATTCGATATAAGCATGTGCTTTTTTAAGGTTTTCAGCATTTATCTTGCCAAAATTCTGCCCTAATGTTGTGACTAACTCACCATCATCAATCAATGAAGATACTGCGTTTAATAACTGGCGCTGCTTATCCATATCGGCAGTTTGGAACATTGAACGTGTAAACATTAATTCCCAATGAAGTGATAACGACTTACGCTTCAACTTCATAATATCAATTGGTTCTTGAGGATCATCAATCAACGCCAGTTGCCCTTGAGGCGCTAAGGCTTCGACAATCTCATCAAAATGTTTATCTGTGTGTGTAAGGCTAATTACATGTGTAACATCACTGATTCCGATGCGTGCCAGCTCTTCTGTGAGTGATTTCGAATGGTCGATTACATAATCAGCGCCTAGGCTTGTTACCCATGCTTGGCTCTCTTTACGTGAAGCAGTACCAATCACTGTTGCATTCGTTAACTTAACCGCTAATTGGGTTAAAATTGAGCCTACACCACCAGATGCACCCACGATCAGTAAACGGGTATCTGTTGGTTTCTTTGCTTCATTGGCAGCTTGATCTGAAGCCGCATCGTTAATCACGTTAAATCCAAGGCGATCAAACCCAAGTCGATCAAACAGTAGCTCCCAAGCCGTAATTGCCGTTAACGGTAAGGCTGCGGCTTCTGTATTAGATAATGTTAATGGCTGCTTACCGACAATGCGTTCATCTACAAGATGGTATTCAGCATTGGTGCCTTGGCGGGTAATATCACCTGCATACCATACTTTATCACCCACCTTATAGTGTTCTACATCATCACCAATCGCGACGATTTCACCGACTGCATCCCAACCTAAAATTTTATGTTCACCTTCATTCGGTTGAGCATTACGACGAATTTTAGTATCGACTGGGTTAACTGAAATCGCATTAACGTTAACCAAAACATCTCGCCCTATTGCCACTGGCATCGGTAACTCGATATTTAATAGTGCATCTGGTTGATCAATGGCTTTCGCTTCTAAGTATCCGATGGCTTTCATGGCTATTCTCTTTAATATTTAAGGGCTGCGTTATTGTTAAAGCAATAATAGAAGAGAATGACCCAATTAAAAACAGTATAATGATTTAAACATTTTCAAAATAATCTTGATAATGAGTATTTACCATGAATACAGCAGACCTTGAGCTTTTTGTGCGAACCGCCGATTTCGGGAATATTACTGCCGCCGCGGTGCAACTCGACATGAGCCCTGCAGCCGCAAGTGCTGCCCTGAAACGACTTGAAAAACACTTAGGCACCGAGTTGTTTATTCGTTCAACACGTCAGTTACGTATTACCGCTGAAGGTGAACGTTTTCTACTTCATTGTCGTCAAGCACTGAGCTCGCTGGATGATGCCAAAGCATCAATTACGGAAATGAAGGGAGAAATAGCTGGAGAAGTGCGTTTATCTGTTTCTTCAGATTTAGGACGTAACCTTATTTTACCGTGGTTAGACGAAGTCATGGATAACAATCCTAAACTCAGTTTTCAACTCAGTATTGGTGATTCGCTGGCTGACTTCTACATGGATAAAGTCGATGTAGCCCTACGTTATGGGCAGCCTGAAGACTCAACAATGGTCGCATTTAAATTAGCCACAGTAGACCGTGTAATTTGCGCTTCACCTGGTTATATTGCGACATATGGTTCACCGAAAAAACCTGAAGATTTACTTCAACATAACTGTTTGCTATATCAGTTGGGTAACAAAACATATAACCAGTGGGAGCTGTTAAGTAAAAACAATGATGAAATGATCTCGGACACTGATGGCAGTATTAAATCCAGATCTAAAATCAAAGTAAGTAGTAATCGCATGTGTAACGATGGCGATATTGTTAAGCGTTGGGCAGTTGCAGGTAAAGGGATCGCATTAAAATCACGTTTAGATTTAAGCCATGATCTGAATGCAGGTCGAGTAATCGAGCTAATGCCCGATTACTATGTTGAACCAACAAGCTTATGGCTAATTTGTCCAAGTCGAAAACAGGTTACTCCGGCCATTTTACTATTACGAGATTTGCTAAGAGAGAAATGCCAAGCACTGCTCGCCTCTAAAAAGTAAGCATCTTAAATCGAGCACGTGTGTATGACGCTTATCTATACCTCTTTTAACGCATCCATTCACGGTGAAGCTGCTCACTATCACCCAGATAAGCGAGTAGCCATTCAAGTGCAGGGTTTACGCATTCGGTATTCCATGCAAGGCAACATGGGCTAACCGCGGGTTTATTCACTAACTGCTTTTCGACTAATTCACCCGATTCAATCCGAGGAATTGCCATATGCGTAGGTACAACACTGATCCCCAGCCCTGCCTTTAAACACTGTAGCGCACTGTACCAATTAGGTACCATGATTCGGCGCTGGTTATCCATTATCCAAGTAACACGTTTAGGTAACGTACGCGCCGTATCTTCAAGACAAATTGCCGGATACTGAACTAACTCTTCTGCGGTAAGTTTATGTTCCACACTTGCTAGTGGGTGATCTTTACTCACCACAAATTTCCAGGTGAGTGTTCCCATATCGCGATAGTCGAATGCCCCACCAACAGGAACAGCAGCGGTAGCACCAATTGCTAAATCTGCTCTGCCATCAGCAAGCGCATCCCAGACACCATTGAACACTTCCATACTTAAATGCAATTCTACATCAGGAAAGGCAACGTAAAAGTCACGTACTAAGGTATTTACTCGGCTTTCTCTTACTACGGTATCTAAAGCAACAGAGACACTTTGTGACCAACCATTTGCTACACGCTGTGTTTGCAAACGCATCAATTCCATTTGCTTTATTATTTTGCGTGCTTCTTCGACAAAATACTCGCCAGCTGGCGTTAATTTAACCTGCCTGTGCAAGCGAACAAATAAATCGACAGCTAAACGCTCTTCGATTAATCGAACGGTGTAACTAATTGCACTTGGTACTTTATGTAATTCTTCTGCCGCAGCGGAAAAGCTGCCACGCCTAGCGACAACATCAATAACTTGCAGATCATTGTATGAAAACATATCACATCAAATTTTTTGAAAGCAATGTTGAAATATTACCGTTTCACAGCCAGTAAAACCACCATTAAACTTGCCGCAATGTTATTTGATTAAAAGAAAAAGCGTAATGAAAAACCAACCATCAAAAATCACCCTAGCCTGGTTTGCATGCCTTAGTATGTTAGGGTTTCTCGCAACAGACATGTATTTACCTGCATTTGCAACAATTCAAGAAGAGTTTGGTACAACACAATCACTTATTGGTCTCTCTTTAAGTATCTTCCTTCTTGGTATGGCGTTAGGGCAGTTGATCTACGGACCGCTTTCAGACCGCATTGGACGTATTAAAGTCTTAATTGGCGGTATGACGTTGTTCAGTATCGCTTCTGTATTATGTGCTTTTGCACCGAACGTAGAAATGTTTCTTGTAGCACGTTTTGCACAGGCTTTAGGTGCATGTAGTGCTACCGTTATTTGGCAAGCAGTTGTTGTTGACCGTTACGAAGGTAAAGTATCTGAACGCGTTTTTGCGACAATCATGCCGCTAGTAGCCTTATCTCCGGCACTTGCTCCTCTTGCTGGTGCGATGCTTGAAGGTCAATTCGGCTGGCGTAGTATTTTTGTTTCTCTTGTTGGCTTTGGTGCTGTTTTAGCGATTATGTCGCTGAAAGAGACTGAAAGTGCACCAACAGCGAAAAACCATGAAAAAGTATTCGTTCAGCTAAAGAAAGATTACAAGCAAATTTTAAGTTCAAAAAAATTCATCGGCAACATGCTAATTTTTGCAGCATGTTCTGCAGCGTTCTTTGCTTATTTAACTGGCTCACCGTTCATTATGGGCGCAATGGGTTATTCAGGCGCTGATATCGGCTTAAGCTATGCTCCACAAACGGTTGGCTTCATTGTTGGTGGTTACGGTTGCCGTACACTATTGGCTAAATATGAAAGCAAGAAAATTTTGCCATGGTTACTAACGCTATTCGTTACCACAGTAGTTATGATGTTCTTGATTTCACTTAGCACATCACCAACATCAATTTGGCCAATTTTACTTCCATTCTGTTTCCTAGCGGTTGCAAATGGTGCGATTTATCCAATCGTTGTTAGCCAAGCGTTATCTGAATTCAAGAACTGTAGTGCGACTGCAGCAGGCTTACTTAACTTTATGCAAACAATGGTTTGTGTGGCGGCAAGTGCGTTAGTATCTGCATTTACTGCATATGGTCTAATTACGGTAACAACAGCCATGTTCGTAGCAGGCTTTATAGCTATAATTGGCTTTACTCTTGTTGTACAAGCACGTCGTGAAATACCACAAGACGCACAAACAGCTTAACGTTCATAGCGTATATCGTCATTGATATTAAGTTGATGTGTAAACGCAAATTTATATAAAAAAGCCGCTAAATAATAGCGGCTTTTTTCTCACCCAAATTAGAGGTGAGCTGTTTCTTCCTGAAACGATTAATTTTCTACATTTCGATTTTTATTATTTACCTGGCTTTACGCCATGGCATTAGCACTAACGCTCTAAGTGCACCAGTCCCCACTTTTTAGCAATACGTTCGAAAAAACCCTGAGTCTTTTTTAACTCAACCCAGTGGTTGATATAATTTATCCATACTTGGTCATCGCGTGGTAACAACATCGCGATGGGTGTTGGTCTACGCATTCCTTTTACATCTGCGATTTTGAGTTGAGAGAACTTGCGCGTTATTGTTGCTGCTTCTACATTAGACGTCACAATAACCGTTGCTCTGTTCGCTAAGAGCTCCTGATAGTCTCGAACCTCTGAATCAATCACATTATGTTTTGCTTTAGGAAAGAATTCTTTAACCATACTTTCTTGTACTGTGCCAAGTGAAGAAGCAACAGTTACTGAAACAGTATTGAAATCATTCCATTTATTAAAACGCGTCATGTTCTTTTCTTGAATAACAGGAACAAATGCCAAGTAAAAATAGGGCTGACTATACCCTGCCACTCTGGCTCGATGCATATTCAGTGAGGCACTGCCCGTCATATCATATTTATCTGTCACTACACCATTAACGAGATTTTTCCATTCAGCAGCAACATACTCAACCGTAACACCAAGATCTTTAGCAAGCTCGGTTGTAATATCTATATCGTATCCTTTATAAAAATTTGTTGCGGGATCTCGGATAGTCATCGGGTTCCAATCCCCCGTTGTCCCAACTTTTAATACACCACGATCGATGATTTGTTGCAGGCGACTTGAAGCAGCATCAACTTGTTGTGAAAGCATTAATCCTGGAATAGCGACCAGTAATGCACATACTTTACTGATGGACCAAGTCTTCATGATCACCTCGTAATTTATATTGATGATGTTGAAACACACAAAATAAACATAGCAGTAAAATGTGATCTGAAAGGCAAAAAAATGCTCAATAGTATGCTAGATAGCTCTATTTTTCATTTATCTTAAAAGTAAGAATTTTTAGGCATTATTCTCAAAAATGAGTCGTCAAAATGAGCTATCTGATCAGATAAGCTGACATTTAATTGCATTAACTACCGTAACCACCGTTATGATTTGGAATCACAAAAGATTAAAACAAAAAATCCCACACTTGCTTATTATCGGAATAAGTAAGTATGGGCAGTATTAAACTGAACTGTCGTGTTCGCTAATTAATCATCACGCTTATCTAGAACGGTATACCCTTTTTTCTCTAAACAATTACGAACAACATAATCAGCATCATTCAAATCTTTACTTCGACCAGCAAGACCACCACTTACGGCACCTGTTGCACCACCAAGGGCTGCTCCTTTAGCAACACCTTCACCAGTCGCTGCTCCTGCTACCGCACCTAAGCCAACCCCTAACAAAGCACCATTACGTCGGGCTGCAACTTTGCTACCTGTCGCTTCATCTGCAAAACCAAGGCACTCTTGATATGCCATATCATAATTCTCATCTTTATCCATCACTACGGGTTGTGTGTTATACGATAAAGCGCCATGACCAGAGCACCCCATTAAACCGAGAGAAATAACTATTGTTGCTGCAATCGTTAGCTTTTTCATATCGTATAAACCTTATGTTGAGCGGATAAGTTGATTAGAGAATCTCCATGTCTCGTTGCCAATATTCCTTGCAAACATTAACGTCCTTGGTATGACGGTAATTTAACCAACTGCAGCATTTCTAGCTAATCACTAGTTCTTAACCAATTGATAAGCGTTGCTTATGACTCAGTGCTTTTATATAAAAAAAGCCCATTATCTCTTTACTAACTGCAAGAGATGATGAGCCTTAACATTTACTACACAGTTAACACGAGTAACGAAATTGAAAATCTATGCTTTAACTTCATAGCCAGCTAAGAAAAGATCTACACAGCTATTCAAATAAGTTCTACGATCTTCTTCTGTTTCTTCATTATCCTCACCTAAGTAAGACCAATAAACGATTCTTCCATGCCACATAAGTAATAACTGCATCGCAGCTTCATGAACTGGTATAGGCACATTCAGTACACCTTTATCGATAAAATATTGAATGTAATCAGCCAACATATCGGCTGTCGCTTTAGGTCCAGCGCTAAGATATACCTTCGCGAGTTGTGGGTGACTATCTCGTTGGCTAATAGCCGTTTTGTACGTATGCTGGGCTTCTTTCGTTAATAACATGCTTTGAAAAGAAAAAGCAAAATCACACAAAACTTCACGAATCGGTCTTTGGTCATCAACCAACCTTCCATCTAACTGATTCTCTGAACATTTTGCTTTTATGCACGTTTCAAAAAGCTCATCTTTCGTTTTAAAGTGTGAATACACTGTTTGCTTCGATACTTGCGCTTTAACGGCTATCGCATCCATGCTGATCGCATAGCCTTGCTCACAGAACAGCTCTCCTGCTGCTTGTAAAATTTGTTGTCGTTTTTGCTCACTTCTTGGACTCAACACTACGGTCACCATTAATAAAACAACTTATTATCACTTTTAGTACAATCAAACTGGACAGTCTAGTTCCGATCGTATATTTTTTACTCATGTGGACTGAGAAGTCTAGTTTGATTCAAATGCTCTGTGATCGAAACCTGAATCAAATATGTATATAGACTAGACCGTCTAGTTTTAGAGTAATCCCAATCAGGAAAAATTACCATGCCACAGATATCATCGCGATATACATTACACGTACTGATACTTGCTGCATTACTTGGCGGCTGTAATAGTTCGAGCTCTGAGCCAGAAGTACAAGCAGAGCAATTACATATAGCCAGTGTTAATGCGATGACCTTAACACCATCTGATCATTACATGGTTACTCGTGAATACGTGGGCATTGTTCAGGCGGGTCAGCAATCCAACTTAGGTTTTGAACTCGGTGGAAAAATAGCGCAGATTTTTGTCGATGTCGGCGATAAAATTCAAGAAGGTGATCCGCTTATAGTTTTAGATACTCAGCTGCTAAAAACCTCTGCAGATCAGTTAACTGCACAGCAAGCGCAGATTACTGCCCAACTAGAATTGGTTAATGCAAACCTAAAACGTCAAAATACACTAAAGAAAAAAGGATTCAGCGCGGAATCTGAAATCGATAACTTGAACAGCCAACGTAATGCTTTACGGGCAAACTATCGTCAAGTTGGGGCTACCTTGGCGGCGAATCGATTACAACAAGAAAAATCAACGATTTATGCTCCTTATAGCGGTACCATCAGTGCACGTTACATTTCAAAAGGTGATGTAGTCAATACGGGGTCTCCTACCCTTACATTACTTGCAAGTAACCGAAAAGAGGCACATGTTGGCATTCCTGCTAAGCAACTTCTTCGTGTTAACCAACTCTCTCAATCTTCTGCTACAAACACTGAGAATGCTGCGAATACAGATGGTAAGAAACAATGGGTTCTACGTATTGGTGGTAAAACATACACCACTACGCTATTAAACCCTGGCGCCAGTGTAAATCTGAACTCTCGCTCTATTACCCTGCGTTTCGAATTACCTGACTCTGTTACTGCTATCGATGGTGAATTAGCGTATTTACAATTAGACGACAAGCACGATGACAATGGATATTGGGTGCCGCTTTCAGCGATGACCGATGGGCTTAGGGGCGTATGGAATGTGTATGTTCTCAGTGAAAAGTCAGCAGATGAAAACAATACATTAGAAAGTTCGAAAAAAAAGCTTCGCGTTGAGCGACGTTCTGTACAAGTTTTATATGCAAATGGAAAACAAGCGTATATCAGCGGTGCAGTGAATGCAGGCGAAAAGTTAGTGTCTGATGGGCTACACCGTTTAGTACCAGGACAAACAGTCGTTATATCAGAAAGGAGCTGGCTGCCAAAAAAGCTGTCACTACCACTGATTGATAGCGAGGCCTAATAATGAAATATATTCTTGGCAATACTCGGCTGCTTATTCTTGCTGTTGCATTACTGATTGTGAGTGGTCTTTCAGCATTAAGTGCACTACCCCGCGCTGAAGATCCTATCATCAAAAATAGAATTGGCAGTGTTGTTACACACTATCCCGGCGCAACAGCTGAGCGTGTGGAAGCACTGGTAACAGAAAAAATTGAAACCAGCTTACGCCAACTTGATGAAATAAAAGCATTATCATCAGTATCTCGCCCTGGTATCTCGGTGATTACAATAGAGCTGAAAGATGAGATTATGGATTCTGACCCCGTTTGGTCGCGAGCACGAGATCAGCTCTCTGATGTTGTTCCTGTTCTACCTCAAGGTACTTCAGCCCCTGATTTAGATACCGATCATGCTTATGCCTTCACCATTATTACGGCACTCACTTGGCAAGGTAGTACTAAGCCCGATCTTCTTACCTTACGACGTTATGGTATTGAATTAGGTAATCGCTTACGCACGCTTAGCGGCACAGAGTTTGTCGATGAATACGGTTTGCCTGATGAAGAAGTTCTTGTGAGTATGGATCCTATTGTCGCGAGTGCATTAGGTCGTTCAGCAATATCGATTGCTGAAGCAATCAACGGGGCTGACGCGAAAAACTCAGCAGGAGAATTAGTGAATGGCAGTAACAGATTCGCGCTAGAAGTTTCTGATTCTCTCGATTCCTTGGATCGTATTCGCCGTGTGCCTGTAGCAATTGATGATAATGGCCATGTTGTTCGCTTAGAAGATATTGCCGATGTAGAACGCCGCCAAGCCACTCCTCCCGCAGAGATGGCAATCGTGCAAGGTCAGCCAGCCGTCATTATAGCAACACGTATGCAGCCTCATTTACGCGTTGATCTCTGGTCTAACCGTGTACATACCTTCTTAGATACCTTCCAGCAAGAGCTACCAAGTAACGTTAAAATCAATATCCTGTTTGAACAACAAAGTTATACAGAAACCCGCTTATCAGATCTGTCTCAAAGTCTATTAATCGGTTTTACGATCATCTTAATTGTTTTGCTGCTAACGTTAGGTGTTCGTTCAGCTATTATTGTCGCTCTTTCGTTACCACTAACAAGCTTACTCACCTTAGCAATGATGAAGTTTACAGGGCTCCCCATCAACCAGATGTCGGTAACAGGCTTAATTGTTGCCCTTGGTATCATGGTCGATAATGCAATTGTGATGGTCGACACCATTCAGCATTACCGTCAACAAGGCATCGATAAAATCAATGCAGCGATGAATGCACTGAACCACTTATGGGTACCACTGCTAGGTTCAACCTTAACCACTGTTTTAGCTTTCACCCCTATTATTTTAATGCCAGGACCAGCAGGCGAATTTGTTGGCGCCATTGCGATTACCGTATCGTTCTCGTTAGTGGGTTCTTATCTTGTCTCTCACACCATTGTGGCAGGGTTTGCATCGCGTTGGTTGCCATCAGGAGAAAATAGCCACCACTGGTATCACACAGGTATCACCCTTCCAAGGTTAAGCAAAGGATTTGAAAAAAGTGTTCGCATTGCGATTAAACACCCACTAATCACTGCATTGTTAGTATGTGTTTTACCGCTTACTGGCTTTTGGAGTGCCTCACAATTAACGGAGCAATTCTTTCCACCTTCAGACCGAGATATGTTCGAAATTAAGTTGTATTTACCCCCGCAAGCGAGCATTTTTGCCACAGCAGAAGCAACAAAATCGGTTGATCATATTCTTGCGCAATATGACGATATCGAAAATGTTAACTGGCTTGTTGGTGGCAATTTTCCTTCGTTCTATTACAACATGGCTGCACGTGAAAAAGGCGCAGCCTATTTCGCACAGGCCATGGTAAAAGCGAAAGATTTTTCAGCTGCTAATGCAATGATTCCTGACTTACAAGCCAAATTAGATATAGAACTACCTCAAGCACAAATCTTAGTCAGAAAACTAGAGCAAGGCCCTCCGTTTAATGCACCACTCGAGGTGCGCTTATACGGTGCTAATCTCGACACATTAAAATCAATTGGTGAAGATATTCGCCTGATTATGACAGAAACACCCTATGTCACTCACACCCGTGAAACCCTGCAGCCCGGTACACCCAAAGTTTGGGTAAACGTTAATGAAGAAGCGAGCCAATTAAGTGGCTTAACATTGAGTAAATTCGCTAATTTACTGCAAGCCTCTTTAACAGGTAAAGTAAGTGGAAATATAATTGAATCTTCTGAATCAATTCCAATCAGAGTCCGTGTTAAAGATGAAAACCGTGAGAATATGTCTCATCTCAGTAACCTTCGTTTACCCGTTATCTCTGAAGATGTGTTTACTGGGTTGCCCGTTTCCGCCCTTGCAGAGCTTTCTTTAACACCAAGTAGAGGCGCAATACCACGCCGTAATGGCCAACGTGTGAATGTTATTGAAGGTTACATTCGTGCAGGGGTACTACCGCAAACAGCACTTGATCATTTTCAAGCCAATATCACTGAATATCAAAAAACAATTCCAGCTGGTTATCGGATCGAATTTGGTGGTGAATCAGCCGAGCGAAATGAGTCGGTTAGTAACTTGCTTGCTAACTTATCAATGGTCGTGACACTACTTGTTATGGTGGTTGTGATTTCGTTTAATTCATTCCGCTTAAGTCTTATTATCTTTACTGTTGGGTTACTTGCCGCTGGGCTAGGCCTGTTATCTGTCTGGATATTCAGCTATCCCTTTGGGTTTACCGTTATTATTGGTTTACTTGGTTTAGTCGGCCTTGCCATTAATGCCGCTATCGTCATCTTGGCTGAACTAAAAGCCGATGCAGATGCGATAAACGGTGATAGCGACGCAATTCTTGTAGCAGTAATGAGCTGTACGCGTCATATAACCTCTACTACGATCACAACGATTGGTGGGTTCATGCCATTAATCTTAGCGGGTGGTGGCTTCTGGCCGCCGTTTGCGATCGCTATTGCTGGCGGTACACTGTTAACAACGATGATCTCGTTTTACTTTGTACCCGCAGTGTTTAGATTGGCGGTATATAAAAAGCCACTGTATAAAAACCAATCTGTCGTAGTCAGTTAGACATAAATAACGTTAGCTGCAATCACAATCAGGAGAATAGGAGGTTATGCTTTTGCTTTATACCCAAGCGACCTCTTATTCTTCCTTTAATGATCATCAGATGGAAGAAACACACGCATTATTTAATCTACCGAACGCTTCAGAAAAACCAGTATTCGAAAAGTATTCTTCATTGAGGAGCAAACTTTTACTATCAGACCAATTTGCCGCAGAAGACCCTTTACCATAAGGAATGTCATAAACAATAAAGTGGCGCTCTTGTCGATCAAAGATCATGTTTGCAGACAAACGTCGCGATCTAACCGCTTCATTTAAATAATATTCAAAGCCTGAGTCACAACTTTTCACAATATAAGAACCTTTATCACTGCGCACCGCAATATAAGGTTTCTGACTATTCTCGTAAAACTTTAGCTGCCACTGACCAACAACCTTGTCTATTTGAATACGTGCGATAGGCGCTGGTTCTATAGCCAAAACAACCGTTGTATCGACTTGATTAGCAATAGGGTTATTGACTACATCTAACGGATTCACATCCACGATGGTAGCAATAGCATTAGGTTCTATATCTTGATGATTAAACCATGCGAATACTGCCTGCCAAGGGGCTTTACCTGCACTTAGCAGCAACACAGCCAGCATAACTGGTACCAATAGTACTAACCCCACTCGCTTAGCGTTGAAGTAGCCTAATGACTTAATTTGAGAGGCGACCTTTTGTGTCAGTACCGTTGGATCAACCGTGTTATTTCCGGTAGTAGATACGGCATGAGATTGATTATTCACTGCTAACTCTCGCCTTGCTTCCGCTAATAATTGGGCTAACCTAATATTCTCTTCTTGAAGTTTACCTATATCATTACTGGCAGTATTTTTCATATTATGAATGTGCATAGAGCTATCAGCAAAAGCTTGCTGAGCTTCCTTTTGAGCGCTAGCTAATTTCTTGACGAGCGTATCTCTTTCCTCTTTCAGATGCCGGTAATCATTTTGAAGGCGGTGGATCTGGCTCAAGTACTTCTCAACAGATTTCGTTTGAACATAATCAGTATTAAATGCCTCTTGTTGTCCCTTTCCTTCACTAACATATTTATAGGCTTCAGAAATAAGCTGCATCAATGCTTTAGAGCCACCTTTATCTGGATGAGAGCGATTAGATAGGTGTTTATAGCGACGTTTTATATCACTTTGAGGGCTATCTTGATTTGTACCTAAAATATCATGAAATGAAGTCATTAACGGATGCTATTCCTGAATGCAATGAGAAACCCAATCATATAAATTGTGACGAAAATAAATGCAATTACTTACGCTACGTGCAGATTATAATATGCGTTATATTTTATATACAACATTTAAAATATTGAGCTTATTGTTAATAACAAAATGACATAAGAGGTATGATATTGAAAGGTAATTTTACGTTATATGAAGGTTAAACATCTATTGAATAATGATAATGAATGAAACGGTATCATTCCAATACCGTTAATTCACATCATGTTTTTTTAATCTAAATTCGCCTGGTGAACAACCTATGTGTTTTTTAAATACACGAGAGAAATAGGAAACATCTTTAAAACCCGCAGAAGTTGCGACCGAAGATATTTTCTCTCGATCAGAGATTAACAAACCACAAGCTAAATCTAAGCGTTTTTTAATGATGTACTGTTTAAGGGTTACACCCATGACATTATGAAATAAACGTGAAAAATAGGTTGGTGAATATTGGCAGGCATTAGCAAGATCTTCTTCACGCAAAGGCGCACTTATATTTTGATCAATGATGATCAAAGCAGGTTTAATGGATAATTCACGCTGTTCATATGCACCACTTTCAACATTGACAGTATGGGTATGAAGGCGGGTAAAACACTCATCTAATTGTTGCCGATTTGAATTTACGCTGATGACATCATCACCACCAGCACGTAACACATTCAGTGCTAAATCTGCATCAAGTTCATGATATACAATAACGACTTTCGTTGCTGCATGGCGTTGTTTAACAGCTCTTAGTAATTCAAACCCTTCTGAACTAGAGTTTTTTACTTCAAGGAAGATCAACTCATGTCCTGTCATTGTCGACAGAAGTTCAAAAGGAGATACATCAACAACGTTATGAAAATGCTTTAGATTTTCTTTCGCTTCAATGTGTTTATTATGATGATTGCAGCTAACCCAAATCACATTTCCACCTTATTGCTAGGGTTATAACGTCATGTATTTCAGCTCAAACTTAGAGCATAAACATGCCAAATTATACATAACGACTCATATATAAATGACTTATGAATACGCTTTGTACCGACGCTCCCTGTCAATGATGTATAAATATTTATACAAATCTATCGCTATATTTTTTCTTATTTATAAATAATTAACGCTTAAATAATCAAATAAATCCAGTTTTATAACCTTGTCTCATTTCTAAAAATTAATTATTTAAATCTCTGCTATTGATTAAATTACCAACTAATTTCAACATTAAATTAGTTAAAACACGTGCCTTTTATATTCAAAAATAGAATATCAATGCTCACTATTATTCCTAAAGCATCTACTTGTTTTTTTTCGCGTATACAAGGAAATTAAATTTATAACGACAAAATAATGATATTGGCTACTTTCATAAGATAGTAAACTTCATGCTTATGACAAATATACCCAAGCCACTTCAAGATGCAGGATTCAGAGTGACTTGGGTATATGTATATTAATCTTACATCGCATTTTTTTGATTATTTACTCCATTTTTTTGCAGACAATCACATTTTTATCAATTAGTATTGCGGCTGAAAAATTGAGTTCCGATGAAGATAGCAGGAGAGTGGCATATTATTCGCTAACAGAATCATTCTGATACGAGTATAAGCCCGCCGAAGAAGTAAGCGCTCTTAAACCGTTTGTTACTGTTCAAACACAAGACGTTAATCTTTCAGGCACTGGATTACATACCTTTAACAAGGTATCCGGTATGGACTGTTATTGGAGGAGCCTCTGGAGAGACCCGTTAAATCGGGCGCCGAAGGAGCAAGCTTTCCTTTTTGCTGTTTTAACATGCATGGAAAGTGAAACTCTCAGGCAAAAGGACAGAGGAGATAAGATCAACAGCCCAGAAACTATTTCTGTACACACTTGTTTCTGTTGTTCTATGTCTCTTCCTTTGAAGTTTAAAAGGAGGAATAATGAATCCGCTACATGATACGCTACAAAATACACTTCAAGTTATTGATAACCTTGTTTGGGGACCGCCACTACTGATCTTATTAGTCGGTACTGGTCTTTATCTAACAATACGTCTTGGTTTTATCCAAATTCGTTACTTACCTCTTGCACTTAGTTATGTGTTTTCAACTAAACATCGTACGAAAGGTGATGGTGATGTATCGAGCTTTGCCGCACTCTGCACTGCCCTTTCTGCCACTATTGGTACTGGTAATATAGTTGGCGTAGCGACAGCAATCAAAATGGGAGGGCCCGGCGCACTATTCTGGATGTGGCTAGCAGCCCTATTTGGTATGGCGACCAAATATGCAGAATGCCTGTTGGCGGTGAAATATCGCGAGCAAGATGCTAACGGTCAAATGATCGGTGGCCCAATGTATTACCTAGAAAAAGGCGTCGGTAGTAAAACACTGGCTAAACTTTTTGCCTTTTTCGCCCTCGGTGTTGCATGTTTTGGTATTGGTACATTCCCACAAGCTAATGCGATTGTTGATGCTGCTTACCTTTCTTTTGAAGTACCCAAAGAATACACCATTGTGATTTTAACATTACTTGTGGCAACGGTGACACTTGGTGGAATAAAATCGATTGCGAGTGTAGCCAGTAAGGTTGTACCTGTAATGGCCGGTTTCTATATTTTGGCTTGCCTACTGGTATTAACGACTCAAATGCACGCTCTACCTGAAGCCGTCGCTTTAGTGATTAGCTCAGCATTTACTGGTCATGCTGCAGCAGGCGGTTTTACCGGTGCAGGTATCATGCTTGCGATACAATCTGGTATTGCTCGCGGTGTGTTTTCAAATGAATCGGGGCTTGGAAGTGCACCTATTGCAGCCGCGGCTGCGAAAACAGATTCATGTGTTCGTCAGGGGCTAACATCAATGACGGGTACATTTTTTGATACCATTATCATATGTACCATGACAGGGCTTACACTTATTGTTACGGGTGCATGGCAGAGTGAGTATGCTGGTGCAGCAATGACAACCTATGCGTTTGCTGCTGGTTTAGATTCAGCGTATTGGGGACCATTGATGGTATCGGTAGGGCTGATGTTCTTTGCGTTTACCACCATCATTGGTTGGAACTATTATGGTGAACGCTGCATTACTTACCTTTTTGGTGTTAAAGCAATTCTACCTTATAAAATTGTCTTCCTGGTATTAGTGGCAAGTGGCGCGTTCTTAAAGCTGGATATGATTTGGCTAATTGCAGATATTGTAAATGGCTTGATGGCTGTACCTAACTTGATTGGTTTAGTCTTGTTACGTGGTGTTGTTATTTCAGAAAGTAATATTTACTTTGAGCAGCTAAAAACACTAACAGCCAAAAAAACACAACACGCTTTATAACATTACACATTATCATGAAGGTAAGCCGAGAGATTTTCTGGTACTCACCTGTTCTGAAGTTCTTGTGCTTCACCTTCATGTTAATCACTAATCATTCCAAATAGCGCGTCAGCTGTTGGTATAAATCAAAGCTACTGTCTTCTAACCAGCAATCAGTCATTAGTCCATCTTTCATTTGAAATAGCACCATTCCTGTCATTTTCACACTCTGGTTCTTTCCCGGTATTTTAATCCAACCACCATGATATGTGGCTTCACACTGGTACAGTGCCACCGTTTTATGTTCTTCCGTAATAACTTGAGAAATAGTGAAACGAACATTATTGAAACGTTGCTGCCAAATATTGACAAAGGAAAGATAATCTTCATGTGTCAGTGAAAAGCTTCGTCCTCCTGAAGTATGAAAATTAAAAGGATTAGTCGCACACTCAGCCAACAACTGAGCATTGCCCTTTCCCCATACTTCATTAAACCAACCATTTATCCATTCTTCTTTATTCATATACAGCCTCCAATGCAAAAATCTCGAAGTGCCCTCCCCTCACGAAAAAATAAGCGAGGTTTATTGCATTTTTATATGTTAATAATTTGTTTTACTGACACAACTACAAGATTAGACTCAAAATCACAAAAATGCAGCAAGGTTGCTCATTAGTTTCATCAAAGGTTAATACGGAATAGAAAACTAAATGCAGGAGGGTTAGAGGCGAGCTACCATCATCACTTATACGTATACCCAAGTCACCTCAACGTGTTTAATTCAAGGAAAATATGTGTAGGAATGGCATTCCCTTTCAAACACATTTGACACAGAAGTAGACACGTTGAGTCACTCCCGAAGGGCGAGTTTTATTGGGTTTTATACGGCGTTGCTAATTTTCAACGTAGAACCACTAGGTCTATAAATTAGCGTCTTGCCTAGAGCCCAATAAATTCTCGCTGAAACGAGCATCTTGAGATGACTTGGGTATATACATTCAATGATGATGGTCAATTATTACACTTACTTAGATATAATAAGCATCGTTCCGAATATCGTTCGGTAATAACGTTTTACAGCGATAATTGTGAGAAAACGGATTGGTAATGCGAAAAGTTAGGTATCTGAGTATGGTGCTTAACACTTGTACCAACAGCTACAAAATCATAACCGAGCTCTTGCGTGGCATTTTTATTCCATTCACCGTCACCAAAAAACACGCGACGATCAAATGTTTCACCTGTATCTTGTTTTGCTCGAAATGCGGCAAGTGCCATAATTTCGGTACGGCTCATCGCATCAGATGATGATGTAAATGATATTTTAGATGTATCAATGCCAACCGCTTGTAATTTTAATTTAGCCACCGATTCCCAAGCTCCCGTCGCAATTGCAATATGCGTATCTTTACGATCTTGCATTTGATCAATAAACTTCTTTGCACCTTTAATTTCATGCATTTCTGACGGATTGTTATTTAAGTATTCACGAATACGTTCTAAGTAGCGTGCTTCAACTTTACGATGAATAATCGAACGACTTTCACTAATATTATTCTTTAATAGAATTTCATCAATAATGCCAGAATCGGTGACTTTTTGATATTGGCTCCAATTACCATCAATAGAGACACCCAGAACATCTTCAATTGCTAGCGTTAAACAATGTTGATCAATTTCTTCAGAGTCAACCAAAGTGCCATCTATATCTAAAAGAAATAAGTTCATTTTTTCTACCTTTATTGTTTTGTCTGGTGGTATCGCGCGCACAGCATGCGCTTGTAAAAAAAATGTTGCAAGTTAAGAATTGATACAATCTGTGTTTTTTACAACAATGACCAACCCCCGCCAACTCAAACACTTATAGTTAACAAACAACCCGATTTTTATTCAAAACAATGAAACCAATGATACTAACTACGTGATCATGTGAACAATTTGGAAAGATAACGTTGCTAGATCGCGTAATTCATTCCAAACTTGTGAACTGATATCCCTACTTGTTCGTATTAATGCTTTAGACACAGATCTGTAAAGTAGAGTCAGAAAAAATATAGCATCACAATAAATATTATTAGATAAGTTAATGTCGTTAAAAAGGATAACCCATGAAAAATCACCCTACACGTAGACGCTTTCTAAAACTTGGACTTGGTGGCGTAATCGGTGTCACTCTTGGTGGTACGGATTTAATCAAACCAGTACATGCAGCAGATATTCCTCACCTCGCTGAAGATGATCCACAAGCCGCTGCATTAAAATATGTTCATCAATCGCCAGACGACAGTAAACATTGTTCTGGCTGTTTACTGATTCAAGGTAATGACGGCGATGAATGGCGCCCTTGTGGTGTATTCCCTGGCAAGCTAGTTTCAGCTACAGGCTGGTGTTCTGCATTTGCGCCTAAATAGTTAATCACCCAAATAAGAAAGCCGATAGCCTATTTCTAATAAAAGGCTATCGCTTCATTCAGCATTCACACTATATAAATCACTTCTAGCGGAAACAATGTTCTGCCCAGCGTGCTAAACCTGCTGTTACAGAACCAAAATAGCTGCCACTAACAACGGGGACATTGGGTAATTGTTGCTCAATACAAGCACGTAATATCGGAGAACGCGCTGTGCCGCCAGTCATATAGATTAAGTCTGGCTTTTTACCCGATTGGCTTACGGCTTCAGTCACCAATTCACTCATCTTGGCTTTTGGCGTTTCAATGGCTTCTGCCATCTGACTTTGAGAAATAGAGACTTCTAGCAACTCAGACAAAATATGCATTTGTACCTGACTGCTTTTTGCTTCAGATAAGGTAATCTTACTTTCTTCTGCTTTTCTTACGATATGGTAGCCTAGCGTATCGTGATAAGCATGAATCAGGCGTTTGAGCTTTTCAGGCTCTGATGCATCACGTCGAAGTTGATCTAACGTACGTATATTTGCAGTGCTATAAAAATCTGTTTGGGCGATAACGTTATTAATAGCAATAGGGTTCCAAAATTGGCTAATTGGCATATCGATACCACGCAGCGTTTTGCTGCCTAATCCAAACAATGGCATTAATTGGTTAAAGGCTAAATGGATATCCAAATCGTTACCACCAACACGTTGACCACTGTGTGCAAGCAAACTATCGGTACGATCAGCTTTACCACACCAATCAGGGCCCATTTCAATCAATGAACAGTCCGTTGTACCACCACCGATATCAACCACCAGCACAGTTTTATTTTCCGTTAGCGTACTTTCAAACTCTAAGCCTGCGGCTACAGGTTCAAATTGAAATTCAATATTGTTGAACCCAGCCCGTTTTGCCGCTTGCGTTAAAATAGATTCTGCTTGCTCATTAGCTCGTTCGCCGCCAGTACCCTGAAAATTCACAGGTCGCCCAATAACGGTATCTGTAATTATTTTCTGAGTCGTCATCTCGGCTTGGGTTTTAATGTTACTCATCATGGCGCAAACAAGATCTTCAAAAAAGCTTATCTGTACATCACGTAGCCCATTAGCACCAAGAAAAGATTTGGGAGATTTTACGTAATATACTTCTTCAGGATCTTCGAGATATAAATCCAATGCCGCCTGACCGAACTGTAAATCCCCGTTTTCAACACGAATATCTTCTTCGCGGTTCATTGCAATGGCGCGACGAAGTACCTGCTCACCGACAGTGTTAAGCGGAGATATACCCATGTGACGGTATAAGTGCTCACTAACGGCTTCACGAGTTGGTGCGCATAAAGTAGATGGTATGTACTGATTGCCACTTTCTAACGGCAACATACGTGGCTGCCCTTGCTCCATCATTGCAACTGAGCAATTCGCTGTCCCGTAATCAAATCCGATGTACATCCCGAGTCTCCACTTAGAAAAAGGTCGGCGATTTTATACTGATTTACCTATAATACCAAGAGGCTTTGACTGAATATTTCTACGAGATAATGCTCAAATTTGATTTAAAATCAGTTATTTTTTGCATGAGCAGGCATAATCACTCCTTCATAAATAACCAGACAGACAGATTAACTATGAAACAGTATTTTAAACCCGCTTTAGCTTTACTATTTGCCATGGTCGCCTTAGTGGGTTGCAACGACACTAACACCCCTAAAGAAGGTGAAAAGTACACGCAAATATCAACGCCAATCTCCGATATGCCAATGGTTGTTGAAGTCTTTTCTCTTTCATGCGGACATTGCCGCAGCATGGAAACAATGTTGCCAGAGATAAAGAAACTGGCTGGTGTAGAAATAGATAAGGTGCATGTGACGTTTAATGAAAGCGCACAGGTCGCAGCTTATATTTTTTATACCGCCTCTATTCAGACAGATGGTAAGCCTAGTGATAAGCTGATGGAACAATTATTCGCTTACACGCAAGAAACGCCAGAAACGGCAACCGAAGCAGAAAAGAAAGTAATCTTAGAAGAAATCTTTACGTCAAATAATCTGCTTAGTCCTTACGGCCTAAGTGAAGAGCAACACAAACAAGTGTATAAAAAAATGACGGAAGCGGAGTCTATCGTTGCAAACTCACAATTATCGTCTGTACCAGCGTTTATTGTGAATGGTAAATACATGGTACAAAGCGATGCGCACCAAAGTTTGGACGATATGGCAAACACCATCAAGTACCTAACAACGCTAAACTAATACTGTTATACCCTACTTATGAAGTGACAAGATAACAGTACGTGTTAAAGCACCTAAGCCAGCATATTATTGATGCTGGCTTTTTTACATCTATACACAATGCGAAGAAAATAACCTTCAAACGTCTATACCCTGAAACAGTAATACCTACATGAAATCTAATAAATCACCACACATAAACACAGGTACAGCACACACCTAACACATTAATGACACATGAGAGCTACATCACAATTACTTAACTAGTGACTCAACCATCAATAATAATTAATTAAACCATTGTTATAAAATAATTATTTTTCACATTTTCATCTAAATAATTCTTTAATTTTAGAAGAATTAACACCAATGAAACAGGTGGCACATCAGCCCTAACATGTTGAATTAAAGTTAATAAGTCACCTCTAAATCTCATGAAACCTAAAATTTACATTTTCTTTACAAGGTTTTACTTACGCGTGTTGCTTTTTCCGCTTTAAATAGTTTTACGCATTTGGAGTAAATGCCGTAACAACATGAATATTTAAAGGAATTATAATAATGAATAAGAAAATTATCGCATTAGCGGTGGCAGCAGCAGTAGTTTCAACATCAGCTTCAGCAGCAACTGTGTACCAAGATGGTGCATCTAAAGTGACCATCGGTGGTCGTTTAGCTGTTCGTGCTGAATATACAGAAAGCGTGAATGATCAAGACAGTACAACCAAGCTAGAAAACAACAGTTCACGTATTAACTTTGGTTTTGAGCATGAAATGGTTCCAGGCTGGATAGCTGGTGCTAAAGCAGAATGGGGCTACGATGCACTCGCAAGTGGCAGCCAAGACTTCAGCAACCGTTTAGGCAATGTGTACTTCCTTAACGAACAAGTGGGTACAATTACACTCGGTAAGCAATGGTCAACGTACTACGACATCACTGCTTGGACGGATGTATTCTGGATCTATGGTGGCGAAGCTTCTGGTACCTACGATGGTCGTGCAGAAACAGACAGTCACGGTGATTCAGGTACAGGTCGTGCAAATGAGGCATTATCTTACCGTAAATCCATTAATGGTCTGAATATTGGTGTGCAATACCAATTTGAAGGCGATGATATTAAAACAGGGGCTAGCACAACTCACCGTGAATATGGTCTACAAAGTGCCCTATCGTACGACTTTGACTTCGGTATTAGTCTAGGTGGTGCATACAGCCTTACAAAGTATGAAGGCCAAGCCGACGATAAAACATGGACATTAGGTGCTTTATACCAGTCAGATATGCTTTATGTTGCGGGCCAGTACGGTCAGTACGAAAACCATACAAGTGTGAATGGCAACGTTACAGGAACTAACAAAGCGGGTGTAAATGGCGTTGCTGAAAATGCAACTGGTTACGAATTCATTGCAGCTTATCTTGTTAGCGGTGGTGAGTACCAAGTATACGGTGGTTACAACGGTCTAGAAGATGATGATTCTAAAGCAGAATACTCATATGGCCTAATTGGTGCCGCGTGGACACCAGGTAGCATGATTTTCTCTGCTGAATATAAGTTAGGCGTAACAGATAAAGATAACTTCGGTAACGATTCAGGTGCTGATCAATTTGCAGTGCTAGCACGTTACAACTTCTAAGCAATACCGAACCGAATCCACTTTTTATTTTTTGCTTTATTTTGGCACTCTTTTGAGTGCCTTTTTTAATTACCAGCCTTTAAATATAGCTCATCAAACCATTATTTCAAATTATATATGCACAAACCAACCATCACGCACGATAATGCTTATTTCTTAAATATTTACGTGATTCTGGTTACCTTTTTATAAACATCCGGACTAGAGTTTATTTCACGAAGTTAATAGCATTTTTTTGCCATGAACGCTTCGAGGAGTAACAAAATTATTCTAGTTAAGGGATGACAAAAATGAATATGAAATTCATTGCCATCGCAGTGGCAGCAGCAACCGTATCAATTCCAGTTTCAGCAGCAACAGTATATCAAGATGACAACACAGTATTTAATGTAGGAGGTCGAGCAGAGGTTCGCGGTAATATTTCAGATGCAAATAAAACAACTACCAATGACAGTAGCTATAAAGATAAATCTCGCGTTCGTTTAACTGTCGATGGCAAACAAACATATAATTCAGACATTACTTTCGTCGGTAAATATGAATTTGAGCTGACAGAAAAAACAGATGGCGGCTCTGATGATGTAGCAATGAATACACGTCACTTATATGCTGGTGCAGAAACCAGTTTTGGCGATATTTTTTATGGTCACCAAGTAAATGCCGTAACCTATCTTACCGACTGGACGGATGTCGCCGAAACATTCAGTGGCTACACCAACGAGTATAACGTGGCAACAGCTGACCGAGCTAAAAATATGCTCCGTTACGCGACAACCACCAGCTACGGCTTAACATTCCAAGTTGACGGCAATTTTAATTCAGATAGCCAAAGTGATGGTTACGGTGCGATTGTTGCCTATGAACTACCTATCGGGTTAGAACTCGGAGCAGGTTATGCGGCAAGTGATCAAACTTATGGTAATCAGTTTGATACTAACTCATCAGACACTTACCTATTAGCCGCTAAATATGCCAACGATGGGATCTGGCTGGCAGCCATGTACCAAGGTGGTGATATTTCATTCGATAGCACCAAAGATTCTGATTTCAGTGCCGTAGACCTGTACGCAGGTTACTCATTTGGCGATAACACCGTCAACATGACATATAACTATTACTCAGCTGATGACATTGGAGCGTTAGATATCGACTTCATCGGTATTGAATATGCGCGCTATATGGGCAGTGTCGCTCTTTTTGGCAGCTACAAGTTCAATTTACTTGATGAGGGAGAAGGTGGTGAAGGTGATAATGACGAAGATGAATTACAGCTTGGTTTACGCTACGGCTTCTAAGACTGTTTTATTTAACTACAACATTTAAGTCCTGCTACATTGAGTCATATGTCACAATAATAGCACTCATACCCGAGTGCTTTTTTGTTTCAAAAAACTATTCTAATCACACCTTTTCCTCTCGACATTCTGTATTATTTCCTCTGCCATTTATCGGTAAGGCACAGTTATCAAACATTGAAAAAACAAGCCCGATCGCTTCATGTAACACTATACTTACAATCGCAGATATAGTGGCTGTCAAGACTAGAAGATCATCATATATTGTGTTTTCATCTGTCGCCTCAACATAAGATACAACCACGTATTGGCTCTTAAACACACATAATGCAGTCTGGATGACGCATTAAACTGTGTCTGTTGTGCTTGAATTACAACAAACATAAAGGTGCATTCATAATGGCGAAAACCTCAACAGCTTCTGAAGTATCTCAAGCAATCGATATTGCATACCAATCTACCTCTATGGAGATCTGGGACAGCAAATATCGTCTCAAGACTAAGCATGGAATCGCTATTGATGAGACTGTGGATGATACCTTCAAACGTGTTGCTCGCGCGTTAGCTGATTTAGAAAAAGATAAAGTCAAAGAACATTGGTACAACGAATTCTTGTGGGCACTGCGTAACGGTGCTATCCCTGCTGGTCGTATCACCTCTAATGCAGGTGCTTTTGAACACAAGCCTGCTACCTCGACCATTAACTGTACAGTATCAGGTACTATCGAAGATTCGATGGATGATATTTTAGGTAAGGTTCACGAAGCGGGTCTTACCTTAAAAGCAGGTTGTGGCATTGGATATGATTTCTCGACACTTCGCCCACGTGGTGCTTTTGTAGCTGGTGCAGGTGCTTATACGTCTGGCCCACTGTCTTTCATGGATATCTATGACAAGATGTGTTTCACCGTGTCTTCGGCAGGTGGTCGTCGTGGTGCGCAAATGGGCACCATGGATATCCGCCATCCAGACATTATCGATTTCATTCGTGCTAAGCGCGAAGATGGTCGCCTACGCCAATTCAACTTATCACTTTTAATTTCTGAAGAATTTGTTCAAGCTGTTAAGAACGATGAAGACTGGAGCCTTGTCTTTCCGATAACAGTAAAAGAAGCGAAGCAAGATAACCTCGACCTACATACTGATTCTTCAATCACGTGGACAGATTGGCCGCTGACTGAAGGTTTAGTGGAAGACAAAGACGGTCGAGTTGCATGTAAAATCTACCGCACCTTGCCTGCACGCAAGTTATGGAACGTTATCATGACGTCAACCTATGACTATGCTGAACCAGGATTCATTCTTATTGATAAAGTAAACCAGATGAACAACAACTGGTTCTGTGAAGAGATCCGTGCCACTAACCCTTGCGGTGAACAGCCTCTACCACCTTATGGCGCGTGTCTTTTAGGTTCTATTAACCTAACAAAATTTGTCCGTGACCCATTTACGGATACCGCTGCATTTGATTGGGATGGTTTCCGTCGTGTAGTGGCTACTTTCACACGCATGCTAGACAACGTTGTAGAAATCAATCAGCTACCACTTGAAAAGCAACGTCATGAAATTATGCATAAACGTCGCCACGGTATGGGTTTCTTAGGGCTTGGCTCTACAACAACCATGCTAAAGCATAAGTACGGTAGCGCAGCATCGATTGCCTTTACAGAGCAAGTGGCACAAGAGCTTGCGATAACGGGTTGGAAAGAAGCCCTAAGCCTTGCCAAAGAAAAAGGCGCAGCGCCAGTCATGGAGCAAGAATTTACCATTACCGCCAAAATGATACGTCAGCGCCCAGAAATGGCAGATGATGGCATCAAGGTAGGTGATAAAATAAAAGGTAAAGTACTGCATGCCAAGTACAGCCGCTACATGCAGCAAGTTGCTGAAATTGAACCTGAGCTGATAGAAGCATTATCAACAGTTGGGGCACGTTTCACCCACCATAGTTCCATTGCGCCAACGGGTACTATTTCATTGTCCTTAGCGAATAACGCAAGTAACGGTATTGAGCCAAGCTTTGCCCATCACTACAGCCGTAATGTTATCGTTACCGGTAAAAAAACAAAAGAAAGTGTCGATGTGTATAGCTTTGAGTTGCTTGCCTATCGCGAGCTAGTGAATAGCAAAGCAATGCCATACAGCACAGAAGAAGAAACTCAGCTGCCAGAATATTTCATTACCGCAGATGATATTACACCAAGCCAACATGTAGATGTTCAAGCAGCAGCTCAACGCTGGATTGATTCTTCAATTTCCAAAACTGCCAATATACCAACAGACTTCCCTTTCGAAGACTTTCAAGACATTTATATGAATGCCTACGATAAAGGTTTGAAAGGTTGTACTACTTTCCGCTTCAATCCTGAAGTATTCCAAGGTGTACTCGTAAAAGAGAGCGACCTTGAAAATACAACGTACGTTTTCAACTTAGAAGACGGCTCAACAATTGAAGCTAAGGGTAACGAAGAGATTGAATACGACGGTGAAACACACACCGCAGCCAATCTTTACGATGCGCTTAAAGAAGGTTACTACGGTAAGTATTAAGTTAGAAAGGTTATACACTCATGGTTCAGAAAATTAGCAGTAAAATCGTTGGCTTTAAAGTAAAAAGCCAAGAGCCAGAAGTACAGGCAGAGCCAGTACAACCTGAAGAGATTGTTGAGTACATGCATGAAAACATGCCTCGACCTGACATTCTTTTAGGCACAACCTACAAGCTGAAAACGCCCGAGCACATCTCTGAACATTCTTTGTTTATTACCATCAATGATGTGGTTTTAAATGAAGGCACAGAGCATGAAGTACGTCGCCCATTCGAGGTTTTCATTAACTCAAAAAGCTTAGAGCACTATCAGTGGATTGTTGCTCTAACACGTATTATGTCCGCTGTATTCCGTAAAGGTGGAGACTGTACTTTTTTAGTGGAAGAATTACGTTCAGTGTTCGATCCAAAAGGCGGTTACTGGAATAAAGGCAAATATGTACCTTCTTTAATTGCTGAAATCGGTAATATTATCGAACAGCACTTAACGAAAATTGGCATGATGGGCGTGCCTGAAGTGGATGTACACCAAAAAGCATTTTTAGACGCTAAAAAAGCAGAGCTTGCAAGCAAAGTAGCTAAAGAGAAAATTGCAGAAAACGCTGAATCTGAAAGCAACGGCAGTTTTCCACCAAGTGCCACCTTATGCTACAAGTGCCACACTAAAGCGATGATAATCAAGGATGGTTGCCAGACGTGCTTAAATTGTGGCGACTCTAAATGCGGTTAAAATCTTAATCACACGTGATTAAAAATCACTAAACTAAAGGGGCTTTAAGCCCCTTTTTTATACACACCATTTAGCCAACATACTTTTTAGCTCAACGGATTGGTAAGGTTTGCAGAGAATGTCGTTCATGCCTGCACGCAAACATTCTTCACGTTCAGCAGTTGTTGTACCGGCTGTTAAAGCAATAATTGGTTTGATGTAATTATCGCTGCGTAACTGACGAGTAGCACAGTAACCATCCATGATCGGCATACGGCAATCCATTAACACGATATCGAACGATTGTTGTTCAAGAATATCTACCGCTTCTGCACCGTTATCTACAATCACAGGACAAATGCCAATTTTACTAAGCATAAGCTTAATGATCATTTGATTAGTTTTCAGATCTTCGACAACCAATACTGTCTTATTTTCTAGTCGTTTATTGTTGTAGTGGGTTGGCTGGCTATTGATGACTTCACCTTCAACTACAACTAACGGCAGCTCGATGATAAAGGTAGCACCTGCATTACGTTCACTTTCAAGTCGAACTGTACCATGCATTTGCTCAGTCAGTTGCTTACAAATTGCCAGCCCTAGGCCTGTTCCCTCATGGCTGCGTTTACTTGAAATATCCACTTGGCTAAACGGCTTAAATAATTTGGATTGTTGACTAAGAGAAATACCACACCCAGAATCTTTCACTTCAAAGTAAAGTTTATCGTTACGCCAATCCAATAATGCTACTACGCTGCCTTGCTCGGTAAATTTGATGGCATTACTGATCAAATTAACGAAGATCTGTTTGATGCGATCTTCATCGCCATTCAAGGTTTTCGGCACTGCGGGTGAACAAATGAAATTGAAGGTTAAGCGTTTTTCTGACGCCCTAAGATTAAAGATATCCTGCATTTTGATGGCCAACAAATGGCTATCGAATGGTTTTTCGGTCAGCTCTAACATACCAGCATTGATCTTACTGTAATCTAAAAGATCGTTAATGATCGCTCGTAGCAATTCACCCGAGTGATTTAGGGTTGTAAGTAACTTAGTTTGATCGCTGTTTAGTGGGCTATCACCGAGTAACTCAGCAGTACCTAGTAAACCATTAAGTGGGGTACGCAATTCATGATTGATCATAGCGAGAAAATCACGGGTTGCTTGTTCAGAGTTTTCTGCACGTTTTCGAGCTGTAATTGCATTAGCCAGAATGATTTGACGACTAATAGCAGAACGCAGCATTTCGCTAAATAAAGCCATATGTTTTTTTATTGATTCCAACCAACTACCAGTCGCGCTGATACGTGCAGCTAAAAAACCTATAAGTATATTATGACTATTACGCAATGCTATCCAATAGGTGTGCTCTTCGTTATCCCACACATGTTTATCTTGCTTAAGTTGCTCGGGAGGAAGCCAGTGTTGCCGACGACCATAGTCATACTGACCAGAATTCTCGATTTGGCTTTCTGTAAAAATGTGAATGCAACACGCGGTCACTGAGTTACTATCGACCAATGATTGCACCAAATCTTGAATAACCTCCGCATTAGGTGCTTGCTTCAGAAACCGACGACCATAACTTAAAAGCATGGTTTCAATTTTAGTTTGATACGCCAGCCGTTCGGAATCAAGATTGGCTTTGTTCTGCAACTTTTCGACGGACTCTTCAATCAGCAGTTTGGCGTTATACAGCTCAAGGCTTTTTACTTCCAATAGCTTCTCTGCTGCGGCTCTAGCAGCTTTTTCTCGATTGACTTTTTTCTGCAATAAAGCAATATGTTGCTCAGAATTCATCCCTCCCCCCTTCAATCAAGCACTCTTACAACCTAAGCCATGTTCTATTATCATGCCTCAGATTAAGAAGGTACGATGGTCAGATCGAAGCGTACATGGCTTTCATTCGCATCCATAGGGGTCATGATAACGTTCACTTTTTGGTTAAAATAGTCAGCACATCCTTTGATTAGGCCAAGGCATACATGCGACATGCAGCGCGCCGAGCGATAGTCCATTACCATGACGGTTTCTTCGACTGAGATAAACTCAAAACGGGGTGGAGTCGCGTCGGGGTAGAGTTTTTTTACCTCGATGTGGATATGATCTTCTACTCTTTGAATAAAGCTAAAAGTGTTGTGGCTTGGCTCTTTTTTAAAAGGTAGGCTTTCTAGTAAGCGTGTAAATACAGCTTGTCCATACACTTCTTGAAGATCACTAGCTGGCACACCAGTAATTTTACTTAGCGCAATGATTAACTTAACCAAATCACGATGGTCATAGCTCCCAACAGCAGTATATACCCCTTCATCGAAGGCTTGATCCAGCATTTTCTGACAAACCTCCAGTCCAAATGCATTCTCGACGATATCTAAAAACTCGGTGAAAATAATCCCTTTCATGCTTACTCCTAGCTGAGCGAACTAGCGCCAGTGTTTCGCTAAAGTTTAGTCTCGACTACAACCATAAATGCATGCATTGGGTTGATTACATTTATTATGGTAAGGGATAGTAAGAGCGTCAAAATTAATACAGATAAAATTATATAAATACAATGAATAAGAAAAGTAGCAGATACAAGATTCATTACGCCACGACCGAGCAACACATGTGAAACATAAAAGCAACACAACGGGCGTGATTCTCATTTTTATTTGGTTAACCGCACAATTATCAGCCTAGGCGCTTAAATGTATGATAAATATGCGCTAATAATATGAACCATAGATACAGAAAAGCCGATACACCAGCTGTAGGCATCAACTCCCTATTCACTCCTTTCACTAAAGTGAAATCTGTCCTTACCGAGTTCCTCTTCACTACCCCTGGCGCAGACTTTTTTACCGATTTTTTCGGAGAATAGCTATCGCAACGATTTTGTTTCATAAAAGCTAGGAGACTCACTATGAGTGATATTGCACTATCTATCAGCATATTAGCGCTGGTTGCAGTGCTGGGCTTATGGATTGGGAATTGGCGTATTTGTGGTGTTGGATTAGGGATTGGCGGGGTGCTGTTTGGCGGCATTTTTGTTGGTCACTTTACTGACTCATGGGGCGTTGCTCTCGATTCACATACCTTGCACTTTATACAAGAGTTCGGGTTAATACTGTTTGTATATACCATTGGTATTCAAGTAGGGCCAGGATTCTTTGCTTCATTACGAAGTTCTGGTCTTAAACTCAACGCCTTTGCTGCATTGATCGTTTTACTAGGCTGCATTGTTGCTATCGGTTTATATAAAATATTTGATGTTCCTTTACCTGTTATTCTCGGTATTTTCTCGGGAGCCGTCACCAATACCCCATCGCTTGGTGCTGGTCAGCAGATACTCACTGAACTTGGTGCACAAGAAGGTATGCTTGACCTAACAGGCATGGGCTATGCCGTTGCGTACCCTTTTGGTATTTGCGGCATTTTATTAACCATGTGGATTTTACGTCTGGCTTTTCGTGTCAATGTTGACAAAGAAGCGGAAGAGTTTGAAGTTCAGAACGGTCATAAAAAACAAAACTTACACACCCTTAACGTTGCTATTCGTAATCCCAACTTAAACGGTTTGCAGCTTAAAGATGTACCAGCATTAACTGAGGGTCACATTGTTTGTTCACGCTTAAAACGAGGCGAGAAATTGCATGTTCCCCGCCCTGATACGCGAATTGAAACAAATGACTTGCTCCACTTAGTCGGCGCTAAACACGCCCTCGAAAAAGCACGATTAGTGATTGGTGAAGTTGTAGATGCATCACTATCAACCCGAGGTACAGATCTAAGGGTTCAGCGATTAGTAGTAACCAATGAAATCGTTTTGGGCAAAAAAATTAGCCACCTTGATCTCAAAGAAAAATATGACGTTGTGGTATCGCGCTTAAACCGAGCAGGTGTTGAATTAGTACCGACAAGCCAAACGACATTACAATTTGGTGATATTTTAAACCTTGTTGGGCGCCAAGAAGCCATCGAATCTGTTAGTGGTATTGTGGGTAATGCCCATCAAAAATTACAACAGGTACAAATGCTGCCAGTATTTGTGGGTATTGGTTTAGGGGTTTTATTGGGGTCGATTCCTTTCTATTTACCGGGGTTTCCAGCCGCAATTAAACTTGGCTTAGCAGGTGGACCGTTACTTGTCGCACTCATACTTGCTCGTATAGGCAGTATTGGCAAGTTATATTGGTTTATGCCACCCAGTGCTAACTTGGCATTACGAGAAATAGGGATAGTGCTATTTCTTGCCGTTGTTGGGTTAAAATCTGGTGGTGGCTTTGTTGATACACTCATAAACGGTGACGGTTTAAGTTGGATGGGCTACGGTATTGTTATCACCTTAGTGCCTCTTCTTACTGTCGGCTTTTTAGCACGTATTGTGGGGCAGCTTAATTACCTTACTATCTGTGGCATGCTTGCGGGTTCGATGACCGATCCACCAGCTCTTGCTTTTGCCAATGGCTTACATCCAACAAGTGGGGCTTCAGCGCTATCATACGCAACAGTCTATCCATTAGTCATGTGTTTAAGAATATTATCACCACAAATACTCGCCTTATTATTATGGGCAGTTTAATGCATATTAAATAAATCATTTAAACCAAGATACCTCAATATAAAAGCCACAACACGTGGCTTTTATACTTTTATTACATTTCAGAAACTAAATTGGATAATTAATTAATATTTATTCGTATATTAATTTAAAATATTAACCCTGCAATATTCTGTTATTAATCGAAGCGAAATCACGCTTTTAATAGAATCAAATTACACCTAAGAGACACTACGCATTGAACGTCTAGTTAATTGACTGCAAATGTGTGCATTTACAGTCATAAAACTAACCTACCGATTAAGTTATCGACAAAAAAAGAAAGCATTGAACAGTAAACTTTCAACACGCCCTGCCGACATAGATTAAAGATATAGAAGAGAGCAAAGTCATTACAAATATAAATATAAAACAGGATCCATATTATTATGAACAAACTCAATTTAAAGAGCAAATTATTACTGCTCAGCTTGCTACCAGTGTTTATTATCATGAGTGTCGCGATTGGCATTGTTCTTAATTTAGAAAACAAAGCATTAGATGAACAAGTCGAACACTTCAATAATAAATTAATTAGCGAACGAAAAAGTCAGCTTAAAGATGCAGTTAACATCAACAAACATGCTGTTGAGAATATCCTCGCCGCCAATAGTGATAAAAAGCAAGCCATTCAACAAATTCGGGAGCTGCTACTTCCGCTGAGATTTGCGATTAACAATACCGGCTACATTTTTATCTATGACAAGAATGGCAACAACATTGTTCATGCCGCAAGTCCGGAGAAACAAGATAAGAACCATCGAGGAATGACAGATCCGAACGGCGTCAAAATTCTTGAGAAACTGTACCAAGCCGCGCAACAAGGTGGGGGGTTCGTCAACTATGTTCATCCGAAAAGCGGCAATCCTACCCCACAGCCTAAACTCAGTTACGCCGCTTCAATCAAAAATACAGACTGGTTTATCGGTACAGGAGTATACATTGATGATATTAATAACGAAGTCTCTGAGTACCAGTTAACAGCTAAAAATGAAATGAATGAGCGTTTTAATATTGTTCTACTCACTTCTGGTATTTTAAGTCTATTGACGATTTTTACGATCATTTTCACTGCAAATCGTATTATTCGTCCAGTACAGAATATGGTTGAAACCTTGAATGATATTGCCGACGGTGAAGGTGATTTAACCCGCCGCCTTGATATCAATGGCCATGATGAAATTGCGCAACTGGGCAATGCATTCAACCGCTTTGCGACAAAATTACAACATATCATCCGACAAGTCTCCACAGTAACCGATCAAGTATCCGGTGCTGCGGGCAATATTCACAACCAAACAGCCAGCCTTACTCGCCAGCTCCAAGAACATAACAACGAAACAGAACAAGTTGTCACTGCTGTTACTGAGATGAGCTCAGCAGCAAGTGAAGTAGCAATGAATGCGAATGAAGTTTCAAGCGCAACCAGTGATGCAAGCCAAGATTCTATCGTCGCCCAGCAACGCGTTGATACATCTGTTGTTTCAATCACTGCATTAGTTGAAGAAGTCGATCAGGCAGCACAACATATTCATTCGTTAAACCAGCAATCACAAAAAATCGATAATGTATTAAAAGTAATCGGTGAAATTGCAGAGCAAACTAACCTACTCGCTTTAAATGCAGCAATTGAAGCTGCACGGGCTGGCGAGCAAGGTCGTGGGTTTGCTGTCGTTGCAGATGAAGTGCGTGGGTTAGCAAGCCGTACTCAATCAAGCACCAAAGAAATAAAAGAAATGTTAGATGAACTGCATCGATTAGTGTCCCAGGCAGTAACGTCGATGGATCATAGTCAATCTACCTGTACTGAAGCAGTGGATGCTGCAAATTTAATTACAGATAGCCTTTCTTCTGTTACGGGCGCTGTTGAATCAATTAATGACATGACAAGTCAAATCGCGACGGCTGCAACAGAACAAAGCTCGGTCACCGATGAAATCAATCGTAATATGGTTTCTATACAAGATATCGTGACCGATTTAATTCATTCGAGCAGCGACTCTGAAAAAATAGTTAATGAACTTAACCATGCCGGTAGTGAGCTGAAAAGTTTGGTTGGGCAATTTAAAGTATAAAGACATCAATTATTTATATTCATTCACATTAAATGGCAGCCCTTAGGTTGCCATTTTTATATTCATGCCTGCCAAAATCAACATCTACCCTCTCTTCGAGCATTTGATGCAACTAACATTTTTGCACTGATAATCTATGTAAACTGCCGCACACTTTTAGTATCACGATAAATAAACAACTTTATGGCAACGATTAAAGATGTGGCAAAACTGGCTGGAGTCTCTACTGCGACAGTCTCCCGAGTAATTAATAACACCACATATGTTGAGCCCGTGACCCAAGAGCGCGTTCAAAAAGCAATGAAAGAACTGAGTTACCACCGTGATGCTAGGGCTGCAGCATTAGCAAGTCGTTCTAACAACACCCTCGGCTTATTAACTGGTAATCTTGCCGACCCATTCTTTGCATTAATCGCTAAAAGTGTCGAAGAAGTCGCGCGTTCACAAAACTGTCAGCTTGTTGTGGTCAGCGGTGGTCATAATGCCCAACGAGAAAAAGAAGGCTTAGACTTTCTGATCAGCCAAGGCTGTGAAGCCATGGTAGTACACTCAAAAATGCTGGATGACGCGACACTGCTTCGTTACAGCGCTCAACTACCCGCCATGGTATTAATCAACCGTACTATTCCTCAGCTTGCTCATCGGGCAGTTTGGGTCGATAACCGTGCAGGAGCAGCTAAATCCGTCGAGCATTTGATCGCATCGGGTCACCGAAAAATTGCTTGCGTTACCAGTGATCTGCCTATTGAGGATCGAACAGAACGACTTGAAGGCTATCGCCAAGCAATGGCATATGCCAATCTCACCATTCAGCCCAATTGGGTTATCAACCAACCCTTTAGTGAAGAAGGTGGAGAAGCCGCAGGTAAGCTTCTGATCAAACAATGCCCAGAAGTAACAGCCGTTGTCACATTCAATGATGTAATGGCGGCAGGCTTAATGGCAAGCTTGTATGAGCAAGGCTATAAAATCCCGAATGACTATTCCATCATCGGCTTTGATGATGTGTTATTAGCACGATACCTCTACCCTCGCCTTTCGACTATGCATAACCCTATCGATTTAATGTCAACTCATGCCGCAAAATTGGCATTACAACTACGAGAGCAGAGTGAAGTATTTCCTTCGACCAACCGATTTGATGCCAATTTAGTATGCCGCCAAAGCGTTTCTATACCCCGACAAGCTTAAAACCGTGATCAGGTTCAAATGTGAAGATCTCATGTAACCGCTTACATGAAACGGATGCATGAGTCTCATTTTACCTAGTGTGTACCTCTTATTATGACGACGTTGAAACAACCTACGATTATAAAAAATTCTGTACGACTTTACTTTTTAAGAGGACAAATCAATGACGAATAATAAGCCTCTGCCATCTTTAGCATTAGCGATTGCACCTATCGCTGTTATGTTTGGCTTACTCGTGATCGGCTACGGCATACTGGGTCTACGAATCGAACCGCTATTACTTATCTCTGCCGTTTTCACGGGCGGGATAGCCTATAAAATGGGTTATAACTGGGATGACATCATGGGGGCTATCGTTGAAAAATTAGCGAAAGCCATGCCTGTTATTTTGATTCTCGTTTCAGTGGGCGGCTTAATTGCCAGCTGGATGGTGAGTGGTACGATTCCTTTCATGGTGTATTGGGGCTTAAAAGTCATTAGCCCTGAATACATTTTGATTGCTGCGTTCTTCGTGACTTCTGTGGTATCTGTATGTACGGGTACATCTTGGGGCTCTGCGGGTACCGTTGGCGTTGCCTTAATGGGTGTTGCTGCTGGGCTTGATGTATCACTCGCTGCTGCTGCAGGTGCTGTGGTCTCTGGCGCATATTTCGGTGACAAACTATCACCACTTTCTGATTCAACCAACTTCGCGCCCGTTGTATCTGGCACGACGCTTTACGAACATATCCAACACATGCTTTACACCACGATTCCAGGCTTTGTTATTGCCTCAATCGTGTTCTTTATTGCTGGTCAACATGGCGATGTCGCCAATGTCAGCGAACCTCAAAAAGTTATCGATATTCTTGCGGGTATTGAAAGCCTTTATAACCTGAACATTATATTAGCCCTGCCTCCTGTTCTGATTCTTTGGGGTGCTGTAACTAAAAAACCCGTTCTTCCTCTTATGCTAACAGCATCTGCATTAGGGCTTGGTTTAGGTATGGCTGTACAAGGGTTTAGCTTACAGCAAGGTTTTCAAGCATACGTTGATGGCTTTAACATCAGCATGCTAAGTGATAACGGTCATGCTATCGATGGTCTAGTACCAGACATTGCAAAACTGCTTAACCGTGGTGGCTTATTCTCGATGATGAGCACTATCTTACTGGTATTTTGTGCTTTCGCTTTTGCAGGTATTTTGAGCCTGACAGGTGCACTGAATGTTGTGCTTGGTCGCTTCTTACACCTTATTCGCACTACGGGTCAGCTAATTCTATCTACCGTTATTGCAACCATTACAGTGGTATTCACCACATCTGACGGCAAGCTTGCACTGTTAATTCCTGGTGAGTTATTCCAAGACGCTTATCACAAGATGGGCTTAGACACCAAAAACCTTTCTCGTACATTAGAAGATGCAGGCACGATCATCGAACCATTGGTTCCATGGACTGCAGCTGGTATCTACATGGCAAGTACATTAGATGTACCAACACTTGATTACTTACCGTGGGCAGTTCAGTGCTACACCGGTGTTATCTTCGCGATTATTTATGGTTTCACAGGTTTTGGTATTGCTAAAGCGAAGCCACTCGATACAGAAGAACAAACAGTCAATATGTCTCCTGCTGACGTTAAATAAATTAAAAAGTAAAATAAGGTAAACGCAATGACTACACATTTTGATCAAGTAAACGATCGCCATAATAGTGGTTCATTGAAATGGGATTTCATGAAACAAAAGCTCGGATTACAAGAAGACGGGCTACTACCAATGTGGGTTTCAGATTACGATTTTAAAGCGCCACCAGCGGTGCTAGAAGCACTAAACACTCGTATTGAACACGGTATATTTGGCTACGCTGAACGCAATAATGACTATTACCAAGCCATCATTAATTGGTACAAGACACGACACAATATTACGCTACCGCAATCCTGGATCACTACCGTGCACGGCGTGTTACCAGGGTTGTCTATTGTTATTCAGATGCTTACCAATATTGGTGATGGCGTCGTAATGCAAACACCAGGCTATGGGTCGTTTCGTAAAATCACCGAGCTAAATGATCGCCATATCATTGAAAATCCATTACGCGAAAATAATGGCTATTACACCATGGACTTGGATCACCTCGAATCATGCTTTAGCACTGGTGCAAAAGTAATGATTTTGTGTAATCCGCATAACCCCGTTGGGCGGGCTTGGTCAGAAAGTGAAATGATAGCGGTTGCTGAGCTATGCAATAAATACGATGTCTGGCTATTAAGTGATGAGATCTGGGGCGATTTAACAATGCCAAATCATTGTTACTTCTCTGCCCTATCTTTACCGGATGAATTACAACAGCAATTAGTGGTGGCGACAGCCGCGAGTAAAACATTTGGCTTATCGTCAATGCGTATATCTAATTTCATGATTCCAAATGAAGTATTACGCTGCCAGTTTACACGCCGTTTAGACTCACACGGTATGGATGTATATAACAGCATGGCAATGTGCGCGGCAACCACGGCCTATCAAACATCGGCGCAATGGTTAGACGAATTAAAGAGCTACTTACAAAGCAATATTGAGTACCTTGATACGTTTATTGCCACTCAATTACCGACGCTGAAATTTCAACAGCCGGAAGCTGGTTATTTGGCGTGGGTTGATTGTCGTCAATTAGGTTTAGATGATAAGCAATTAGAAAAGCAGATGGTCAGCGCTGGCATTGTACCAAGTATGGGCATTGCATTTGGAGAAGACGGGAAAGGCTTTATCCGTCTTAACCTTGGCTGCCCAAGAGCGACGCTCATTGAAGCCTGCAAGCGAATGAAGCAAGCACTGAGCTAAGAGAATCGAGCCTGTTCAAGTAAGTAAGGTCGTTTATATATGGCAGCTAATTTGGCTGCCATTTTTCATTATGTTCCCGCTATGCTCCAGCCTCGTATCACTAATAATTACAGGTAGTTTCACTCGATAGCATCACAATTCAGTCATCTTTGATAAGACAAAATTTGAAACAAAAAAAGGTCTGAAAATCATTTCAGACCTTAAGTCGATCGTGTGCTTAACTCATGATCACGCTCACTTATGAACAGTATATTAGGTGGTTTTATCAGCCAGCGTTATTAAGCTAAGTTTCTTAAGTGCATCTTCTACGATCGGCTTTAACTGATCGTAAGGTAAATAACCCGGTAAGATTTGATCACCAATCAGCATGGCTGGTGTGCCATTTAGACCCAACTCACTGAATATTTGGTAACTCTTATCAATGGTTGGCTTTAATGTATTCGAGGCATCGAGCAACATCTGAGTTTTCGTTACCTGTGCTACTCGCTCTAACGATGACTTATCATGACGACCATTTTTTCTGATTAAATAATCATGCACTTTCATGTAGCCATCTGGGTCATTCTTCCACACATTCAATGCGTACTGTGCTGAATTAGTATTAATACCCGCAACCTCTCGTTGTTGCAGGGGAACAAAAACATTCACCACCCGCACATCTGGATTCTCTTCAGTTAAACGCTGTAAAACAGGATCTAAACGCTTGCAGTACGGGCAGTTAAAATCAGTAAAGTTGACAATAGTTAGCTTGGGATTATCTGTACCAAATGCGGCTAAATCGGGGTTGTTGTATAACCAATCATGATACTTCTTCAACGTCACTGCTGTTTTGTTTTCTTGGTCAATATACATATTCAAACTGGTCAACAAACCATCAATCAGTTCTGGCTTTTGTTCTAAAATAGACTGAATCTTAACTAAGTTATCTTGCTGCCCTGGGGTTAATGGTGCTGCTTTTGCAGGTATAGCCACCACAAAAAATACAGCAGAAACTGCTGCTGCAATTAAGGAAAGTTTTTTCACAATATAATCCTGTAGTAATAATAAAGAACGTATCAATTCATTTTTTACACCAATCTGGATAAGTAGATGATCACAAGCTTGCACAGCAAAAATGAACAAACACTTATTTAGGTTGGTATTACTTCAGGGGTTACTCCAGAAAAACACAATTATGTAAGTGGGTGCGATATTGAGGTAATGCAGGAGAACATGGCTGCCAATGCAAGTAGAAACGGCACGCCATACATAACGTAAGTAACAGGGAAAATGAGAGTAGAATTACGGCTAAATAGTTGTATGTTTTTACTTCAGAGCAACTTCTAACAAGGTGATCAAGTAATTGACATGTGCCTGTGGGTACTGGTGAAGGTACAGCAGAAAAAGTATCATTGGTTTGATTAATCGAAGATGATGGCACAGATTTCATGCACACTAAAAGCATCATCACAAGCAAGATGACAAAACTTGTCACGCGTTGCTTAAGCGCATTATGTGTGAGAGAAAAAGAAACCATGATGAATTAACTTAACCTTACGTTCTGACTACTTGGGTATAGTTAGAATAACACTCTCTCTATTAGTTCATTTTATTCGTAGAACTGTTTTATTCGAAACACCCTAGTCATTAAAAATCAGGCAACTCCGCCCTTCATGCTCAATACGCTGAACTTGCGTCGCAAACGTAGATTCAAGCTGCTCTACAGTCATTACATCTGATGGTTTCCCTTTCACCACGCACGATCCATTGTTCAATAACAGCACTTTGTCTGCTTCTCGCAGCGTACGATTCAGATCATGATTAGCCATCACAACGGCAATACCTTGTTCAGCCATGCGTCGAACCAGCTTATACATCGCGGCTTCTTGACCAATGTCTAATGCTGCTGCAGGTTCATCTAATATTAACAATGTAGCTTCGGGGTTTATTGCGGGCCATACCTGTAAACAAGCAGCAGCAAGACGAACACGTTGCCATTCTCCGCCAGAAAGCGTTTGGATATTTCGATTTAATTTATCGGTAATATTTAATGCTTGGCAGATTTCATCTAATGCGTGTTGAACGTGGTCTGCCTGCGGGTTATTCAAAGCCGATAACGATAGGGCTAAATAATGGTAAACTGCTACCGAAAACGCTGGGCGATCTTGCTGAGAAAGGTAACAACGCATTCGAGCTAACGATGGTAAATCATAGTCAGACAATAGCTGCCCCATGAAAGTAATCTCACCCTGCCCTTCGAATAAACCCGATAACATCGAAATAGCGGTACTTTTACCACTTCCGTTTGGTCCAATAAAATGCACAATTTCACCCGCATCAATGGTAAATGAAACGGGTAATAACCGAGGTGGCATTGCCAAATTTTTCGCATCAAGAATCATCGTATTAATCTTGGTTATCTATCTTGTTAATCAATATGTGAACGCAGTAGCATCCACACAAAAATGGGGGCACCAATCGTCGTTGTAACCACCCCTACGGGCAATTCAGCAGACGGTAGAATGACACGAGATAAGGTATCGGCCAATGCTAATAACAATCCCCCGCATAAAGCAGACAATGGTAATAAGTAGCGATTTTCAGCGCCCAAGCTCATACGTAATAGATGTGGAATAACCAAACCAACAAAACCGATCACACCGCCTAGCGCAACAGATGCTCCCACTAACAGCGATACAATTAAGATAAATCGCCAGCGTAACGCTGCTACATCTAAGCCAAGTTGTTTGGCTTGAATTTCACCCAGCATCAGTAGGTCGAGTTTCTTACCTTGTAAACATAACCAGACTAAAACTGGTACAACAAAAAGCAAGACTGAAAGTTGCTGCCAGCTTACCCCACCCACGCTACCCATTAACCAGTACATTAACTGGCGCAAGTTTAAATCATCACTAAAGTAAAATGCCCACGTGACGACTGAACCCGATAAAATGCCCAGCGCCACACCAATAAGTAATAGGCGTGCAGTTGATACTTTTCTACGCCGAGAAAGTCCGACTAATATCAGAGTAAAAATAAGGGCGCCTAACATGGCCGCTAACATTGTAAGCAACGGTGTAGGAACAAAAGGCAATGCAAACAGTAGAATGACTAACGCTAGACTTGCCCCACCCGAAATGCCCAATACACCAGGTTCAGCCAAAGGGTTGCCCAGTAGCACCTGCAATACCGCACCAGACGCAGCCAAAGAAGCACCAATAGCCAATGCAGCAATTAAGCGTGGCATACGAAGCTGAGTAAGCAGTTGCTGCTCTAGTGCGCCATCTGGTGACCATGGCAATATCCACATCTCACCAATGGAGAGTGATAAAATACACGTTGCCACCATTAAAATGGAAACAACCAAGAAACTGGCTTTCCAGCGAGTTTGTTGACGTTGAATTAGGTCGTTTAAAAGCATCGGCTGAATGGATAGGAAATACTGCGCTAACAATACCTTTTCAGTTCCGAAATAGAAAGAAGACCGTGATTAAACAGTCTCCTTTAAGTCAAATCGCACTCATTTTCCGTTATCTTTCATCAAGAAAAATCAAATAACCCAAAAGGCTGAATTAATTCACTTGGCAACAGTCACTTGCTCGCCAAATTTCACGTCCGTTTGTTGTACCAATAAACAAGCTCGTTGCCCTAGTGCCACATTCGGATTAGGGAATACAACCGCTTCGCCACCTTCTAATGAATAATATTCGACCCCGCAATCTTGAGCTAATAGTTTGCCATGCTCGAAGAAGGTGAAGTTCGCCTGATTAGAAGGAAAAGTAAACGAGAAATCATCAGATTTTTTCGCCAAGCTACGTGTTACGCGATAGACATTTGTCGCTGAATCATCCCAACTAACCGGCAACGTTTCACAGCAGACAAGTTGCTGCATCACGTCAGCAAAAGGCGCTAGGCGAGTTAAATCATTCTCACCTAAGCGTGCCACCTTACCCAGTTCCATAGTTAAGCCTTGAGCGCCATAATTTTCAGCACTATACCAACTGAACGTTGGCGATGGTGCGCTAGACAACAAAATGGCTTCTATCTCTGCTTGTTGTAAGAATGAAAACAAAGCACCGCTTCGAGTGGTTTTTTCGCTATACGGACTTACAGCAAAGGTATAATGAACGGAATCACGAATTGCGCAATGAAGGTCTAAATGCCAACGATCGGGTAATGCCTGATCATGATGAAGGGTTAACAGAGGCGATTTTTGATAAAAATCATCGACAGCATACTGCAACTGGTTCGCATTAATACGGTCAATATTCGTCTCATCATTCCTTTCGGCAAAAAGACGATTCATATTTTCTTCGATGAAACGCGTATGTACATTAATAGCTTGAGGGTGCCCAATAATAAGCAGTAACCGATGAGCGGGCACTAACTTACCCAGCAAAAGGCTTTGCGCCATTTCCTGAACTAATTCTATAGGCCCAGTCTCATCCCCGTGAACACCAGCAGAAACGATAATGTCTTTCGTTAATGCACTCACTTTTGGCGGAGTGATCGTTAAAATACCACGGTGAGATAAGTCAAATTCCACCCCTGATTCAAGCGCCCATTTACCAGCCTCGAAGGGTAATGCTAAATCCAATGTAGCCGTTAAAAAGCCGCCCTCTTTTACTGATTGTAGCGATACCATTTATAACCTCCGTGTTTATGTATAACTGGCGTACATCCACGGTATTTTTCTAAGTGTTAATTAACGCTAAATACAGTGAATGAAACTGTATTTACTATACAAGCTAGTTACATAGTTGTAACTTAAATGTTTTGGCAATATATCGCAAAGCTAAATAAAAATAATAATTCGATGACGTTGAAGAAGTCTAGGCAGGTATCTTGATTATAGATTGGGGGGGGTATATATAGTATTCGATAAAAGAAAACCCAAGCGAATCTTCACATTCCGCTTGGGTTCGTTATTATGTATTAAGCAGTAAAACTAAAAACTCTTATTTTTCGATTTCTATGCTTTCAACGCGAGCTTTTAATTTTTGACCTGGACGAAAAGTAACGACACGACGTGCAGAGATAGGAATATCTTCACCCGTTTTTGGATTTCGGCCGGGGCGTTCATTTTTGTCGCGCAAATCAAAATTACCGAAACCTGATAATTTTACTTGCTCGCCATTTTCTAGAGCCTTTCTGATTTCTTCAAAAAAGACTTCCACCGTATCCTTGGCGTCCCGCTTGCTTAATCCAACATTCTCAAACAGGTCCTCAGCCAAATCGGCTTTTGTGAGCGCCATAGATAACTCCCTCAAGACTATGCTGAATGGGTAGTGCACACAATTCAAAGTTAAAGGTTCTAACGATGAATCACTTGTGTCACTGCGAATAAGTTTTGCTAAGGAGAAGCGTTCATACCAATGAATCAATATGTAATTCAAGTGGCGTTTCAAGCGCTCTCCTCAACTAGAGTCAAGTTTAAGCCAACTTGCTGATTTTCGCCAACTTTTTTAAGTTAACTTCATGTCAATTTATTGATTATTTGCTCTGTAAAGTAGATATTCAAATGCACCTTGTTGTGTGTCAAATTTAATACTACCAACAATAAACCCTACAAAAACAATCAGATATAGAATAAAAAACCAAGATAATAATACCTAGGAGAAAATATCACTATCAATCAAAATGTTAGAAAGTTTTCTATTTAGACAAAAAAAAAGCAGCCTTTTAGGGCTGCTTTCTTAAAACAATGACTTAAATGTGCACTGTCTCTCACTTTCTTTGTTCAGGTTAAAAGCCGATCGTTCATAGAGCGTTAACTCTAGTCACGTAGACTAGCACCAAAACGTTCAGCAAGCACAGCAACAATACTGTCTACTGCACCTGAAATATCCGCATCTTCAAGCGTACGTTCAACTGACTGAAGGCTCAATGCAATAGCAAGGCTCTTCTTGCCTTCCTCAACACCTTTACCAACGTAAACATCAAACAGTTTAGCGTCAGTTAAGAACTCACCGCCCGCAGCGATACATGCTTCTACGATGTCGCCAGAAGCCGCAGCCTCATCAACAACAACCGCAATATCACGACGGTTAGCAGGGAACTTAGATACAGCGACAGCTTCTGGTAGAGCGCGAGTATTGATTGCTGTCCACTCAATTTCGAATACGATAGTACGGCCGTTAAGACCAAACTTACGCTCTAGTTCTGGGTGAACAGTACCAATGATACCCACTTCTTTGCCGTCTACTACGATAGCCGCAGTTTGACCTGGGTG
>PJEL010000021.1_pt1 | contig 171052 bp, 138 predicted proteins | sample 1853271 | NCBI WGS metagenome assembly PJEL01 (sample SAMN08108733, study PRJNA415343) | Invertebrate metagenome, whole genome shotgun sequencing project. | host: Globobulimina | place: Sweden: Gullmar Fjord | collected 2015-08 | reverse complement strand
CGGTGTCGGTGTCGGTGTCGGTGGCCGCAGCCGTGTCGGCGTCGGTGTCCGCATCCGTAGCGGCGTCGGTATCCGCATCGGTGTCGGCGGCGGTGTCGGCGTCGGCGTCCGTGTCCGTGTCCGTCTCTGCACTGTCTGCGGTATCGCTACCGTCGGACTTGTCACAACCCCAGAGGGCGATTGTAGAGATGAGAAACAGGGTATACACGCGCATTCTTCCCTCCGGAGCCCACGGAGCCTACCTTGACCCCATGCCGTCAGACGGGGACTTTCGACCGACTCTAGCCCACCCCCGCGAAGCCCAGATCAGCCTCCGATAGCGGTTTGCGCCTCCTGCTCGTAGATCTGGAACATGCGGGCGTGGTCCCGGTATTCGCGGAGCGACTTGCCGCTCTCGCTGGGCAGCACCAGGAGGAAATGCTGGGCATATTCACGGGCTTTCGCGGCATCGCCCAGCTCGAGAGAGTTCTGCATCGCGACGCCGAGCGCGAGCAGATGGTCTGGAGAGCCCGCCAGCATCTTAGAGGTCGCCGCCAGCGAAGCGTCAAAGGAGCCGGCGGATTGCTGGAGCACGGCGATGTGGAACAGGGAGTCGTTGTCCGGCTCATCGACCTTGGAGTAGGCAGCGATCGCCTCGGCAATCCGGCCTGTCGCGTCGGGTTTCTTGGTCTCGTAGGCCATCATAGCCACGTTGAAAGCGGCATCTGCAGCTTCGAGTGCCGAATTCGAGGGGGCGGCGGCGAAGTCCGGAACCGGAGGCGGCGGCATCGGCTGAGCCGCAGCGGGCGCCCGAGGCGGCGGAGCTTGTTCGTTTCCGCCACCCTGCATGTACACAGCTCCCACGACCGCCAGGCCCGCGGCCGCCAGGAACATCGGAGCCCATGCGCGGTCTCCTCCGCCTGTTTCCTTGGTTGCAACGCCACATTCGCCGCAGTTCGCCGCACCCGGCTTCAGCTCGGTCGAACAGCTCCGGCACTGGGCACCGGCAAGGGGGCCACCGCACCCCGTACACCAGCTGGACTCTTCTCCACTCGATCCGCAGCTCGGGCAATCCATACCGCCTCCTGCGGCAGCTGATAGCCGAACTCCAGCCTTCGGCAAGGGACCGATGGCGAGGATTCACAGGCCAGCTCGACGACTGCGCTCCTAGACCAGCCACAACACCGCAGCCAGCAACACAATGCCCGCCAGGGCGACCCCAAGTGCGACCGCCCACATCAATCGACGGTCTGTGGAGCCGCTGGTCTTTGCGGGTACCAGGTAGCCGCCCGACATCACTGCGGCGTCACCTTCTTTGGCGGACAGGGGGTGCTTCTCGACAGGCCGTAGGGAGCTCCCACTCGCCGACCCTTGCTCGAGGCTGTCGAGTCGTTCGAGCAACTCGGCCGCGCTCTGGATCCGGGCGTCGGGGGCTGCGCGCAGCAAGTCCGCGACGATCTCGTTCAGATTCGGATCGACTGCTGCGTTGATCTCGTTGAGGGCGACGTACCTCTCCTCCCGCTTTGCGAGGTAGAGATCGTAGTAGCCGAGTCCGGCAAAAGGATGGGCGCCACCGAGCATTTCGTACAAGAGGCAACCGAGGGAGTACATATCGGACCTGGCGTCGGCCAGGTGCGGCTTGCGGATCGCTTCCGGGGCAGCGTGGCGCGGCTCGGCCAGCCCGCCCTTGCTCGTCGACAGGCCCATCTTGTCCTGCATGGCGGTGAAGACGAGCTTGGTGATGCCGAGGCCTTCCACTAAGGCAAAAAAAGTGCCGTTCGGCCGGGTCGACACTCGGATCGTTCCGGCGCGGAGCTCCAGATGCAACAGCCCCAGCTCCTGTCCGTAGGCGACGGCGGAGACGATGCCGCAGAACAGCGCCATGGAGACGTCGAGGGTGGTCGGCTCGGCAAGCCAGTTCCGAAGGGTCATCTCATCCGATATGTCGCAGACGAGCCCCGGTGACCCTTCCATGTCGATGACGTCGTGTATCGCCACCACATTCGGATGCGTGAGACCGAGCAAGTTGGCATCCCGAATGCTCTGTGTGAGCCCGGGAGAGGACACCGGGAGTACCTCCAGCATGCGCACCGCGCCGTCGGGCGCGTTTACACAGTACCGCTCCGTACTGGACGAGATCTCGATCATGTGACTGACCACGTATCGGTCGACCTGGTCGCCCGGCTGCAGCATGGCGCGCGTGATTCTCACTCTCCCAGCCTACCAGCGGCGGACAATCATGGGAGACCGGCCGTGTACAATGCGACCGTGAGTTGGATTGCAGGATGGCGCAAGTGAATCGTCGCCGCTTCCTGGCGCTGGGAGTCGCGGGAACGGCGTTGTTGGGTCTGGGCGGAACGCTGTCCTGGCTAAAGCTCGGGTACGGACTGGCTCCCGGCGACATTGCGATCGGCCTGTCCACCAAGAAACTGGCCATCGTGCGCGCCTTGGTCGAGGTCATCGCACCAGCTGCCGATGGGTTCCCCGGGGGCCTCGCGCTCGGCGTGCACCAGCGGGTCGACGAGGAGATCTGGGCGACGACCCCCGACGACGCCAGCGACCTCCGCTCGGCGATCCAGCTCCTCGAGCATCTGCCGCCCTTCTTCGGGTTTGCCGGCCGCTTCAGTTCACTTTCCGCCGAGAAGCGCACCCGGTGCTTCGAGGCCTACCTGCGAGGGGGGCCAACGGTGGTTGTGCAAGCCGCGATCGGGCTGAAGCAGATGATCCACCTGTTCACCTATGGTTCCGAGCCAACCTGGGTTTCCATCAGCTACGAAGGGCCCTGGATCCGGACGCCGAAGCCGCCGGCCTCCGCCCTGCACTACGCCGACCTCCTCGCCAAAGCTAGAGGTTCGACATGATCGTCCAGGGCCACGAGTGGAGCGCCAGTGCCATCGAGCGCTGCGACGTCGTCGTCATCGGCTCTGGCTGCGGCGGCGCGACGGTTGCGAAACGACTGGCCGAGCTAGGGCACGACGTCGTGATTGTCGAGAAAGGAGGCTGGTATACCGCCAAGGACTTCGATCAGCGCGAAGTGAACATGCTCGGCAAGATCGACGGCGGGCGCGGGCTGCAAACCTCCGTCGACAGCTCGATCAGCCTCACCTATGGCAACAACGTCGGCGGCGCCTCCGTTCACTACTGGGCCGACAGCTACCGAACACCCCCCGACCGGCTCGCACTGTGGGCGGAGCGCTACGGCATGAAGGGCCACGGCCTCGCCGAGCTCACACCGCACTTCGAACGGATCGAGGAGGATCTGCACATCCACCTGGCCGACCAGAGCCACACCAACCGCATGAACCAGCTCGTGTTCGACGGCGCTTCCGCGCTGGGTTGGAGTGTCCGGCGAGTCCCCCAGGCGCGCAAGGGCTGCATGGGCAGCGGCCACTGCATGCAGGGTTGCTCCTACGACGCCAAACAGAGCCAGCTAGTCACTCACCTCGCTCGCGCAGACCAGCTTGGAGCCCGGATCTACGCCGATCTGGAGGCCGTGAGCCTGCGCTGGAACGACACCAGGATCGAGGCGCTGAATGCTCGGGTCCTGGATCGGGCGACGGGGCGAACCACCGGGGTGAACGTCTCCATCGAAGCTCGAATCGTCGTCGTCGCCGCGGGCGGATTCGGCACGCCCCTCTTCCTGCTCCGCCAGGGCTTGAAGGCACATCTCTCCGCGGTGGGCGAGCACCTGTTCTGCAACCCTAGTCCCATGGTGCATGCGCTCTTCGACGAGCGAATCGTCCAGTGGCGAAACATCCCGGCGGCCTGGGGTGTCGAGGAGTTCCGGGTCGCGAAAATGGACGGAGATCGGTACGTCGAAGGCGGATATCTGCTCATGCCGAACCAGCTCCAGCCAGGCTTGCTCGCCGCGGTCTTGCCCGGCATCGGCGCCAAGCATCACCAGCTGATGGCCCAGATGCCGAACCTCGGCGGGACCATCGCTTGGATCGACGACATCGACGAGGGCCGAGTGAGCCTGAAGGGCGACCGACCGCGCTTCTATATGCCCGTCGACGGCGGAAACGGGCTTCGAATCCGCGACGCGTGGCGCAAGCAGGCCCGCCTGTTGTTCGAGGTTGGCGCCCGAGAGGTGATCTTTGGCGACGCGTCCGACACCCGCCTCACCGACCCGGCCGCCATCGACTCCACTGTCGATGGCCTCGACCTGCGCCCCGCCCGCAATATCTTCGCCGCTCCACACCCCGGCGGCTGCGCACGCATGGGCGACGATCCGCAGTCGAGCGTCGTCGGCTTCGACCATCGCGTGCACGGCATCGACAACCTCTACGTGTCGGATCCCAGCGTGTTCCCGACGGCCCCAAGCGTGGATCCGAGTCTGACGATCATGGCCTTCAGCTATGTCGCCGCCGATCACGTGCACGCTGCACTGGGTAGCTAGAGCATCTCGCGTCGCTTCGGATCCGCCTCTGTGCTCTGAGGCTTGCCGTACAGGCCGCTGGCCTTGATCATCAGCGTGTGCATCTTGCAGCCGAAGGGCTGGTCATCGAGGTAGTAGATCGCGCACCGGCCCACTTCGACGACCTCCATGTCGTACTCGCGAGCCTTGGCAACGGCGTCGCGGTGGGCGGTCTTGAAGCTGAACCACACCCGCTTGCAACCCGCTTCGTGGGCCGCTTCTACGGCCTTGACCGAGGTGCCTGGCTTGACCCAGATCAGCGCGAGATCTCCGCGATCTTCCGGCAGATCTGCGGCCGAGGTGTAGACCTTGCCGCCCTTGGTGGGCCCGCGGGACTCGGTGAGCCCACCCAGATCCAGGCAGTAGAAGGGTTTGTTGGCCTTGGTGTAGGCGTTGTAGGAGAACCCCGGGAATCGGCCCTCGCTGCTGTCGCCGATGAGCACCATATTGCGGGCGTTGTTGATGACGTCTTCGAGGGGATGGGCCACGCGCACCTCAGCTTGGACAACCTGCCTATGGTGTGGCGCGCTCGGCGTCGATCTCCAGGATCAACGCACCCCAGTCGGACTCGACTCCGAGGTGGCTCAGGAGGGCGGACAGGCCATAGGTCACGCGCCCCAGGGACAGGACACCGGGTGCGCGGGCCTCGCGAACGCCCTTGTAGAGCGACTTTCTCACGAAGAGGAACCAGCCGCGCAAGCTGAGATCGGTGAGGCGGTCGCTGTAGTCGGTTTCGTAGCGGAAGGAGGGCTCGAGAACCGGCGCGAACAGGCATTCGAAGTAGTCCTTCATAAAGCTCCACTCTTCGTCGTCCAGATCGGGCAGACCCCAAGCGCCCCTCGCAGCCTCACGGAACTCGGGCGTGCGGATGTCCCCCGCCACCGCCAGTCGACGGGCCGTGGCAAAGGATTCGAGCTGGGCGGCATCGAAGCGCTCCACCCACCCGAAGTCCAGGCAACCGACCGTACCGTCCTCGACAAACAGGAAGTTCCCGGGGTGCGGATCGGCATTGAGCAGCCCATGCACGTATAGCGAGCGGTAGACGAAGCGAAACAATGAGCGTGCGAAGCGTTCTTTGGTGGCCTGATCCGCGGTCGCGACCATGCCCTGCCAGCTCGCGCCCACCACGTAGTCACTCACCAGGACTCGCTTTCCGCACAGCTCCGGATGCGTGTTGGGCACAAAGAGGTCGGAGTCCGAAGCCCAGGCATCCGCAAACGCCTGCTGATTCTGCTGCTCGACGACGTAGTCGCACTCCTCGAGGACGCGGGAGCTCAGATCCGCCAGCGTGCGCTCCACATCCACCGATCGCATCACCAGCGACAGCGTGTGCCGCAGCATGCCGATGTTCTTGAGGTCGGAGCGAATCGCGTGCTCTATCCCCGGGTATTGGATCTTCACCGCGACCGGACGACCGTCGGACAGCGTCGCCCGGTAGACCTGGCCAATGGACGCCGATGCCACCGGCTCGGTATCGAACGTCTCGAAGACCGTGTGCGGATCGCGGCCGAGATCGGAGCGAAAGACCTCGCGCATCTTCGACCATCGGACCCGGGTGCTGGTCGTCTGCAGGGGCTGGAAGGCGTCGCGATAGTGGTGCCGATACTCCTTGGGGATCACCGGATGGTCGATGATCGACAGCAGCTGCCCGGCCTTCATTGGCAGGCCCTTCAGCTGCGACAGGCTGTCGCGGATCGTCTCCGCCACTTGTTTGTGAAAGACGTCCGCCGTCGTGTCACGAGCCGAGCCCAGAGCCAGCTTGCCAGCCGCGGTGGCGACGTGAGACCCCACGCGCGTGTACATGGCCGCAACCCGCGCCGCTCGCTCAGCACGGCGCTTCGGGATCCGTCGACTGCCCTTCCGCGACCGCAGCATGAATCAGACGAATATGAGCATGCTGTCCAAGACCACCACCCCGACCCCGAGGAACAGGCCGAGGCAGACCAATCCGCCTACGAAGAGGAAGTAGCCAAGGCCCAGGACGAGACCCACGATCGACTGGGCTTTGCCAGTGCCCTCCTCGAGCTGGTTGGCGGTGCTGAGGCCGATCCCGCCGCAGACGATCGCCACGATCGCCAGGATGATCTCGAAGGGGAACAGCAGGGACGCGAGAATGCCCAAGAACGGAATGCACCCGACGATGAAGTGGATGAAGAACAGCACCACAGCACCGATTCCTGCACCTAGTGACACGTTCGCTACGACATTCGATTCTTCGTCCATGACCCCTCCACTGATGCAACGTAACGGAAGTCGCCCTCTCCGCTACAATGACGCCATGAAGAACCTCTTCGTCGTCGCCATCCTGGCCGGCTGCTCTTCCCAGGGGCCGGACCGAGCCAAAAAGGTCCCCGACTTTGCGCTCCAGGATGTGAACGCCACCTCGGAGCGCTTTGGCACTCAGGTCTCCCCCCGCGACCTCGAGGGCCAGATCAGCGGCTGGTACTTCGGCCACGCCACTTGAAGCTACTGCAGCGCCCAGTTCGGGCGCCTCGACGAGCTGCAGATTGTGCTCGACGAAGCCGATCTACCAGTCGCCGTCGAGATCATCGGCCTCAACCAGCTCGGCCACGAGTCGGGCAACATTGCCTTCACCGAGGGCCGCGATCTGGCCTGGCTCCAGGAGACCAATAGCCAAGCGGTCTGGGCAGATTGGGCGGCCACCTACCGGGATGTGATCATCGTCGGAGAGGATGGCAAGACGATCGACTTCTACAACCTCACCGATAACGATCTGGCCACGCAGGCCAACTTCGACGCCCTCTTCGACCTTTTCTCAGCCGCCGCTGGAGAATGAGGCGAACACCTCGATGGAGCGCGGCCAGAACGAGCCCGGCGGGCCCTCCATTGTCACCTGAAATCTATGCAAAACCCATCGGTCAAGCGTAGGACTTTCGCAGGTCCGAAGGCCTCATAGGTTCAGTATATGTTCTGTCTGCCCTACGACCGGGTACTGGTACCTGTGGACATGTCGGAAGCCTCCCTGGCGACGGTCGAAATCGCACGCGTTGCCATCGGTGAGACCGACACCCTGCATGTCATCCACGTCATCCCACACACCGACGGCGAGCACGTCCTACGTGACCAACAACGCCTCAAAGAACGCCTTCACCCGGCACCCCGTCCGACCACGGTGATTGTTACCCGTCAGGGAAACCCGGTCGAGGAGATCATCGCGTACGCCAAGGAGATCGAGGCCGACCTCATCATGATTCCAACCGCGGGCCGGTCGGGCCTCGGGCGGTTCCTCATCGGATCGGTGGCCGAGAAGGTCGTCCAGCACGCCCACTGCCCCGTATTGGTGTTACGCGGCGGCTTCTGAGTCTCCCGAGCCGACGAAGAGCAGATCCATCGCCCATCCGAGGTTGTCGTAGATCGCCTGGAAGCTCGCTCGGTCCTTGTCTCGATAGAACCCACTCAGCATGCGTCCCACATCCTCGGGGGGCATGAGCTCTCCCTCGGTCTCCTCGGCGACCTCGCAGCAGAAGAACCCAACTGCCAGCCGGTTGCAGTGGGCCACCCAGCGCTGGTAGATGACGGGAAAGGGCTCTTCAAGCAGGTTTCCGAGGGAGGCCTTGCTCACGCACACGGTGACGTTGCCCTCGATGTCGATGTTCATCAGCTTGCCGCCCGCACCGGGGCACCCGATGAAGCGGTCGACGTTGCCAAACAGCATGCCGATGGGCCGGTTCAGGCGCTCGGCCACGGTGTAGATGCGCTCAGCCACCTCCTCGCACTCCTCCGGATGACGGAAGCTGGCGGCCTCGGTGCCACGCCCCGTGGAGAGCTGTGGCAGGAAGTTCACGACGATGCGCGGGTCGATGTCGGCGACGAAATCCAGGAATTGCTCGACCTCGTCTTCGGTCAGGAAGCGTGTCTTGTCCACCACGCAGTTGATGAAGGTCAGGAAATCGGCCTCCGCAAAGAGCCGAAGTGCGTTCACGGCCGCGGCAAAGGCACCTTCGTAGCGGCGAGCCTGGTCGAAGGCGTTGGCATCGATGGTGTCGAGACTGACAAAGACACCGGTCAATCCCGCATCGTGCAGCTCTGTGACCCGGGCGGGCGTGAGCCCCACTCCCGTTGTGAACATGCGGACCTCGCTACCCTGGTCGAGGGCGCGAATGGTGTCGAGCAACCGCTTGTATCGTGACAGAGGCTCTCCTCCGGACAGGTTCACCACGGGCACCTTGAGGGCCGCCACCTCCCGAGCGACCTGGAGCACAGCCTCGTCTCCCACGTCCGGCGCGTCCTCTCCTCCGGCTCCTGCGAAGCAGTACTCGCAGTGACATGGACAGGAGCCCGTGAGCGAGAAGTACATGATGTTCGGCCCGCGGCCTGGAACCGACAGCCTCTGCAGCGCTTCCTCGAAGTGGGGGCCGTGGTACTCGGGCATGAAGATGTGCGGGAAGAAGCCGTGCCGGCCCCGGAGCATCGAGAAGAACCCGAAGTTCTGGCGCGTCAGCTCGAAGAACACCGACTCGGCGACCAGGATCCGCAGATTCTGGAAGACCTGGCGCGGGTCAGCCGAGGCATTCCGCAGGCTCTTCCGAAGCATATGGCTGGCCACCACTGCCCGCGGGCGGAGACGTTTCCCGGGCATTCCATGTCGGTCGACACGAACGAGGCGGCGGGCGGTCTGCAGCATGATCTCTCCGGTTTGATCCATCTTGCCAGATCACCGCGAGATACCGAGCGCCTCCAGGAACTCTTCCGGCACGTCCCGGGCCTCGAAGGTGCGGCGTGTGATGGCCACATGCACGTGCCGCACCTTGGCTCGTAGCGACCCGTCCTCCCCCTTGATCGCAAAACCCCACGTCAAGGAGCGCTGGCCGATCTCGGCGACGGAGACCTCGATTGTGAGCCGATCTCCCAGGTACATTGGCCTGATGAAGTCGGCCTCGGCGTGGGCCAGAGGCATCCCCCACTCCTTGGTCTCGAGGATGTCTCGCAGCGGGTATCCGACAGACTCGAGCGTCTCCTCGAAGGCGGCGTGGCACATCTCGAACACACGGCTGAAGAAGATGATGTTGGCGCCGTCGACCTCGTTGAACCGGAGGGTGTGGGTCGTGGTGTACATGAACGTTCCTCTTGCGGTCGACCACCTTACTCGGCAAGGTGCACCGCGCTGACATATGTTGGGTGGCCTGTCGGAAAACGGAGGAAGAATGCGCTGGGCATGGATGTTGCTGTTCTTGGGCGCCTGCGGGGAAGGCGGAACCGTGGAGGCGACGGCGACGGATACCTCAACCACGACGACCACCGGCCTGGACTGCACCACCGACATCCCGACCCTGCCAATCGAGGTGTCAGAGCGCATCGGCGGCTTCACCGGGGCCGAGGATTTTGGCCTCGACAACAGCGGGCGCTACGTCGCCGCCGACGAGTTCGGGAACATCGTTCGCCGCGACATCGACGGCAACGGCGGGATCTGGACGCCGGGATTCGCCGAGACCGCGGGCACCCACTTCATGCCCGACGGCCACCTCGCCATCGCCGACGTGTTCCAGGGCCGGGTGGTGAGGATCCAGAAGAACGGCTCCCAGGAGACGATGATCGGCGGCATGACCTACCCGAACGGCGTCACCGTCGACATGGATGGGATCGTCTACGTCGCCGATCAGACCACCGGCGAAGTGATCCGGTATGACCCCGAGCTCGACCAGCGGCAGGTCATTGCCAGCGAGCTGTTCAACCCGAACGGCCTGGCCCTATCAGTCGACCACAAGACCCTCTATGTGGGCTCGTTTGGCGGTGGAACCGTGCACGAGATCGATCTCGACGCCGACGATGGCGCGGTGCTCTTCGGGCAGACTCCCGGCGGGACCATCGGCAATGTCTACGAGAACACCTGCGACGGCCTGAGCGAAGGGGACGAGTGCTTCCTCGACTACATCGGCGTCGGATCCTGCGTGAGCTCCTACGGCGACCTGTCTTGCCAGCTCACCGTCAATACCACCGCCTGCGAGAACCAAAACGACGGAGATCCCTGCCAGCAGACCGTGCTCGGGCAGCAGATGGACAGCGTTTGCACGATTCAGCCCACGCTAGAAATCCTGTTTTGCCCTCGTGTACCGGCCGAAGTCGTGACCAGCTGCCTCGGTGAAGAGGAGGATGCCCCGTGCACGGCGCTCGGCATCGACCGCGAGTGCCGGCCCTCCTGGGAAGAGATCATGATCTGCGACGTAACGGCTTGGGGAGAGCAGGCCGACGCCGCTTGTGATGGCCTGGCCAACGACGACGAGTGCGTGATCATCGAGTATGAAGGCTACGTCGACGGAACTTGCCAGCCAGCGCAAATGGGCCCGGGACTGACCTGTGATCCCGGCTGGGGCGGTGGAGGCCAGCAGTTCTCCGGCGGCCTGGATGGCATCGCTGTGGACACTTGCGGCTATGTCTGGGTCACCGAATACACCCTCGGATACGTCTGGCGCTTTGGACCCGAGGGAGGCGAACCGGAGCTCGCCGTGGAGACCGAAACCTTTTGGATCCCGAACATGCACTGGGGCAACGGCATCGGCGGCTGGGATGCCGACACGATGTACATGCAAGATCGCTCCACCGATGAGCTGCTGGTGATCCCCATAGGCATCCCCGGCGCTCCCGAGGCACTCGTTCCGGTGGATGAAACAGAGGAATAGCTACGGCGTGCACGTCTGATGGGTGGTGATGCTGCGGAATCCAAGCGGATCCGTCAGATCTCCGGTGGCGGCAATGGCCTCGTCGCCGGCGCAGACGTCCACCGCACCACTGGTCCAGAGACCCGCCGTCTGCGCACCGGATAGCCTTCCCTGCGGCGCAGCGGGGCCCCAGCGAAGATAGGCGTCGATACTGTTGTCCTGGTGACCCAACGCGACCCGATACAGCATGAGTTCGTCGCTCGGACCGATGTCGAAGCTCGGATTGTTGAAGAACACGTCCGTTGCCGTATCGACGCCGGCCGCAGTGAGATGGATCACCAGCTCGGCGTTCGCGGGAATCACATTGGAGGCCGGATGCCCTGCCCACGAATGGTAGAAGAACGGCCGGCAGACATCGCCGCTGGACATGTCGATGGGAGCCGCGCTCAGGTTGCGGATCACCACCAGATCCTGCACCCAGTCCACCGAATAGATGATGAGGTCCTGGGCGCGGCCGGACATGTAGTTGGTCCCCGGAATCAGGTTCTCAGGCGGACAACCCAATGGGCACGTCAGTCCAGTGTCGGTGTCCGTGTCGGTGTCGGTGTCCGTGTCGGTGTCCGTGTCCGTATCGGTGTCCGTATCGGTGTCCGTGTCGGTGTCGGTGTCGGTGTCGGTATCGGCGTCCGCGTCGGCATCCGTGTCCGCGTCGGTATCGGCGTCCGTGTCCGCGTCGGTATCGGCGTCCGTGTCCGCGTCGGTATCGGCGTCCGTGTCCGCGTCGGTATCGGCGTCCGTGTCTGCGTCGGTATCGGCGTCGGAGTCGGTATCCGCGTCGGTCTCAGTGTCCGTATCTCCGCTATCAACGGGCTTGTCGTCGCCCCCGCATCCTGCAGTGACAATCATCGCCAACAGGCAAAACAAACGCATGTCAAGTCCTCCTCTCCATCCTTATCCGTCAAACAACCGACCTGCAGCAAAGTCCGATCAGCGAGGGGTGGCGCCCTCGGTCTCCAGTCGCAGATGACAGGTGCCGCACTGGGCGAGGAGCGGGCCATACAGCTCGTGACGAGATGCCGCCTCGCTCGCGACCATCTCCTTGGCAATGCGATGGACCTCGGCCTCGGCCTCGGCAAACCACTCCGGCCGGGTTGGGCTGCTGTATTTGAGGGGGTCGTCAGCGAGGCTCTTGGCGCCGCGAAGGAAGGCCTCGTCGTTGTTTGCGAGCATTCCGAGCCACATCCACTCCGACGCCCACTTGTGGCGCGGCATGTGGGATTTCTCGCTCCAGGTCTGCGACGGGATGTCAGAACCATCGAACTTCGGTCCGCCGTTCATCGCCCGGTGGCAGCTCGCGCAGGTCTGTCCGATCTCCCCCACCGCGTCGGCCGCCATGCGAATGTTTGGCGCTCCCTCGAGACTGCGCGCGGCGAGCTGAAGATCGGCGAGGCGCTGCCGCCACTCCTCCGGCAGCTCGTCCGCTGTTAGCTTTCGGAGCTCGACACCCTTGGCGTTGGCCTGCTCGAGATTGCCGGCGATAACGGCGCTACGAGCCTCCGAGCTCACGGAGATGTGTTTCGACATCCGTGCGTGAATGGTGGCAGCGTCCTCGGAATGAGCCAGCGAAAGAGTAAGTAACAGCGTTAGAATAGTGAACTCCTAGGGCAGCACATAGCGGAGGATCGCCACGAAGTGACAGGCGGCGCCCGCGAGCACGAAGAGGTGCCAGACGAGGTGATTGTACGGCATCTTCTCCCAAGCGAAGAAGATCACGCCAGCGGTGTAGAACACGCCTCCTCCCAGTAGCCAGCCCACACCAGCGGGATCCAGCACTGACAAGATGGGGCGAGCGGCGACCACTCCGAGCCAGCCCATGACCACGTACAGTCCGGTCGAGATCCACTCGAAGCGACCGAGCCACATGGCCTTGTAGACGATGCCCAGGACCGCCAGGCCCCAGACCGTGCCGAACAGCGACCATCCCCACGGCCCGCGCAGTGTCACCAGGGTGAACGGCGTGTAGGTCCCGGCGATCAACAGGTAGATCGCCGAGTGATCGAAGATCCTGAAGAGAGCCTTCACCTTGGGTTTTCGGAAGGAATGGTACAGCGTCGACGTCAGGAAGAGAACCACGAGGGAGGCGCCGTAGATCGACAGCGCGACGATCCGCCACGGATCTCCCCCCAGCGAGGCGAACACCACCATCACCACCAGACCCGCCACCGCGAGAGCGGCACCGATTCCGTGGCTGATGCTGTTCGCAATCTCCTCGCCTCGGGTCGGCACAGGAATGGCAGCGGCTTCGTCCATCCCGGGTATATAAGCTGAGACATGCAAAAGAGCCTGCTGCTTGCATTGGCGCTCACTGCGTGCAAGGCGACGCCTCTGTCGGAGTTCGAGACGAATCTCGGACTCGTCGTGGTGGACACCGACGGCGAGGAGCCGAACGCTGGCACACGCACAGAGCCGGACCCCTCGCTGACGAGGCTATCCAGGCCCGCATCGACGAGGCCCGCGAAGAGCTAAAAGAGGCCGTACCGCGCAACTTCGAGCGCTGGAACATCCTGGGTGAGTACGTCTGGCCCAACGACGAGGGGTCTGAGGCCCGGGATTCCTGGGACCAGGAGGTCGACTACCTGGAGTCCTGGCTGTCCGACCGCCTGATGTGGATGGACGGAGCGGTCGACATCCTTGCCGAGTCCTAGGGAGTCGAAAGCCTGGTTCGGACGGAATCCGCCAGGAGCTCCACGAGCTCGTCAGGGAGGAATGGTTTACTGAGAACCCGCCTGTCTCCTAGCCAATTGGCGCGTCGTGCATATCCACTCATGAACACGAGCGGCAGCTCTGGTCGCCTCGCGGTGAACGCTCTCTTCACCGCTTCACCGCCGCCATCTGGCATCGCGATGTCGGAGAGCACGACGTCCAGTGCGCTCTCCATGTGAGACATCGCTGCGACAGGCCCATCGGCGACCTGCACGTGCATACCGGCCCTTCGCAGCATCCTGGCGCATAGGCTGCGCACCACTGGCTCGTCTTCCACCACCAGGACCCGCAACCCAGCCACTACCGGCGTTGGACGTGACAAAGGAGCTGGCAGCGGCGTCCCGGTCGACCGCGGGAACCACAGCGTGACCCGGGTACCGCCACCTTCTGCGGTATCGATGCACACCTCACCCCCCATGATCGTCACCGCGCCCTGCACCATTGCCAGTCCGAGACCACTGCCGCTCCCCTCTCCCTTGGTTGTGAAGAACGGCTCGAGTGCTCTGGCGCGGATCTCGTCCCCCATTCCCGGTCCATCGTCGATGACCTCGATCGCAGCTCCTCCGCTCCGGGCGGGAACTACCCGCACCACGATCGAGCCGGAGCCATCCATCGCATCGCGTGCGTTGATCACCAAGTTCAGAAGCGCCTGATCGAGCTGTCGCCGGTCACCTCGGATGATGACCGAGCTGTTGGCCGCCACCCGCAGATCGATGTTGTCGCCGGCAGCGCCAGCCAGCATCCTGGTCGCGCTGCATACCGCAGCATCCAGGTCCAGATCCGGCAGCGGCGAGTTCGAAGTCTGGCCCATTGACAGCAGGCGCTGTGACAGCTCTGCCGCTGTACTCGCCGCGCGAACGATGTCCCTCAGCTCCCGTGAAGAAGCCCGGTTGAAATTGGCCATATCCGCGCTGGCCATGATCACCGTGAGGAGATTGTTGAAGTCGTGCGCGACCCCGCTGGCTAGGCGCCCCACCGCCTCCATGGTCTGGCTGCGCCGCAAACGCTCCTCGAGCGCCCTCCGCTCGGTGACGTCGTGCAGGAGCGCCAGATACCAACGCTCCGGATCGTCGACCGCGCTGACATGCAACACAACGCGCCGAATCTGGCCATCAGGACGCACGATCCGGACCTCGACCTGTACCCGTCTGCCGTCTTCGACGAGCTGCTCTCGAATGCGGGTGAGCAGCGGCTGGTCATCGGGGTGAGCCAGCTGCTCCAGCGTCTCCACGGTGGGCACGAGGTCCAACGCCTGGCCAGTGATTTTATACAGCTCAGGAGACCAGGAAAAGACCCCCGCCGCGGGGCGCCAGACCCAACTGCCGAGGTGGGCGACCCGCTGCGCCTCCTCCAAGACGTGGGCGTGGGCCTCGAGTGCAAGCTCTCGCTCGCGGATGTGGGTGCGGTCTTGGAAGGTCCCGACCAGGCGCACCGCCTGCCCCTCCGATTCCCTCACAGCGACGGCTCGGCACAGCATCCATCGCGTGCCCGCCGGCGTCACCACTCGGTACTCAATGGGCGGCGTTCGGGCAGACTCGACCACAAGTGTCAAGTTTTCGGAGACCCGCTCTCGGTCGTCTGGATGCACAAAAGACATGAAGAGCGCCACACTCGGCACGACCGACCGCGCCTCCAACCCAAACAGGCGATAGCAGTTGTCGGACCAAATCACCTCGTTGGTATCGGTGTCCCAGACGTAGCTGCCCATGCCGGCGACACGCTCGGCGGCGTCCGCGAGGGCTTCGCGGACGGTAGGAAGGGGGTGTTCCATGCCGCATCCTACATAGAGATTGGTATAGACTCGCCCTCGGCCGTGCTTCGGAGGATGTGATGAGCCGCGGTGAATGGGCGGTGATTCTCGGGGCGTCAGTGGGAACAGGCGCGGCAATCGCACGCGCGGTGGCCACCGACCCGGGACTGAACGTGGTGGGCTGTCATCGCGGAAACTACCCGGCAGAAGCCCAGGCGGTGGTCGACGACATCGAAGCACTCGGCCGAAGAGCTGTGTTCCGCACCGGAGACGCCGGTACTGCCACAGGGGTGGAGGCCGCGGCCGCCGATCTCGAGGAGATTCTCGCTGGGGAGCGGGTCCACATGCTCGTGCACTCCCTCGCGAGCGCCTCGCTGGGGCGGTTTTGCTCCGACGAACCTCTAGTCCCCAAGCAAGTCCACAAGACCTTCGATGTGATGGCCCACTCCTTCGTGTTCTGGATCCAGGAGCTCCTCGCGCGGGATCTGCTGGCGCCCGGAGCCCGATTGTTGGCGCTCACCAATCCCCTGGACGAGTCGTTGATCCGGGACTGCGGCCTCATCGCGGCAACCAAGGGCGCGCTGACGGCCTACGTGCGTAGCTTGGCCCTGGAGCTCGGACCTCGCGGCTACCGCGTGAACCTGCTGAAGTTCTCCACGGTCGTGACCCCCGCCATGCGCACGGTCTACGGCGAAGATGCGATCGCCCACATCACCCGAGTACACGAGCGCTTGATGCCCGCACAGCGCATGTGCACGGTCGACGAGGTCGGCAGGGTGGTCAGCTTCCTCGCTGGCGACGACGCCGAGTACTTCAACGGCGCCGTCCTCGACTTCAGCGGCGGAATGACCCTCGGTCTGGCGGACATGGTCCTGGGACGCAGAGAATGAATCCAGCTCTCTCCGGATGGCTCGCATTCTGGCGCGCGAGGCAGCGCTATCATCGCTATGGAGTCGTTGGGCTCGACCGCCTCGACACCGGGCGAGCGATGCTGCTTGTCGGCTATCACGGCCGCCCCCTTGCCTACGACCAGTGCATGCTGTCGGTGACCCTGTACGACCGCTTTGGCTACATGCCCCACGGCGTCATCCACAAGGCCGTCGATAGCCCGATCCTCAGCTGGCTCAAGGATGGACTCGGCTTCGTCACCGGCGACGGGCAGGACATCGCCGACGCCGTGGGTCGAGGTGAGCACATCGCCGTTCAGCCCGGTGGCACCCGCGAAGGCTGTCGGAGCTTCAGGCACCGAAACACCGTCGATTGGGGCAAAAGAACCGGCTATATCCGCCTCGCCCTCCGCCATCGCCTGCCCGTCGTTCCCATCGCTGCACGGGGAGGAGACTGGAGCTACATCGGCCTCAACAACGGCTACAAGTGGGGCAAGCGCCTAGGAGCCCCCGCCGGCCTGCCGGTCTGGGTCGGGCTCGGTCCGCTCGGCATATGGCCGCTATCTCCGCCTTTCCCGGTCAGGATCACGACCCACATCGGCGAACCCATCGACCTTCAAGACGACGGTGAACTCGATCCAACGGATCCCGTCGCCCTCACCAAAGCCCATCATCGGGTCGCTCGAGCCGTTCAAGCTCTGGTGACCAAAGCCAACGCCTGACCGGAGCCCCAAGTGCCCCAAGACCAGACCCATGGGGTCCTGCCCCCCTCCTTCCCACCGCCCACATATTGGCCTGCGATCATCGTAATTCAAGCCTCCGCGGCCGTTCAGCCGGTGCCCTCCCGAGCGTTGTACGACGGCCTCGCAAACACGTTGGTGAGCGACTACGACGACCAGGTACTGATGATTCGAGTCGTCCGGGGCCGCGGGAAGCCGACCTTCAACGGCGACGAGAACCCAGCCCAGTTGCTGCTCAAGGTCCCGAGAGACGACATCAAGGCGACCAAGGCCATCTCAAAGGCGGTCAGCGAGTACGGCCCGAAGTATTCGAGCTCCTTCCTCGACGCCAGCGAGCTCGGCTATCCCTTCGTCGACCACATGGTGCAGCATCTTGGCCAAACCGAGCTTCCCGAAGGGCTATTCCGCCGCCTGATACAGCTCACTCCCCTTCGACACGGTGCTCCGGAGCGAGAGCCCGAGGTCTCCGGCGACTGGCGGGTTCTCCTCACCCAGCTGCTCGGCCCGATGCCTGCGGTCGGCCCCCTCAGCAAGCGTGCGGTGCTGCGCAAGATGATGAAACGTCTGAAACGCCGCATGACCTACTCGGGCCGCGAGCCGCGAGGCGACGAGTACCCAAACCACGATCGGGAGCCAGAGGTGGTCCGCATCCGCGTGAGCTGGCCCACATCAGGAGACGTCTCGAATGCCTCGATCTCTGGCGACCTTTCCCGCTGGGGCCGCGCTGTCACCAACCGACGCGTCGGCCTCGCTCTCGGCGGTAGCGGAGCGTGGGGATATGCCCACGGCGCCCTCATCGATCGCATGACGCTGCAGACCGCCGATCTTCCCGAGGGAGATTCCCGCAAGGTCCACTTCGAAAAGCTGATTCCCCACCTCGGCGAGCGGAAACTCGAGGACGTGAAGGTGCCGGTCGACTTGATCGCTGGCGCCAGCTCCGGAACGTTGGTCGGTGCGTACTACGCCACGAACGGAAACGAAGGGATCAAACTAATGATCCAGAACGGCTGCCGTTACCAATACGCGATGATCGGCGCGATGATCACCTCCACCTTCCTGGAAGCCGCAGTCGCCGTCGACACCGGTTTTGTCGGCCTCGACGAACTGGAGTGCATGCTCTTTCCAGTCACCACCAACCTCGCCGCCAACGAGGCGGAGTTCATCACCCAGTCCGACGTGCCCTGGGGCGTCCGCGCGAGCTGCACGGCACCCGGGGTCTTCGCCTCCACCATCGCCCAGGACGCCGTCTACGTCGATGGTGCGGTCTCCGACAACGTCCCGGCGCTCCTCGTGGACTGGCTCGGCGCCGACCTGGTCATTGCCACCAACCCGCTGCCTCCACCACGCGAGATCCACCTGAAGGCACCGAAGAACGCATTCCTACGCTTCTTGCGGGAGTTCAACCCACTCATCCGAGCGTGGGAGATCGCCGCGTCCTCGGCCCTCATGTTCCACAAGGTCGGTGACTACGAAGCGACCCAGTACATCATCTTCGATCCGCCCTCGGCCGCCTTCCCGCTGACCTCCACGTTCATGTTCTGCAATGCCGCCGAGATCTACGAGAACGTCATGAAGGAAGAGTCCTTCCAGAAGACCGTCGCGCTCACCAAGCTCGCCTGGACCGAGCTCTCGAAGCCGCGCGTAGTGACCTCTTGATCCCAGTAGAACTACTGGGCACCGGCAGTCTCCTCCCACCTCGCATCCTCGACAATGCGGAGATCGCCGCCACCCTCGACCCTCCCCTCGACCCGGCGGGCATCGAACCGCGAACCGGGATCGCACACCGCCACTGGGTCGAACCGGGAACCCGCTCGGTGACGCTGGGGACCGAAGTCCTCAGGCGAGCGTTGGCGTCAGCCGGTCTGGAGGCCTCCGACCTGCGACGAATCATGTTCGCCAGCGCCGCCGGTGGCGACCAAATAAGCCCAGCAAACGCCAACTACATCGCCGACGCCCTCGGACTCGCCCGCACGTGCGACTGCTTTGACGTGAACAACGCCTGTACCGCGTTCCTCACGGCGATGGACATCGGGGCCCGCTCGGTCGCCACTGGCCTTGGACCGGTCGGTATCGTGATCGTGGAGATCAACAGCGACATCATAGATCTGGCCGACCCTAGGACGTCCCTCATCTTTGGAGACGCAGCAGCCGCTGTGATCTTGGGACCCGGCGACCCCGACGCCGGCGTGCTGGGCTCCTACCTGGCCAACGACCCCTCTCGCGGGAAGACGATCTTCATGGACCATCCGCGCTGGAGTGGCAAGCTCTGCAAAGTGGAGTTTGGTACATCGAACAGGACGATCACCGCCGGAGCACTGGACCTCCTGATGGACGCCACGAATCGCACCCTCGCTCAGGCCGAAGTGGCCATCGAGGACGTGGAGTGGGTCCTGCCGCATCAGCCAAATGGCAAGTTGTACGAGGCCATCGTCGACGCGCTCGGCGTGGACCGTGACAAGACCTACAAGGTCGTCCACCGCATCGGGAGCACGGGGGCCGCCGCGGTTCCGTTCAGCCTCGATCAACTGTTGAAGCACCGAGATGTGAAGCCGGGAGATCGCGTACTCATGCTCTCCATCGGCGGAGGCGTGGGCTACGGCGCCACGGTGCTGCGACTGGGCTCTGGCGTACCCGTGGGCTGATCAACGGAGGGCCACACCTCGAAGGGGGGACGGAGGTCGACGAAGCGCCGCCGAGACGAGTCGACGCTCTGCGCCAGGAAGTCGCACGCCACTGTGTTCTCTCGGTGCTGGACCTCTCCCAGGTAGTGGCGGAGCCAGCGCTCGCTGATACCGACGTGGGTGCGCTTCACTTGGAGCTTCAGCATCCAGAGGGCAAGCACTGCGGGTCCCTCTCGCGACATGGGCAACCCGTCTCCGCTCACACCGCGCGCCCAGTCGGCTCGGCCCCCGAGGGGAACCTGGGTGAGGTGGACGCCGTTGTCTCCCGCGACCGCCGCGACAACGGAGAAGTGAGGGAGCGTCGGCCTCCCCCCGTCGCGATACGGGCGGTTGGTCTGCACACGGATGGCGGAGAAAAACGGGCGCCCCTCGACTTGGAATCCCGGGTTCTGAACACCCCTCCGGAGTCGATGCAAGAGCTGCCAAGCAGTCTCGTAGGTGACCTCCAGCTTGCGCTGAAGCTCCGTCGCAGCACAACCACCGCGCCGCGCGAGAAGCATCGCGGCGATAAACCAGTGCCTAAGCGGAACGTGGCAACCGTGCATCAGGGTTCCTGCGGTGACCGACGTGTGGCAACAGCAGGAGCGACACACGAACACCCTCGGTCGTGTCCCGATTCGACGGTGGTCTCGACTGCCGCAGCACACCGGCCCACCCGGCCCCCACCGCAGCTCCGCCAACCGATCGGCGCACTCTCGTTCGGTCTTGGGGATTAAGGCATTGAGGACAAAGCAGCGCATGAACCTTCCTTACCCGGTCCAGGCCAACACCCCCCGAGAAATTCAACTACCACCCTTCGATTTCCGCCCTCGGCTATCGGGTTGGTGCATCAGGACCGCCTCTGATGCACCAACCCGATAGCCCAAGGTGAGTTCGCCATGAGCACCAAGCGCGTGTTCCCCATGAAGACCCAAATCCAGAGATAGTCCGCTTGCCAAGGCGTGATTCTCCCGAGGACGCCGAAGCGCTAGATTCCAAACAGTGAGACCGGAAGGCGGCCCGGTCTATCCTGAAGAGCGGAACCGTAGGCAGTAGTAAAATCTGCTGATCTGCCAGTGATCGACGTCAGTCGAACCGTCTGGTACGAGTTCGACGGGGCAGTGTGGATCGCGGTCGTAGAAGGTCAGCAACTTGAAGGCAACCCGATCTCGCACGAAGACCGGACGCGTGGTGTCCAGTTGCTCATCGACGACCACGATCGGGGCTCCGGCCTTGGCAACGCGGGCCATCTCCAACAAGGCCGCCGCGGGGTCACCAAAGCTGCCGAGGGCGCCGACATGAAAGACCCGATCGAAACTGGCGGTGGCGAAGGGAAGCCGGTGGGCGTCTCCCAGAACGAGATTCACATCCAGACAAGGCTGCGGCAATCGGGTGCGACATCGGCCGAGCATTCCCGGGGCGAGATCGAGTCCCCAATACTCGGCCCTCATACCCGTCGGCAGGTCGCGGACAACCAGGGGCAGGTTCGCTCCCGTGCCCACTCCAACCTCCAGGATACGGGCGCCTTTTGGCAGGGAGGACAGCTCGACCCGCTCCATGAAGGCGTCCCGCATCTGCGCCTCCGTACCCCCTCGCTGAAGAACAGGAAGGAGATGGCGAGTCAACGGATCGTGCATCGACGGAAGCCCGTTGTAGAGCAGGCGCATGAACCGGTCGGCTCGGCTGACGCGCTCTTCTCGGTACAGTTGCAGGAAGCCGTCACGCGTCTTCCACCAGGCCCCACATCGGCACACGGCTCCATCGAGAGTTGGCTCGAGGTCGCCAAGGCAGTCTGGACAGGCGAGCGGACTCACGCGCCGGGGAACGCCACGCGTTGGCGACGGCGCTCGGGGAGCTTCTCGCAAGCCATCAGGTAGTTCGAGATCGTATAGCCCCAGCCTCTCCAGAACACGTCGAGATAGGCGAGGAACTGCGGAGCAAGTGGGAATTCGGCGGGGTCGTAGTCGGCGAGACGGTCCGCCCAGATCGCGGTGGTCTTCGCGTAATGATCGGAGTTGTTCTCGGCGACCATGACCCGAAACCCCGCTCGGCGCAGGTCATCGTAGTGACGCGCCAGAGAGTGAACGTGTGCGTAGCCAAAGACGGTCTCCTGCACAAAACGGGTCTCCTCCCGCTTGTAGTGAGCCTGGTAGATCTCCTCGGACAGGAAGTAGGTGTCCTCGATGACCAACCGGCCTCCATCCGCGAGCAGACCGTTCAAGCGTTTCTTCACCGCCAGCTTGTCCTTCTGATGGCAGAGTGCCCCGATCAGGAAGATGGCGTCGAACTCTCCCTGCAGCTCGCCCATGATGTCCTCGAAGGTCGCTTCGATGTTGTTGCATTCAGTGTCGACGCACTCTTCGATGTACTGAAGCTGAACTGATGAGGGGTTGACTCCCGTGTACTGCACATCGTCGTACCGCTCACGCAAGCGCTTCAGCAGGCTTCCCCAGCCGTTTCCCACCTCGAGCACGCGGCAGCCGTTTCTGACCTTCCCGGCGTCGAGGATCTTGTCGAGCATCCGCAAGATTGCGTCGTCGAGCGGCTCGTCCCAATGTGCAAACCAACCGCTGCTGTACTTCATATAAGGGTCCAAGAAGCCTTCAAACAGGGCCACTTCTTGACTGTAGTGCTTGTTGGTACGCGGTTCCATCGAGCCTCCGGGCGGCACTGTAGCAAGCTCAGGCGGACTGGGTAGTACGCTCTGAGGCGCTGCGCATCGCGTCCCGGATTACTCGCGCCGAGTTGAGATGGTCTTCGGCTCCGGGACCACCAAGGCCGGCAAGCGCCTCGAATGCGCGAGCCCGGTCCCACTGCATGTTCATCCGGGTAGCGGCCTCCAAGCTTGCCTCCCACGTAGTCCTGGCATCCTCAGCGCGGCCTTCGAGCTCCAGACATTGTCCCTGATAGAGCTTGGCCGAGGGCAGTGCCAGTGGGAACGTCGCGGAAAAGGAAACCAGCATCTTGCAGGCTTTTGCCGCCGTCTTTGCGCGACCCTCTCCCGGTCCGTCACGCCGCCACTGCGCAAGCATCAGCTCCGGCACACACGTGTAGGCCCAGATCTGTACAAAACTCGCCGCCCGTTTCTGCGGCAGGAGGGGCTCTGCACAGAGGGTGGCGTGCTCCAGATCACCCTGATCAAGGGCGAGATGGACGCGCAGGCCGTGCATGCGATCGATGAAGATCTCGTCGGCTTGATCAGCGAGATCGACGCGAGCGAGCACTTCGAGTGCCTCCGAGACACAGCCGACCCGCCACAGGTTCTCGACCCGAATGAGCTGGGCCCAGAACGTGCCTTGTTTGTCCTCCCGATGGCGCACCGACGAGAAGAGCTCGTCGAGATGAGTGTCGGCATCGGCACACCGCCCCTGATTCATGCGGATGTGGATCAGGCACTGCTGGGCTTCGGACCACCGTCGGCCATTTCCGACGCGCTCATAGCCGTCGCAAGCGCTCAGGATCGGTGTCTGAGCGTCGTCCCAGCGCCCCATTCCGCACAAGTAGGCGCCCCGGTAGTGGCGAGCGTTGGCCAAGGAGTACACGTCGTCGAACTGGGCGGCCATGTCCAAGGCCTCTACACTGTAGCGCTCCGCCGTGTCGTGCATGCCAGGAAGGCTGGCCACCACGATGCCCATGGAGGCCTTGAAGCGCGCCAAATCAGGTGAAGAACCGACATCTTCGGCCAGGTTCAGGCCCCGAACAGTCCCGTAGAGCAGCATGAGGACGTCGCCACCGTGGTAGGCAACCGAGCCGAGCTCCATGAAGGCATTCGCGGCGTCAAGACGGCGTTCTCGGTCCAGATCAGAGGGGGTCGGGGCACCAAAGTAGCGCCTCCAGATCTGCCGCAAGCACTCCACCGTCAACTTCAAGCCCAGACCGATCTTCGAGTTCGGCACTGGCTCGCCCAGCAACTCGCAGCAGCGCTTGAGGTGAGCTACCGCCACGTCCATGTGGCCCATTCGGGACTGGGCCTCGCCCAGCACTCGCTCCCAGCGCGCTCGCCTGGCCGGCTCCGCGCTCTCCTCCAGCGCCTTGGCACTGGTCAGGAACGCCACAGCCTCGGCGTTCGCAAATGCGCGGAAAGACAGCTCGGCCGCGGCCTCGAGCGAATCAACAGCTCGATCTCGGACCTCGGCCTTCTGCCAATGGTAGGCAAGCAGTGGATAGAGCGGGGCCAGCTCGCCAGCGTTGCCGGCCTCGAACCACTCGGCGACAGCGTGATGTAGCTGTCTCCGCTGCTCGAACAACAGCTGTTCGTAAGCCACCTCTTGGGTGATGGCTTGCCGGAAGAGATAGGACAAATCGGGCTCGGGATGCTCTATCTGGGTGAGCCCAAGTGAGCGGATCTTCTCCATCTCTGGTCCAAGCTCCGCCTTGCCGTCCGCTACCGGGAAGATGTCCCGCAGCATACGAACGGCGAACACACGGCCGATCACGCTGGCGGTCTTGAGGCCAAGCTGGCCCACTGGAGTCAACCGATCCAGCCGGCTGGCGATGAGGCCCTCGAGGGTAGAAGGCAACGAAGCGTGCTTGAGATCGCCGGCTTCCGCCGCAACAACACAAACGCCGTCTTCGACGCCGATCATCTCGGCATCGAGCATCGCGACGGCGAGCTCTTCGCTGTAGAACGGATGCCCCTCAGCTCGCTGGGCGATGACTTCGCTCACCTCGGCGGGCAGGCTCTGGGCTCCCAATCGTGCACACACCAACGCCTCGACGTCGTCGGCAGCCAGGGGTTTGAGGATCCGGTGGATAGCGCCCGGAGTTTCCAGGAGTGCTTGCCGCTCTGATGACACGGGCAGACCAGGCGAGCGGGTTCCCACGATGAACAGCGCGTCGGGGAGATCTCGCAGCGCCAGGCGGAGCAGCTCCCAGGATGCCGAGTCCATCCATTGCAGGTCGTCCAGCGTCACGAACAGAGACGAGGCGCTGCGAAGAACCTCGAGGTAGGTGTGAATGGTCCGAGCTCCCCTCCCCTCGGAGTCGAGATCGGCTGTCACCTCGTTGTCGGGCTGATTGAGACGCAGAACCGGGTTGAACAGCGGCGCCAGCTCAGCGAGGCCCAGATCCGCCAGGGCTGGCCCCAGGCCCTCGGTGCGAGTGTCGACGCTCAGCCCCAGGATCGACGCAAACACACCAGTGAACGCATGATAGGGCATGCGCGCCTCAATGGCGTCCGCGTTTCCGGCGCGCACCGAGATGCCCTTCGCTTCGGCCAGTCGGGCCGCGTGATCCATCAGCACCGACTTGCCGATCCCGGCGTCGCCCTCCAGAACCAGCAGGCCACCCCGCCCGGCAGCAAGGTTGTCCAGCGCGTTCTCTAGTTCGGCGACCTCGGGCTTCCTCCCAAAGAGCGTGGCCTCCGCGCGGCCAGCCGGGGCCTCGCGACTGCGCCTCGGCCGGAAGACCTTCACGGCGGCGGCTCCACCCTTGAGCTGGGCGTCGTCGAGACGGTCGAACTGGATGCGGCTTCGCGCCGCCTGCTCGGTCATCGCGCAGCAGAGCACTTCTCCGTTGGAACGGGTCATCAAGCGGGCGGCGCGATTGACCGAAGCCCCCAACAAGCCGTACTCCGCTCGCGCCTGGTTGCCCTTCACGCCGCAGAACGCCCGGCCTGTGCTGACCCCGACCCTGGCGGACAATCCGAGGTCCTGGACCGCCTGCAGAATCGTTGTCGCGGCGCGAACCGCCCGAACTGCGTCGTCTTCATAGGTGCACGAAGGAAGGCCCCAGGCCGCGACAAGGACCAGGCCCTTGTCGTCCATGAGGAACTGGTTGACCGTGCCGTCGAACTGGTACACGCCGGCCTGCAGGCGCTGTACCAAATCGTCCAGGCTGTGAAGCACCTCGTCTTCAGCAAACTCCAGTCCATCGATACCAACGAACAGGGCGCTGACGTTGCGCAGCTCGCCGAGCCACTCGCTCTGGCCGGCGGAAATCCTCCCGACCACGCCGCCGGGGATGAAGGCGCTAAGCCACTTCCGTATCTTGTCTCCAACTGCGGGGGGCGGCGATGCCCGCGGATCGATCCCAGAAATCCGCTTGAGCCGAAAAACGCCATTCAAGGGCTCGACCTTGGCTTTGGAGACCAGCATGGCAACCATTTCGGCGCTGACGACGACCTCACCGACCTCAGACTGATCGAGCGAGGCCGACATCTGCGCGAAGGGTGGACCGGCGACCACACACTCCCAGCGGCCCCTCACTCCTCCGACCCGGGCGGCGATCACTTCACCCACCCCAAGTCCGACACGCATGCGCAGCTCGTGACCCTGTTCGGTGAGATATACGCCGAGCAACCTCTGTAGTTCAAGGGCGCAATGTGCCGCGCGATGGGCGACTTCGTTCGGGTCGTCGCGGGGCTCGACCCGCCAGATGACGATCGGCGCGTCGCCGGCAAACCGCAGGACATCGCCACCATGGGCTCCGATATGCTCCAGCATGCGTCCGAAATAGGCGTTCACGAGTCGCCAGAGGAGCTCGGCGCCGTCGCGGCCGGCGGCCAGATGCTCCCCCAAAGCAGTGAAACCAGACACGTCTGCGATCATCGCGACTGCGACGAACCGTTCCCCTACGGGGCCAGTACTGTCCATGTCCCGGTTGGCGGCCGCCCTGACCACCCACCCGGGGACATAGGTCTCTACTAGATTCATTGCTGTACTGCCTTGAACGCCCGATATTCGCCGCACTGGCCTCGGATGTCAACCGCCCCTGGAAGCCCCTGGCCCAAAACAACGCCCATCCTCCTCAGTACAGCCAATCACCAAATCCCGAAGCCCTCGACAGCGCCCGAGCAACACCGGGAATCCGCAGTAGATCCGAGTTCGGCCACGAGCGGCGCCGCCCCGCAGCCGCATCGCGCAGGATCCGCTTCGCACAGCGCTCGGGAGAAATGGCGATCAACCTGGAGATCTTGAGGAGAGCACTCGGAAAGCCCTCCGAGCGCTCGGTGATCTCGGTCTGCACGACGCCCGTGAGCACACAGGTCACGTCGATGCCATGGGGGCGGAGCTCGTAATGTAGGGAGTCGGCAAGTCCTCGCTGGAAGGCCTTGGTGGCCGTGTACTGGGCCACGAACGCCGAAGGTGCAGCGACACTTGCCGAGGAGACCATGACCAGCTTGCGGCGCCGCTCGGATCTGCTGTCGCGCAGCACCGGAACGGTCGCGCGCACCACGTGGGTCGTTCCCGACACGTTCACGTCGTGCATCAGGCGGACCTGAGCGGCGTGCATCTCCTCGTACGAACCAGCGCCGCTGATGCCGGCGGCGTGCACGACGCCATCGAGACCACCGAGCCGATCGACGGCGAGAGCCACGGCAGAATCCACTTGGTCGGGATCCGTCACGTCCGCAACACAGGGAATCAGGCCCTCGACGGCCGCAAGGCGCTCCCCGCGGCGCGCCAAACCCGCAACCAAGGCGCCTCGAGCGAGGAGCTCCACAGACACGGCACGGCCGATGCCGGAGGAGGCCCCGGTGACCAGGAAACGCGCGCCGCGAAAAGCGTGGGAGAACATGCCGGCCACCATACTCAATCAGGCCGCGGAAGCTCTCCAAGAACCCGGTGAGACTCCGGTAACGCGCTTGAATGCCCTGCCAAACGTCGCTTTGCTCGCGTATCCCGCCCGTTCGGCGGCCTCGGTCATGTCCGCGCCGGTGCGCAACGCATCCTGGGCGACCGCGACCCTCCAGGTGGCCAACCACTCGTTGGGCGTTCGCCCGAGCTGCTCCCGGAAGACCTCGTGAAACCGAGATCTGGACAGCGCCGCACCCCGCGCCATGCCCGCCACACTCCAGCTGGCCGGATCCGCACTCAAGGTCTTGAACGCCCCGTGCAGGGTTGGATCGGTCATCGCCCCGAGCCAACCAGCCGCCCGGCCTGGGTGCCTCGTGGCCCAGGCTCGCAGGACATGCACGACGAGGATCTCGATGAGTCGGTTGGCGACCAGCGCCGACCCCAGCGCCTCCGAGGCGAGCTCGGACTCCAGCGCGGCAATGGTGTCGGCGAGGTATCCGGAGGTACTCGAGCGCCGCACGATCAAGATCTCCGGAAGGGGTCCAATCACCCATTCATGCGCGGGAAAGCCGAATCCGAAGGACCCGCAGACCAGATCGAAGTCCACATCGAAGCCGTTGGTGACAACCGGCAACCCCGAGCCCTCCTCCAGCGGCAGGCTCGAAAGCCGGCGCACACCCGCTCTCTGAGCCGAGGTGATGTCGTGCACACTTCCGTGGGGAAGGACCGCGACGTCGCCCTCACCGAAGGCAAAGCGCTCTCCACCGGCCACGCCGATCCATCCCTGCCCCTCCACCACGATGTGGAAGATGGACCGCGAGACGGGGCCGGCCTGAACTCCGAACGGAGAACCGAGCCGAGCGCGACTGATGAGGGCGCTACGAACGCCGGATACAAGCAGCAGTTCCGAGAGAGGATCGCTCACTTCACCTCCAGCTGGGAGACCTCCTGCCAGGCATCGTAGGCGAAGGCGGTGTTCATGAGGAAGACACTGACGAACATCGGCCAGAATGCCGGATGTCCGAGGCCGAGAGCAACCTGCTCCACGTAGGTGAACCCAATCGCGCCAAGCAGAAAGAGAACGCCGTGAATCCGCTTGTGAGGGACCGCAAGGAGGTATCCGACGCCAGGGAAGAAGAAGTTACCGAGGGCGGCTGCGATTTTCATGGTGGCTCCTGTTTGTTTCTACAAAGAACCTAGATCCCCTCGGGGCCCGCCTCCATCTCAGGACGTGGGCTTGTGTTTGCCTTTTGTCCGATCGAAGTGAAACGTGTGTGATCACGGCCTGATCATCTCTTGGTCACTCGCCCGATCGCGGGAACGGTGACCTTCATGGCGTCTGGGCGGCAAGCATGCAGCCCACGGAGGACACCATGAAGATCATCTCCATCATCATCGACATTCTCTCTGCCCTGTTGAGCTTCAAGAGCAGCAAGCCAACCCCCAAGCGCGTCGCAACGGTCGAAGACGAGGACCCCTTCGTCGAAGGCAAGGACTACTGGTACGACTGGAAGGACCTCGACTACGTGACCTTCTGGACCCGCATGATCGAGATCGAGGAAGGCGGCGACGTCGAGGGCACCGCTACCAAGTACGGCCTCCCCGGTCGCAGGGGCCATATGCGCGTGAAGAGCACCTTCGTCAATCACTTTGGCAACGATCCAGCCTTCAACCAGGCGATGATGACCGCCCGACAGCAGCAGATGCAGGGCCAGATGAGCAACGCCGCCGCCAACGAGGGCCTGCTGGAGCCGGTGGAGGGTGTCGATCTGGAGACCTACGCGACCATCGCCTCGAAGCTGTCGCGCATGCCGGACGACATCGCTGCCCAGAACAAGCTGCTGGCAGGGTCCGGCTTGGACCTGGAGATCTACGAGCGTGTGAACCAGACCTGGATGTCCCGCATGCGGTCGTCCAAAGATCCGATGGGAGCCGCAGCAATCGCCACTGAGTACGCCAAGTACTTCGGAGCGGCGTCCTCGGGCTCCCACACCGGAAACGACGGTGAACAGCCCTGCACCCTCGAGAAGTACGCCGAGATCATGGGTGCCCAGAGCGCCTGGGCCGACGACGGGCGCGACATCCACGCGATGCTGACCGAGACCTTCGGGCTCACGGTCACCGACTACTCCGACCTCGGCATGTACTGGAACCAGCGCACGATGTCCGACTTCCGACTTGCGGAGCGGATCAACGACCTGTCCGAGAGCTACCGCGGCCAGTACCGGACCCAGTCTCCCGACATGGATCTGTCGCTGTGAGTGGAGAGAAGAAGGGGTTCTTCGCCCTCGCGAGGGAGGAGGCCCGCCGCCGCAAGGAAGCCCGCGGCGAAAAGGACCTCAACACCTATGTCCTGCGCTGCCCAGACTGCGGCGCTCCCCGCCAGGGAAAGGACCTCAAATGCCGCTTCTGCGGCGGAAAGACCACGGAGTAGAACATGAGTCAGGAAACGATCGATCGCTGGAACAGCTTTGTCACCAAGGTCGAGGCCCGCCTCGAGCAGATCGTCGGCGAGTCCCGCGAAGCATTCGCCGATGTCGCGCGAGTGGATCCCCTCGACGGCGGTCCCATCGCGAGCATCGAGATGGCGCTGCAGTCTCGCCTGCGACGTATCGACGACAAGGTGGACGATGCCTTTGACACGGCCCGCGACGAGCTCGACGAAGAGCCGATCTGGGACGAGATCTGCGACACGAAGCGCGATCTCCAGGACCGCCTCCTCGTCGACGAGACCGTGTGCAAGGTCGAGGCGCTGGGAGATCTGGGCCGCACGATGCAGCAGCTCGCCGGCTCCGAAGACAACACCCGCCGCTGCCAGCAGTGCGGAAACAGCTTCGACGCCGGGGTTCTGCACCAGGCCAAGAACTGCAGATGCGCCAGCTGTGACGCCGTCAATGCGGTGCGCCCGGGACGCGCAAGTGCCGAGTTCTACCAGCGCGGCGTGACCTATCTTGCCAACGCAGAAGCCCTGGAGGCCTGGAAGGTGATGCACCAAGCCGAGCGGGCCTTCGAGGCTCTACGCCACCCGGGCACAGACGAATACAACGCCTTCGAGGAGGGATACCGCGCCTACTGGAAGGTCTGGTACGACGTGCAGGTTCGCCTGCATCCCGGCTGGAGTCAGGCACAAGCCGATGCCGAGCTGGAGGGTGTGATCGCGAAGTTCCGGTTCCGCCACCGCGACCACTATCTGGCGCAGATGCAGATCATCGCGTCCGGCCTGAAGGTCGCTTCAAAGCGCAACATCAAAGCCGTACAGAACTGGGCCTCACAGGCGGAGTCCGACAACCTCGATCTGCTCGATGATCTGCTGGAGGCGGCCGTCGAGCGCGCCAGCCGTCCCGCCGCCGACACTCTGGTGAGGATGGTGCACGCCGACGACATGCCCTGGATCTTCGGCCGCCAACGCTGGGTGCGCGCCAAGCTCAGGGAGCTCTCTCCCGCGTTCGCCTGAGGGCATTCTGGAGCGCAAAGGTCGCCCATCGCATCGACGCGTGGCGGACCACATCTGGCGGGGCTCCGTCGGGCCATCCTGGCTCGGGGGGCCCCGCTTCGTGGATCTCGGCCCAGGTGCGCTCGGCGACCTCCAGTTGCTCGGAATCACCGGCGCGGGCCATGGAAAGCGCCAGATGAGCGTCCGCGAGGGTGAGGAGGAAATGCTGCCGATTCGGCAGGGCGGCAAGGAGCTGGCGCACTTCGTCGAGGTGTCGCGCCGACGCCCGCGGATGGTCGCGATCGGCCTCTACCGCGCCCGCGACCAGCAGATGCAGGCGAAGCAAGCGGGGGGCCTCGGCCCGGGCCACCGCCATGCTCTGATCGATGCGGATGGCGGCCTCGTCGACGCGGCCGTCGATCCACGCCGCGCCCGCCAGCAACGCACCCGAACGCGCCTGGACCATGGGGTTGGTCGCCTCGGCGGCGAGTTTTCGGACGATGTCCTCACAGGCCCGGGGCTGGGCAGCTTGGAGCTCGACGCTGGCGAGGTTCAGCTGAAAGTTGACCGCCAACGTGGTGTATCCGTGCCTACGGAACAGGCGAATGGTGTCGCCGATGGCCTGGCGCGACTCGTCGTAGCGCTCGAGCTCGGCCAGCAGGTTACCCAGGTTGCCCCTTGCTATTCCCAGGCGGCGAGGGTTGTCTTCGCTCTTCCCGCTGGCGATGGCGTCGAGGTAGCGGGGCAGCGCCTCGTCGCGCCGACCCATATTGTGCAGGAAGGTCGCCAGGTTCAGCGCCAGCGAGGAACGCAGCTGACCCGAGTCCACTAGACCCATAGACACGTCTATCCCCGCTTGGAAGGTCGCTACCGCTTCCTCTCCGTGCTGAGTCACCCCGAGCACGTTGCAGGCGTGGGCAATCCTGACAGGATCCCCCAGCTCCTCCGCCGCAGCGGCCACCTCCTTGGCGATCTCGCGGGCCTCCAAGCCCTTGCCGTAGGCGCGGAGTGCGAACACCAATCCGCCGAGAGCTCCGCAGCGGCGCTTGATGTCTCCAGTCTCGTTGGCGCGGAGTGCCGCCTCTCGCAGCAGGGAGATGGAGTCGTGGTGTCGACCAATGTGGCGCATTGCGTTTGCGCGGGAGCAGGCCAGATCAATCCAGATCTCGACGGGAAGGTCGTCTGTCAACGCGTTCGCCATGACCCGTTCGGCTACCGCTATGGGCCCACGGTTTCGTGCCAGCTCGTAGAACGTCAGCGCCAGACGCGCCCTCACGACGGGCGCGACCTCCGAGCCCTCGTCGAGCACGGTGCGCAGCATGTCGTACCGCCGAGCCAGCGCGTCCATCTCACTGCTCTCCTCCAGGAGCCAAGCTGCCAATCGGTCGAGGACGGAGCGCTCCCGCTCGGGCGTCAGATGGGATCGACAGAACACCCGCACGGTCTCCGGCAGCTGGTAGGACGTCCGCCCGCTCTGCCGCAAGACACGCAGCCACGACGCGCTCCGAAGGACCTGCAAGGCATCGACCGCAAAAATGTCGAGGGGCTCGAGCGCGGCCTCGGCAGCAGCGAGATCGAAGGTTCCCCGGAACAAAGACAGCACCGCAAGGGCTTCGCGATGGCTCGGAGAGAGCAGCTCCCAAGAGCCCTCCAGCACCGCACGCAGGCTTGTGCCCCCTCCCGGATCCCGCAGCAGCTTGAAGCGTTGATCGAGCCGATCGAGCAGCTCCTGGGGCGACAGCACGGCCAGACGTGGAGCGGCTAACTCCAGCGCTAGTGGACTTGCATCCAGCGCTTTCACGAGAAGAGCAAGCTCGGATGGTGCAACCTCGGCACCCAGCGCCGCCGCCCGATCAGCCAACAGAGCACAGCCATCCTCGAGCTGTAGCCCCCCGAGCTGCAGAACCCGCTCACCGCGAAGCTGGAGCGGAACCCGCGAGGTGACCAGGAGCCGGCACTCGGGCGCAGCGAGCATCCAGCGACCGAGGGTTGGCGGTGCCAGAGCGACCTGGTGCTCGAAGTTGTCGAGGATCACCAAGCAACGGCCCATCTCCGCCAGCGCGGCCCCGAGGGCATCAATCGCGGACTCCGTGGCTGCACTTCCCAGTCGCACACCCAGGGCATCGGCGACCGAGAAGATCAGGTCGTCGAGGGATCTGGCCTCCCGCAGCGAGACCTGGCGTATACCCTCGAAACTACCCGACACTTTGCGCGCCAGCTCCTGCACGAGTCGGGTCTTGCCCATGCCGCCGAGGCCCAACACCGTCACCAGTGCTGCCTGCTGAACAGCGCCGCACAGCTCGGTGAGTTCCTCCTCTCGACCGCAGAAACGATCTCCGCTCGCAGCCGGAGAGGGGGCCGGCGTGATCTTGAGATCGTCGGTCCGGACGTCGGCCACAAACCGATAGCCGCGCTTGGGAATGGTCTGGAGAAACTGCGGATTCTGCGGATCGTCGCCCAGCGCCCTGCGGATGCGTCGGATCAGCTGGTTCAGGGACTGATCGGTGACGAAGACGTCCGGCCAGAGGCGCTGCATCAGCTCTTCGCGGGTGAACAGTGTCCCGGCGTTTGCGCAAAACAGCGCCAGCAGCTCGAAGGCCTTGGGCTGCAGATGCAGCGGCTCTCCATCGGCGAGAAACTGGCCGGCAGCGAGATCGAGACTGAATCGTCCGAAGCGGTAGGGGTCTGCCATGTCTGGGCGATTATCCCGCCTGAGTTATTGAGGTGCGGACTGGAGGCTGCCCGTGATCCGATCCTCACTACTGCTACTCGCCCTGGTGGCCTGTCAAAAGGGCGGCGACGGCCCCGAAAAGGCCTCGGTCATCATGGGCGTGCCGATGACCGGCGGCGTGCACGTCGAGGGGCTCGAGGGCCGCGTCGAGGTCCTGTACGACGCCTATGGTGTTCCGACGATCTTCGGGGAGACAGACGCGGACGTCGCCCACGTGCACGGCTATGTGGTCGCCCGGGATCGGTACTTCTTCCTCGATCTGTCGCGACGGCTCGGACTCGGAACCACCACCGAGCTGCTGGGCCAGGACGGGCTCGAGAGCGACATCGAGTCCAAGCAGCGCGGCCTGCCCTACGTGACCGATCAGATCATGGCGGAGCTGGAGAACGCCCCGGAGGTCGCGGCGTACATGGACGGCTACGCGGCGGGTGTGAACGCCTATATCGCCGACGTCGAGGCCGGTGAGCTCGACCCTCCCGCCGAGCTGGAGCTCCTCGCTCCGTTCATCGGCGCCGAAGCCATCGACGTCCTGCAGCCCTTCGAGCGCATCGACATCGCCGCGAGCATGGCCTTCATGGTCTTCGAAACCGCATGGGAGCCGGGAGATGTCGGGCGGGCGAACGACGAGCTCCGCCTCGAGACCCTCTTCGATGGCGCCCCCCTCGAAGCCCTGCGCAAAGCCGGCGCCCGCACCGACGTCTTCGACCGCATCATCCCTCCTGTGGACGCCCTGAGTGCCCCGGACTGGTCACCGAACGGAGGACCTCCGAGTCCACCTCCGGCTGCGGCTGGACGCCCTCCCACGCCACAGGCCTCCATGCTCTCCAGGCTCGAAGAGCGCCTGAATCGCGCCGTCTCCAAGATGGGCAAGGACCGAGATGCCGGCTTTGGAAGCAACACCTGGGCCGTCGCTGGGGAGCACGCCGCCTCCGGGAACGCCATCCTCGCCGCCGATCCTCACCTCCAGCTCTCGATTCCGTCGGTGATGTGGTTGGTGGGCCTCGATACCCGCGAGCTCGGCGGCGGCGACCTGCACGTCGTCGGACACCAGGCCACGCCCATGCTCTTCATGGCTTCGGGAACCAACGGCGACATCGCCTGGGGCCAGACCAACGCCGGCGGCGGAGACATCACCGACTGGTACACCGAGCAGATCACCTTGGATGCGAACGGCGCGCCCCAGTCCTCGCTGTTCCAGGGCGTCGAGGAGCCACTGGTCGCCACCGTCGACAGCTACGTGATCGCCGACGTCCCGGCACTGGGTTCCGTCGGCAGAACCGAAGATATCACTCGCTACGCCACTTTTGACGGGCGGTGGATCAACGACATCGAAGGGCGGGAGGTCGACGGACCCGGCGACGCGGGAGCCGGAGAGACCGCGGTGAACATGATGGGCAACTGGATCATCCCCGAGGACATCGATGGCGTCGACGGCATCACCGCGGTGAGCTTCGACTACGCCGGGTTCGACATGCACGGGATGGCCCGAGCTCTGGACGGCATCCTGCGCGCCAAAGACCTCGAGGAGTTCATCGAGGTCTCCGAAGATTTTGTGGCCTATGGCCTGCAGATCGTCGCTGCCGACAGCACCGGATCGATCCTCTACACGCCGTACATGTCCATGCCCTGCCGGTCCTATCTGCCGCGCAATCCCGACGGATCCTTCGTCGACGGCGCCGATCCCAAGAAGCTGATCGACGGCACCCAGTACGGGGCCTTCGAGATCCCCGCAGATGCGGAGGGACACGTCGACTACAGCCTCTCCAACGACCCCGCCAAGTGCCTCGTCCCGTGGGAGGCGCACCCGTGGTCCATCAACCCAGCCCAGGGATTCCTGGCGTCTGCCAACGCAGATCCCGGTGGGCTCACCTTCGACGACTCGCTCACCAACGACGGCTACTACATCGGCGGTCCATGGGCCGAGGGCTTCCGCCAGGGCGAGATCAGCGACGAGCTCGACATCCTCGTGGCCCGCGGCGACATCGACGTCGAAGACATGAGGATCCTCCAGGCCGATCACCACTCCACCATCGGAAAGTGGCTCGCGCCAGTGCTCGTAGAGGCCATCGACGCGGCAGCCCAGGCGAGTGCGGACGGAGAGACGGTCGATGCCGCTGGACGACTCGCCGCGATCTACGACACCGATCCCGACCGCTTCGACGAGGTGGCCGACCGCATGGGCGACTGGGAGAGCCGCGGCTATCTGGCCGAAGCCGGCGTTGAAACCTTCTACTACGGAGCACCCACCGCCGAGCAGAAGGCAGACGCGGTCTCCACGATGATTTTTAACGCCTGGATGGGCCGCTTTGTGAGAAAGGCCGTCGACGACGAGGGCATGCCCAAGGGCGACAGCGGCACCTTCGGCATCATCCGCATGATGCTCGAGTCCCGCGGAGCTGGAAACCCCGGCGGATTTGACAGCTACAACCCGGATACCGAGGAGTCCGTGTACTGGGACATCCTCAGCACGCCCGACGTCGAGACCAGCGACGAGATCGCCATGCTCGCCCTGGTCGAGGGCCTCGAGTTCCTGGAGAGCGACCCGGTCGACGACGGCGAGGGCGGCTTCGGGACCGCAGTGGCCGACGAGTGGCTGTGGGGTCTTCGGCACTGGGTCGTCTTCGAACCCCTACTGCTCGAGCTCCTCGGGGACGACTTCCTGTTCCTGATCGCAGACTTCCAGATCGATGCGAGCACCTTCCCCATCGCCGACGACATCCCACCCGGGGATCCGAGAGCCGACATCCCAGGTTTCCCGCGGCACAGCGACCACAAGAACGTCGATGCTGCCAACAGCGGAACCGGGGGAACGACCTTCGACAACGCCTATGGGCCGACCGCGCGAATGGTGGTGGAGCTGACTCCCGAGGGCGCAGTGGGCATCAACGCCCTTCCCGGCGGCCAGGCGGCAGATCCAGACTCCGAGCACTTCTCGGATCTCGGGAAGCTGTGGCTCGGCAACGACACGATTCCGATCAGCACCATCCCGGCTGTAATCGCCGAGAATGCCGTGCGGCGAGAGTCTTTCGCCCCCTGAGAGCACGACGCGCCCGAGTTCACCCACCGTCACGCCAAACGCCACGTCTCGTGCTGGACGTTGAGCTCCGCCTCAGGCGACTCCGGCGCTGTGACCAAACATTCCGATCAGTTTGTGATCACTTCCTAGCCTCCGACGTCCCCGGCCCCATACCGACAAGCCAGCTCGGAGGCCCATATGCTCGTTCTACTGCTCGCTGGTTTCGCCCTCGCCAGTCCCCAGGACCAGGACCTCTTCCAGGATGAGCTCGACCTCTTTCCGGCACCCGGCGGAGACGAGATCTGGGGAGGAGACCACACAAATCAGTACCCCAACGTCGTCGCCCTCGCCGAGTTCGCAGCCTGGGGCGACCTCATCTTCTGCACCGGCACCCTCATCGACAGCCGCTGGGTCCTCACCGCCGCCCACTGCCTCTGGAGCATGGACAGTGCGCTGGCCCGAGGTGATCTGTTCGTCCTCTCCGGCAGCGACATCACCAACAACGGGTACACCGACTCCATCGCGTTCGCCAACATCGTCCTGCACCCCCAGTACGTCGACGGCGACTTCGCCTACGACATGGCGCTGGTGGAGTTGGCCTCCCCCAAGAACGGCGTCGACCTCGCGATCCTCAACGACGAGCCGCTCGACAACGACTGGATCGGCGCCCCCATGACCTTCGTAGGTTTCGGCATGACCGACTTCGGTATGAACGACTCGGGCACCAAGCGGGAGACGAAAATCCCCGTCAGCAGCTACGACTCGGAGATCATGTACTCCGAGCACGCCGCCAGCAACATCTGCCAGGGGGACTCGGGCGGTCCGGTCTTCGAAACCAACGACGCCGGGATCCTCGAGCTCGCGGGCATCAACTCCTTCATCTACACCGGCTGCTCCGGTGGCGGGAGTGGGGCGACCCGTGTCGACGTGTTCATCGACTGGATCTCCGGGCACGTTCCCGGGGTCTTGGTGGACGGCGGCGATGGCTACACGACTCCCGGAGACGATGACGACGACCCGACCACGCCTAAGGGGGACGACGACGACGATGACTACGGGGACGACGACACCTTCGAGACGCCCGAATCGAGCTCGGGCACGTGCGCGACGGGTCCGCTTCCCGGGAGCGTCGGGTCGATGGCCTTCCTCGGTCTCCTAGCCATCGCGACTCGCCGCCAGGCCGCCCATTAGTCAGGCAGATCGCGGCCACCCCTGAGGTTGACCGCCCATTAGTGCGTTGCTCGGCGTAGACCGCGTCCTCCGGACTGCAACATTTGCCCCTCCTGCACGTACCTATGACATGAAGCTGGTCATCCCTCTCCTCAAGGCATCCTTCTGGGCGACCGTGCTCGCGATTCCAGTCCTCGGCATATGGATCGCAAGTTCCCTGGCCGCCTATGGCAACGGTCCCACCTGGATGGCCGTCCTCGGCGGAGCGCTGCTGTTCCCAGTCCTCCCGCTGGCGTGGGAGGCGTTCGCGGCACGGCGTCGTAGCAGGAAGAAGGCCAAGAGCAGCGGATCCTTCCTGGACGACCTGGACTCTCGGCGACGCACGGAGCATGTCCTCAACTTCGGGGACCGCCTCCTCATTCGAACCCTCGCGATCAACGTCGTGTTTGTCTTCGGGCTGCTCGCGCTGTCGCCGAGGACGGCGTTCAACGCTCTCACCGCCCGGGGAGACTGGTTCCTCGACAACGTCGAACAGCCCTGGGTCGCCAAGGCTCGCCTGACCATCCTCCGCGGGGCCGACAAAGCAGAGTGGCTGGCCAATCTCCAGGAACCCAATCCCTACGCGGACATGGGAGAAGAGCCCACCGAGGTCGTAGTCCCCGAGCCCATCGAGGTCGCGCCCTCCAGGGTCTCGGTCTCGGTCACAGTGCCCGACGGTGCAACCGCGCAGCTGGGGGACGAGCTGCCGCCGCTGCGAATCGAGGGTGGCTCGTCGGTGGATCTGGAGCCCGACAAACCGCTGTCGATCCGGGTGTTCTACGACGACGGCCGCAAGGAGCTGTGCAGCTACACTCCCCACGAGCTCGACGAGATCGCCTTCGTGGACCGCGAGGGCTCGCTCTTTCTCCAGGAAGGACCTGCGCTGCGACCGTGCATCCGCATGCAGGAAGCCGACCCGAAGTGGATCCCCGAGCTGTGGCTCCTCGACCGCAGAGGCTTCGAAGCCGGGCCGAAGATCACCTCGGACAAGATCGCCGCTGTGAAGATCCGCGAGCCCTACTACCGGGTGGAGCTCACCACGGAAGCGGGTGAGGAACTCTGCGAAATCACGCGCAAAAATCCCTGGTTCCCCCTTGCTCTGGTCGTCGAGGGCGAGATTCGCTTCCGCACGCCACAGGACTCTGAGACCCAGTGCACCGGCTCGGTGAGCTTTCCGATGTTCGAGCTGCCCGAGGGCGCCGAGCCCCCCGCCGAGCCCCCAGAACAAGTCGATGGTCAGTGGCCGATGGCGTTGACTCTGCACCCGCTCATCGCCGACTTCCCCGAGGAGCACGAGAGCTCGATCGCGCTGATCGGCAAGTACATCCGTGACAACGAGGAGGATCCCTGGCAGCGGGTCAAGGCGCTACACGACTACGTGGTCACCCACATCACCTACGACAAATCCTCCCTGGAAGAGGGACGCCGCGCGCCCCAGGATGCCGACACCGTCTTCCGAACCGGGACCGGAGTCTGCGCCGGCTACGCCAACTTGATGGTCGCCCTCGGTCACGCCAGCGGCGACGAGATCGTGTATGTCACTGGCGACGCCCGCCAGGATCTCGGCGACATCGCGGGCGCCCCTCACGCCTGGAACGCCGCCCGAATCGACGGCCATTGGGTACTGATGGATGTCACCTGGGACGTTGGCAACAGCTCTTCCGGTAGCTTCGAAGAGCGTTATTCCACGGACTACCTGTTCACGCCCCCGGAGGTCTTCCGCCTCAGCCACCGTCCCGACGACGAGCGCTGGCAGCTGGCCGTACCGATGAGCGCTGGGGAGTTCAACCGGCAACCGCTGCTGCGCCCCGCCTTCTTTGCCGCCGATCTCGGTCTCACCGATCCAAACCGTGCCCAGGTCACGGTCTCCGGCGACGCCGTGATTCGCATCTCGAACCCCAAGCGAGCCGAGATGAGGGTGATGTACGAGAGCAACGGCGCTCGGAAACCCTGCAAGATCACTGGAAACGAGAGCCTGGAAGTGACGTGCAGCTTCCCCGGAAAGGGCACCTACGACGTGCTGATGTTCCAGCAAACCGACCCCACCAAGGACTACTACGTCTATGGCGGAAGGATCCAGTTCAACCGCTGACGACCGGCCTCGCCGCGCAGGTCTACTGAGGCATCTTCACGTTCATGGAGCCGATGAAAGCGCGCTTGCCGAGCTTGACGCCGTTGTGCCGCAGGATCGCGTAGGCCATCGAGATGTGGAAGTAGAAGTTCGGGAGCGCAAACTCGTTCAGGTAGTCGGCCCCGGTGATCGAGCCACCGTGCAGAAAGGCCGGCGTTAGCTCGCTATCCCGCCCCTTGTCGAAGGCCTCTTCGTCGACATCGGCGAGAAAGGCGATCGTGGAGGCGACCCGCGCACGAAGCTCGTCCAGCGTCGTCTCGGTGTCCTCGTTGACGGGGGGGTCGATGCCCGCCAGGCGAGCGCCGATGAACTTGGCGGCATCGGCGGCGGCCTGAACCTGGCGAATGAGCGGGAACATGTCCGGGTAGAGCCGACTCTGGAGCAGGACGTCGAAGTCGAACTCGCGGGACTCGGCGTATTCGGAAGCTTCGTCGAGCCAACTCTCGAGGTTCGAGAGCATCTTGATGGCCTGGGAAACTGGCGTGCGGTGCGAGGGCATATCGGACTCCATGGGAAGGAGACAAACCCTATGCACGGGTCTGCAGCAGACCAGTGACCCGAACGTCTAGTCGCCGAACTCGGCCCTCAGATATGCCAGTCCGGCACGCATCTCGTAGGGCGTCAGGATCTCTTTCCAGGGAGGCATCATGCCCATCGCCCCCTCCCTGCCGTCTCGGATGGAGGCAAGGAGTTCGAAATCGGACTTGGCAAGGCGCTCACGGTCAGCGATGAAGTCGGCGGCCAGCTCGCCCGCGCCGCCAGTCCCGTCGGCCTGGTGACAGCCAATGCAGTGCTCGTCGTAGATCCCTTTTCCCTGCGTCACGAGCTCGATGTCCTCGGTGTCTGTGGTCAGCACATCATCGAGGTCGCAACCCATGGCGAGTAGTAGGGGGATTGTGACGACGAGAATGCGCATGCAAACTCCGGTGCGCTGCTCGGGTCGCGGGAGCAGAAACTGAGTCTACCGAGCGGTCTCCGACATACAAAATCGATGACTTGCCCCTTGCCCCGGGCGTTGTAGCCTCCAGCGAGGCTGGCCCCGGATCCGTGGGATACCGCACAGCTGGGTTCCGCGGCCGTGATCCCGAGAGGATCGCGGGGCGCGGGCCGCTTTTGCGCCCACCTCGCGACAGCAACTACCCCAGCAGTGCCGGATCGAACACCTCTCGCTCGGACAGCAGCCACTCGAGTGCGGCGCTCACAGCCATCTTCTTTCCGGCCTTCCGCAGGGGCAAGAGCTTCACAGACGCCGCCACCTCGGGAATGCCCTGCAGGCGTTCGTCGGCGATGAACAGACTCTCCGAAGTGAGCCCGGCGAGCACCCCTCTGGCAACCAGCTGGCCCAGCCCATCCGCAGAGGTCGCAATGACGACGTCGGGCCGATCGATGCCGGTGTGGTTGATGGGATCCGGGGACAGGATCATCTGCGCCATGGAGTAGCCGGTGCCTTGGGTCACCAGGCTCTCGCTCTTCTGCGTCGCGTGCAGCCCGAGTCCGACCGCGGTCGACGCCACCTGGGCCACCGAAGACTGGACTCGCTCGCCAGCGGTCCCGGCGATAACCACCTTTAGTGGCGAGGAAAGCTTGGTCTCTGAAGCGGCGACCTCCACCGGAGTGGGCACGACCTCCGCAGCGGGCATCACCGCCGCGCGGGCCGCGTAGGCGTCGCTGTAGGTCTGCCGATCGGCGCGATCGACGTGCTGGCCGATGCTAGCGCCCGACGACTCGGCGAGCTCTTTGAGCTTCTTGCCGGTGACCTTGTTGTACTTCACGCCAAACGCCGTGCACAACTCGAGGACCTCCACCACCGCAAACCCCGGATGGGAGATCGCCTCGTGCAGGCGGTCGGGAAGCGCCGGGTCGTGAGCCAGCTCCCTGGCCAGGAAGGTCGCGCCGCTGGCCCCGAAGAGACCGATCATATCCAAAGGAGGAAGCGGGTTCCCCACCGGAGTCGTCGCGGTTGTCCACTCTCGGGGAGTGAAACCGGAGGCCTGCCCGCCAGTCATCCCGTAGAGGTGGTTGTTGTGCAGCACCACGGTGATGTCCACGTTCAGCTGGGCGGCGGCCACGAGGTGGAGAAGGCCGATTGTTGCGCCTCCATCCCCGATCATCACCACTGTCTTCAGTCCCCCACCCTCGATGACGCGGTCGGCAACGACGAGGCCGGTGGCAAAGGCGGTTGAGCGTCCGTGGGTGGTGTGCACCGTGTGGATCGTCGGAAAGAGCCGATCGACGAGGCCCACGCAGCCGATGTCGCTGACGATGCAGAGCTTGTCGGCGGGCAGCTCGGTCCGCTGGAGTGCCGTGGCCACAGCGCGGGCGACCGGTCCGTGTCCACAGCCCTTGCAGTAGGGCATCGGGCAGTCGGCAAGTAGGGTATTGGGCTCAGCCGATCGCATCGCGCACCTCCGCTGGGGTGATGAGAGATCCGACGCGATTCAGTCCGACGACCTCGAGATCTTCCAGGATCGGGCCGATGACGGCGCGGTAGAGGCCGGTGTGGTTTTCTTCGGGAACGATGACCCGCTTCACGCCGCGAAGGGCCGCTCGGAGGGCCGTCTTTGGAACCGGGAACAGGGTCCGAACGGTGGCCAGAGCGACCTTTCGGCCATCGGCAACCGCGGCGGCGACCGCATCCCGAGAGGCCCGAGCCGAGACGCCGTAGGCGATGACCAGGGTGTCGGGGTCTTCGGCACCAGTCACATCGACCAGGCCGATCTCGGCCTCGGCGGCCTGGATCTTGACGTGGAGATGGTCGAGCATCTTCAGCGTCTCCGGATCGTTCTTGCGCAGCCTTCCGGCCTTGTCGTGAGCCGAACCCGTCGCCTTGACCGGCCACGCCCCGCCCACCGGGACAAAGGGCGGAGGCTGGGTCGGGTCGTCGTAGCCATAGGTCAGGAAGGCGCCATCACCGGAGAACGGCGTTCGCACGGCATTCTCTGGAGCCGGAAGGCCGGCCGTGTCGACGACCTCTGACGTGCTCGCGACCTCTTTGTCAGTGAGTACCACGACCGGCGTTCGCAGGCGCTCGGCCCAGGCAAAGGCCCGGAGCGTGTCGGCGTACGACTCTTCGGCGGTGCTGGGCGCGAACACTGGCAGCTGGTATCCGCCGCTCACTGCCCCCTGGACCAACGCGATGTCTCCCTGCCCGCTCTGGGTCGCCGCGCCGGTGCTGGGTCCGAGGCGCTGGACGAGGGCGATGACGACCGGAGTCTCGGTCATCAGCGCGTAGCCAACGGACTCCACCATCAGGCACCAGCCGGGACCCGAGGTCGCCGTCATCGACGGTATCCCCCGCATCGAGGCGCCAATACAGTAGGCGATTGCAGATATTTCGTCGGGTGCTGCCATGGCCACGCCACCCACCGCGGGGAGGGCTTGCGTGAGCTGACGATAGATCTCGCTGGCGGGCGTGATCGGGTATCCGGCGAAGAAACGACAACCGGCGTCGAGCGCCGCTTGTGCGCACATCCGGTTACCGGTGGTAAAGACGCGGCCGGTCGCCGCTAGCTGTGTCATTCCCGCGCTCTAACCGCGTCCCGAGGACCCGGCATGGGTGCAGACGCAGGACCTGACCGGCAAGGAGCTTGAACTATCCGGCGCTGCGGCTGATGAGTTCTCTGAGGGCGACCGGGATCTCGCCGATGCCGTCTCCATCTTGGGCGCGCGCCGCCTTCCCCGCACCCTCGATGGTCGCCGCAAGCCAGGTTCCGGAGTTCAGTGATTCGTTGTTGATGGGGATCTCGAAGTCGGGCCCGCCGGCTCGTCGCACAAAGATCCGAAACCCGCGCATCGTCTGCTTCGCCGTCACCCGTCCGACCGCTCGCAAGGGCACTCTCTCGCTGTAGATCTCTTTGTCCCCTCGTTTCCGCACCACCGACAGCTCGGTGGCGGTGAGGCGGAGCTGCTGGGTCTGGCTGGCTTGGGTCAGGTCCTTGAGCCAGTCATAGAGCACATAGGAAACCCACAACAACGCCATGACGATGGCGATCACGTTGGTGATGACGAGGGGAATGATGAACAGAACCGCAACGACCGGCCCGACCCACAGTCCCGGAACGGTCAAGTCGCGTGAAAATGGCCGTGCATCCAAGACCATTGCGTCGTGTGCCCAGGTGAGGGACAGGTCGCGCGGGGCCTGCGTTGTGAGTGTTGTCTCAGCCATTCCGAGATCAATCTAACGACCCGTTCCAGGTCAGCCGTAGTGCACGCGCCCGGCCTCGGCGACGATGAGGGGATCGTCGCCTCGGGGGACAAACAAGGTCGATACGTCGATCTCGAAGTCGTCGAAAGGGGGGATCTGGGCGGCGCGGTCCTCATCGCTCCAGCATCCGAGGCACGTGTACAGTTCGCCCACAAGCCGGTAGGCCTCCACCAATCGCAGAGCGGGATCGACGAACCACACATGCTCGACCCGATGCTCGAGGTAGATGCTCCGCTTTATGAGCCGATCGTAGCGCTCGTGCCCGGGCGAGAGGACCTCGCACACCCAGTCCGGTACGACGGCGATCGGCGCGTCAGGCACCGTGGGCAGACGACTCCGCTGCCAGCCGGCGATGTCGGGCCGGAGAACGGTGTCTTCGGAGAGCACGACGTCGGGCTCGACAAGGATCCACCAGGTGCCACCGCCGCCGCTGCGAAATGCGGGAAGTGTCGCCGCCACGAGACTGGTCTGGGCGAAGGCGTGCCAGCCGCGCGGACTCGCCTTTTGATGGATCGCGCCGCAGATCAGCTCTGGGGTGGGACCGTCTGGTCGCGTCTCGCGGAGAAGATCGGCGTAACGCAACCCTGGTGTGGTGGTCAGCTCGCTCATGCCCTCAAGCTAACGGATCCGATCCTCCGATCTGAACTACGGCCCTTGGATTTCCGCCGGCGGTCACCCGAGGGTGAGGACCCAGGCGCTCACCAGCGGCAAGGTGATGGCAGAGAACAAGGTCGTGAGCACGATGCCCTGAGCGAGCTCATCCTGACCGGTGTCGAACTCCACCGCAAAGGCAAATACCGCGATGGCCATGGGCGTGGAAGACAACAGGATCAGGACCTGTGCAGCGTCGACCTGGAGCAACCCAGCCTGGAGCGCCATGAGACACATCGGGGTCACAATCGCGGGAAAGATCAGGATCTTCATCATGATTTGGGCAAGCGCGACCGGGCGCAGCGTCACGGCGGAGGCGCGCTTGTCAAACAGGTAGAGCCCCAGAAGGAAGAGCGCGACCGGCGCCGCGGATCGACCAACGGGGACGAGCAGGTCGTGGGCACCGTGCATCCAAGGGGTCAGCCGCAGGGCAAGCCCAACGAACGGCGACCAGAGGAGGGGTTGCCGAAAAGCCCTCAGGATCGGTGACTGTCCGCCAGCCGCCCCGGGGGTCCAGGCCAGCAGCAGGGTCGGGCCGAGCAGCAGCGAACAGATAATGAACACCGAGACGGCGAGGGAGGCGAGGCCGACGATCTGCTCTCCGAGGATCCGCTCACACAGCGGAAGTCCGATGTAGGCGACGTTGCCGAACATGCCTGCCAGGGCCAGCACGCCGCCCTTGCCGACCAACCCCCGGACCTTGCCGAGCAGGCCACCTATGGCCGCAGTGAAGCCGGCGGCGATGGGCACGATCAGCCAGAAACCCACGTCCAGCGGCAGCGAAAAACCCTCTCCGGTGAGTCCCGCGGCGATCAGACACGGGAACCCCACATAGAGGGCGTAGCGATTCAAGACGGCGATTGCCGTGGCCGGATCGCGAAAGAGCCCCGCTGCACCAACGACTAGACCCAGGAGAATCGGAAAGCCGAGACCGGCGAAGGAGAGCAGGAGGTCCACGCGGCCCCTTACCATCGCCGGCCGGGAGAATCCTCCCCACGGCTATCGGGTTGGTGCACCACGGAGTGACGTGATGCACCAACCCGATAGCCCTGGGTCTGTCACAGCGCCGAGCGGCGCTGTCAGTCGCAGGGGTCGCTAGCCGCACCGCCGACGGGCACGGTGGGAATGCCCGACAGCCAACTCTCCAGGAAACACCTGTACTGATGCTGCGGAGGCTCGGTCTGGAACATCACCTCGTGCCCGTCCTCGATGGGGCCTTGGGCATGCTGGACGACGATCCGGGTGCCGCCCTGCCAGTTGCCGCCAGCCGGAAGCGGCAGAGTCGCCCCACCTACCAGCGGCAGCAGCTCCTCCAGCGTCTGGAAGTCGGTGAGATCGGGGTGGCCCACGTCCAGCGATGCTCCGGCGAGATCGTTGCTCAGGGACAGGTTGGTCGCGTTGGCCATCGGCGGCAGGATGTAGGTGTCGACGATGCCCTGGATCACCAGCGCGTGAGCGCCGATCTGACTCCCGTATACGGGGGGATCGGCGGGCTCGGCGGCCCACTGGAGCAGTGACAGGAAGGGGTCGTGCTCGTGAATCGTTCGCCCCCGAGCGGGGTAGTTCAACATCGCATCCGCCAGCGGGCGGACTGTGAGCGGGCTCTCCTTGTACACCAGGTTGTGGATGTAGCTGCCGCCAGCTCCAGAGAGAATAGCGGCCCCAAACCTGGGCTCTCCCGCCAGAGCCAGGGGAGCGATGGTGGCACCCATGGAGTGACCCATCAAGGCCAAACGCTGGAGGTCGACGGTGAAGTTGCCAGAGGCATCCGGACAAGCCGACACGTCGAAGGACAGCGTCTCGAGCAGGTCGGGGATCAGGGCGGTCTCCAGGGCCGACTGTCGCACATTGTCGCGGGTGGCTACCGGATTCGTGACGTTGAACATCAGGAATTGTTCGTCGGCGCCAGTGACGTTGCGCAGGCCTCCGTGGGGTCCATCGACGCTGAAGCCGGCCCATCCTCCCCGGGCGAAGTGTTGGGCAGGTCCCGTTCCGGGCTCGGCCACTGGACCGCCAGACACCGGGCGAAAACCGCGCTCGACAAGGGGGTTGTCCCCTCCTCCACCAGTTCGGATCATCGCTGCCGTCGGCCACCCAGAAGCCGGGACCTGAGCCCTCGGCACCGTCAACCACATCCGCGATCTGGCCAGGTCCTGAACCTCGGAAGCCCAGCCGCCGCCGGTCTCATATGGAGGCTCTCCGGCCTGATAAACGGGCATCTCGACCGCACTTTCAAAGACACAGTAGTCGTCGAAGACGTCGACCAGCGCAAAAGGCTCCAGGCTTTCTTGGGCTGGAAGCTGCTGGGCCGACGCCAGCTGGGTGAGGAACTCGGCTGTCGGATCCCAGGTCGTGAAGACCGCCATGCCGGCGATGTCCTCGGGATCGTCCAGCCCTGCGGCCGCACTCACATATTCCGCCACATCGCTCTCACCGGCGGCGATATCGACCATGGCGCGCGAGACCCCAAGATCGGCGTAGTCCCGCATGATGACCGCGGCGTATGTAGCGTTCGCCCGGAGCGGCACGCCCTGTAGAGGCAGCAGGGAGATCATGTTGTCGGCGCCGAAGGGCCCGCCATCGTCGGTGTAGTCGACGTCCACGGGGATCCGGTCACCGGTCTCCAGATCGACCAGGTACACCGGGCTGTCGCTCTCCATGCTGCGATGAACGTCGACTTGTTGGGGTGTGATGGGTTCGTCGACGGCGAAGAAGATGCCCGAAGTGGTGCCAAAGCCCGAGGCCCCAACGAGGAGCTCGCCGACGAGATCCGCGTACAAGACCTGATCCGGATTGGGATAGCCCTCCAGATCGACGACGCCACCAGAGATCAGGTCATCGCTGGGAAATGGCGCGCTGTAGAAGGTGGGTCTCGCGAAGTCCATCCGGATCTGCGGACCGGGAATGGCGGAGAGCGCTTCGACCTTGTCGTCTTTCGGGTGGCATGCGACCAGCAGCAGGATGACAAGCGTCCGCATACCCACCTCCGAAAGTCCCCTAACTCAAATCACAAGTTACAAGGTGAAACCCCGGTTGAGGCCATACCAGAATGCGAAGAGTGTTGGTGATCGACGACGATCCAGCCATCGGCCACATCGTGAGCCTCGCGCTCGGCGCCGCTGGCTGGCAGGTGGAGTCGGCGACCTCCGGCCGACAGGGTCTGCGAAAAGTCAGGTCCTTTCAACCGTCTCTGGTATTGCTCGACCACCAGATGCCGGAGATGGGCGGACTGGAGACGCTCATGGCGCTGCGACGCTCCGGTCAACAGGTCCCCGTCATCGTGCTCACCGCTACTCGGGACGAGGCCACGCAAGCCCGCTTTGTGCAGGAGGGCGCCCTCGGCGTACTGACAAAACCCTTTGACCCACTCCAGCTGGCGGCCGACATCGCCAACCTCGACCAGGGTCCACCCGAGAAAGCCGCCCGCTCGATGCCCGAAGGTCTGCGGTCGACCTATGCGGCAGCGCTCAGGGACGAGCTCCAGAACCTGGCCGATCTCCTCCCTTGGGCCGACGAGCCAATCCCTCCAGGACTCGCACTCCACGCCCACCGCATCGCCGGAACCGCCGGAGCCTACGGTTTTCCGGCAGTCAGCGCGGCAGCTAGAGCGATCGAGGTAGCCCTGGAGACCGAGGCACCGGACTGGGAGTCTCTCCGCGACAAGGTGCTCGCCTCGCTACCCTGAGATCAGGAGCTGGCGTCCTCGGCGGCCCACGCTTCCAGCTTTCGATACAACGTCATGCGGCTGATCCCGAGCATGGTGGCAGCATCGGTCTTGTTGCCGCCGGTCCGGGCCAGCGCGAGCTCGATGTGTTCTCGCTCGAGCTGCTGCAGAGTCTTCAGCTTGCCGCCGATGGTGCTGGACGGCTTGGTCACGGGTGCCTTCTCCACGGATGGCTTCAAGGTGGCCGCGGCCCGAAACGCTGGGGGCAAATTGGCAATGGTGATCGCAGGCCCGCGAGCGCTCACCACGGCATAGCTGAGGATGTTCAACAGCTCGCGCACATTCCCCGGGTAGTGATGGCGCTGGAGAAGCTCCAATGCGCGCCGGTCGATGCTCTGGACCGACTTGTTCTCCCGCTCCGCTGCCTGCCGCAGGAAGTGTTCGGCCAGCAGCGGTACATCGGAGGGCCGCTCACGCAGCGCCGGGACATGGATCGTGAATACCGACAGCCGATAGTACAGATCCTCTCTGAACTCTCCCGAGGAAACCAGCTGCTCGAGATGCCGGTGGGTCGCGCTCACGATGCGGAGATTGGCGCGGATGGTTCGGGTTCCACCGAGCCGCTCGTACTCGCCTTCTTGAATCACCCGAAGCAGCTTGGCCTGGAGCGTCGGCTGCATCTCTCCGATCTCGTCGAGGAGTAGTGTGCCGCCCTGGGCCAGATCGAACCGACCCTGCTTGCGCTGATTTGCCCCAGTAAACGCTCCCTTTTCGTACCCAAACAGCTCGGACTCGAGCAGATTGTCGGGGATCCCGGCGCAGTTCACGGCCACAAAGGGTCCGCCGCCGCGCGGACTCTTCTCGTGTAGAGCGCGGGCGATCAGCTCTTTGCCGCTGCCGCTCTCTCCCCTGATCAGGACCGGAATGCGCGACTCGACGACCTGTTCCAGGGAACGGAAGACCTCCCTCATCTCTGGGGAGCGCGCCACGATCCCTGCGTAGCCTGGTGTACCGTCGATCTCTTCCGGCTCCACGAGGGAGGCAACAGCGCTGTCGACGACCGCGACGAGCCGGTCAGAGATGTTGTCCTTCTCGACGAACTCGTGCGCCCCCTGCTGGATCGACTGCAGGGCCAGATCCGTCGAGCCGTGGCCGGTCAGGAACACAACTGGAACACCAGGTGCCCTCTCCCGAAGCAGCGGAAAGAGCTCGGGGCCGGACGTATCCGTGAGCTGCACATCCAACACGATGACGCCATGGAAAGGCGAAGCCAGGCGCTCGAGGGCCTCGGCCCCCGTTGCGGCTCCCTCGACGCGGTAGCCGGCGTCGCGCAGCTGACCACCGACGAGCTCTCGGAGCCAGCGGTCGTCGTCAACGATCAGGATGGTCGGGTCGCTCAAGGGCCGCTCCGGCTTCGCGTCACTCAATGTTACACGGCGAGAGGGACCGTACCAAACTGGGGCGCGCCCGGCAGGCAAACCGGCCTATCCGCTGGCCCGATGTTTGCACAGGTCGCCAAGCATGCCCCAGCGCTCCCCCCGCCACAAGGCCGAGTCCGACCGACAACGCGGTCTACTCCAAGCCTCCGCTACGGCCGCGGCGGGGGGCGCGCTGGCGCTTTCTGGCGTGCGCTGGTGGTTGGACGGGCCTTGGACCGCCGCAGCGATGGTCCTGATGGCAGCTGGGGTCGGGTTTGCCGCTGTCGCAGTCTTGGCCACGGTACGCGCGCGCTATGCGCGGCAGATCATGGTTGTCGTTCCGTGCTTATCCCTGTCCACCCTGGCGGGGATCGATGGAGGCCTGACCTCCGACGCCGTGTACTGGATGCCCCTCATCCCGCTGGTTGCCGCCCTGTTGCTCGGCGGTCGCGGCGCAATCGGATTCGGAATCTTGACGATTGCCTCCCTCGCCGGCATCTGGATTGGCCAGGATCTGGGCTGGATTGAAACATCCGAATTCGGCAGTCGAGCGATGCTGCGTTTTCAGGCAGCATCCGGCGCAGTGGCATTCGGTGGCGCGGTGGGATGGATCTACGAAAAGGGCCGTCTTTCCGCTACTGCGGCACTCATCGACCGAGAACGTTTGGCGCAAGAGCTGATCGCAGCGCTCCCGGACACGGTCGTACACCTGTCTCAGATCGACTCCGAGCACACCCAGAAGACCGTACCCAGAGAGGTCCTCACCGAGATCACGGGCTTGCGGACCGGCTCGGTCTGCCGCGTTGCAAGTGGCTCCTCTCACTTCGAGATCCGCAAGCTGCGCATCCGAACCGGCGTCGTCGGTCTGGTCCGCAATGTCACCGCTCAGCACGCCGTCGAGCGCCTCAAAGACGACATCATCCGAACGATCAGCCACGAGATCCGCACACCCGTCACCGCCCTGCACGGCAGTGTCCAGATGATGAAGCTGCCCGATGAGCCCGATCAGCGCGAACTGGTGGAGATCGCGAAGCGAAACGCGAAGCGACTCACCTTTCTGGTGGAGGATCTCTTCGATCTGTACAAGGCCGGGTCCATCGGTGACTCCTTCGACAAGAAGCCGGTTCTCCTCGTACACCAGGTTCGAGAGGCCATCGCAGATCTAAGCGACAGCGCCGAGACGGCCGGTGTGACGCTCACGATGGCAAGCCGTGTCGATGTCGTCGTGTTGGCGGATGTCGAGAGGCTGCGGCAGATCCTGGGTCACGTCCTGATCAACGCTGTCACCCACTCTTGCCCAGGGCAGCGGGTCGAGATCGCCGTCGGACCCGGCGAGCACCAGGGGTGGACGAGGGTGGAAGTCCGGGACCACGGGCCAGGCATCCCAGTGTCCTTCCAACCACAAGTGTTTCTCCCGTTCACCCAGGCCGACTCCGGAAACGACCGGAGCTTCGGCGGATCGGGGCTCGGAATGGCGGTGGCCCAGGAGCTGGCGGAGTCGATGGGGTGGCGCATCGACTTCGACTCCAAAGAAGGCGAAGGAACCACCTTCTGGGTGGACCTTCCCCATGAGTCCACCAAAGTAGTCAGCGCGATGGAGGAGGCATGGCCTGCCTGAAGAGAGTCCTGTTGATCGATGACGAGGCGGACATCCGCACCATCGCCAGCCTCGCGCTGCAAGCGGCGGGAATGCACGTCTTCCTCGCCAAATCCGGGCTCGAAGGCGTCGCGGCCGCAATGACGGGTACGGCGGACCTCATCCTCCTGGACTCGATGATGCCGGACATGGACGGGCTGCAGACCATCGCGCGGCTCCAGGACGCTGGAGTCACAACCCCGGTGGTCTTCCTGACGGCCAACACGCGGCCCGACGACCTTGCCGCCTACACCGCGTCTGGCGCTATCGGTGTCGTCGGCAAGCCCTTCGACCCATTCGCTCTGCCGACCGAGCTCCGCAGGATCCTCGATTCCGAGCGCCTCACATAGTGTGAGGCTGCGTCAGTGTGACCGCCTGAGCATGCGCTGGATCCGCGCCGTGAGCTGCACGGTGCTGAACGGCTTGATGACGTAGTCGTCGGCGCCAATCTCGAAGGCGCGGGACACGCTGCCGTCATCTGCGTTGGATGTGAGCATGACCACCGGAAGCCGCTTCCAGCGCTCGAAGTCGCGGATCCTCTCGAGAATCGCGAATCCATCCATCTCTGGAAGCTCTAGGTCGAGGACGACAATGGACGGATCCAGCACGTCCCGATCGGCCAGGAAGGTCGCGCCATCAGCGTATCCGCGAACATGAACCTGGGCGTCTCGGAGCAACAATGCCACCGCGTGCCGAATCGCGGGGTCGTCGTCCACCACAACCACTGTCTGCTTGATCAGCTCCGCCTCACAAGTGGTCGCGGCGACATTGCCCGGTCCGGAGGATGCGGCGAGGGCGGCCATGCGTGTTGCCACAAAGAGCGCATCGCCGACCTCGACGCCGCCCGGCTCGGCCACACCAGCGGACAAGTTGCCCCCAAGGCGGTGAATGGCGAGGTTGATCTCTAGCTCCGCGCTGGTAGCATCCGTGTTCTCGAACAACACGCCCACCTGGCCGCCATGCCACGGTCGGACGAGGCTCGCCGACGGGAGCTGGTCCGCAAACTCCTGCAGGCCGCTAGAATCGAGTCCCGAGACCACGGCGAGGCAATACGGCTCCCCACTCTCGGCGTTCACGAGACGCGCCGCGGCGATTGCCTTGCGAAATGACGCTCGACTCTCACCGCCCTCGATGACGACGTGACGCGATAGTGCCGTGGAGACAGCAGCTGCGACGCGCTCGGGTCGGAGAGGCGCCTCGAGCACGTCGTCCGCTCCAAGGGCCAGACACTCGCTGCGGATCTGACCAGTCACCTGTCCGGAGGCCACCAGGATCGGAACGGTAGCCCCGTGCGCGAGCTGGCGGATGTCGACGATCAGCTGCCGGCCATCACGGTCCGGCAGAAGCAGATCGAGGACCACAGCGGCGGCGGGCTGGGACAGCTGTTCCATCACCTCCGCCGCGCTGGAGACGACCTCGGTCTTGTCCGCAAAGGACGCACAGGCCTCGGCGAACTGGTTCCCGAGTGCGCGGTTCGGCTGGGCGATGACCACCCGCAAATCCTCAATCGTTCCTGCTGGATTTGCCAGGTCAATCGCGCTCAACAGGTTGTTCAGCAGCGTTGGAATATCCAAGTCCTCGCAGTCCTCGAGCTCCCCTGCAAGCAGCGACAGCTCTGGATAGCCATACATCTGGGCAGACCCGCGGACGGCGTGGGCGACCCGGCGGATGGATCCAGACACCGCCTCGCCACCACGCAATGAGGTCCGGGCATCATCCAGAGCGCGACGATGCTGAACCAAGAAACGCCGATATACCTTTCGTAACGCCGATATGTCCGGCAATGGCCCCCGGTATGCGGGCGCCCCCAGCGCCAGAGTACGGTCTTCCTCGGGGGGCCGGGGACGCGCCACAGTCTCCCGCTCGTCGTGCGCGTCACCAGCCTGGAACGCCGATAGCGCACTCGATGCCGCAGGTACGGCGCGAACCAGGGCGTCTGCCAACGCCCGCGCCGAGGGGTGACGATCCGCCTCCCGCAGCGCAACAGCCCGCTGCACGACCGGCCGTAGAGTGGAAGGCAGCGCCAACCAGCGAGGGTCGTCGATCGGAGCAAATGCCAAATCTATCGGAGATTCTCCGGTGACGAGTTCGAACAGCGTCGCTCCGACTGCGTGAAGATCTGCGGGCACGCCAACGCTGCGAGCGTCCCGTCTCTGTTCGGGGGCCATGTACTGCAGTGTGCCCATCGCGATGCCGTGTTTGGTCTGACGCGTCGCATGGTCCTGAAGCAGCGCGATGCCAAAGTCGCCGAGCTTTGCCTGGCCACTCGCGGTGAGCAGGATGTTGCTGGGTTTCACGTCCCGGTGCACCAGCTTCTGTGCATGAGCAGCGCCGAGCCCGCCCAGAACCTGCAGCATCCACGTCACTCCTCGCAGGACGGATACGCCAGATCCAATCAAGTCGCCGAGAGTGCCACCGTCGGCGAGCTCCATGACCATGTATTCCAGCCCGTCTTCGGAGCCGATGTCGTAGACGCGAATGACGTGGTCGTGAGACAGACGCGCCATCGCCCGCGCTTCGGTGAGAAAACGCTCGTGGGCACCGTCGTAATCGTAAGGGTCCCTGCCGAGCACTTTGATGGCGCGATCGACCCCCAGCAGTGAGTCGTGGGCACGCCAGACCGTGCCACACGCACCGCTTCCAAGCTCGTCGAGCATTTTATATCGATTGTGCATCCAGCTCCCCGGGTCCACAGCTGCTCTGCACAGCTCATGCCAGCGTTTTCCGCTCCCCGAGCCTTCTCCTCGTATCGATTCGATACGCGCCCGTAACAAGCTGGTGCGATGGCCGGGCGGTTCCCGGGGTTCTGCCGTCCACGAACTGGTACGCCACTTGCACCCAACCATCGCAGGAGGAAACTGAATGGTCCCTGCCCTCGACTCCGTGCGCTCCGCCTATCGACGACAGCTCATTCACCAGACCGATGCACTGCTCGTTGCTCGAAAGGCCCTCTTGGATGGCCAGTCACAGGTCCGCGCATCGATCCAGCGAATCGCACACAACCTGAATGGATCCGGAGGCTCCTTCGGTTTTCCAGAGGTCTCGACGGCGGCACGCGCAGTGTGCGACGCCAGCGACGACTCCCTCTACGTAGCCATCGACGACCTGCTTGCCGAGCTGAGACGCGCTGCTGTGGAGCCGGACGCCCGCCATCGGGTGGTGCTCGTCGTCGAGGACGAGCCGACCACGCAGGCCCTCTTGCACATGATCGTTTCCCCGTGGGCCGACAAGGTCGTTGGGGTGCAGACTGCGCACGCTGCGAGGGTCTTCCTCAAAAAGCAGCGTCCATCCCTCATCCTGCTGGATCTGATGCTTCCAGACCTCGATGGGCGCGCCTTCCTGATGGAGCTGAGGAGCGACGCGACGCTGCGCAAGACGCCGATCGTGGTCTTGTCCTCGACTGTGAACACGCAGATCCGCAGCGAATGCCTCGCCCTCGGCGCGGTCGAAGTCCACGAGAAACCCGTCGACCCCGTCTCGCTCTCGACCTGCGTGGCTGCGATGTGTGGATATGAGTCGCGCAGTACGCTGCAGGTTCGAGGCGACCCGATCACCGGACTGTTGGACCGAGACATGTTCCGAGAGGCCGCCCGACAGGTCCGCAAGGCCTACGACCTCGCGAGACGTCCCTGGGCGATCCTCTTCTTCGAACTCGCCGAGTTCGAGGCTATTGCACAAGAGTGTGGACAGAAAGCCGCCGAAGAGGCGCTCTGCCAGACCGCGACAATCCTGCGCAACCTGTTCGCCAAGCCCGAGGAGACAGCCTCGCGCTGGGACGAAGGGCTGTTCGTGGTTCTGTGCCCCAACGACCTGGACACCCGGGTCGAACTCAACGCTACCCTCGCCATCGCCGAGGTTGGACGTATGCAAATCGCGGGATGGAATCGCCCCACGAGGCTACATGCTGGCGGCGTTCGATGTGGCGCAATCGAACCGCACGAGGCTCTCGTGGTGGCTCGTCGCATGATCGCGCTGGCACGGGAGGCTCAGTCCGAGATGGTCGTGATGAGCTCGCTGCTGCCGCCGGTCGCCGCGCGAAAGGTCCTGATCGCGGACGACGACCCGAGCATGCGCGACCTGCTCGGCGACCTCCTCTCTTCGCCGGATCACGACCTGGTCATTCGAGACGACGGCGTCGAGGCCCTGGCGGCCCTGCGACAAATGACCTTCGACGCCGTGATTCTCGACATCGACATGCCGGGCCACACCGGGCTCGAGATCGTCAGGCACATGCGCAGCGGAAACAAACACAAACACACGCCGGTGATGTTCCTCACCTCATACGGTCAGGAGCGACAGATCGTCGAGGGCTTCGAGGCCGGCGCGAACGACTACGTGACGAAGCCGTTCCAGTCCCGCGTACTCCAAATGAGGCTCCGAAGCCTGTTTACTCGCCGATAGGGCCCCTGTGACTCCATCGGATCCACCGCGCACAGTGGGTGCAGGACGCTATCTGCTGCGCTCCCAGCTGGGCCGCGGATCCGCCGCCAGCGTCTTCCGCGGCTGGGACTTGGAGCGCGACGTTGCCTGTGCGGTCAAGCTTCTCCACGACTCGTACAAGCCCCACGCCCGATTCGACGCGGAAGCCACGACGATGGCAAGCCTCGACCACGAAAACATTCTCGCGGTCAGCGACCGAGGGATCGAAGACGGGCGGCCTTGGTACGTCACCGACTTCGCCCCCGGTGGCACGCTCTCCGAGTACGTGAGGAGCGGGGAACACGCCGAGTCCGAGCGCATTCGCCGGGTGATCGAGGTGCTGTCGGCGATCGAGTTCGCCCACCTGTCCGACATCATCCACCGCGACATCAAACCCTCGAACGTCTTGATCAGTGGGACCGGTCGAGCCCTCTTGGCCGACTTCGGGATCGCCCACTACGGCAGCGGACGCGTCAGCTACCAGACCCGCACAGGAAGCCGTCTCGGTACTGCCGGGTACGCGTCACCAGAGCAGCGTATCAACGCGAAGAACGTAACGAATGCCTCCGACATCTTCGGGATGGGGGCCACGCTCTACTTCGCGCTCACCGCCAGGCTGCCCGTGTATCTTTTTGCGACGGAGACCTACCCCGACGTGTTGCGGGGCCTCTCTGACACCTCAGCCGCAGTTATCGTTCGGGCCTGCCGGCACAAACCCCAGGACCGGTATGGGTCCGCAAGGGAGATGGCGGCCGAAGTGCGACGCCTGCTGCACGCTCTGTGAACACGAGGAACGGAACTCACTGACCCAGCATGTATCAAAATGGTGCGCCAAATCCTCCGCCTCCATACCATATTGATACATCGTGTCGAGAAAAGACACCTTTGAACGCCAACTCTCTCTTGGCACGGCACTTGCTACGCCTGGGTATTGAATGCGACCCAACCGGGCCAGGAGAGAAAGATGAAGCTCATCAACGCACTCTCGAGCCAGCTTCGCGCCGACTCGCCCAAAGCAACGGGGGCCCACATGCACGTGCGATTCGTGAAGTCCGCAGGGCGGTATCTAGGCCAGTTCCATGCGAAGATCGCCACCGATCTGATCGAAGCTGTGGCGAAGTCTGGGATCCTCATCGACGGGCTAGTGGTGTCGGTCCACGACGATATCGTCTGCGCAGAGGGCGTCGCGAGCTCGCAAGCCGACAAGGAAAAATGCATCCTCATCCTGGGAAACACGAGGGGGTGTGCCGGCGTGACAGACGACATCCACGTCGAGGTTGAAGAACCCAGATCGCGGTTCCACACCGTCTTGGAAGGGGAGACGCTCTCGAGCATCGCCCGCTCCAACTACGGTGTGATGCGGCTGACCGAACCGATCGTGGAGGCCAACAGCCCGATGTTGGACCGCCTCACTCCAGGGCTAGTGCTGCGCGTCCCTCCGGTCGACCCGCCACTGCACGCTGTGGGCCCCGGTGAGACCCTCGGCGCCATCTCCAGACACTGGTACGGCACCCCGAGCATGTACCGCGCCATCTTCGAGGCCAACCTGGACCAGCTCTCGACCCCAGACCGGATCGTCGCCGGCCAGGACCTGCGAATCCCCGTGTACTTCCGAGGGGCCGACGCAACAGATTGAGACGCGCCCCAGGTTCCACGCCCGAGGTGTCGGAAACCACAATCGACGATAGCCGAATGCAGAACCAGGGTATAAGGCGGTCCCGCCATAGCTGGCACGAAGGTTGAACCTGCGCTCGCCAAATCCGAATGGAGGACGCCATGTCCATCGTCTCCCTCATCCTGCTCTCCTCCCTTGCACTCGCCGAAGACTCCGAGTTTGTCGGCACAGACGACGCGACTGACGCGATCGAGAAACCAGAGACCAAAGTCACCGCCGAGTTCGGGGGCTCCGTCGCTACCGGCAACGTCGTGTACTACACCGTGAACGGCGGCCTGGTCGCCTCCCACAAGTGGCAGCAAAACAAGCTCTCTACGGCCCTGGGCGCCAATATCGGCAAGGCCGTCGCCGACGCAAATGGCGATGGACGCCTCGACGACACCGAGCGAGACGATGGACTCGCCGAGAACGCTCGTCGTTACTTCATCGAGGGCCGCTACGACCGGTTCGTGGGAAAGAAGGACAGCCTGTACGTCCTCGCTGGCGCCTTTGTCGATCCCTTTGCCGGCTACGATCTCCGCAGCCACGAACAGCTCGGGTACTCCCGGGTCCTCGTCGACACCGAAGAGACCGATCTGGTGGTCGAGATCGGCTTCGATTATGCGCAAGAAAACTACGTTGATGGCGTCGATCCGGGCAGAGCCGACATCTTCGCCGCCCGGGTGATGGGCTCGTTCACGCACAAGTTCAACGAGGCCGTGGCCATCGGCGACACCCTCGAGGTCTACGAGAACGTCGTCGACCCCGCCGACCTTCGGCTGCTCAACGCCGCATTTGTGACCTCGAAGCTAAGCGACAAGCTGTCTCTGAAGCTGTCACACACGCTGACCTTTGACAACGTACCGGTCGACGGCTTCGAAACACTGGACCAAACGACGATGATCACCCTCGTCGCCACACTTCTATAAAACACCCCGATCCCCTCTGGAGAGTCTCATGCCTGAAGACTTCAGCTTCACAGCCCTATTGCTCAACATCGGCCTCGCCGTTCTCATTGCAGGCGCGGGCTGGATAATCGCTGGTTGGACTGCCTCCCTGGTCCTCCGCACCGTTCGCGCCGGCAACTACGACCAGGCGTTGGGGCGCTTCCTGTCCCAGATGGGGCGTTGGACCGTGCTCGCGGGCGCCGGCATCGCCTCCCTGCAGACCGTCGGGATCGAGACCACCAGCTTCGTCGCCCTGCTCGCCTCCGCCGGATTCGCCGTCGGCCTCGCGCTGCAAGGCAGCCTGTCGAACTTCGCCAGCGGCGTCATGATCCTCATCTTCCGCCCCTTCGACCTCGGCGACGTCATCACCGCGGCCGGCATCACAGGCGCGGTCGTGGACATCGGCATCTTCGCGACGACGCTGCACACCCCCGACAATCAGAAGATCATCGTTCCGAACTCCGCGATCACCGGCGGCACGATCGTCAACATCACCACCCTCGGCACGCGCCGCGGCGGCGTGGACGTCGGCGTGGCCTACGGTGCGGACGTGAGCCAGGTCATCCAGATCCTGGAGGAGGCCGCGGCTACCGTCGAATGCGTGCACACCGATCCCGCACCCGCGATCGCCTTTGTCGGACTCGGCGCCAGCTCCCTGGACTTCACCATCCTCACCTGGGCCGACTCTGGCGACTACCTGACCATGCTGCACGAGGTCAGAAAGGCGGCGTACGAAGCTCTTAATGCCAACGACATTGAGATCCCATACAACCACCTAGTAGTCCAGCATTCCCAGCTCGACGCAGCGGTCGCGGCTGCGAAGTAGCGAGCTTTTTCGGCATAAATCCCGTGGACAGGGGCGCTGCAACCCACTAATCGCAGCGCCCCCTTGGTCCCCCAACGAGAGTCACTTGACGACATTCGCCGAACTCGAGCTCATCGAGCCCCTGCAGCGCGCCCTCCGTGCCCAGCAATACACGACACCTACGCCCATCCAAGCTGAAGCGATCCCGCCGCTCCTCGACGGCTGCGATGTGCTCGGAGTCGCCCAGACCGGCACCGGAAAGACGGCGGCCTTCGCCCTTCCCGTCCTGCAGCACCTCGCCGCCGAGCCCTACGGAGGCAAGCGCCCCATCCGGACCCTGGTCCTCACGCCGACGCGTGAGCTCGCCACTCAGATCGGCGAGAGCTTCAAGACCTACGCCCGCTTCCTCGATCTCACTCATAGCGTGATCTTCGGCGGGGTGAGCCAGATCCCCCAGGTCAAGGCCCTCGGGCGCGGCTTCGACATCCTGGTGGCGACGCCGGGCCGTCTGCTCGATCTGCAGGAGCAGGGCCACATTCGACTCAGCAGCGTAGAGTTCCTCGTCCTGGACGAGGCGGATCGCATGCTGGACATGGGTTTCATCCACGACATCCGTCGCATCTTGAAGCTGCTCCCCGAAGACAGGCAGAACCTACTCTTTTCGGCCACCATGCCCCAGGCGATCACCAACCTGGCCTCCGACTTCCTCTACGATCCAGTCCGGATCGAGGTCGCTCCCGAGAACATGCCGCTGGAGCTCATCGAACAGCAGATCATGTTCACCGAGAAGTCCAACAAGCGGCGGCTGCTCGTGCATTTGCTCAGCACCCTGAAGGTCGAGCGAGCGATCGTCTTCACCCGGACCAAACACGGCGCCAACCGCCTCGTAAAGTCGCTCAGCAAGGGCAGTTTCGTAGCCGCGGCGATCCATGGCAACAAGACCCAGAACGCCCGCACCCGCGCGCTCGAGGGCTTCCGAAACGGCACCACCCAGATCCTGGTGGCGACCGACGTGGCCTCCCGCGGGATCGACATCGAGGGCGTGAGCCACGTGTTCAACTACGACCTGCCCAACGAGTCGGAGAGCTATCTGCATCGCATCGGCCGAACCGGGCGTGCCGGCAACTACGGGGTGGCGATCTCGTTCTGTGACGACTCAGAAGGCGGCTACCTCCGAGACATCGAACGGCTCACCGGCGTGCCTCTGACCCCGATCCTCGAGCAGCCCTATCACTGGCACGACGCCATCCCGAGCCCCCAGGCCTCCGGTCGTCCCGCCAACAAGGGAGGCAGCAAGGAGCCCAAGTCACGTCGCCCTGGTCGACGGCGGCCCAGTCGTCGCGGTGGGCGCCGCTAGCTCTGATCCACAAGGGTAAACACGCCATATGGCGCCGTCAACCCGGTGACGAAGCGACTGACGTGCCTAGGTTCTGAGGGAGCCCGGGGGAACCCATGTCCAGAGTACAACGCCAGTTTCGACCGCAAGTCGTGCCGCTCGAGGTCGCCCAGGACCTGCACGAGGAGGCGCAGCGACTCGAGCGAGAAGCGCATCAGCTCAAGCAGGCGATCAGCGAATTAGAGCGAGAGAACGCCTCCTTACGTGAGGAGCTAGGCGCACGTCAGGAGCCCGAGTCCGAGCCCGACGACCGCCTCTTCCGTCTCGCGGCGGATCTGCAGAACGTGCGGCGACACCGCGACGACCAGATCGAACAAGCGCGCGTGGTAGAGCGGGTCACAGGCCTAGCGAGACTCGCCGAGGTCTTCGACAACCTCAGCCTCGCCCTGCACAGCCTGCCCTCCCAGGAAGGTCCTTGGTACGACGGCCAGCGCGCCATTCTCGAGCAAGTGCGCACTCAGCTCTCCAGCGCCGGGGCGACGGCGTTTGGGTTCGAAGGCGAGCTCTTCGACCCGAAGATCCACGAGGCTCTCGGCACCGGCCCAGGTGAACCCGAGACCGTGATCTTCGTGCAACAGGTCGGCTTCCGCCTCGAAGACGGCACCCTCGTACGTCCTGCCAAGGTCATCGTGGGGAGCTCGTGAAGAATCGCAAGCTGTATGACGTGCTCGGTGTCGCGCCGTCTGCGGACGACAAGGCGCTCAAGAAGGCGTACCGAAAGCTCGCGCGAAAGCACCATCCCGACCACAATCCCGGCGATCCCGATTCCGAGCGCCGCTTCAAGGAACTCGGATCGGCGTGGGAAGTCCTTGGCGATCCTGAAAAACGGAAGCTCTACGACGAGTACGGCGAGGCCTCGACCCAGCCCGGCTTTGACCCCAATCGCGGGCGCGGCTGGCAGACTGCCCAGGACTTCGGCGGAGGCCTGGATTTCGAGGACCTCTTTGGCGATCTCTTCGCCGGGCGCTCACGACGGGGCCCGCAGCGCCGGAGCCCCACCGACACACGCGCCGATCTGGCCGTCGACTTCTCCACCGCGATCCTCGGCGGAGAGCGACAGCTGACATTCCAGGATGGAGGCACGCTCTCGGTCCGAATCCCGCCCGGAGTGCGCGACCGGGAGACCCTGCGGATCCGCGGCAAAGGCGGAGGCGGAGGCGATCTTCTCCTCACCCTGCACATCGAGGCCGACCCCGTCTTCCGCCGCAAGGGAGAAGACCTGCACATCGACGTTCCCGTGACCATCGGCGAGGCCCTGGGCGGCGCGACCATCGAGATCCCAACGCCGGAGAACACCGTGCGCCTGCGGATCCCAGCGGGCACCCAGAGCGGTCGCACCCTGCGCCTCCGAGGAAAGGGCGTCACTCGCCGCGGCCGTCCGGGAGATCTGTACGCCCACATCGAGGTACGGATTCCCGAAAGCGTCGATGCCGCGGCGCTGAAGGACGCTATCGATGCTATCGAGGGTGCATATCGGGGGAATGTGCGCTCGGGCCTCCTTCGCGGAAAACTGGCGAAACAGGCCGCCTAGCTACCCTTTGGGCTAAGGATCCTCATGTTTCCTCTGCTCCTCTCCGGATTTGCGGTGGCCGGCCCGGTCGAAGACGGCCTGAAAACCATCGACGCGGCGCTGAAGTCCCACGGCGGCGAGCGTGTGGTCGTCAGCGAGGGAAGCGACTTCTGCGGCCCAGAGGTCCTCGGCCCGCCCGAGGTCCTCGAGAATCGCGGCGACCTGTGTCGAGACTCCGAGCGCGCCGGACTCTGGCGGCTGCGAGACCTCGCGGCCACCGGCGGAGAACGGGTCGCAGCCACCATGGGTGTGCGCCGATATCCGAGCCCCGAAGCTGCTGAACGAGCATGGCGGATGACACTCGCCCGCCTTGGGGGAGGCCGGAGAACGCTCGCCGAAGGGGCCACCGCGTGGTGCTACGCCGACGCTATCTGGACCGGCGAGCTGCTCTGGACGCTGGAGTACGGCTGCAACGTCTCTGTGCCCCACGTCGCCGCTCTCGGAGCCGTTCAGGAAGCGCTTCGAGGTCTCGGGGAGCCCCACCACGGCGCCATCGGTGTGTTCGGATCCCACAGCGGTCACGGCTGGCTCCTCGACGCAGCCGGCAGAGAGCACGCTGTTTCCCCGGCAGATCGGTGGTGGACGTACGCCAAGGTCGTCGGAGTTTCCGACGACGATGTGCTGTGGATCCGCGACGCCAGCCCGACGGCGGACGGCAGCCTGGGCGAGAAAGTCTCGTCGCTGGAAGCGGGCTCAAGTTGCGTGCCGGTGCTCTCCCGGGAGGGTGGGTGGTGGCGGACCGTTGGCCGATCCGCAGCGGGCTGGGCGTCGGCGAGATACCTCGAAGAGGCCACCGCGGAGTGTTCCCGATGAACGACCCGGGCACGGGCTCGACCACTGCCGACGAGGCGCCTTCCGAGCAGGAATTCCGGCCGCGAGGCACCGTCCGGATCCTGACGTGGTTCGGGATCCCGGTGTTTCTGCACTGGAGCTGGGGTGTCGTCGCGTTGATTCAGCTGCAGTGGCGCAGCGATGCCTACGGCGGGTCGATGCTGTGGATCGCCGCGGAATACCTGGGTCTTTTCGCTCTCGTCCTCCTGCACGAGTTCGGCCACGCCCTCGCTTGTCGCTCCGTCGGCGGCACGGTCAGCCACGTGCTCCTGTGGCCCCTGGGTGGCGTCGCCCACGTTCGCCCGCCACAGCGCGCTGGCGCCCTGCTGTGGAGCATCGTCGCCGGTCCGCTCGTGAACCTGGTCCTCGGGATCCTCAGCTTCGCCGCCCTCCTCGGCGTCTCGGCGGTGGCAGCCGGGGTCTGGCCCAACCTCGAGCTCGTCCTCATGAGCCTGACCGGGCTGAACATCGTCCTGTTCGTCTTCAACATGCTTCCGATCCACCCCCTCGACGGGGGCCAGATCGTTCGCGCGCTGCTGTGGTTCGTCATCGGCCGCGAGCGAAGCCTGATCTGGACCTCGGCGACCGGAATCGCAGCCGGAGTAGTCGGGGGCCTGGCAGCATGGTTCTTCCTGGGCGACTACTGGCTCCCTCTGATCGCGGCCTACGCGGTCTGGCGCAGCTACCAGTCCCTACGAGCCGCGACTGCAATGAGTGTGCTGCTTTCCTCTCCAAGGCACGAACGCGCGAAGTGCCCATCTTGCGGGGAATCGCCTCCCATTGGCGCGTTCTGGATGTGTCCGAACGGCCATCGCTTCGACGCCTTTGCTGGAGACGGCTCCTGCGTGGCATGCAACACGAAAATCACGGCGACCCCGTGCATCGTCTGCATGGAGACGAACCTGGTCGCCGACTATCTGCCGAATGCCCGAGTACCAGTCCCAGGAGAGGGCCAATAGTGACCCCCAATCCTTTGATTCAGGTATACTGAGCAATCGGAGGTTCCTATGTATCGCTTGCTTCCTCTCGCCCTGATCGTGGCCTGCAACTCCGAGGACGAAGGTCGCCGCGGCGATCAGACTCCACCCTCCGAGACGCACTCGGCGTCCACGACGTCCGAGACAACGACAACGAGCGACACAACCGACACGGACACGAAATCTGGCACGTTGCCGGCCGCGTTTGGAGCGTGTTCCGATCCGTACTTGTTCACGTGCCCCCGGATCACCGACCAGGGTTTGCTCGCGCAGTGCACAGCCGGCGTGGTCGCCATCGCAGGCGGGCAGACCTACGCCGACCTGGGCAATGCCATCGACTCCGGCGCACAGACGGTATTGGTCTGCCCTGGCGTGCACGAGCTCGAACGCCAACTGACGAACCGAACTCTGGCAATGTCAGCTATCGACATGACGCCGGAGAGCACCGTGATCACCGGAGCTACCAACCACCAAATCCTCGTCGCCGGAAACAGCACCATCGCTCTCGAGGGGCTGGCCTTCTGTCACGGGCGCAGTGGCTATGACGGCGGCGCCATCGAGATCTCCGACAGCGACCTGGACATCCCGTGTGGCGCATTTGTAGGAAACATTGCAGACTATGAGGGCGGAGCTCTCCGTATTCGCGCCGGACGGACGACCATCGGCGACGTCGAGTTCCGCCACAACTACGCCGACTACGGCGGAGGCGCGATCCAGGCAGCGGACTGGTCACCCACGCGGCTGGAGATGGATGGGACGCGATTCATCAATAATGAAGCAGACTATGCCGGTGGAGCTCTGGCTGTGGGGTCGTGGGCAGACGACGTGTTGGTCTTCAACAATGTCGACTTCACCAACAACCGGGCTGGCTACGAGGGCGGCGCCATGCAGCTCGGAGGGTGGGAGGGCGTAGACCTCACAGCCACCGGCGGCACCTGGGACGGGAACACGGCACCGAATGGGGGAGTCGTCGAGATCGGCAGCCGAAGCCCAAGAGGCCTCATCTTCCTGGACACAGTCACAATCACCTCCAACACGAGCACTTCTGGGGCGTTCATCCTGCAAGACGACCTGACCCTCGAGTGCGTGAGCTGCGACTGGGGTGTCGGCCTCACCGACAACAGCCAGTCCGACCTGGTCGGCCACGGGCAGAACCTGATGCTCGGTACAAACGAGACCTTTACGCTGCCCTGAGCCTCTACAATCGCCGGTCAAGTCCTGCGTCTGACTCCGGACTTGATCTCTAGTCGCACCACGCCCAGATCATCGTGATCGCGTTCGGGTAGATCTCCGCGCTCGCCGGGAAGTCGCCAACCACGGAATCGTGCAGGTAACAACCGGTGTATGCAAACGGCAGCTCCAAGGTCATGCCCGCGGTGCCAGTCGGGACATTCGGGAAGCTCAAGCTGCCGTTGCTGATGCTCCTGGAAGAGGACGAGGCACTTCCGTTGTCATCCACGCCAAAGGACGGATCGTGAGCGACATCCAGCGAGACCTGCACCCCAGTGATGCCATAGCCCGTGGCGGAGTCGATGAAGACGAAAGCAATCATTCCCTTGCTCGGATCCACGGCAGCCTGGCCAAGGGATGCTAGAAAGCCATCGATGTACGTCGTCTTCGAGATGTAGGCGCTCTCCGTGTAGGCCACGGTGTTCATCCAGCCGAGGAGGTGGAAGTCGAGGAAGCCAGGTGTGAGCACCACTGCCTCGAAGTAGTCGTTCTCGGTGAGAAGGACCGTTGCCTCGCCGTTGGCGTTGGACACGTCGACCTCGGCGCCGACGCTGACGCTCGCCCCGATCACCGGCGTCAGAAGCTCGCTATCAACGATCGTGAGGTTCAATGTCGCGGTGGCTAGGTCGGTGTCGGCATCGGTATCCGCATCGCTGTCGGCATCGGCATCGGCGTCGGTATCTGTGTCCGCCGGGTCGGTGTCCGCCGAATCCTCGACGCCCTTGCCTGCACAGCCGAGCAGCACACACAACATCAACGCTCGCAATCTGCACCTCCAACAGCGGACTATCATGAGACAGCCCGCGACGTCGTTGTCGGGGCCGCTCAGGGGAGGATGAGCTCGGAAGCTAGGGGCCGAAGGTTGTATTGCGACGCCATGGACCGGCCATAGGCGCCGGCCGTCGCAATCAGGAGCACGTCGCCCGTCCGGGTCTCGGGGAGTCGTCGCCCATGTCCGAGCACATCACCAGTTTCGCAGATTGGACCCACCACATCGGCGATGATGGCCTTGGGTTCTCCGAGCCGGGTGAGGTTCACGATCTGGTGCCACGCCCCATAGAGCGCCGGCCGGAGCAGGTTGTTCATCCCGGTGTCGACGCCGACATAACACAGGTCTCCCTTGCGCTTCAGCTGGGTCACTCGAGTCAGGAGCACCCCGGCCTCTGCCACCAGATAGCGGCCGGGCTCGAGCATGATCTCGATTTCTGGGTGGGCCTCCTTGAAAAGCCCCAGCGAACGATCGACGGCATCGAGGTCTAGAGGCGCCTGGCCGTGCCGCTCGGGAACGCCCAGGCCGCCGCCGAGATCCAGCGTGCGAACACCGGCAAAGCGCTGTGCAACCTCGGCTAGGAAGATCGCTGTGTCCTGCCAGCTTCCCGGCTCGAGCACCCCGCTCCCGGCGTGAGCATGCAGTCCGACGACGTTCGCGCCAGCGGCGTCCACCAGCCGGGAGAGCTCGTCGAACTGATCCGGAGAAACCCCGAACTTGGAGCGTGCCCCCGCCGTGCGCACCTTGCTGTGGTGCCCCCTGCCTTTGCCCGGATCGATGCGGACGAAGACATCTCGTCCGGCGAAGAGCTCCGGCCACTCGGCGATGGGATGCAGGTTGTCCAGGGTGACCGAGATGCCCTTGGCCAGGGCAGTGGCGTACTCCTCGCGGCTGGCGAAGTTCGGCGTGAAGAGCAGATCTTGCGGCGGGAGTGCCCCAAAGAGCTCGGTGACCCGATCCACCTCGCCCGGCGACACACACTCGAAGCCCACTCCGGCAGCCCGCAGCCTCTGGAGCACGCCTGGGAAGCTGTTCGCCTTCATGCTGTACAAGACGCGATCGACCGAGCTCAGGGAAAGCAGGCCGGATGCCGCTTCATCGAGGCTCGGGCCATCGTAGACGTACATTGGGGACTGCTCGCCCAGCGCGACCAGATCGTCGCGACGCTCCACCCACCAGGGCACTTCGACGGTGCGGCGAACTGTGGTCAGCGGCGAGGCCAGCTCCTGCCATGTCGGACCCAGGGCGCCGTCCTTGCCCCGATGGGCGAAGAGCAGGGCGTGGAGCCGACGAACCAGCCGCTCGGCCTGATCCTCGTCGACGACAAAGGTGAGGTTCAGGTCGCTCGACGCCTGTGAGACCAGGTGGATCCGCTCGTCCTCGAAGAGCTCGAGGACCGGGGCCAGCTTGTGCAGGATCGCGCGAATCCCCCTTCCAACCAGGCTCACTGACGCGCAGTTTCGGATCAGCCTGGCGTGGCAATACGGAGACAGCGCCCGGATCAGCCGGTCCAGGACCTCGGGATCCAAGGGGTTTGCGGAGGGATCCAGGGTGACGGTGACGTTGCTCTCCGAGGTGCTGACTGTGTCGACGGACAGCCCATGATCCCGGAAGACCGCAAAGGCATCGGCTAGGAAACCCACCTGCTGCCACATGCCGATGGTCTCCATGCTCACCAGGATCAGCCCACTGCGGCTGCTGATGGCCTTGACCTGATCTCCGGCCGCCTCCGAGGCCCTGTGAATGTTGGTTCCCCGCCGTTCCGGGTGGTTGGTGTCGCGGATCTGTAGCGGGATCTGACCGTTCTTGAGCGGCTGAATGCAGCGGGGATGCAGTACTTTCGCGCCGGTGGTAGCAATCTCCTGGGCCTCGTCGTAGTCGAGGGACTCCAGCAGCCGCGCCGTGGGAATCGAGCGGGGATTCCCTGTGAACATGCCCGGCACGTCGGTCCAGATCTCACAGCGAGCTGCGTCGAGGGTGGAGGCCAGATAGGCGGCACTCGTGTCCGAGCCTCCTCGCCCGAGAAGGACTGTTCCTCCTGAAGGATCGCTGGCGATGAACCCTTGCGTGATCACCGAGTCGTGCTGGGCGAGCTGGTCCCGGAGCTCGGCGTCGAACTCCGGGATGCAGGTCGCGGACAAGGTGTTTCTCGCCTCCGAAACGCGGGGATCTGGGGTCGAAGTCAGGACCTTCCGCGCATCGATCCAGGTCGCTGGAACTCCTCGGCTGGCCAGCCACGCCCGCCCCATGCGCGTCGACATCAGCTCGCCATGAGCCATCACCCGAGCCCGCACTCGCGACCCCACCTCCCCGAGAAGGGCGATTCCCAGAGATAGTCGGGTCAGGGACTCGAGATCGGCATCGAGCAGAGCCGGCGCCAGACCCATGTCAACCGCGAGATCTCGATGCCTGGCAGCGATATTGTCCAGGATGGGTCGGTGTTTATCGGTCACCGCCGCGTCGAGAAGCTCCTCCATCAGGTTGGAGATACCCGAGAGCGCCGAGCACACCACCACTGGCCTCAGCCCGTCGGCAATCCGCGCGGAGACGATGGTAGCGATGGTCGACCACCGCTCGGCGGTCGACACGCTGGTGCCTCCAAACTTGAGAACGACGATCGGCCGGGTATTATCCATGCCCCCCGGGCTATCAGTTTCCGAACGGCTGTCCAGCGTCCTGGACCGAGCCGTACACATCCTCGTCGGAGTAGTCGGTCTGTACGGCTGTGAAGGTCATGTTCTGGGCAGACGTCGAGATCAGCTCCAGAGAGCACGGCTCCGTTGAGCAGTTGGAGACGCCCGGAGCGTTCTCGATTGGATAGCCCATGTCATCGATCAGGTAGGCCCACGATGGAATCTGCGGATAGATGCCAACGACGGCGGCGTCGAACATGTCGGACTCGGTCCAAGCCGTGGTGTCATCCGAGGACGTGACGATCTCGCCGCTCGCGATCTTGGTCTTCTTGTCGATGCTCCAGGTGATCGTGGTGCTGACCGTGCCGTCGAACCGGGTCGTGAAGCTGTATCCCGACTCGTGGGACTCGACGCTCTGGTTGTTGTCGAAGCCCTCCCACGAGAAGATCCAGCCACCCTCTGCATCTTCGACACCTGGGAAGACCTCGCCCCCGATGATCAACAGGGCGCCATGGGCCTCGTCGCCCTCGATCTCGACGAGCTGACCGGTGAACATCGCGTCGCTGGTGAGCTGATCGTCGGCGATGATCCAGTCGGCGGAATCGAAGTCGTCGGGCACGCTGCCGTCGGTGAAGTTGTGGGACACGGAGAGGTTCGCGACCGGCTCCGAGGCCGGCGACGCGGTGAAGAACCACAGCTGTTCCTTGCCGTTGTCCTTGCACCCAAACATCAGGGCCGCACCCATGATCATTGCAATCTGCAGTCTCATCGAGTCAGTCCTATGGGTAGTAGTAGTAGGGGACGTTGCCGGTCCCGAAGGGTTGTCCAGCCTCGTCGACGCTGTCGAAGGCGCCGGCGTCTTTGTATCGGGTCCAGGCCGCCGTAAATGGCGCCTCACCCGTGACCGCGGAGTTGATGCCCAGCGAGCATGGCGAGGGACTGCACTCGTCGCTGACATCGGTGTTGTTCAAGCCCGCGCCCAGCTCGTCGAAGACGAAAAAGGCCGATGGGATCTGCGTATTCCCGACGCCGTTGTCCGCCGGATCCCAGCGGTCGGTCTCGGTAAACTGGACATCGGTGTCGAACTCGTAGCGAATGGTGCCCTCCGCCGTCGACCCGTCGATGGTGAACGCAATCGTGGTGAGTGAGTGGATGTCGGTGTTGGTGGTGAACGCGTAGCCATCCATGTGGGTCTGCGACGTGCTCCCATCCTCGAAGTTGTCCCAGACGAACTCCCAGGTGCCCTTCTCGATCTGGTGACCGGGGTAGATGATGCCGCCCAGTACCATGAGTGCCTCGTCTTCGCCCTTGCCGTCGAGCCCGAAGATCTCGGCCATCATCACGCTGTCGCTCTGTTCGGTCGTGTCGGAGAAAGTCCAAGGATCAGCGGTGGGATCGTCCGTCTGCTCCACAGCGCCGAGATAGTTGTGAGAGATCGTCTCGACCGGGTCGTTGTCGACGAATGGGCTGACGGTCACCGCCCAGATGCCGCCAAACCCGCCCGCCGGGCCTTTGCAGCCGCCGACCAGGGCGCCGAGAGCCAACAAGAACACACTGTTGCGCATGATTCCTCCGCAGTGGAGCGTAGCCGGGGTTCACTGTGCGGTCAATCCGCACAGACGTTCGATTTCGCGCACCAGTCGTTGACCGGTACGGGGCTTTCTTCCGCGTAGCCCGGGGCCAGCCAGACTGCGCCGCGGGAGGTCACATAGTAGACCTCCCAGCCGTGGTAGGCCCGGTACAGGAGTGGTTGGGCCTGCATCAGCTCGGACCAGGTCCGCACTGAATCCACGTAGCGATGACTGTGATTGTAGGCCCATAACGCCTTGTCCACGTCATCCGCCGCGCCCATCGCCGCCAGATAGCGGCCGGCGGCGATGATGGCGTCGTGGTTGTCGGTGACCTCGCCCTCGCCGTACGAATCCCAGGTTGCCGGCATGAACTGCATCGGACCTTCGGCGCCGGCGACGCTCACCCCCTGCAGGCGTCCCATGCGCGTCTCGATGAGGTGGACCGCCGCCAACAGGTGCCAAGGGGTTCCGCTGTCGGCCTCGGCCTCTCGGTAGTAGGCGAGCAGCTCCTCGACCGGCTCGGGCTCCACAATCCGCCAGGCCGGAACCGTCGCGCTGGCCGTTCGCACCGTCCCTCGCGCCTGGCGCTGCGCAGTGACGTTCGCGGTCACATGGGCGCCGATGTCCTCTGGCAACTCGTCCACCACCGCAGCCAGGAGCGCCTCGTCCTCGCGCAGGACCCGAAAAACTCGCTGTTGGAGATGGCCGTACGAATCCAGAGGAGGGCCATTGTTCTCCTCATCAAGGATCACCTGCCAGATCAGCTGGAGCTGGCGCTGGAGATCACCGGACTTGGCGGCTGGACGGGTGTCGATCGCCCGAAGCGGTGGTTCTACGGGTTCCGCCTCGACAACCTCAGGAAGCGGAGCCGGAGGAGGCGGAGGGGGCTGTGTGCAACCCATTACAATTTGCAGTAATACCAGCGTTCCTGACATCTTTTGGATATCTCCGGGGCCCGGCCGCCCTATATCGGCTCCAACTATGCTCGGACCCTGGAGTGTCGCCATGTCCACAGGCAAAGAAACGGATGGTGAGGTCACCGAGCCGGTGATCCACATCGACTGGGGCTACGACACTCCGGTCGCCCGCAGTGGCAGAGAAGAACGCCCCGCGATCGTCCGCCGAGAGCTCACCATCGAGCCGCCGCCGATCCGAGCCACCCCCGAGCCCGAACAACCGGTCATCGTCAGTCCCAAGGTCCGCGCCCCGCGCCCCGACCACCGGATCTGGTTGGCGACATTTGTCCTGGTCGGCCTGTTCTCTGCGGCCATTCTCACGCTCCTGACCGTGGTCCTGGCACTCGGGTGATCCCCCGTTGATAGGCTCCCTCCATGTCCTGGAGGAAGCGACTACTGATTGCAGCCGGCGCGGCGTTGGGGGTCTCAATCGTCGCTGTCGCCGGACTCGCAGCCGGCGGGTGGTACTTCGTGCACAGCCCGGAGCTCATCTGCCGCACCGCGGAGTGGGGGCTGGATTGGCCAGATAAAAGCATCCAGATCGAAGAGTTGGAGATCAACTGGGACCGCTCCTTCGTGCTCGGCGGGGTCGAGGTCCACCCGCCTGCAGCCCGAGCCCCCGACATCCGCATCGCCCGGGTCGCCGCCACCCTGCCCTCCCCGCTCTCGGCGTGGTATCGCGAGATCAACTTCGGAGACCTGGCCGCGGACGGTGTTCAGATCTCGGCGCGGATGCAGCGCCCACCCGACTCGAGACCCGAGCCACCGGAATTCCCGATGCGCATCGTGGCGTCCTCGTTGAAGCTCACCAACGGTCAGTTCTCCGCCCCTGAAGACCCGCCTTTCAAGCCCATCCTGGTGGAGGGCGTCGACGCACATTTGAACGGCGTGCGCTGGACACCCGTCGCGCGTCAGATCGAGGGCTACGGGACCGCCAACATCGCTCATATGCAGCTCGGTTCCATCGATCTGACCCAGGTCGATCTTCCGACCGTCGTGCTGACCGGATCCGACCTGACGCTGGGCAACTCGACCTTCCGCTACGGGCGCACCGAGGGATCCGCCGAGGGCACCATCAGCCACATCGACGGCCGTCCAGCCATCGAGATCACCGTCGGCCTGACCGGAAACCGCATCGAGACCGCGGTCGAGGACGCCATGGGCCGCCAGTCCCCAGTCATGGGCTGGCTCTCTCTAGAGATGACCATCTTCGCCGGCGGTGAGCTAGAGCGCGGCGACTCGCGGATCAAGGGGTGGCTGGAGCTCTCGGATGCCTACGTCTTTGTCGGCAACAGTCTCAAGATCATCCCAAAAGTGTTGTTGGACGTCGCCCCGTGGTTCCAGCGGGAGGACGGCGGGTGGCTCGCGGTCGGAAACCTCCGAGGCGAAGCCATCTTTGGCCGTGGGTGGGTCGAGCTCGAGCGGATGGAGCGCTCTAGCAACAAGAACCGGATCCTGCAGGCCTGGGGTGCGCTGCGCGACGGCCAGGTCGACATTACGGTGCGCGTGATACCCAAGAAGAAACCAGAGAATCCCGGTCTAGGAGTCCGGGTGCGTGGCCCCCTTCAGTCGGCAAAGATCAAGCTCGCCAAGAAGCAGGATCTGATCGTGGCTCCCGAAGTCATCGTGGTGGAGTAACGGTGACACTCTGTTATCGAAGACAAACTGAATGGAAAGTTATGGGGGCTCGTCCCCATGAGAATGGTCGGAGGCTTCAGTGAAGCAAGCAGCAGCAGTTGGTGGTGGGTTGGCAGTGATCGCGCTCGGCGCGATCGCCTTGGGAGTCTTGCTGATGAGCGGAGGCGACCCAGAGGTCGAAGAACCCGCAGCGGAACCGATCGCGGCGTCAGAAGCACCCGCCCCCGAAGAGGCCGAGATCGAGGCCCCGCCACCTCGCGCCAAGGTCAGGAACCGCAAGAACAGGCAGCCGACGCGAGAGCTCTATGTGGAGACCACCCCCAGACCCGAAGGCGACGAGCGCGATCCCAGCCTTCCAACCGACGCCGAGGGCTGGAAAGAGCTGCGCAAAGAGCGGAATGCGAAGTGGCGCGACAACCAGATCGCCTTGGCAGACCAATGGGTCAGCGCCAACGGTCTGGCCGAGGATCAAGGCAAAGAGGTCCTCGAGGTTCTGAACCGGGCGCACGACATCATCGCCGACACACGGGCCGATATGGAAGAAGGCGTCATAAGCCCCCGCGTAGGGCGCGAAGAGATGGCTTTTGCGAAGGAAGAAGTCAACTTGGAGATACACTCCGTTCTAGGCGATGAATTAGCGCAGAGTTTTCTCGACGAGATTGCAAAAGCTAACCGAGGAGACCTCTGAGTTGTGGATGTTGTGTGATTTTGGGCTAGAGTACCGGGACCTTAGGAGGAAGACACCCATGCGCAACATCGCATTCATTGCACTAGTAGGAATGTCCTTCATCGCCTGTTCAGGTGATGACAAGACTGATTCTGGCGAAAGCGGAGACACCGACACCATTGGCGACGACGACGACGACACCACAACCACTCCGTTGAGTGTCGTGATCGACTGGACAGACGACGGCGAGGTCCCCACGGACACCGACGGCGACACGCTGCCAGACATTGGCTGTGGCGACTCCGTCACCGTCACCATCACCGATCCCCTCGGCGAGACCAGCTGGAGCTTCGGCATGGCCGAAACCGGTTCGACCAACGGTTGGACAGGCGAAGACTGCTACCAGGGCTACCTGACGTACAACTTCTGCCACAGCGTTGGCGTCGCCGACACGATCCCAGAGACCACCGACTGCTCGGCCAATAGCGTCGCTGACGGCGTCACTCTGATGGACGCTGCGAAAGACCCCTTCCTGACGTACTACCTCGAGGATAGCCTCGGAACGTGCTTCACCTGGGGCGAGGACATCACCTACTACGGCCCGGTCAACTGCACCGAGATGGCCCGCTAGTACCAAATGATCGACGGCGGCTCGCTCGCCGTCAATCACCCAGACGCCCCGGCCGAGGAAACTCAGCCGGGGCGTTCTGCGTTAGCCTTTCGCCCGCGCGCGCTGCAGTGCCGACAGCACCTCGTCGTAGCTCAGCGGCTTCTGAACGAACGCCGCCGCCCCCAGCTTCTGGCGCCGCGGCAGGTCATCTTCCACAGACGCCACGACGACCGGCACAGAATCTGCGGCGAGGTCCGAGAGCAGCCTCCAGCCGGCGGACGCCTCGAGCTGCACGTCCATGATGATGGCGTCAAAGCTCTCCCCCGAGGCGAGCTCTCGGCCATCGGCGCCAGATCGTACGGCGTGCACGTCGATGCCATCTTTGCGGAGGCGACGTAGACTGGCTTCGATCACCGGGTCGTCGTCGATGACCAGCACTCGCAGGCCGCGCAGGGGCGGTGCCTGGAGCGGGGTGTCCTTGAGCTTGTCCAGGATCGGGAGCCGCAGCGTGAAGGTGCTGCCCTCTCCCTTGGCACTCGTGACCTCGATGCGCCCGGCCATCATCTCGGCTAGTCGTTGGCTGATGGAGAGCCCCAAACCGGTGCCGCCGAACTCTCGCTTGATACTCGAGTCCGCCTGCGCATAGGCCACGAAGAGCTTGTCCGCCTGCTCCTGGGACATGCCGATGCCGTCGTCCTGGACAGCGAACAGCGCCCACTCGAAGCCGTCTCGCTCCTCGATGTCCACAATCAGGGTCACGGTGCCTTTGGAAGTGAACTTGAACGCGTTGCCGAGCAGGTTGATCAAGATCTGGCGAAGGCGCATGTGATCGCCTTGCACCTTGTTGATCTTCGTTCGAGCCTCGATCTTGAATGTGTTCCCGTTCTGGCTGGCCAGGGTCCCAATGGTGGCCGAGACCTCGTCGAGCAGCGCAGCGACGCCCACCGGCTCGAGGACGACCGACATCTTTCCGGCCCCGATCTTGGACAGATCGAGGATGTTGTTGATGAGCTGCAGTAGGTGCCTGGCCGCCGTCGACACCCGCACCAAGTCGCTGCTCTCCGCGGCAAGGCCGAGGTCCACGTCCTCGCGCATCATCTCGCTGTACCCGATGATCGCGTTCAGGGGAGTCCGCAGCTCGTGGCTCATGCTGGCGAGGAAGATGCTCTTTGCCTGGCTGTTCTTGATGGCATCGTCGCGAGCTGTTTCGGCCCGTTCGAGGTCCGCGAACGGCACCATCCTCGGCCCTGCCACAGCTGGAGTACGCGTGCGCAAGGGCGGCGGTGGTGGCACAGCGAGGACGACAGGAGTCGTCATGGACCAGGCCAGGATCGCGAGGAGAACCGGCATCAGCGCCGTGACCCACAAGGCGGGGTTCTCCAGGTGTGCCGCCACCAGCCCGCGCTCGTTCAGGTATACGTCGAGCCCGACCGCGCCACAGGCCACGGCGAGACCCACCCCTGCCCCGAGGGCCGCTACGACGCGTCGGTCCAGGCTCGGATTTGTCTGCGTCGGCTCCACATCACTCCAGGCGCGGCACCGATGTTACCCTCCCCCGGCATGGTCAACTCAAGCGATGGCGTGAAGCCCGGGATCGAGGTCGGCGGCTATTTGGTCGAAGCCCTCGTTGGCTGGGGAAGTGTGGCCACCGTGTACCGCGTCAGGCGAGTTGCCGACGGAACCTTGTGGGCCATGAAGGTGCTAGAGCCCAGTGGCGCCTTGGAACAACGCTTTGAGCGAGAGGGCCGGATTCAGCAGGTCCTCGACCATCCCAATCTCGTCCGCGTGCACGAGATCATGGTCATCGACGGGCTGCACGCATTGATCATGGACTTGGTCGACGGCCCACCCCTGGGCAAGTGGATCTCCGACAATCGGCCCTCCTTCAACACAGCAGTCGAGCTGATCCACGACATCGCCCTCGGCGTACAGGAGATCCACCGTGCCGGGCTGGTGCACCGAGATCTGACCCCCGCAAACGTGCTCATCCACACCGAGGTCAACGGCAAGCTGGTGCCCAAGGTCACCGACTTCGGCCTGGCCAAGCGCCTGGACACCTTCACTGGTGGCACCCTGGTGGGTACCGCGATGGGAACGCCCACCTATGCCGCCCCCGAGCAGCTCAAGGACGCGTCTTCTGTCGATCAGCGAGTCGATACCTATGCAATCGGGGCCATGTTCTACGAGATCCTCGTCGGGCAGGGGCCGTTTGCGGGGCTCGACGCCTATGACCTCCGACTCGCCCAGCGCGACGCCACCTGGGAACCGGTGAGCGCCAAGGTGCCCGGGCTGCCCGAAGGCGTCGACAAACTCATCAGCGAGCTAATCGTCTATGACCCCGACAAGCGGATCAGCAAGGTCTCGGATGTGATCGCCCGAATTGGCGGCTTTCGGCCGAAACCGGTGGTGCTGCCGCGGCAATCGTCGGCCTGGGTGGGTGTGATTGCAATGCCGGTCATCGCCCTCGTCCTCGGCGCGATCGTGGCGATCGCCGCCCCCTGATCCTCGGCCACAAACCATCCACGGTTCAATTCGCTTCCACATCGCGGTGTGAGGGTATGGCATGTGGTTCTCGATCCTTCTCGCCTCCGTCTGCTTCGCCAACCCTCTCGCCGGCCCCGGCAGCGCCGAAGACCGCGTGCTCTCGGCCCCGGCGCCCGTGTTCCAGGGCATGTCGACTGGCGTGCTCGCCGACCGCCTCGAGCAACTCGGCTACCTGCGCGTCCACGAGTCCGAGACCTCAGAAGGTCAATACTTCTGGGGTTCTTCGCGATTCGTGGTGCACCGGCGCCGCTACCGCCACGGTGGCCGGTGGCATCGGTCGCGAGTGTTGTCCTTCGAGGTGGTAGACGATCGGATCGGCGGGGGTGCGGGCGCGGTGCTCGAGCCGCTGGTCTTCGCCGAGGACCTCGATCAGCGTCGGGCGCGCAGTGTTCCGGTGGTCTTCGAGACGCTCCCCGACCACGTCTGGCTACCGCTCCTGGCCCTCGAGGACAGCCGATTCTTCAAGCATTGCGGTCTGGACGCCAAGGCCATTGCCCGCGCGACCGTGGCGAACATCCGCGACGGCCACGTCGTGGAGGGAGGAAGCACCCTGACCCAGCAGCTCGTGAAGAACCGGCGGGTCGGTCCTGAGCGAACGCTGTCTCGCAAGGCGCGAGAGGCAGGACATGCCCTGATCGTCGACACGCTGTACTCCAAGGAGCACATCCTCGAGGCCTACCTGAACACCGTCTACTACGGCCACGTGGATGGGTTGGGCATCTATGGTCTCGGAGCCGCGAGCGAGGTCTATTTCAGCAAGCCGGCGACCTCACTCACGCTGCCGGAAGCCGCCACCTTGGCCGCGGTTGTTCAAGGGCCGAACGCACTCTCCCCCATCAAGCACCCCAAAGCCGCCCTCGCCCGCCGAGATCGCGCGATCGACCGTTTGGAGTCGCTCGGTTGGATCTCCGCCGCAGACGCTACCACGGCCCGGACAACGAGGCTCGGTGTACACAAGCGGGCGCAAGTCGGGACCCTCGCTGCGGATCTCATCGCCACCGTCGACGTCGATCGGCCGGGAGCTACCGTCGAGACGACCTTGGACCCCTATCTACAGGCCCATGCCGAGCGCATCGCGCAGTCCACCCGCGGGGAGGTCTCCCTGATCGCCCTCGACGCGTCCACCGGTGACGTGCTCGCCTGGGTCGGCACCAACCCCAAGCGCCAGCCCGGCTCCACCGTGAAGCCATTCGTGTTGTTGTCGGCGTTCTCCCACTGCTCTCTCGGTCCCGCCTCTCGGGTCCAAGACGGCCCCCTCAGCCTCAGCCTCGGCAACGGCGAGAGCTGGGAACCACGCAACGCAGATGGCCAAGACCGCGGCGCCGTCAGCGTTCGGGAGGCCCTCGTGGACTCCCGCAATCGACCACTGGTGCGGATCAGCGAGCACTGCGGGCGTGACACGATCGCCACTGGGTTCACGACTGCGGGGCTCCAGGTCGCTTCGGTCCCGGCCTCGCTACCCCTGGGGAGCGTCGAGACCACACCCCTCGCTCTCGCAGGCGCCTACGCCGCTTTTGCGAACGGCGGCACAGCCTGGGCTCCGGTGGCCATCGAACGAATCGAGACCCCTCGGGGCAGGCGGCTGCAGACCTCGCGCCCGCGCTCCCACCGGATGGCCTCGGCCGCAGACGCCTGGCTCGTGCACGACATTCTCGAAGAGGTGATCTCCGAAGGCACCGGAAGCCGTGCCCAGATCACGGGTTCGGCGGCGGGCAAGACGGGAACCAGCAGCGGCGGTCGCGACGCCTGGTTCGCCGGGTATGCCGGAAGTGTGGTCACCGTCGTGTGGGTGGGTGCGGATGGCGGTCTGTCGGGTGGGCGCCACGCAGCGCCGATCTGGCGGGACTTCATGGAAGAGGCCGTCCCGGCGCGACCGCCTCTCGACCGACGCCGTCCAAAGTCCATCGTCGAAGGACATGTCGATCGGCACACTGGCCTGCGGGTGGGGGCAAACCATCGCAACGCCGAGACGGAGATCTGGCGTCGCGGCCACGCACCGCGCCGGGACTGGCCACTGGTGGCCGACACGCCGTCCACGGTCGTCGATGTCGCTAGCCGTCCGGAAAAATGACAACTCCAACGACCCCAGTGGCAACTGTGACCAACTGTGAACTGCAGATCAGGCTGCAAATCATAGTTCCCGATGCGCCCGAGGCTCCCACGGTCGCCATGCGCGGGTATTTGGCTCAGAGCATTTGGACCGGGATACCCAGCGAGATGCCGACCTCGCGTACAACCAGGCCCGGCTCGAGCAGACCGTTGGTGTAGGCCACCCAATATCGCTCACCGAAAGGCATCGTCTCGAAGCGGAACACGAAGCTTTCCGCAGCCCTCCACTCGACGGCGAAGATCGGCTCAGATATCGGCACCATCCCGTTGCGCTGAAGCCGATACCCACCGAGCACCGCGAACCCGCCCTGGTTGTCCTGGGCGCCCCAGCGACCCGTCCGGCAGAAGCCCATGACGGTGGCCTCGCCTAGGAACGCCTTGGCACCAGCCGCGCCCTGGATGTCGAAGGCAAAACCCATCCCCACCCCACCCTCGACGCCCAAGTTGAGCTGGCCTCCTCGCAATGGGGCGAGGGCCAGATCGCCCGTGAATCGCGCGCCGAAGTTCCCAGCTGTCGACACCTGATCGCGGCGCAGCAACTCTCCACGGCTCTCGAGCAGTCCGTGGATCTCGATCGGTTCGATCGCCCCGTACATCCAGCTGGTAAAGTAGGAACTTCGCGCTACATCGTCGGGCCAGCCGGCTTGTGCCGAAGACGCGAGCATCCAGCCAGATGATGTCCTTGTCGGTCGGTGACTCGAGCGGCGTGTACTCCACCACCCCGACGACGTCGAGCAGCCGAATGGGCTCACACGCAGCCAGAACCAGCGTCCCGAGCAGCGCCCCCCGACGCATCATCGGTCGCCCTTCGGCGCGGGAAGGCGCAACCACAGCACTTCGGATTCATTCTGCTTGAACGCAAGCTTTCGGCGCCCGAGCGTCACCATGGCCATGCCGTCGGTGCCCAGATTGACTGTGCCCTCCCGCAGCACGCTGTGCGAGCCGAGGTCCACGGGCAGCTTCGAATCCACCAGGACCTCGCCGGTCGCTGTGTCTAGGGTCGTGTACCACAGCTGGTCATGCCCTCTGGTGTCGGTGTATACGGCTCGCAGAAGCCCTCCGGAGACGTGGAGCGAGGCGCCTGCCACCTTCGCTTCGTAGACCCTCTCGACCAAGTGGGAACTCGGCCGGCTCGCGATCTCTTCGCTCTTCATCTTGACGGTCGTGTGCCAGACCCGCAGCCCATCGGCGTCGAACCCGACGAGGTGCAAGTCGCCGTAGACATGCACGCTGTACGAGCGGGTCTTTCGGTCCTTGCCGGTACCCGTCGAGGTGGACCGGCTTGCCAGCCGATACGATTGGGTGGCCACTACCCACCCGCCAGAATCTAGCGTGTATAGATCGAGCATTCTCTGGTTTCCAACGCTGCTGCCGTCCACCAGATCCCGCAGTGGGTGCACATCGGCCATGCGCACCTGGGCGCCATCGAAGTCGAGTTGCGCCATCAACAGATCGAAGCCGTTTCCCAGGCCCAGCTCCGCTGCGATCTGCACCGCGCCCACCTCGTCGACGAGGGCATGGATCCCACTCGGGCGCTTGGTTCCCAGGTCAACCTCTAGCGCTGCCACCTCACCGTCTCTCCCGTGACGCTCGACGAGCAGTGCGGCCCGGTCGACATACCAGAACAGGTACAGGTCGCCGTCTGCCAGCACCATGTCCACCAGCTTACGTTCGCGTGCCGCCTTGCCGCGAACGGGAACCGTGAGATCGAGAACTCGCGTCGGCTCCAGGTCCGACCCAAGAAAGCGCACCGTGACGGCGTCGGACTTCTTCCTGGTCGTCACGATGGCAAGATCTCGGCCGGACTCGGAGGGCAGGGCGGCATGGAGGTCTCTCTCCTGGTCGTCGACGGCCACCCGCAGGAACTCCGAGTTCCCGCCAGGTGCGACCCGCTGAATGAAGAACCCGTCGGGGTGCGACATTGTGTGGAGAACTTCACCCTGTGCGTTCGTGCCGAGCCAGGTCAGCTGGGTGCCGGGCAGCTGGTGCCCCATCGGCTCCGGGGACATGGTCAGCACTGGGAACGGCACGAACACGAACGCCGGGTGCAGCTTGACATCTGGAATCGTGAGCGCAGTGTCCCAGCCAACTCCTCCGCTTCCGTAGCGCGCCATCCTCATCTCGAGCCCCTCTCCGAGGTACACCAGCGCAAGATCCGAAGCCGACAGCGGCAGCGCCTCCACCTGCACAGCCAACTTTGCGAGCGGCAGCGGAGCGCGCCCAACGACGCTCTGCCCCCACGCCGAGAGAATCAAGGTCAACCAAATCAGCATCTCATCCACCTCATCCGATACCACCAAACGCGAACACAAGACCAAAATGGGACCAGCGAAATGTCAGCTCCCCGCGCTCGACCCGGTGTGGCAGGACATAGACCCCGCGCACCCGGGCCGCCCACTGGCCTGGAACCAAGACGAACTCACCGCCGACTACAGGTGCGATGTAGCCGGCGTTGACCGGCACGCCCTCGAGGGGGTCGCTCACGAGGTCGCCGTCGACTGGATCGACAAAAGCCCCGACGAGCATGGCCCCGCCCACCTGGGCGCCTGCCAGTACCGACAGCCCCAAGGGCCCGCCTTCCCTCGCAGACACACTCGCCCCCAGGCGCAGCGCTGCGGCACCGGTGGCCGTCGCCGACAACGGCGTGCCCCCATCGCCACCCGGGAAACCAGAGGCGTCGAGCGCCCAATCCAGGCCGACGCCAACGCCCGGATTCAGATGGATCGGGGTCCACGGAACGCCCCAGGCAATACCCACCCGCATGTTCCGCAGATTCGATGCGCCGCTCGGGGCCTGGCCTGCGACCGTCCAACTCAGCCCGTCGAACCCCGTCGCGGCCCCAATCCAGCGAGTGGACCACGCGTGCTCGAAGGATCGCCGCAGCACGCCTCCAGCTTCCGGTGCGACGTCCCGGATCGGCGGCATCTCACCAGGGTGCACGACAGCGGTCACCACCACGGCATTCTGTTGATCGATCGCCTGAAATACGTATGGGCGGTCCGCGGGCGCCAGCGTTGCCCGGCGACCATCTACGAACATGGCCAGGTTGCTCTGGTGCGGCAGCGGCGGCGGGGGCGGTCCATCGGCCGGCAGCGATCTCTCGAACAACGCATGCAGAGGGTGACCCACCGGGATCACTCGCTCCCACAGGGTCAGGTCCGGGTCGACGGCGCGGGCGGCCGCGAATGCCAGCCCCGCCTTCTCCTCGTCGCCATCGCTCCAAGCCTTGATGCCCCACACGCGCTGCGCTTGGCTCACGGATTCTGGCCGCAGTCGTTCCGAGAGGCAGGGTAAGGCCTGGTCCAGCCTCTCGACCGCAACAAAGAACCCCTCCACATCCACGTCGCCGTATGCCGCCTCGGCCTCGACGATCCGCTCGTCGAACTCCGAGACGCTCACCGGCACGGGGCACGGGCTCGCGCCCAGAGCGCGAATCGAGAGCAGCAGGAGTATTGCTGGGGCTGGGTTCAAGGCGCCTCCGCGGCCAGTGTATCGGCGGTCCGGTACTGGCACATCTATCGAACTTCTGACATCATCTGTGCCTGTGTGGGAACTGGCGGCCGGCTCGGAGATCGATCGGTATCGCGTCGAGGTGCCCGAACCTGGCGGACCGAGCGAAGTCTGGCGGGTTTCTCACCTGACCCTGGGAACCCAGCACCGACTCGAGGTGGGACGCCCGGTCAGCCCTTCCGACCGCGACCGGCTCATCGCCGCATGGCAGCTGCAAGCCACCCTGAGGCACCCCAGGTTGGCGAGGGTGTGGGACATCGTGGAGCACGACGCTCTGATCGCCGTCGTGACCGAGCGTATCGATGGGCCGAGCTTACACACATTGCTCGAAGACGCACGACCTACCTCCCATGTCGTCGCCCTCATCGCCCGAGGAATCGTCGAGGGCCTCGCCTGCGCCCATGCTGCCGGACTCACGCACGGAGAACTCACAGCTCACAGTGTCTTGCTCGCCCCGGAGCCGGGCGGACGAGTACCCGTGATCACCGGGTTCACCGGTCTGGGCGACGTCGGGAGTGACCTTCGCGACGTGGGTCGACTGTTGCAGCTGCTGTCGCCCCTCGAGGAGGCACAGGACGGGCTGACACGGTGCATCGCGCTCTGCAGGCAAAGCGAATCTACCTGCGATGGCCTGCTGCGGTTGCTCGACGCGGATCTGCCCGGCCCCACAGCGTTGCTGGTGCCGGGCGCCGCGTGTGGGAACTACGTGGTCGAGGGCCTGCTCGGACAGGGAGGCACCGCCGATGTCTACCGTGTGCGGCACGCGGCACTGGACACCTGGTACGCCATGAAGGTGCCACGGGTAGGTATGGATCGGACCTGGACGGAGGGACGGGCGCTCTCGCAGCTGGTCCACCCGCACATCGTGTCAGTCAACGATCTGGTCGACGTCGGCGGGCGCCCCGGGATTGTCATGGAGCTCGTCGAAGGGCCTACTCTCAAAGAGTTCCTCGGCCGAGGCCCCTTGCCCTCGACGGAGGCCGATCGGATCGCCGACATGCTGCTGGCCGCCGTAGCCCACGCCCATCGCGCAGGGTGGGTCCACCGCGACCTCAAGCCCGAGAACGTCCTCATGAAGACCGCCCACCAGGGTGCAGTGGTCAAGGTGGCCGATTTCGGGCTGGCCAAGCTGCTCCGAGCTGCCCCCGACACCCGGACCCGAACTGGCGAAATGCTCGGCACACCCGGCTATATGGCGCCGGAACAGATCCGCGACGCGCGCTCGGCCGATGAGCGCTCAGACGTCTTCTCCTTGGGAGCCATTCTCTACGAGCTCTTGGCGGGACAGCCGGCCTTTCGCGGTGACAACGTGCTCCAGACGCTCACTGGGGTCTCAGCCGGGCGGTATCAGGCGCTCGAGACGACGATTCCCGAGAGGATGCGCCTGACGATTGCCGCGGCCCTGCAAGCTGATCCGCTGAAGCGACCTCGCGACGCGGCGGCACTCCATGCGATGTGGCGTACGCCCGTACCAATCGCCCGGCCTCGGTGGCTCGTGCCAGCGTTGGCCGCCATCACGGCCATAGTCGTGAGTGGAGGCGTCATGGGAGTGCGCCCCGACGCCGCTCCTCCTGAAGCGAGCGCGCCATCGCCGGCTGCGACGTCCGAAGCCGTCGATTCCGGGCTTCCGGAGCCTGTTGTTCTCGAGGAACCGCCGCCAGTCGTCGCGCCCCCGCCCGCCTCACCGCCTCGGCGCATGCCCGCAGAAGATGTTGAGCCCGAGCCGCCACCGCCCGAGCCCCAGGGCCGGATCGTCGTGTACGGAGAACACACCGACGCGCGTCTGCGGAGTGGTGAACGGACCGTTCCCCTAGGAGATGTGCCCGTTGGCACCTGGACTCTCGAGGTATCCTTCCACGGCGAACCTATGGCGCCGCTGCTCACAGTCTCGATCGACGCGGGTGAGCACCGCGCCATCCACTGCGAAGCCGCACTGCGCGTATGCCGCTGACTCAAGTCTCGTCCACGACCACATCTCCCGGCATCAGGACCGCCTCGACATTGCCAGTCCCGTCCGACCGCACCAGGTCGCGGCGAATACGCGCCTCGCGAAGTTTGGCCCGCAACAAGGACAGGTTGCGGTCCCACCTCTGCCGCAACACCGCCGGGTCGTCCTCGCTCCAGATCTCGGCCGCGATCACGCTCCACGCAACCGGTATTCCAATGCACATCACGTCACTGAGGATGCGCGCCGGCAGCCCCGAGACCGACACCACCGGACGCCCTTCTGGGTGAATCAGCACCGTGTCGTGACGCGCCAAGATTCGAAGCGCGGGATGGCCTCGTCCAGATAGACGCGTGGCCGTGGTAGCGCTGCTCGCCAGTGGCACTTCGACGACCTTCAACGTCGTGCGACCCACCCGATGCTCTTCTCCGGCGACCACCGCGACCGGGAGCTGTGCTCCATTCTGCAGTGTCCAGCCCTGCTCTGACGTCCAAAGCCACGCCGCACCGACCGGCTCGTATCGAGGCACCATCGTGGGCTGCGGTTCCAACTTGAACGTATAGACCGACGCTGACAGCAACATCGGATCCGGGCCCAGCCCCTCGATGGCGAGAACCCGCTCGGGAAGCGAGACGGCTTGCACCCGAATGCTCAGCTGCTCACAGAGCTCCAGCACGAGCCCCGGACGCAACACCACCTCCGACACCGGCACGCTGTCCAGAGATAGCGGCCCGCGCAGGGCCTGAAGCACCAGCTTCGTTCCGCGCAGGGTGACCAGCGCGTGAGCCTCCGAGATTCGCGGATCATCGAGCCGCAGTGCCGCGCTCCACAATCGGCCCACCAGGTCGCCAGGGCGCAGCTCGGCTTCGATGCCGGTCGACGTTACGACTGAGGCGTTGGCGTGCATGAGAACGACGTAGCACGGTGATCGGTCGTTCACTGCTCCGGCGGCGGGCCATCCAACGCCTGCCGCACCCGGCCAGCCAGCTCGGCGACCGTGAAGGGCTTGCGAAGGAGGGCTGAGTTCGGGTCCCCCGGGCTGCCCACCGCGGCATCGTCGGCATAGCCAGACATGAGCAGGGTCTTCAGACCCGGATGGCTGCGGCGCAGATCGGCGAGCAGTGCCGGCCCGCTCAAGCCCCGCATGATCACATCCGACAGCACCAGATCGACGGCCTCACCCCGCTGCAGAAGTCGTCGCGCCGCCTCCCCGTTCTCGGCCACCGCGACCGAATAGCCCAGCTCCTCGAGAACGGTGGCAATGAAGCCACGCAGGGTCTCGTCATCCTCGACCACCAAGATGCGATCCGTACCACCGACGACGACCCCGACCTGCGCTGCGTTGGCGTCGTCGGACTCCCTCACGCCGATACGGCGCGGCAGATAGACCTTGATGGTCGTGCCCCTTCCAGGCTCGCTATCAACCCACACGGTGCCGCCGTTTTGTTGCACGATTCCATGCACGGTGGACAGACCGAGGCCCGTGCCCTTGCCGAGCACCTTGGTGGTGAAGAAGGGCTCGAAGATCCGCTCCTGTGTCCCGGCGTCCATGCCAATTCCGGTGTCCGTCACCGAGAACATCACGAACGGGCCGGGCTCGACCGCGTGGTGAGTGGCTCGAAAGGTCTGGTCCAGCTCGACGTTCGCGGCCTCGATGTTCAGGCGCCCGCCATTTGGCATCGCGTCATTGGCATTGACCAGGAGGTTCATGATGACCTGCTCCAGCTCCCCGGGATCGATCCAGGTGGCGCCAAGGTCCGAGGCGCTCTTGCATCGGAACACGACGTCATCGCGGACGACCCGCATGAACATGGACTGCATCCGGTCCAGCACCGGTCCGAGGAGAACCCGCTCCGGCTGGCTCACCTGGCGACGACTGAAGGCGAGCAACTGGTCGACGAGCTGGGTGGCTCGCTCACCGGCGGCAACGATCTTCAACATGTCGCGGCGATTGCGGTCCTCTTCGGGCAACCTCTGGGTGATCATCCACCCAAAACCAAGGATGACAGCCAGGATGTTGTTGAAGTCGTGCGCGACGCCGCCAGCGAGCCGACCGACCGCCTCCATCTTCTGGGCATGGCGGTATTGCTGCTCGAGCTCCTTGGTCTCGGTGACGTCGAAGATGACGCCGATCACGAACTTGGCCACGCCATTCTCGTCGCGGGCAGAAAGCGCGTGGTTCTGTAGCCAAACGGTGCGCCCATCCTTGTGTATCATTCGATACGTGGTCTTCACGGTCGCGGTGTTTTCCCCGGGAAGGTAGCCCGCCTGTTCCACCAACACCCGCTGTCGGTCCTCGGGATGTAGGTGCTCGTGGAAGAAGTCGCGGTTGCTGACGAACTCCTCTGGTGAATAGCCAAGGATATCCTGGATCTGCGGGCTGATGAACGACGCCACTCCCGGAGCACCGAGCTCGCGATAGTAGGTGACCGCCGGGATCTGCTCCACGAGGGTGCCGTACTTGAGATCGGAGGCGCGACGACGCATCTCAACGCAGTGCTTCTCGAAGAGCACCCCGAGGTGACGAGCCACGATGCGCGTAGCGGTGTCGAGCGCCGGCAGGTCAGCGGTAGGCATTACTCCCACCCAGCATCCGATGGTATCCGAGCAGCGGAGGCCAAAACCGGCCACGCGGATGAGACGTTCTCCCGGCGGCAGACCGAGGTCCTCCGGAGACACATCGGCAGCGTCCGTCAAGCCATCGTCGTCGATGAACTGCCTGACCAACGCCGGACAATCCTTTGGAGCCGAGTGGGTTTTGCTGTCCAGACCCCACACACCCCTGGCGCTCTCCTCGGCACCGGCGCGGTTCAGAACCCAGACGATGGCGTGGGCGGACCCGGTCAGATCTGCGACGGTCGAGGCGGTGAGATCACAGAGGGCCGACAGACTCCCGGCGGCCGGTGCCTCGGTCATGAACCTCTCCAGAACCCGCAGTCCAGCCCGTTCCACGCTACTCACTCCGACACAGACAATACACCAGGCCACACCTGCAGCCGCCTCCACGATTGCCTGGCCATTGATTCGAGACCATGCATTGTGCTGTCGCTGCGCGCGGCGGGCTCTTCATGCACCCGGGATACCCCGGTTCATAGGATCCCGCCCTCATCGGGAACCCGACACGCTCTATGGGAAGAAGCCGAGGACGCCGGTCGGCCCGATCTCGTGGCAGAGCGAATCCTCACCGTGTCCCAGGTAACAATGCTCGCCATACCACCCGTCGGGCACCGGGACGGGCACAACCGTCGCAGGCTCCTCCGACGCCTGGTTGATCTGTCCCGAGCCATATGCCAGTCTGCGCCAACCAAGGGGGCAGCATGATTGAAGAAGAAAAACGGGCGACAGGCTGGGCACTCGAGGTCGCAGGCAGACTCAAGGCGATCCGACGCAGTCAGCGGGCTCGCCAACCCCACATTGCCGAGGCCCTGGACATCTCCGTGTCCGAGATCTCGCGACTGGAGCGCGGCTTGCGTGGCCTGCGTGTGGCACAGATCGGACCCTGGGCCAAGAGCCTCGGACTCAATGTAGAAGTGCTCATGTGGAAGGACGAGAATGTCGAGGGACCCGGCGGAGGCATCAGCGACGACTCTCGTCAGATCTTGGCCGAGGTCGCCGAATCCCTCCCGCATCTGCCGCCGCCTGCTCGCGAGGCCCTGGTTCATCAGATGCGGCTGTGGCGGGGTGATGGGAGCTGATGCCTAGGCCTACGGGGCGCCTCAGAAGAGCCGGGTCGCCTCGAGAGAGAGGCTCTGCCCGATGGCTGGGGGCGTGAACGGACCCAGGTCCTTCCCACGCCAGATCAGCAGCTCCATGTCCGCATCTTCGAGGTCTTGGCCGAAGCAGAACCGGACGGAAGTGGGTCGTCCGTCCTCGCTGACGTCGAGAACGGTCACCTCCATGCCCTGATACGGGATGGATTGGCCAACCACGAAGGGGTTCGTGTGGGACCAGAACAGCAGTTCGAAGGGTGACTGAAACCAACCTCCCGTGGGGCTGAGGTCGAGGCAATCGACCGCGGATCGCGTGACGGTAAGGGGCGCCTGCCCGGCATGCAACGGGTACAGGTGGGCCGGCATCGGGCCGAGTCGAGAGCGCACTGCGGCGGCGGACAGCATCGGGATCTCGCTGGGCAGGTCGACAATGATGACGGTCTTCTCCCCCGCATCCGGGCCGTCGGGTAGCGCTCTGGCCATGGCGTGGGCCACGTTGTCTATGGGCAGGAAGTTGAGGTGGGACAAGGACTTCACGAGGGGTCCCAGCCCCATATTCATAAACAGCAGGACCCCGGCGACGACGGAGACCAAGCGCCCTTGCTGGCGCCCTTCCTGGACCGAGGCGAGCCAGCACGCCAGGAGCCCCATGGAGCCAAGACCGCTGTAGATTGCAAAGCGATCCTGGGGATGAGTGGCGGCGAAAGGGAGGATGCAGAGCAGCGCGCCCAGTGCGAGAAAACGGGCGGAGCGATCCTCGCGCAGCAGTGGCCACCAGAGCACGACCAACCCGACCAATCCGACCAGAGCCACCCCCGCCACCACGTCCACCGTCGGCAGCGGGAACATCAGCGCCGGGTTTGCCACTGGTACGGTGAGCCCCGCGAAGTTGACCAGCACGGGGTTGCGCAGCGCGCCATAGGCGAAGGTCAGTGGCTGGGCGACAGGGTCCAGGTACATGTCCGAGTTCGAAGTACCAAAACCCGCGAAGCGATAGGCGATCCACCACCCAACCGCGATCGCGCCATAAGGAACCAAGGACAAAGCCCGGGAGAGGCGCGAACCCCGATCGAACACCAGGGCATAGGCCAGCAAATATCCGCCGACGAAGAGCGCTGCCTCGCCCGCCAACAGGCCCACCACCAGCACCGCCACGCCCAGCCAGGCTGCGACCCGCGATCCGTCTCGGCGCCATCGATCGTGGAGCAGGAGGACTGCAAACCCGCACAGACCCGACAGCAGCATGTTGCGGCCGGAGATCCAGCTCGCCGCCATGCCGTGGGTGTCGTCGAGGGCGAAGAGCAGGGCTGCAAGCAGGGCTATCCACCGGGTGTTGATGAACCGCCGGAGGCAGGCCTGGGCGACCAGCAGCATCGCGGCGTACCAGAGCAGGTTCTGGAGGTGCATGAGCGCCGGTGTTTCCGGCCAGAGCGCAAAGTCCAGGGCGTGGGTCAGGGAGCTCAGCGGCCGAAAGAACGACATCTTCGCGTCCGGCTGGACCCACCATCCAAACATGCCGAGCTCCACACCTTCCTCGGGACCAAAGGTGCCCCCGGCGCTGAAGTCGAAGTACGCCCAGGGAGCCGACAACTGCGAGGAGGCCCGGTAGCGCAACCCGTGGTCATCAGCCTGGAAACCGGCCCCCAGGTAGGGCAGGCAGAGCAGCATTCCCAACACCAGCGGCGCCCAGCGGGCCCCTGGCCGCTCCAGCATCCGTCGCAACCAACCGAGCAGCAGCGTCACGCGAGGGGCGGCCTTGGCGTTCTCGTCAGCCAATCCTGGGCTCCCGTACAGCTTCGCACCGATACTACCCGACACCAGCTCGCAGATCGCGACAGGATTTGCCTCCCCGGCGTAGGCAAGAACTCGACCGACGCGATCTGCCGGTCTTCCTCGGCGCCCGACTTCTCACACCGCAGCCCTGCAACCCCAGATACAACAGGACATGGAACTCGAGCTAACCGCCCCGGCACAATCGACAGAGAAGGGCCTGCCCGTGATGACCGGGCCGGGTTCCGCCAGCGTCCGCGACGGGCGCCTGGTGATCGTCGGGCAGGTCTTCGGCCTCTCGGCATGGTGGATGAACGGCTTGGTGATGGCATTGGCCTTCGCTGCCCTGGTTCCGCTGATGCTCCTCTCCGACGAGCTCTTCCGCGAACCGATGCCCGGGGTGGGGGTCGGGCTCGGCGGCATTCTCCTGGCTGTGGCCGCGGACTGGTGGCAGCAGCGACAGGGACGAACCTACGAGCTGGTCGTTCCAAACCCGGTCGCCCATCGAATCACCGTGAGCCATCCGGACACCCCGGACGCCACGAAACGGGTCCACGTCCTGCTCTACATCGACGAGTGGATCGTCGGCGACGCGCGTCGTCCGCCGATGGTGGAGTTCACATGCGATGGCGCCCATCTGCGGGAGCTCCAGCAGGTGCTCGCCCACCGGTGACACTCAGAGCCGGGACAGTACGATCTCTCCTCCATCGGGAACCGCATCGGCGAGTAGGTAGCGTTCTCCGTCATATTCGACGAACTTCGTATCGAGGCAGACCCCGTCCTGAACAGCCTGGAAGTCCGTCCAGGAGTCATCGACCCTGATCTTCAAGGTGAGCGGAAGATCGAACGCCTCATCGTCCATCTCGTCTGTCAGAGTCAGCTCGACCTCATCCGGTCCAGCGCTGGGAACCACCAGCGAAGCGGTTTCCCGTTCTTGGCCGTATTGGACCACCTCTCTGAAGAGCCCGAACCAGATCTCGCCCTCCTTGCTCTCGAGGTACTCGAAACCCTCGATCACGTTCGCCTTCGCCGCATCGTCCACGCCGTGGAAGAGCGAGCATTGCCAAGCCTGGAAGTGGTACGGCCGGACTTCGTCGCGCTCGATGAGGTGGGGCAGATAGGTCCAGTGCACTCCGGGATCCGATATGTTGATCGCCCCACCGACGCCGCCGGTGTCCATCCACTCGGTGGACTCGAGCTGGTTGTTGTTCCCGCCGGTCCCTCTCGCGGCGATGTAGTGGTCGCGAGCGATGTCCATGTCGTTGACCGCACCGCTGGGGTGGTTTCCGGGGTAACCCCAAGGATAGGCCATCACGCTCACCTGGTGACCGGGGAGGTTGTCCTCGATGGCCTGCTTCGAACCGGCGTATTCCTCCTCGATGGAGAGCACCTCCGGCGAGTTCAGGTGATCTCGGGTGTGTGATTGGATGTCGTGCCCGGCGGCGAGTAGGTCTGCGTAGTCGTCCCACGTGCCCCAGAATTCGCCCGTCCCGACTCGATCGGTGATGACGAACCAGGTGAACCGCAATCCGTACTCTTCGCCCTGTTCGAGCCACCAGTCGAAGTCCGGTGCGTTGTTGTCGTCAATGGTCAGCGAGTAGGCCGCGATCCTGTCTTGCCGCCAGTTGCTGACGACGGCTTCTCCATAGGCGGCTGGCCAGTCTCTTCCTTCGCCGGCGTCGATGGTGAGGGTCTCGGGCCGAGTCGTAGCGCAGTAGGTTGTGGCCGATGCCACCTCGGAGTAGTCGGAGTAGCCAGCGCTGTTTTGCGCCTGAATGCGGTAGTAGTAGGTGGTCTCAGCGGTCAGGCCAGTGTCTTCGTAGAAGCTGGAGCCGGAATCGACCTCGATGGTGTGTGCCTCTGCAAAGAGCTCGTCCTCCGACCTCTCGACGACGATGGCAGAGTCCTGATCCGACCAGAGCAGGTCGATCTGACTGCCCGACACCGCTCGCGCCGCCAGATCGTCGGGTCGAGCGGGCAGATCGGTGCCAGCCGTGTCCGTGTCTGTGTCGTCTTTGGCGTCCTCGGCCCCCTTGCAGCCAGCAACGGCGAGACCAAGCAGTGATAGCCAGACGAGCGTCGAGAGTGTTGTTGCGTTCATTGTGCTTCCCTCATGATTCCAAAGGCTGGCTCGGGTTGGTCAGGGTGCTGGGTAGATCCATGTTCCCACGTGGGTGCCGACGAAGAGCTCGCCGGTGTGTGGATGGACCCCCATCGCCCCAACCCGTGTTCGAGGCAGGTTTTCCGAGATGTCGCTCCAGCTGGCTCCACCGTCCAGACTCCTCCAGACAGTGGAGATGCCGGTCACGTGCATCGAGGCATAGATGACACCTTCTCGAGATGGATCGGTGGTGATCACACTGACGAAGTTGCCGAAGTCGGCGCCCGCCAGATCGAGAAGCCCGGTGCTCTCGAGGCTCACCCCATCGAAGGAGGCGAGATCTCCTCGCTCATCGATCGTGTAGATCTTGTCGGCATCGAAGGGATCGACCGCGAAGACGACCTTGATGCCCGACCGGCCGAACTGCGTCCCATCGTAGTCCCTGTACATCACCCAGGTTCTGCCTCTGTCGTCAGAGCGAATGATGCGCTGCAGATACCCGTCCAGGCCGTAGACGACATCGGGTTGGGCCATGCAGATCCCCAACATCATGGGAGCTGGCAAGGGGTCTCCCGGGGCTCTGGTCAGCAGAACGCCCTCGCTGTCGACAAATTCGACCGGCTCGAAGGTCAGACCCGCGTCGGTAGAGTACATGTCGCCAGCGTATATGTAGTCTGGATCGTCCGGGTGAAAGGCGACAAATCGGTAGTCCCCTCCGACAACAGTGTCGACCAGGGTCCAGGTGACACCACTGTCCTCACTTCGAACCAGCCGGTTGTTGTTGTAGGTCCCGACCGTGGCGACGATGACCTCGGAGCCATCGACAGGCTGGAGCGACCCGGCCTGGGAACCGATACCGGCGGTCAGCGCTGGGCCCGATGGTGGCCGATACCAGCTCCATAGATCCGTGGAGGTCGGCTCCGCGAACCACTGACCCCCGTTGTTCGTGATCTTCATGTGCACGTCGTGGTTGAAGAACGCGATTCGATCTGGATCGAACTTGTCGAAGGCGACGGCACTGTTCCAGTGCGCCCACGCATATCCCGTGAACAAGGTGGCACTCTCGTGGAAGCTGGACCCGCCGTCCGTCGTCTTCCAGAAGGTGGCATTGGCAAAAGCGACGGCTTCGGTGGGGTCGGCTGGGTTCGGAACGACACCAGAGAGCTGCCCGGAGAGCCGCGTGCGCCAGCTGTCATCCCTGTGGAACCCAGGGAAGGTAGTCACGGAAGCCACCTCGTCCCAGGTCTGCGCGCCATCGCTGGATACGAGCAGCTGCTGCCAACTGCCCGTCAGGTACATCCAATCCGGATGCTCCGGGTTCACATAGACCTTCGAAACATCGTAATCCAGGATCTCGGTGAAGGTGGCGCCTCGATCCTCCGACTTGTACAGTCCATCCCCGACCGTGAAGGTGTAGCCCTGATCGTTGAGCTCGGTCGTCCTCATGCTGGCGAACAGGACCTCCGGGTCGCTCGGGTCGATCACGATCGCGGTCACCAGCCCTTCGCCTAGATCGCCCAGAGGCGCGAGGCCTTCGCCCCTCTGACTACTGGAGAACAGGCCGCTGCTCGTCGCCACGTAGACGGTGTTGTTGTCCTGGGGATCGACTCTCACGGCAAAGACGGAGTGGCCGTGGGTCTGCTCGGTCAGCGCGCTCACCAGCTCCCACTCGTCGCCGTGGGAATCGGACCGATAGAGCCCGTTGTCGGGAAAAGCCACGTACCAAGTGCTCGCTCGCTCTCCGTTGGCCTGCGAAGCGGTGGTCAGGTCATAGGCGATGTTGTGGCTGTCGGTGCGGTGGATGTTCCAGTCGAAGCTCGTCTGGGTCTCCAGGACCAGCTCCCAGGTGCTGCCACCGTCGCCGGTGCGATACAGCCCGTCCTGGTCCGTGGTCAGGTAGTTCCAGTTCGAACTCGAGATCAGGAAGGCCACCTCGGGATCGACAGGATCGACCTCGATGGACTGCGTGCCATTGGCGGCAAACAGGCCAATGTCCAGTGTCTTTGCCCATGATTCTCCGCCGTCGTTGCTGCGCCAGGGCCCATCCACGTCTTGTGAGGCGTACAGAGTGTCGGGGTGGTACAGGCTCCGGGTGATGCTGTGGAAGTGCTGGGTGCTCTCCCCCCCCGTCAGGCCCTGCGCGGCTTCTTCTTCGGATCGAATCGGCAGCACCCTCCACCCAAGCACGCCCTCGAAGGTCGTTGCGCACGCCTCGGTCGAATACGCGAGGTCTTCGCCGTCGACCGCCACTCGATAGCAGTACTCGGTGCTGGGAGCCAAGCCGACGTCCTCATGGGAATCGGTCCCATGGGACACGCGCGCGATCTCGGAGAAGTCGGCATCGGCGGCCCGTTCCAGGATGTAGTCGTCCTCATTGTCGGGAACGACCGTCCAGGCGAGGTCGATCCGATCAGAGGAGACCGCGGTGGCGACGAGGTCTCCTGGAGGCTGCGGGGAAGATGCCGGCTCCGAGCGCTCTCGCCCCGGATCAGGGCTTTCCTTGCAGCCTGCACTGGCGAGACACAGCAGCAGAGAGATCGAGAGGGTGCCTGACATGGACAGTCTTCTGGAGATCATGCTCTTCCTCACTGCTCGCTGACTGCTCGCTGACGGACCCTGCCCTGGGCCTGCGCTGCAAGAGATGTGCCCCGCCGCCGCTCAACGGAGCAAACTCGCTTCTCAGTGAGGAACCACGTTGGGTGGCGAGGTCTGCGGCGGGATTCGCCGAGGAACGGCAGCATATGTTGCCAGGTGGCAAGGACTGTCCCTTCGACACCCGATGACAGAGTGTGCGACATCAGCGCGCTCACAGCGAGATACACCCCGTCATGTTCGAGGACATCTGGCAAGGAGCCCTGTCCATCGCGGGCGGTATCGCCCTCACGATTGCCGTATTGGTGACGTGGGCAGCACCGACGACTGCCCCAACCACTACAGCCCCACCGACCCTGCCTGCCGTCTCACCCGTGGCTCTCCCCGACGAGTGCCCGAGTCGAAAGGCAGTTCTGAACGGAGAATCCACCCGACTGCTGGCGGAGTTGGAGGCCGTGGACCTCCAGCTTCGAATCGCCGAGCAACGCCGCCTCCGGCGCGAAGGCGTGGAGCAGCCGTGGCCGGACGATCCCGACCCACCCGAGAAGGTCGACGCGACCCGCACCGTCTTCCGAGGCGAACGCTACGCCGAGGAGATCTGGAGCCAGCTGGCCGAGGGCTCCTGGGGGCCGAACAAGATCAAGCTCGGTAGCGTCGATCTACTCGGCCGGACACTTCCCAACCAACCCCTCCCGATACTGCCGTTTCATCGCCGTGTTTGACAGATGACAAGGCGATCTTCGTCGGGGGAGGACCGTGGTCGACAGTCGATGTCGGGGTCCTCGGAGAAGTCGGCGGCAACATGGACAGTCGATGTTGGGGTCCTCAGAAAAATCGGCGGCGGCATGGACAGTCGGTGTTGGGGTCCTCAGAAAAATCGGCGGCGACATGGACAGTCGGTGCTGGGGGCGTCGGCGAGGTGGTGACCGCAATCGACAGTCGATGTCGGGGTCGGGTGGCGGGCAGAGGGCATGAACGTTGGCTGGCAAGGGCTTCGCCCGCAGGAGATGGCCTTGGGAGGGAGCTCGCCCGGGTCTGTTGGCGGGTTCGCGGGCCCCAGCGCCACCTCGAGGGTAGAGCAGGCTGGCCGATCCGAGCGCCACCGCGGCGGCCACCACGAAGACCAGTGCGACGATGATCGGACCGAAGTGGCCGTGGTTCCGCTAGGTCGAGACGTGGCCTGCTGGCCGAAACGCCCGTTTTTACCACGAAGTTCACGAAGAGACACGAAGAGGCTACGGTCAGGGAGCCTGCTGCCGTTGAAGGATTCCAGTAGCGAGTCGAGTTGCCGTAGGACCTGGGCAGCTCGCCTCGCCTCCGCTAGGGTGCCCCGTCGCGCTCTGATGGGCCTCGGCGGCTGGAAGTCCAGTTCTGTCCTGGATCACGGCGTGCGGCACAGCAGTGCGCCACAGCAGCCAGGGATCGGCTGTCGCCGCGTTCGCGAGGCGCTCGATCATGCGCCTTCTAGCTGCTGATATGAGGAGTCGGGGTGAGAGGATTCGAACCTCCGGCTTCCTGCTCCCGAAGCAGGCGCGCTACCAGGCTGCGCTACACCCCGAACGAGCGACAGGTATGTCGAAGGCCATTATCCGTCAAGGTCCCATCAGCCCTGCATGTGACCCTTGACAGAAAACCCCCAGTGATTGTAGGTAGTAGGCATATCGGAGGATTCGTTCGATGGCCTTTTTGGATTTCTTCCTCGGTCCCCAGTGCACCGACTGCGGCGATCGCATCAAGAGCGACCATAAACGAGAGTGGAAGGGCAAGGTGGTCTGCGAGGGCTGCCTCGACAAGCACCTCGAAGAGCATCGCAAGAAAGAACAAGAGGCCGAGGAGCGCGCCGCCGCCCAGGCCGAAGCTCGCGCCAGACTCGAGGGCCGCAAAGAGTTCGGAACAGACCCGCGCTACAGCTGACCGGTCAAAACCGAGCGCAGATCAAGCGGACTTGAGTGCCGCGATCGCCGCAGCGCGATCCTCGGCACCAAAGACACCGGAGCCGGAGACGAGGACCTGGGCGCCGGCCTCGACGAACCGGTGCACGTTGTGGACCTTGACGCCGCCGTCGACCTCGACGAGGGCACTGTAGCCGCGACGCTCGATGGCCTCGCGCACGACGGAGCACTTCTTGAGCACGGGATCGATGAGGGACTGGCCGCCAAAACCGGGATTGACGGTCATGATCAGGACCAGGTCGACCTCGCCGAGCACATAGTCGAGCACGCTCTCGTGGGTGTGCGGATTGAGGCTGACGCCGGCCTTGGCCCCGGTGGACTTGATGTACTGCACGGCGCGGTGCAGATGCGTGCAGGCCTCGGCGTGCACGGTGATCCAGTCGGCCCCGGCATCGCGGAAACCCTGGACGTAGTTGGTGGGCTCGACGATCATCAGGTGCACGTCGAGCGGGGTGTCGCCAGCGGACTTCTTGACGGACTTCACGATGGGCGGACCCATGGTGATGTTCGGTACAAAGCGGCCATCCATCACGTCGACGTGGATCCAGTCGGCGCCCTTGTCGATGACATCGCGGATGTCGTCGTGCAGGTGACCGAAGTCAGCCGAGAGGATCGAGGGGGCTACGAGGGCCATGCGAGTTGTCCTCCAACCTCGAGGCGCGCTCCGTTCGCGAAGTCAGTGCCCGAGACGGGGCGCTTACCCGGTGCCTGGACTGTCGCCAACTCTAAAGCTCCGGTTCCGCAAGCAACCCGCAGCGGGGAGGTGGAGAGGACTTTGCCCGGAGCGCCCGATCCGTCGCAGAGCCGCACCAGCTTGAGCTTGAGGGGCCCCTTCTTCCACGGTATCCACCCTCCGGGCCACGGGGTGAAGGCACGGATCTGGCGATGGATCTCGACGGCGGAATGAGCCCAGGACACCTGGCCATCCGCCTTGTCGATCTTGGCGGCCCAGGTGATGCCCTCCGCGGACTGAGGCACGGGCTCGAGAGTGCCGAGACCCGCGAGGGTGTCGACACACACCTGGGCGCTCATGGCGGCAAGGCGATCGTGGAGAGTCCCGGCATCGTCTTCGTCAGAAATGGGCGTCTGTAGCGAGAGATAGACCGGGCCGGTGTCGAGGCTGGGCTCCATGCGCTGGGTGCAGACGCCAGTGATGGAATCCCCGGCACGGATGCAGGCCTGAATGGGAGCAGCTCCCCGCCACCGTGGGAGCAGGCTGGCGTGCACGTTCACGCACCCGTGTCTCGGCGAGTCGAGGAGGCGCTCGGGCAAGATGCGACCATAGGCGATGACCACGGCAACATCGGCATTCAACCCGACATAACGCTCCGGGAATGGTCCGCGTCGGAGAGCTCGAGGCTGTGCCAAGGGCAGGCCCAGCTCGGTGGCTCGAGCAGCGACGGGAGGTGCGCGCAGCTTCTTGCCACGACCGGCGGGTTTGTCGGGTTGAGCCACGACGAGCACGACCTGATGGCCGGCAGCCAGGATGGCGTCGAGAGTCGGGACGGCGAAATCCGGCGTCCCCATGAAGATCACGTTCAAGGAGAAGGCTTTACCAGGGCTTGAGGTCGCAGAAGAGGTTGCGCTGGCGAAGCGTCGCCGCGATGGCAGGACCGGTCTCCTCGTTGGCGTCGAGGATGGCCTTGAAGACGGCGGCGATGGGCTGGTGGCCGTACTGCTGGCGCTCCTGATCCGTGGCGCCATCCTTGAGGGGATACAGGCAGAGACGCCCGTTCTCGACGGAGCGCTGGGTGCCGTAGCGCTGCTCCATGCCGCGGGCGACAAACCAGCGATCGTAGGACACTGCGGTCAGCCAGGCCGCCTCGTCCACATGGTGCATCATCGCTTCTTTGGCGTACTCGTGGGCGACGGCGTTCTGGTCGACATCGCGGGATCGAGACAGGACCCAGCTGGCGTGCATCATGTTCAGAGGCGTGCAGATGTGCCCGGCGCTGTGCATTTTCCAGACGGTCTTGATGCGCTTCTTGTTGTTGGAGTCCTGGTCGGGCGCCTGCTCTTCGTAGTCTTTGCGAGTCCCCTGATAGAGGGAAAGCAGCTCACCAGAGGTCGCCGCCATGTCGTCACTGTCGCGGGCGCAGGGATCCTTGGCGCCATAGGCAGAGCCTGAGAGGAACAGGGCGAGGACCAACGCATACTTCATACCCATCACAACACCGGGGCCTGTTCGCGCTTCCGCTCTTTCAAGATCCGCTTGAGGTAGCGGCTGCGCTTGAAACGGCTTGCACGATCGAGAATGACGGTTCCAAGTAGGTGATCGAGCTCATGCTGGACGATGACGGCCTCGTACTCCTCGAACTCGCCCTTGCGGGGCGTGCCGTCGAAGTCGCGCCACTCAAGCTCGATCTTGTAGTGCCGCATGACCTGGACCTCGAGCTGCGGAACCGAAAGGCAGGTCTCAGTCCAGGAAATCATCTTCTCGCTCTTCCACGTGATCTCGGGATTCACGAAGCCGAAGTAGCGGCGCCCCCGCTCGTCACCCTCGCCGGGGTCGACGACGACAACGCGCCGGGAGTCCGAGACCTGTGGACCGGCAAGCCCGACCCCGGGAGCCGCGTACATGGTCTCGGCCATGCTGGAGATGAGGGCGCCAAGTTCAGGGCCAAACTCGTCTTCGCGCACGGCCCTCGCCTCCATTTCGAGGATGGGATGCGGCGCTGTGATGATCTCCAGGATCGCCATGAGAACTCCGAGATCGCCCTTCTATCGTCGCAGCGCTAACTGTTCACGTCAATGTAAGGTGGGCGCGTTGTGCGCAATGTTCTGACAATCACCCAACGCGAGCTGCGCGGCTACTTCGGCCAGGCGACGGCGTGGATCGCACTGGCGCTGTTCATCGGCTTACTAGCGGTGTTTTCGCTGTGGTTCGACGACGTTCTCCGGGCCGGTCTGGCGAGCATGCGTCGGCCGTTCCTGTGGATGGCGGCGTGCTTTGTGTTCCTCATCCCGGCCTTGACGATGCGCCTTGTCGCCGACGAACGGCGCTCCGGAAGCCTCCAGATCCTCGGCACCCTGCCGGTGACCCACGGCGAGATCGTGGTCGGCAAGTGGCTCTCCGCAGTCGTGCTGGTGGCCTTGGCCCTCGCACTCACCGCGACCTACCCGACGGCCCTGGCGATGCTCGGTGATCTGGACTGGGGGCCAGTCATCGGCGGCTACCTGGGCCTTCTCCTGGCAGGAGCTGCGTTTGCGGCGATCAGCACCACGGCCTCGGCCCTCACCGAGAGCCAGGTCATCGCCTTCCTGCTGGCGCTGACCGCGTGCTTGTTGCCGTGGCTGCTTGCTTTCGCGGTGCCCCTGGTCGGTTCAGCGTGGGTGCCCATCGTCGAATACTTGTCGTTCGAGTACCACTTCTCGAACCTGGCGCGAGGCGTGATCGACACGCGAAGCCTGGTGTTCTTCGTCACTGTGACCGCGGTCTCGCTGCGGGGGGCGACGTCAATCCTCGACCACCGGCGGCTCAGTTGACCCGGCGAACCCTGCTGGTGCACGCCTGGCTGCAGCTGCTGCTGTGGATCGCCATTGCGGTGACCATCAACCACATCTCCAGCGCGGCCTTCACTCGCCTAGACGTGACGAACAACCAGGCTTTCACGCTCTCGAATGCCGCGAGACACTCGGTAGCCAACCTCGAGCGACCGCTGCAGGCCCGGGTGTGGTTCAGCGAAGACCTCGACCCACCCTTCCACAACCACCGGCGCGCGCTCCTCGACAAGCTGGATGAGCTGGCGGCCTGGTCCGATGGCCGGCTGGAGATCGTCACCACCGACCCGACCGGTGACCGAGAGGCGATGGCTGAGGCCCGAGCCGCCGGGATCCAACCGGTCCCCTATGTGTACAAGAACTGGGACCGCGAGGAGACCCGGGTCGTGTTCATGGGTGTCTCCTTTGTGTACGGAGAACGCCACGAAGCGGTCGAGGCCCTGCCGTCCATCGACAAGATGGAGTACGAGCTCGTCCGCGCCATCCTCGCCGTCACCACCGAGTTCGAAGACGAGAAGAAGATCGGCTGGCTCCAGGGGAATGGCGAGCCCGACCTGGCCAGCTTCCCGGACACCAACCCCCTCGGCAAGCTCCGCAAGCGCCTCCAGGAGAGGCACACCTTGGTGCCCATCAGCCCCGCCGACGACGCCATCGACGAGGATATCGACACCATCCTGGTCGTCGGTCCCCAGCTCGCCGTCTCCGAGCTCGCCCAGTTCCAGCTCGACCAGTTCGTGATGCGCGGAGGCCGGATCGCTTGGTACATCAGCGGTTTCCAGCCTGACTTCCAGACGCTGAAGATCCGCGAAGTTCGCCACAACCTGCACGGAATGCTCGGCCACTACGGGGTCCAGCTCAATCGCGATGTCATCGTCGACCGCAAGCAGAACATGCCCATGCAGGCCCCGGTCCAGGTCGCCGGAAAGATCCGCTACGCCAACGTCAACTACCCGCTGATCCCCCGCACGGCAGCCGTCGACAGGACAGTGCCGGCGGTGCGAAACCTGAAACAGATGGTGTTCCCGTTTGTCTCCACACTGGCGGTTGTTCCTGAACTCAGCGCCGACGTGGAGTCCGAGATCTGGGCACAGACGGGCAGCGACGCGGTGGCCACGCGCCAGGTGAACACCCTCGAGACGAACTCCCTGGGACAGCCCAGACAGGACGAGGTCGCCGGCCCATTCCCCCTGGTCATCGCACTCTCCGGGACCTTCCGGAGCTACTTCGCCGGCCGAACACCACCGGCAAAGCTCTCATCGGAGGCCGAGCCCTTCGATCCGGAGGAGGTCCTGCTCGACAGCCGTCCAACCCGGATGGTCGTGGTCTCGTCCAGCGATATGGTGGCGAACAACCTGGACTTCGTACTCAATACCATCGACTGGCTGCAAGAGGACTCCCGCCTCATCGAGATCCGAAGCCGAGACACGGCGTTCGCGAGCTTCGAAGCACCGCCCGCCACCGAGGTCTGGGCATGGCGGCTCGGGATCGCAGGTTTCCCGCTCATTTTGGTCCTTCTGGTCGGCGCCGTGCAGATCTCGAGGTCGAGATGAAGCGAACCTGGCAGCTCCTGGCCCTGCTCGCGGCCCTGATCGCCATCGACATCGGTGTGCACCGCACAGACTCCAGCAACACCGACGTCTTGCCTCTCCTCGGGGGATTCTCCGCATCGGACGTGGATGAACTGGCCATCACCTCGGTCGAGGGAACCGTGCGTCTGGCCCGCAGCGACGACGGTTGGGAGGTCACCCACCCCTACACACACGACGCCGACGATGCCCTGGTACAGACGATCATCGCCACACTGTCCGCCGGTGTGCAGCCCGACGCCCGCGTGGACGAGGGCGATCTCGAGCGCTACGGCCTCACCGCCAGTCAGCAGGTCCTCGTAGAGCTCTCCGGCGTTGGACAGCTCGTGTCGGCGCTTTACGTCGGCGGAAACGCGGGCGGCGGGGTGAGCTTCGTGCGCCTCCCCGACGACCAGACCGTCTACCGGGCGAGGATCGGCGGTCGAAGCCGCTATCACCGGCCGGCTGGGGGCTGGCGCAACCTGCAGGTCTTCTCCTTCCAGCCCGCTGCAGTGGTGAACATCGACATCGAGAGCGGAGGAACCAAGGTGACCTTCAGCCGAGGCGACAACGGATGGTCCGGAGCAGGGCTCGACGGCGAGCTGATCGCAGCCCTGCCGGAACGCCTCGGAGAGCTACGGGCCACCCGGGTGATGGCCCCGGAGAGCGTGGAGGGCTTTGACGGGCGCCTCACGCTCACCATGGATGCCGGACCACCCGTCGTTTTCGACTTCGCAACCCAAGGGGATATCGGCGTGATTCGCACCGAGACCGACGGTCCCCTGTACCAGGTGCCGGCCGCCCTCACCGTGCTCTTGACGAACGGGCAGGACGCCTTCGCCGACCGAACCCTCCTCCGCGTCGACCTGGCCACGGTCACGGAGCTCACACTCGAAACTCCGGAACAAAGGTCGATCATCAGGCGGGATCCACGCACCGAAGCCTGGGTCCCGGTCAGGCCGGCGAATATGGACATCGACTCTCGGAGGGCCATGGATGCCGCCCGCTACCTGGCGACGTTCAGGGTGATGGACTTCGTGCAGATCTCGGCGTCCGGGGCGGGGTTTCCCGGTGACCTTCGCATGAGTGTCAACCAGTCCGGGCTGGAGTTCGGCGGCCCCGGCCCAGAGCGCAGCGGCCAGCAGACGCTCTATGTCCGAGCCGTGCAAGACCCAGGACGAATCGGCATCATCGACGCCCGCGTGCCCGTTGCTCTCAAGTCAGCCTGGGGACAGTAGGCCGCCAAAACTCGCCAGCAGTGCCTTGGTGATGGGCCGCTTGGCCTCCCACCAGACCCGCGCCTCGAAGAAGGCAGTGGCCTCAGGACTCGTCAGGATCTTCCATGCTTCTCGGGCCTCCTCCTCCGTCTCGAAGGGAAGAAGGTAGCAAGTGTCGTCAAACAGGACAGGCCGTCCGCGGTGGGGGCCGACGACCTGGAAGCCCAGTGAGTGATAGAGTCCGGAGATCGCCACCTTCCAGGGTGCAAAACTGTACGGTCCGACCCCAAAGACCGAGAACCGCGGCCGCCCCGCGTAGATCCGACTCCGCCGCGCATCAAGCCGCTCGCCGTGGGCGCACAGATAGGCCCAGGCTTTTGGCGCGGTGTGCTCCAAGACTGCAGTGTCCTCGCCCAGCGACCGCTGCGGAAGGATCAAAGCCCTGGTTGGCGGGCGTCCATGGGCCAGATCCGAGCTCTTCATCAGCGGGAACAGGACCTCCTCCTCGACCTGTACTCGCTGCCCGTGGCCGTTGCTCCAGCCCTCCTCCCAGCGCAGCTGGAAGACCTTCGAGGCGTCGTGTTTGATTCCGGATCTCCAGCGATTATCCTTGGATCCCGCGGCGAGCAGGTTCGGATCGATGGTTCGCGAGGGTGTCTCGGAGTCCAGGGAGTCGTAGACCGGGCAGGGACCGGGCTCTCCGCCGGCATCGATCGCGAGGAGGCCGGCGTCCACGCTCGCTCCGAAGGCCGCAGCCGCGTCGATCCTCCACAACCCGATGCTTCGACCGATCCGACCGATGAGGCGCCGAGCGACCGACGTCTTGCAGAGGAGGGCGACAATCGCGTTCCTTCCCCGCAGCGCTTGCACAAGTCGCTCGAACATCCACTCGGCGATGTCGAAGTTGCTGCGACCGGTGAGGGCCTCGTAGCCGTCCATCCCAGTGTTGAGTTTCGGAGGCAGATTATCGGCATTCAGGGTCGATAACTCGGCGTTCGTGACCCAGGGTGGGTTCCCGAGGACGAGGATCGGTTCTGGCCAGTCCGCCGCCTCGGCCTCCCAGTCGACGGCAAAGAAGTCAGCGTGATGGATCTCGGCGCCGGTCTCTCGAGCGAGCTCGACGTAGGGCCGATGGATCTCGAAACCGATCCTGCGGGCCTCCGGAAACACCTCCGCCGAGGCCTCCAGGAAGTTCCCGACGCCGCAGGTTGGCTCGACGATCACCCTGGGTTTCAGATCTGCAAATCGGGCGCTGATCGCGCGCGCCATAAGTATAGGGGTTTGGAAATCTCCAAACTGCCTGGGGCGGAGGCTCACTTCAACAAAGTCCGAATATCGATTCAAGGGCGGGCGTCTTTCGGCCATAACGGAGGAGAACACATGCGCCCCATGACTTTGATTCCCCTGGCGCTGCTGGGTCTGTCGACGATGGCTTTCGGCCAAGAGCTCGACGAGACGACCTTGGACCTCGGAATCGAGGCCGAGCAGGCGGCAGAACAGGCTGGAAAGACCAAGAGAAACCGAGGTAACGCCAGGAATTCCCGGGGTAACTCCCGCGGTGCCCGAGGCAATCCGACCCGAGGCGGCCAGCGTGGCGCTCCAGCGGCGCGAGGAGGCCAGCGCGGCGCTCCACCGGCGCGAGGCCAGAACCAGGGCCAGTGGAGATCCAACGGCCAGGTCAGCGAAGGGATGCGTCAAAACGGCGATACCCGCCAGATGACCCGCACCAATGGCGATCGCTCGATGACGCGCACCATCCATCAGGACGGCAACCAGACCCGCATGCGTACCGAGGGCATCAGCCAGCAGAATGGCGTCACCAAGCTGCGCAGGCAGTCCCAGATCACCAACGGAAACAAGAGCGTTCGCTGGGGTGAAGGCGAGAATCGGTTCCGCGACGCCGTCCGCGGCGACAGCTACACCAACCGCCGTACGAGCCAGACCGTGGCCAACGGACAGGGCGGCCGTCACCACCAGCAGACCCGCGACACGCTCGCAGTGAAGCGCGGCCCCAATGGCCAAAAGACCCTCGAGAGCCGGGTTCGCACCCACAGCTCCACCTCTGGTCACAAGCACGGAGTTCCCCAGACGCCCCATGCCAGGCCGGGCCACAGTCGACCGGGCACCCATGCTGGTCCGAACCGGCCCTCTGGACACGCGCGTCCAGGTACTCACGTCACACCGCACCGTCCCGGCCACCGCGGCCCGACCCGTGTCGTCGTCGGCCACGCCCGGCCCCACGTCACCCACGTCCGCTACACCCACGTGCGGCCCTACCACGGCGTCTTCGTCTATGGCCCGCCGCCGGTGACCCACAACCACTACCACTCGCGGCCGGCCATGGCCCCGAACGGCCAGGTGAAGGTCAAGAAGTCCGATCTGCCGCAGCGTTTCGTAGACCGTGACAACTCCTTCGCCATCGGCCTGAAGGGGGGCTCCATGTGGTCTGGCTACTTCGACGCAAATGCCTACGCAGACGCAGGAGTCGGGATCAACGCCCGCTATCGTCCCGACGAGGCCATTGGACTCGACGTGGCCATCCAGCACCACGACCAGACCTGGAGCCCGAACTCTGAGCGGTCCCAGACCATGATGTCCGGTTCGGTCGAGCTGTTCGCCTATCCCTGGACCCGGGTTAGCCCCTATGTAATCGGCGGTCTGACCTACACCTCCCGCGACATCGAGGACGAGATCTTCCAGACCGATCGGGTCAACCTGATCGAGACAGGCCAGCCCCTCATCGGTCCCCATGCTGGACTCGGTGTGGAGTTCGCCCTCGGCAAGACCGTCGCCCTCGACCTCGAGGCCCGGTACACCGGCTACCTGAACCGCAAGCCGACCGATGCGAGCCTTCCCGGCGCGCTGACGACCACTGCGGGACTGATGTTCCACTTCTAGATTCTCTGCGGGGTGGACACCAACCCGCCCCGCCGGGAAATGGGTACGACGCCCACCGGCGCCTCGACTGTCCTCACCGACCCCTGGACACCGAGGCGCCGGCTAGTCGTTTCTGGGGTCATTTCTAGGGGGCATCTCTGGGGTCGGGGGGCATCTCTGGGGTCGGGGGGCATCTCCGGGGTCAGGTCTTGAACGTGAGTTGGCCATTGCGCAACTCACATTCAAGACCTGACCCCGCTGTCAGCGTCTTGACCCCGCTGTCAGCGTCTGCGTATTCAAGACCTGACCCCGCTCCTCGGCGCCGAGCGGCTAGTCGTTTCGGGGCGGCCTGCGCTTCGCGCGGTCGGTGGCCCTCGCCGTCAACGGGTCCTCGGGCCAGTGGTGCTTGGGGTATCTACCGCGAAGATCCTTGCGAACCTCGGAGTAGGTCGTGGCCCAGAAGCTCTCCAGATCGGCCGTCACTTGCTGGGGCCGGTTGTTGGGCGCGAGCAGATGCACCGTGACCCGCACGCCAGCGATCTCCGGAGACTTCCGCATCCCGAACAGCTGCTGGATACGAGCCGCCAGAACCGGAGAAGACCCCGGCTCTCCGTACACGATACGCGCCCCCGACCCGCTCGGAATCGGCAGGGTCTTCGGCGCTAATCGGTCCACAGAGCGACGCTGCTCAAAAGTCAGGAAGCCGCGGATCTCGGCGAGCAGATCGAGCTTGCGCAAGCCCGCAAAGGACGACTGGCCGACCGCGACCGACTCGAGAAGACCACCCCAGTCCTCGAACGTCGCCAACCCGAGCTCGGGCTTGGCGGCCGCCAACCAACGCAGTCGCCTCAGGAAGCGGTCAACGTCCCCTGTGAAGGTCAGGGCCTTGCGCGGGGTCTTCGAGGCCTCCAACGCCAGGATCTCTGCGATCGCAACGGGATCGGCCTCGGTGGGCTTCGCAGAGAGCACCAACGCACCGAGCATCTGCGCTCGCTCACAGGACACCCGCTGCTGCTGCGGATCGAACCAGACTCGATCCCGCTCCTCGACGTCGAGCCACTCCGACTCGATGGGCTCGGCGAGGCGGATCGAGAGGCCGCCGCGACTCACCGAGAGATCGAGCGCCAACATCCAGGGCAATGGGTCTACCGACCGGATCAGCTGTGCGCCCTGTCCGCTCGCAAGCTGATAGCGATGACCGTCGCGCAGCCGGGCGACCCGATCGGGAAAACCAGCGAGCAAAGCACGGATGACGTCCTCCTCCCCTCCCCCTGAGGCACCGGAGGCGAGCCGGAGCAGCTGATCTCGAACCCGACGGACCGCAGCTAGAGCGCTCCGATCTCCGCCGGCCTTGCCGTCCACCCAGGCAACTCGCTGCATGAGATCGGCGCGAACGCCGGGCCAGGGATCTCGCTCCTCCACCAGGGCAGCGGCCGTCGCGACCTCCCGCAGGCAGCCGCGTTCTGCACCCTCCAGCACCACTCTCGCCAGTCGCGGATGAAGCGGAAGCGCCGCCATCTCCCTGCCGATGTAGGTGATCCGGCCATCGCGCACCGCACCGAGCAGGGTCAGCAACGCAGTCGCCCCCGCAAGAGTCCCACGCGGCGGATCCTGGAACCACGCAAAGCGCTCGGGATCACCACCCCAGGCGTAGACCTGGAGCAGGGCCGGAGCGAGATCGACGCGCAGAATCTCCGGAACCTCCGCCGGGATTCGTCGTGTCGCAGCGGTCCAGAGCCGCACGCAACGACCAGGTCCGGTGCGGCCGGCGCGACCCGCTCGCTGCGTAGCGGAGGCCGCGGAGATCGGCCGCAGCTCCAGTCGACTCGCCCCAAGCCTGGGCAGAAAGCGCGGCTGCCGGTGAAGGCCCGCGTCGACAACCGCAACGACGCCCTCCAGGGTCACGGAAGTCTCGGCGATGTTCGTGGCGAGAACGACCTTCCTTCCCCTATAAGGCGCCAGGGCTCGATCCTGGGCATCGCCTTTGAGCCGCCCGTGAAGCGGAAGGACCGGCACCTCCAGGTCGACAAGGCGCTCCCGCGTCCGCTCGATCTCCCCGACTCCGGGCAGGAAGGCGAGCACATGACCGGTCTCGGTGCGCTCCAGCACGCCGCGGATGGCCGCAGCCGTCCTGACCTCGATGGCGCGCTCGTCTGGCTTCGTGGCGTGTTCGATCTCCACCGGAAACACCCTTCCCTCCGCCCGAATCAACGGACACCCTCCAAAGAAGGCCTGGATGGGCGCCGGATCGAGGGTCGCTGACATCACCACGATCTTCAGATCTGGCCGCGCCTCCCGCTGCACCTGCGCTACCAGGGCCAGGGCCAGATCGGCGTGCAGGCTCCGCTCGTGGAACTCGTCGAGGATCACCGTCCCGACACCCTCCAGGAAGGGATCCGCCTGGATCATTCGGGTGAGCAAGCCCTCGGTCACCACCTCGATTCGCGTCGCCGCCGACGTCCGGTTCTCGAAGCGGATGCGGTAGCCGACCTCCGCCCCTACCGCCGATCCACGCTCCGATGCGATCCTCCTGGCTGCGAGTCGGGCGGCCACCCGACGAGGCTGGAGCAGAACGACCTTTCCAGGCCTTGAATCCGCCAACGCTGGAGGCGCTCTGGTGGTCTTGCCCGAGCCGGGCGGCGCGATGAGGATCGCTGCGGAGTGTGCGCGCAGGGCCGAGACAAGCTCGCCAAGGACCTCATCGACGGGAAGCTCTCTCACGCAGGCAGGGCGTCGACCACGCGTAGATCGTCCCCATAGACCAGCATTGCCCTGCGATACGCGCCATATATGGCGACGGAAAGGGCCTCGTCCACCTTCGAATCAGCGCTCGTTGCCACCGCGACCAGCAGCGTCTCACGAGGGCAGGAGGAGGGGAGGCGGGCGATGTTCCAGATGGCAGCGGCGAGCTGCAGGGCGTGGTCGGAGCCAAAGCGACCGAGGTCGAGGAGTGGGGCGGCTACGTCACCGAGGACGACGTGAAGAGGCAACATGGGGACTTCGGGGAAGGAGAGGGCGGGGAGGGGGCGGGGATAGCGGCGGGGGTTCCTCGATCTTAGAGCAGGCACATACCCGTGTCCAGAGGACGCGACCACTCAGCCGAGCTTTTCGTCCACCAAACGGAGCTTTGGAGCCCACTTATCAACCGCATCAGCCATCGTGCCCTCAATGGCGAGCAAGCGGTCCATCTCGTCGCTGATGGCGTCGCGCTTGTTGCGGTGCACGGTCGTTGTGCGCCAACAAGCCACCACTTCCGCGAGCTGGATGTTCCGGGCTGGACGGGCCGGCAGCCAGCCATGCTCCGTCCGCACGACTATGTTGCCGCTCTGGAGGACTCCGAGCACGTCGTGGATGATCTTCCCGTCGAGATCGCACCGCTCCACCAGCTCCTCGAAGGTGACAGCGCCACCCCCGTTGACGAACGACCAGCTGACCCAGGTGGCGATCTGCAGCGCGGTGTCGATGCTCGGATACTGCGCGCGCTCGGGGTCCTGAAGTTCGTGCTCCTTGGCGACCAACGAGGTGTAGTTCTGCGAGACCGCCGCAACCTCGACGCCGAGGAGCACAAAGACCCAGATCAAGTAGATCCACGCCAAGAAGACCGGGATGAACGCCAACGATCCATACACGACCCGGAGCGGATCGTTCCCGGCGAACCAGATCACGTACAGCGACAACCCCCGCCGGCCCGCCTCGAGAAGCGACCAGGAGACCGCACCGCCGAGGAGCGCCGGCCACCACCGAACCTGGGTCGCCGGGAGCAGGCGGATGGCGGCGACAAGCAGCGCATACTGAAGGATTAACCCGAGAATTCTCCGAAAATTGGAGATATCCAGGCCGGTGGCGAGCTCAAAGGTCCCGCCCATCATCAGGGCCAGGACGATCGGTCCCGCCGTGACCGTGAAGTAGAAGTTGAGCAGTCGGACCGTGAACTTTCGGCGGACAGGCACCTGGAAGACATCGCAGTAGGCCTTCTCCACCATCAGGTACAGGCGCGCCGCGACCGCGATCACCGCCACGGTCGAGACGATCCCGAGTGCGGCGAGATCTACAGAAACGAGGCCGGGAATGAGCACATCCCGCACGCCGGGGACCTCTCCAAAGACCTGATCGAAGAGGGTCGTCAGCGCCTGCTCCGGGTCGTTCCCCCCGGCTCCGGTGGCGACCAACACGCCATAGATGAGCACCAAGCTGGGAACCATGGCAACCAAGGTGGCGTAGGCCATGCCGGACGCGCGCACGAAGGCCATGTCGCGCCGGAGCTGCTGATAGAAGACGAAGCACCAGCGGATCACTACGGACAGCGGAGCCAGCGGGGTCTGCTCGACCAGGAGGAGCGCGCGGCGTACCAGGGAGATCTGTTCGTGCATCGGCGAGATTCTACGCCGAGTCGGGGGGCTCCATCATGTTCTGGAGCTCGCGTGGGACCTCGTCCTGCCCTTCGATGGCGAGCTTCTTTCCCTCCGCGACCCGCTGTTTCATCGCCTGCAGGATCCACTCCGCCTGTGGCACCGAGCAGCTGTGAAGAGGGACCAAGACATTGCCATTCAGAAGCTTCACTCGTATCTCTGGCATCCTGAAGCCCGCCTCGCACAGATCGATGAGATCGACATCTTGGGGGTCGATTCGATCGACCTTGGTCGGCAGTCCGTCCTGAGACCACTCCAGCGTGAGCGTGTGGGGCCGCAGATAGAGGACCAGGCCGGCCCGAGCGGCGCGAAGTGACCTGACGCGCTGGATGTTGCCCCACAACATCGAGGCCATGATCGTCCCCAGAAGGGCGGCCAGGAACATCAGCGTCGTCAAGAAAGGGAAGGCTGCGGAAATGGGAAAGAACAGGATCAGACCAATGAACATCACCGCAATGGTGCGTGGCAGGCCAGGTCTCAGGGTCTCGACGATGTAGGGCCGCACACTGATGCGAATCCCGTCATGCACAAGATCGACGTCCAGATCGAATGGCGGATCAGTCACGGATCCAGGTGCCGGAGCGGCCGCCTCGCTTCTCGAGGAGGTGGATGCCGCCCATCTCCATGCCCTTGTCGACGGCCTTGAGCATGTCGTAGACCGTGAGCAGCGCCGCGCTCACCGCCGCCAGGGCCTCCATCTCGACGCCTGTTCGCCAGTGGGCGCGAGCGGCAGCGCGGACGGCAATCCGCCGGGTGTCCGGATCGGGGGTGAGGGTGACATCGACGCCAGAGATCGGGAGCGGATGACAGAGGGGAATCAGATCGCTGGCGCGCTTGGCTCCCTGGATCCCCGCGAGCTGCGCCGTACCGAGCACATCGCCCTTCTTGGCGCGCCCGCTCAGGACCATCTCGAAGGCCTCTTCACCCAAGGAGATCCAACCCTCGGCGATGGCCTCGCGCTTGGTGATGGGTTTGTCCCCCACCTCCACCATGCGGGCGTTTCCTTGGTCATCGACGTGTGTGAGCTTGGCCATGGTGTCGCTTAAGGGTATGGGGCCGCCATGTCGATTCCCAATCTGCGCCTGAAGCCCAAGCACGATCGCCGCATTCGCGGTGGACATCCGTGGGTGTTCTCCAACGAGCTCGAGGGTGACGTCAAGGCGCTCCCGGCGGGCGGAACCGTCGATGTGTCAGATGCCAAAGGAGCTTTCCTCGGCCGAGGGTACGCCAACCCCAAGTCGCTGATCGCGGTTCGAATCCTGAGCCGACGGCGCGAAGACGTCGATCATCCGTCCTTCTGGACGAATCGCATCCGCAGTGCGGCCAACTACCGGGCCAGCGCGCTCCCAGGACGAAAGTCGCTGCGGCTGATCCACGCCGAGGGTGACGGGTTGCCCGGTCTGGTGGTCGATCGCTACGGGGACTTCCTCGCGGTACAGCTCACGACCTTGGGCATGGAGTCTCGACGCGAGCTCATCGCCGACGCCCTGCGCGAGGTCATCGAGCCCGCTGGCGCCGTTCTCCGCAGCGAGGGCAAGGCACGCCAGCTCGAAGGGCTCGAGGACGACCGCGGTACGTGGTTCGGCGATCCCCCAGAGCACGTCGACATCGACGAATACGGGGTGACCTTCCGCGTGCCGCTGTTCGGTGGGCAAAAGACGGGGCACTTCTTCGATCAGGCGCAGAATCGCCACTTTGCCGGCCCGCTCTGCCGAGGTCGCACGGTGCTGGACGTGTACGCCAACGGAGGGGCGTGGGCACTCCACGCCCTCAAAAACGGCGCCGAGCATGCCACCACGATCGACAAGTCCCTGGACTGCTGCGACCGCACCGAGGTCAATGGCGAGCTGAACGGTGTCGCCGGTCAGATGGAGATCATCCAGGGTGAAGGAAGGAAGACGCTGCAGTGGCTGGTTCAGAGGCAACAGCAGTTCGGAGCGGTTGTGCTCGATCCCCCGGCATTCGCAAAGACCCGAAAGACCGCCGGCAATGCGCTCCGCGGCTACAGCGAGATCAACGCCCTCGGCCTCTCACTCGTCGAGCAGGGCGGGTTCTTCTTCAGCTCGTCGTGCAGCTACCACGTCGAGGAGGATCGTTTCCTGGCGGAGATCGTCAAGGCCGCCGCCAAGGTCCAGCGTCGACTGCGGATCGTGAGGAGAGGCGAGCAGGCATCGGATCACCCCGTTCGACCGGGTGTTCCCGAGACTCGCTACCTGAAAAGCTACGCCTTCCAGGTGGAAATCAAGGCCTGACGCAGGCTACCCGTCGGTGTCGATGAGGTCCTGGAGGCGCTCGAGACTGGCCGCCTGCTTGGCCGAGATGCGATCGAACTGGAACGCCGCCTCGAACTCCCCAACGTGAGTCAGCACGACGCGAACGAAAGCCAGTGGGAGCTCCATGACGCCATCGTCGGTGGAGACACGAACCCAGACGTCGCCGGGCTTTCGAGGGAACGGCACGCCCTTGTCGATGGCAACGCGCACGCCGGTGGCCGAGATGTCCTTGAGCAAGACGGTCTGGTCGATGTTCAGCCCCACGAGCCGCGCCGTCACCCGTACGGGTGTGCGATGTGCCCTGGGCTGGAATCGTCTCGCCAGCAGGGCGATCAGCTCATCGCGGGCATTGCCGCCTATGTCTGTACGCAGCAGACCCGCGAGAATGGGAAACTCGTAGTCGTCGATGGCGTCGACGAGCCGCTCGGCGTTGCTGATGTGTCGCTGCTGCATGTTCTCCCTATCGGACAACACGAGCCGGACTTGAACCCGGTCAAGTCCGGAGGCAAGGCCATGGGCTGTGAGCTGGCAACTGCAGAGGTAGGATGTCCCCAACACAGGAGTCTTGATGACCTCGATTCTGTTGGGCCTGCTCGTGCTGGGCAGCCCCGCCCTCGGCCAAGAGGACGAGACCGAAGAGCGCTCCGCGCTGTCTGCGAGCTCCCGAGAGCGGGATGCCGACCGGGTGCCCTTTCTGCTTGGGGTCGTCGTCTATCTTCCGAATCGAGTCCTGGACTTCTTCGACATGTTCCGCTTTCGGGTCCGGGTGGGACCTGGGTTGGCGCTCGGCGTTCGAGCGACGGAGTGGGCCGACGCCTACGCGGGCATCTACATGAGCGGCTACCTTGGGATTCCTGGGCCGAGAAACAGAAAGATGCCGAAGATGCCGTTCGGGATCGAGAGCAAGACCGGCGTCGAGGTGAGCAAGGCCGACCTCTCCACCAGCCTGTGGCTCTTCGATCCGGACTACGGCAAGACCGAGTTCGGTTTCGACGCCCACTTGCTGCTCGTCGGCGGTGCGGTGGGCTTCGACCCGGGCGAGTTCATCGACTTCCTCGGCGGCTTCGTGCTCGTCGATCCCAGGCGCGACGACATCGCCTACCGCGGCGAGGACGACGAGAGGAAACGGAAGAAGAAGTAGGAGGGGATGGAGGGAAGGAGGGGGTCAGGTATTGAACAACAGTCGTCGCCCAGGCCAAGTTGTTGTTCAAGACCTGACCCCTCGCGATATTCAGGTTGAAGGCCAACCTTAGGGCGCTCTCCAACTGTTGTTCAAGACCTGACCCCGGTTAGCGGCGACCGGTTAGCGGCTAGCGACGCCGTCGCCGGAGGAAGAGGAGCAGACCCAGGGCTAGCCAGTAGGCACGCGGGCTGCTTCCCGTAGAGCATTCGCAGGCGCCGCCGAAGTACTTGCCAGCAACAGCCGGAGCGTCGTCAGACGGATCGAGCGGATCCATGCCGTTGTCGACTTCCTCGCCGTCGGGAACGCCGCCGCCGTCAGTGTCTGGGTTGTTCGGGTCGGTCTCGTGCTCGTTGACCTCTTCGCCGTCCGGCAGACCGTCGTCGTCGCTGTCCGGTTTGTTCGGGTCGGTCTCGTGCTCGTTGACTTCATCGCCATCCAGCAGGCCGTCATCGTCGCTGTCCGGATTGTTCGGATCGGTATCGAACTCGTCAACCTCTTCGCCGTCCAAGAGGCCGTCGTCGTCGCTGTCCGGGTTGGTGGGATCGGTATCGAACTCGTTGACCTCTTCGCCGTCGTCGAGGCCATCGTCGTCGGTGTCCGGATCCAGCGGATCGGTGTCGCCGTCGACCTCTACACCATCGTCGAGCCCGTCGTCGTCGGAGTCCGGATCCAGCGGATCGGTACCGATTTCGATCTCGACATCATCGGGAATGCCGTCGCCGTCAGTGTCGGGATTGTCGTCGGACGGATCGAGGGGATCGGTGCCGTCGTCGACTTCCTGCCCGTCGGGAATGCCGCCGTTGTCGGTGTCCGGATCGAGGGGATCGGTGCCGTAGTCGAGCACCTCGTCCCCGTCGGTGAGGCCGTCGCCGTCGGTGTCCGGCACGTTGGGATCGGTGAGGAAGACATCGACCTCCTCGTTGTCGTTGAGCCCGTCATCGTCGCTGTCGCGGTCGTTGGGATCGGTCAGTGTGTCGTTGACCTCGCGCCCATCGTCGAGGCCGTCGCCGTCGGAGTCCGGATCGTTGGGGTCGGTGTTGTGGGTGTCGACCTCTTCGCCATCCAGCAGACCGTCACCGTCGGTATCCGGATCGAGCGGATCGGTGCCGGTGTCGTTGACTTCTTCGCCGTCTTGGAGACCGTCGCCGTCGGTGTCCGGATCCAGCGGATCGGTGCCGAGCACATCCTCGAGATCGTCGGTGAGGCCGTCGCCATCAGTATCGGGTGAAGGCGGGTTATCGTCGGCCGGATCGAGGGGATCGGTGTAGTCCACCAAGACCTCGACGCCATCGGGCACCCCACCGTTGTCGGTGTCGGGGTTGTTGGGATCGGTGCCGTAGGTGTCCACCTCTTCGCCGTCGGTGAGCCCGTCGAAGTCGGAGTCTGGATTGAGCGGATCGGTGTTCTCGTCGTTGATCTCTTCGCCGTCGGTGAGCCCGTCACCGTCGGTGTCCGGCTCGTTGGGATCTGTGTTGTAGGTGTGCACTTCCTGGTTGTCGTCGAGCCCGTCGCCGTCGGAGTCCGGATCGAGGGGATCGGTGCCGAAGGTCAGGACCTCCTCCCCATCGCGCAGCCCGTCGCCATCGCTGTCGTCGTCGAGGGGGTCGGTGCCGTAGGTATTCACCTCGTCGCCGTCGATGAGGCCGTCACCGTCGGTGTCCGGATTCTGCGGATCGGTGCCGACGTTGAGCACTTCTTCGCCGTCCGACAGACCGTCGTCGTCGGTGTCGGGATCGAGCGGATCGGTGCCGTAGACGTAGATCTCTTCCACATCTGTGAGGCCGTCACCGTCGGTGTCGACGAGGGCGGGGTTGTCGTCGGCGGGATCGTTGGGATCGGTGCCATCCACCAGGACTTCGACGCCATCGGGCACGCCGCCGCCGTCGGTGTCGGGGTTCAGCGGGTTGGTCTCGTCCCCTGTGTCGGGCAAACCATCGGCGCCAACGACCTCTTCCCCATCGAGGAGGCCGTCATTGTCACTGTCGTCGTCGAGGGGATCGGAGCCGTGGTCCAGGATCTCTTCGGAGTCGGTGAGCCCGTCGTTGTCGGTGTCGGCGTCGTTGGGATCAGTGCCGTAGGTGTTGACCTCCTCGAAGTCGGTGAGCCCGTCGCCGTCGGTGTCGACGTCATTGGGATCGGTGAAGAAGGTATCGACCTCCTCAGAGTCGGTGAGCCCGTCGCCGTCGGTGTCCGGGTCCAGCGGATCTGTCAGGTAGACATTGACTTCTTCGCCATCTTCTAGGCCGTCGTTGTCGGTGTCTGGGTCGAGTGGATCGGTGTTGTGGGTGTTGACCTCTTCGCCGTCGTCCAGGCCATCGTTGTCGGTGTCCGGATCCAGCGGATCGGTGCCGTGAATGTTGACCTCGTCGTCATCGCTCAAGCCATCGCCGTCGCTGTCGAGATCGGGATCGAGGGCGTCGATGATGTCGTCACCGTCCCAGTCTGGACCGCCAGCGCCACCCTCGGCCGCATCGTCGAGGCCATCGCCATCGGTGTCGGCGTTGTTCGGGTCGGGCTCGTCGTCGGCGAGTCCAGGCTGGTCTCCGTCGAAGATGCCGTTTCCATTGAGATCTTCTTCGCCATCTACCAGGCCATCGCCGTCAGTATCCGCTTCGTTGGGATCGGTGACTGTCGCCCCGGCATCGCCATCGGCCACAAACAGGCCAAGGTCGGTGTCGTTGCCCTGGGGCGCGTCCAGGCCGATCTCCAGTCCATCGGAGAGGCCGTCGCCGTCGCTGTCGAAGGCCAGCGGATCGGTGAGCTCGATGAGGATCTCGTAGCCATCGGTGATCCCGTCGTCGTCGGTGTCGTCGTCGTTGGGATCGGTGCCATAGACGTTGATCTCGTCGTCGTCGGAGATGCCGTCGCCATCCGCATCTGGAATCAGCGGCGGATCGGGATCGAGGGCGTCGATGATGCCGTCACCGTCGTCGTCGGGACCACCGGGACCGCCCTCGAGAGCGTCTGGACGCCCATCGGCGTCGGTGTCGAGGAGGTTAGGATCGGTCTCGTCGTCGGCCAGGCCACCCTGGTTCCCATCGAAGATGCCGTTCTGGTTGAGGTCTTCGACGCCGTCGTCGATGCCATCGCCATCGGTGTCAGCTTCGTTGGGATCGGTGACCGTCGCCCCGGCATCGCCATCGGCAAGGAAGTTCGCGAGATCGGTATCGCCGCCCTGGGGAGCACCGAGGCCGATCTCGATTCCGTCGGAGAGTCCGTCGCCGTCGGTGTCGAACTCGAGGGGATCGGTGAACTCTACATTGACCTCGTTGCCGTCGGTGATGCCGTCGTCGTCGGTGTCGTCGTCGAAGGGATCGGTGCCTAGCGCGACCTCTTCGTCGTCGGTCAGTCCGTCGCCGTCGGTGTCCTGGTTGATGTCGTCCAGAGCGTCGATCGCACCGTCGCCATCGGTATCGGGACCGCCGGACCCGCCCTCTGCAGCGTCGTCGAGGCCGTCCCCGTCGGTGTCCGCGAGGTTCGGATCCGACTCGTCGTCGGCCACACCCGGCTGGTCGCCCGCCCAGACGCCATCGCCATCGGTGTCCTCAGCGCCGTCGTCGAGGCCATCGCCATCGGTGTCGGCTTCGTTGGGATCGGTGACCGTTGCCCCCGCATCGCCATCGGCCACGAACACACCCAGATCGGTGTCGCCGCCTTGTGGAGCCCCGAGGCCGATCTCCAGCCCATCGGAGAGCCCGTCGCCATCGGAGTCGAACTCCAGCGGATCGGTGAACTCTACGTTGACCTCGTTGCCGTCGGTGATGCCGTCGTCGTCAGAGTCGTCGTCGTCGGGATCGGTGCCGAGCGCAACCTCTTCGTCGTCGGTCAGACCGTCGCCATCGGTGTCCTGGTTGATGTTGTCCAGCGCGTCGATCGCGCCATCGCCGTCGGAATCCGGACCACCAGAACCGCCTTCCGCGGCGTCGTCGAGGCCGTCTCCATCGGTGTCCGCGAGGTTCGGATCCGACTCGTCGTCGACCAGACCCGGCTGGTCGCCAGCCCAGATGCCGTCGCCGTTCAGATCCTCGGCGCCATCGGAGAGCCCGTCGCCATCCGTGTCGGCTTCGTTTGGATCGGTGACCGTCGCCCCGGCGTCGCCATCGGCAATGAACACACCCAGATCGGTGTCGTTCCCCTGCGGAGCCCCCAGCCCGATCTCGATGCCGTCGGAGAGCCCATCTCCGTCACTGTCGACGTTCAGCGGATCGGTGAACTCGACAAGAATCTCGTTTCCGTCGGTGATCCCGTCGTCGTCGGTGTCGTCGTCGTTGGGATCGGTGCCATAGACGTTGATCTCGTCATAGTCGGACAGCCCATCGCCGTCCGCATCCGGGAACAGCGGGTCGGGGTCCAGCGCATCGATGATGCCGTCGCCGTCGCCATCCGGGCCGCCAGGTCCACCCTCGGTCGCGTCGGGCACGCCGTCGCCGTCGGTGTCAGCCAGGTTCGGATCGGTCTCGTCATCGACCAGCCCCCCTTGATTCCCGTCGAAGATGCCGTTCTGGTTGAGATCTTCGATGCCGTCGTCGATGCCATCGCCATCGGTGTCGGCTTCGTTGGGATCGGTGACCGTCGCGCCGGCATCGCCGTCCGCTACGAACACACCCAGATCGGTGTCGCCGCCTTGTGGAGCCCCAAGGCCGATCTCCATCCCATCGGAGAGCCCATCGCCGTCGGTGTCGAACTCGAGGGGATCGGTGAACTCTACGTTGACCTCGTTGCCGTCGGTGATGCCGTCGTCATCGGTATCGTCGTCGAAGGGATCGGTGCCCAGAGCGACCTCTTCATCGTCGGTCAGGCCGTCGCCGTCGGTGTCCTGGTTGATGTCGTCGATGGCATCCACGGCACCGTCGCCGTCGCCATCCGGACCGCCAGAGCCGCCCTCCGCCGCGTCATCGAGGCCGTCCCCGTCGGTGTCCGCGAGGTTTGGATCGGACTCGTCGTCGGCAACGCCCGGCTGGTCGCCAGCCCAGATACCGTCGCCGTCGATGTCCTCGGCACCGTCGTCGAGACCATCGCCATCGGTGTCGGCTTCGTTGGGATCGGTGACCGTCGCGCCAGCGTCACCATCGGCCACGAACAACATCGGATCGGTGTCGCCGCCTTGTGGAGCCCCCAGGCCGATCTCCAGCCCGTCAGAGAGCCCGTCGCCGTCGCTGTCGAACTCGAGGGGATCGGTGAACTCTACGTTGACCTCGTTGCCGTCGGTGATGCCGTCGTCATCGGAGTCGTCGTCGTTGGGATCGGTGCCAAGCGCAACCTCTTCGTCGTCGGTCAGCCCATCGCCATCGGTGTCCTGGTTGATGTCGTCGATCGCGTCCACAGCGCCATCGCCATCGGTGTCTGGGCCGCCCGAGCCGCCTTCTGCTGCGTCGTCGAGGCCATCCCCATCGGTGTCCGCAAGGTTCGGGTCCGACTCGTCGTTGGCGACACCCGGCTGGTCGCCAGCCCAGATGCCATCGCCGTTCAGATCCTCGGCACCATCATCGAGACCATCGCCATCGCTATCGGCGGCGTTCGGATCGGTGGCCGTCGCACCCGCATCGCCATCGGCCACGAACACGCCAAGATCGGTGTCGCCCCCTTGTGGAGCCCCCAAGCCGATCTCCAGCCCATCGGAGAGCCCATCGCCGTCGCTGTCGAAGGCCAGCGGATCGGTGAGTTGGACGTTGACCTCGTTGCCGTCGGTGATGCCGTCGTCATCGGTGTCGTCGTCGAAGGGATCGGTGCCCAGGGTGATCTCTTCGTCGTCGGTGAGCCCGTCGCCGTCGGTGTCCTGGTTGATGTCGTCGATAGCGTCCACGGCGCCGTCGCCGTCGGTGTCTGGGCCACCCGAGCCGCCTTCTGCTGCGTCGTCGAGACCGTCGCCGTCCGTGTCGAAGAGGTTTGGATCGGACTCGTCGTTGGCCAGACCGGGCTGATCGCCATCCCAGACGCCATCGGCATCCAGGTCTTCCGCCCCGTCGTCGAGGCCATCACCATCGCTGTCTGCTGCGTTTGGATCGGTCGTCGTTGCACCCGCGTCGCCATCAGCTTCGAACAGCATGGGATCGGTGTCGCCCCCTTGTGGAGCCCCCAAGCCGATCTCCAGCCCATCGGAGAGCCCGTCGCCGTCGGAGTCGAAATCCAGCGGATCGGTGAACTCGACGTTGACCTCGTTGCCGTCCGTGATGCCGTCATCATCGGTGTCGTCGTCGAAAGGATCCGTGCCCCGGATGATCTCCTCGTCGTCTGTCAGCCCGTCGCCGTCGGTGTCCTGGTTGATGTCGTCCAGAGCGTCCACAGCGCCGTCACCGTCGGTGTCCGGACCGCCGGAGCCACCCTCGGCCAAGTCGTCGAGGCCGTCGCCGTCCGTGTCGAAGAGGTTCGGATCGGACTCGTCGTCGACCACCCCTGGCTGATCCCCAGCCCACACACCGTCCGCGTTCAGGTCCTCGGCGCCGTCGGTGAGGCCATCACCATCGGAGTCCGGATCGAGCGGATCGGTCCGGGTCGCACCTCCGTCGCCGTCGGCCACGAACACACCCAGATCGGTGTCGGGCGTCTCGGGCGCGGCCAGGCCGATCTCGGTTCCGTCGAGGATGCCGTCGCCGTCGCTGTCCGGGTTCACCGGGCTCGTGGCGTGCAGGAAGACCTCGTTGCCGTCTGTAATCCCGTCGTCGTCGGTGTCCGCGTCGAAGGGGTCGGTTCCATAGATCCCGATCTCGTCGGCGTCGGTGATGCCATCGCCATCGCTATCCGGAGAGAATGAGCAGTCGAAATTGCCGAGCAAAGGCGCAGCATCGTCGAATAGGCCGTCGGTTCCCGGCAAGCCGTCCCGGTTCCCGCCATCGACGGAGACACCACCGATGCCAGCGGTCACAGTGCCGGCCCCGTTCGGGGAGTTGACGACGTAGACAACGCCGCCACCGCCGCCGCCACCCGAGCCATCGCCACCGAGCGTCGAGGCATTGCCCTCGCCTCCCGTGGCCTCGAAGGTGAGCCCGGTCAGATCCTGGAAGTCGCTGTAGAAGAGGATCGTGCCCCCGGCGCCGCCGCCACCGCCGCCCTCGGAGCTGGCCTGGATGCCACCGCCACCGTTGGACCGAACAAAACCGGAGCCCACGTTGACCTGCGAGGCGCGCACGATGACGATGCCGCCGCCGTTGTGCCCGCTTCCGGCCTCGATAACCGGGATCGGGTCGTCACCGGCCGCCCCACCGCCGCCGCCGCCGAAGACCAGCCGATCGGGCTGGAGCGTGAAGTATCCGGGTCCATCGTAGGGAGCTGCGCCGCGACCCGCGTCGTTGCGGAGCGGATCGTCGGCTTGGCCGTCGCCACCGTCACCACCGAATCCCCCATTCCCGCCGCCGCCGCCGCCACAATCGTTGGCCATCACCGCGCCACCGCCACCGTTTGCGGGCGCTCCGGTGCCCTCGTCGGCGGGAATCGGAAAGCCGCTGAAGCCAGGGTCGATCACGAGATCCTGGTAGCTATCGTAGATGCGAAGCGGACTGCCGGCGATACTCTCTCCTCTCCAGCCGGGGAACCCCGGAGTGCCAACGCCATCGATACCGACAGTGTTTGCGCGACCGCCTCGGAAGCCCTGCTGGGACGCATCGATACCGCCACCTTGGAAGTCGAGGAGGCCGTTCAGCGTCAGCGCGACGATCCCGCCCGAAGCGCCATCCCACACCGCGCCTTCGATCAGTCCCCCCGGGTCGAGGGTGATGTCCTGGTAGTCGGCGAGACGCACGACCTGCCAGCTCTGGATGCCCACTCCGCCGACGATAATCTGCGTGCTCACGTAGTTGTTGAGCAACCCATTGCCAGCGCCCTCGCCAAAGATGTGCAGAACCCCGCCCACCACGCCCCCAGCGGCGATGACGATCTCGTAGTCGCCGGCGATAAGGCTGCCGTTGTCGAGATAGCCCGCTCGGTCGTTGGCACCGGGTCCATCGCCGTACGGATCATCGACGTTCTGGGAGTTTCCGTTGTCGATCTCGACGGACTGCATCTGCACGACCATGAGCCGATCGCCAAACTGAATCGCCGCGGGATCTCCACGTTGCACACCGACAGGAATAGCGGTATCTCCCGCTACAATCGACTGTTCCACGGAGGCCGGTGGCAGGTAGCTGTTCAGGACCGTGGTGGTGTTGACGACGATGGAGGCGGTGCCCACCGAGCACTGCTCCGCGTAGCCGACCTCCACATTGCACGTGTCGTCGCAGCCGTCGGAGTTGATCAGGTTGCCGTCGTCACAGTCCTCTCCGAGGTCGACGACGCCATTTCCACAACCCGGATCACAGACGTCGCCGATGTTGTCGCCGTCCATGTCCTCTTGCAGCGGGTTGAAGACGCCCGGACAGTTGTCGAACTCGTCGTCAATGCCGTCGCCGTCCGCCTCCAGATCCCGAAAGTCCTCGAGACCATCACAGTCGATATCGCCGGGTGGATCTCCGCCCTCGTCGATGTCGAGCACGGTGTCGTCGTCGGAGTCCAGGTCTTGCCAGTCCTCTGTACCGTCGCCGTCGGTGTCCCGCGGGTAGTCGGGCATGCCGATCTCCCACCGGTCCGTGATGCCGTCGCCGTCGGTGTCTGCGAGGGCCGGGTTGCTGCCGATCGCGGTCTCTACGGCGTCGGGAACCCCATCGGAGTCGGCGTCTGGGTCGAAGGTCTCGACCACGACGTCGTCGAACTCCAGCCATGCGGCGAGGGCAAAGCCCGAGTCATAGGCATAGATCCCCGCATTTCCTGGGGGTAGCGGCGCGGGATCGTTGTAGTTGAGGACCAGATCACCGCCGACACCGATGCCGTTGCCATCCACATCGACCGTGCACGTGATGTTGCCACCGACCGCCTCCAGCCTCATCCGGTAGGTCTGGCCAAAGGTGAAGACAAAGGCGACATCTTCGTCCACGATGTAGCTGTTGACACAGCCGATCGAGTCGTCAACCCGCCGCAGCTGCACCCCGCTGAAGCCGTTGCCGCCGTCGCCGTTGCAGTCAGTGTCCCGGGTTCCATCGCGTACCAGCGTGCACTTGTAGTAGCTGCCGGTGTCCTGGTAGCGGGCCACCAGCCCAAACGGCTCGTTGTCCTCGTTGATGACGTTGGCCTCGATGGCCTGGTCGTCCCAGAGCACTGAGCCCGTGAGAAGCGCGTTTTCGTAGTAGTCGATGCCACCACCAAATCCGCCGACGTTCTCGTCGGTCAGCGGCGACACACCGTCGTTGAGATCGGTGTACCAGGGGTCGGTTGCACCCAGGACAGAGGCCCAGCTGAACTGGCCAGCCGGGTCACCAAAGGAAGCTTCGTCACTGCAGTCGAAGTCGTCTTCGAAAGCGACTGTCTGTGCCGTTGCTGCGCTGGTCAGCGCCCACAGAATCAAAACGATACTCATAGTGGAGTGCCCCTGTTGAAGGTACATTCTGCCAGGAAACAAAACTCTTCGCAGCTGTCGACTGTGCCGTTCGACCGGTCCACTCAGTACCGGCTTTTGCGCCGCATTCCAGCGAGGGCCGTCAACCCGAGCACCCACAGGATTGCAGGCCCGTTTGTGGTACCAGTGGTGCACGAACATCCAGCTTGTCCAGGCTTGGACTGTCCAAGGTCGTCGCAGCCTTCGTCCTTGACGCCGTTGCAGTCATTGTCGAGCCCATCACAGATCTCGGCGGCACCGGGATTCGACCAGCCGTCGAGGTCGTCACAGTCCCCGTCGATCGGCGAGTATCCGTCGCCGTCCAGATCCTCGAAGTCCTCGTCGATGGAGCCATCGCAGTCATCGTCGATGCCGTTTGCGACCTCGATCTCGGTGGGATTGACAGCGGCATCGCCGTCGTCGCAGTCCCCCTCATCCTCCGAGAACCCGTCGCCGTCGTCATCGTAGGAGTCGGTCTCCTCGTCGATGATCCCGTCGCAGTCATCGTCCGCGCCGTTGTCGAGTTCGTCGGCGCCCGGATAGCTGTTGATGTCGTTGTCGTTGCAGTCGCCGTCGGCCTCCGAGAACCCGTCGCCGTCGTCGTCGTAGAGCTCGGTCCCCTCGTCGACGATCCCGTCACAGTCGTTGTCGAGTCCGTCGGGCAGCTCCGGTGCTCCCGGCCAGACATCGGCGTTGTCGTCGTCGCAGTCCCCAGCCTCCTCGGTGACGCCATCGCCGTCGCCATCGAACACGCCATCGTCGATGGCCCCGTCGCAGTCGTCGTCGAGACCGTTGGCCGGAACCTCAACTTCTCCCGGGTTGATCGCGGCATCGCCGTCATTGCAGTCGCCCGGAAGAGCGCCGTCCGCGCAGTACAGCGGATCCTCGCAGTACCCGTCTCCGTCGTCGTCGACGCAGTCGGTCCCCTCGTCCACGTCGCCATCGCAGTCGTTGTCCACACCGTCGCAGACCTCGATCGCCGCTGGATTGTCGAGGGCGTTCCCGTCATCACAGTCGCCACCTTCCTCGGTGAAGCCGTCGCCGTCGTCGTCGTACCAGATGGTCTCCTCGTCCACGACACCGTCGCAGTCTTGATCGATGCCGTCTGGGATCTCGAGGGCGCCTGGGAACACTCCAGCGTCCAGATCGTCGCAGTCCCCGTCGCAGGTCGTCTCTCCATCGCCGTCCAGGTCGAGCACCTCGACGAGGGGATCGGCGTCGTCACAGTCGAGGCAGCTCACCGAGCCGTCACCATCGGCGTCTATCTCGAATGCGTCGAGGGGACAGGGGTCGCATCCGTCGGGAACTCCGTCGATATCGGCGTCCAAGGCATCATCAGCGCCTGGGCAGATATCGCAACCATCGGGGACTCCGTCGGCATCATTGTCGAGGTTGTCGTTGTAGCCGGCGCAGATGTCGCAGGAATCGCCAACGCCATCGGCATCGCCGTCGTCCTGGAGCGGGTTGGCATCGGCCGGGCAGTTGTCGCAGATGTCCGCTATCCCATCCCCATCCGCATCCGCGGGATTCCCCGAGCAGTCGTCGCAGGCATCTCCGACCCCATCTCCGTCGGTGTCCGTCTGCAAGGTGTTTGGATCCGCCGGGCAGTTGTCGCAGTCGTCGCCCACCGAGTCGCCATCTGCATCCACCTGGAGCGCGTTGGCAGTGGTCGGGCAGTTGTCACACACATCGCCCACTCCGTCCGAATCGCCATCCCCCTGACCTGGATCGCTGTCGTTGGGACAGATGTCGCAGCCGTCCCCCACCCCATCGGCGTCGGCGTCGGGCTGGCCCGGATCGAAGACCGCGGGGCACTGGTCGCACACGTCTCCGATCCCATCCCCGTCGCTGTCCAGGTCGAGGGCATCGAAGTCGTCGGGACAGGAGTCACAAGCGTCGCCGATCCCGTCGTACTCCCGATCGGCCTGACCAGGATCGGCGTCGGAGGGGCACACATCGCAGGCGTCGCCGACCCCATCGACATCGCTGTCCACATCGGCGGGATCGAAATCGTCGGGACAGGAGTCACACAGATCGCCGACCCCGTCATAGTCGGCGTCGAACTGGGCGGGATCGCTGTCGTCGGGGCACACATCGCAGGCGTTTCCGAAGCCGTCGCCGTCGGTGTCGAACTGCCCCGGATCAGCGTCGGCGGGACACACGTCACAGACGTCGCCAACCCCGTCGCCATCGACATCGACATCGGCAGGATCAAAGTCGGAGGGGCAGCTATCGCACAGGTCACCAAGCCCATCGCTGTCGCCGTCAAGCTGCCCAGGATCCGGGTTGGAGGGGCAGATATCGCAGACGTCGTTCACGCCATCGCCATCGCCATCGAGCTGAGCGGGGTCGAAGTCGGTCGGGCAGCTGTCGCAGAGATCGCCAACCCCGTCATAGTCGCCGTCGGCCTGCCCGGGATTGCCAATTGCCGGGCACACATCGCAGACGTCGCCAAACCCGTCGCCGTCGGTGTCGGACTGCCCGGGATCGGCGTCCGAAGGGCACACATCACAGACATCTCCGACGCCATCGACGTCGCCATCGACGTCGGCGGGATCGAACCCCGACGGGCAGCTGTCACAAGCGTCGCCCAGCCCGTCACCGTCGCCATCGAGCTGGGCAGGATCCGAGTTCGACGGACAGATATCGCAGACGTCATTCACACCATCGCCGTCGCCGTCGACCTGCGCTGGATCGTAGTCGGCGGGGCAGCTGTCACAGAGATCGCCAACGCCGTCGCCGTCACCGTCCAGCTGCCCCGGATCACTGTCGACTGGGCACACGTCGCATGCGTCACCAAACCCGTCGTTGTCGGTGTCGTCTTGGGCCGGATCGGCGTCGTCGGGGCAGATGTCGCACACATCGCCGACCCCGTCCAGGTCCACGTCTTGCTGGAGCGGATCGGCGTCGAGCGGGCACACATCGCAGGCGTCTCCGGCACCATCTCCGTCGAAGTCCAGCTGACCGGGATTGGCGGCGTTCGGACAAAGGTCACACACGTCGCCGACCCCGTCACCATCCACGTCTTCCTGGAACGGATCGGGATCGAAGGGGCACACATCGTCGTTGTCAAAGATGCCGTCCGAGTCTCCATCCCTGCGGATCTCCACGTCGGGTGCGATGGCGTCCTGGTCGGGTCCGCCGAGGGGATCGGTGTAGCTCGCGGTGTTCGACATGAGGGTCTGGTCGGGCACATCGGCGATCTCGACATCGAAGATCACGTCGACATCCAGCCCGACCCCGACGGTGATGTTCGTGATGTCGAGGAGGAATGCCGTGGACACATCGATGCCGCCCGCCGCCGAGATCAGGTTCCAGCTGGCGGCCTCCGCGGGGATCGGGTCGGTCACGCGCGTCACGCCGGGCAGGGTGCCGTCGTTGCGGACGTTGATGGTGTACCGAACCGTGTCGCCAACCCCGACGAAACCATCGCCGTTCACGTCGACCTCGAGCGCGGAGCTCTTCGTTGCGGTTACGAAGGGGAAAGAGTCGGTTCCAACGACATTGACGGCGAGCCACCACTTGTCGTTTGCGGCGCTGTAGGTGACCTCGAGCGTGTCATCGAGGGGGGTCAGGGCAGTAGAGATGTCGAATTGATCGATGTCGACACCGGTCGTGCCCGTCTGCACGGGGACCGTGGTGTTGATCGTCCGGTTCATTGGATCATCACTGGGATTATCCGCATCGGTCAACCGCATGCTCAGGCCGCCCGGCAGCCCAGTGACGTCGACATATTCCGAAGCGTTGGTGCCGATGTCGCCCTCGAGCGTGTAGTAGGTCAGCGAACCTGACGCGAAGGCATCGATGTTGAAACCCGTCAGGTAGATCGTCTGGAACGCATTGGAGAGGGTCTGGATCCCGTCATAGGCCACCACCCGCCGCGCCCCGAGCGATGCGTCGTCGTACACGAGCAGCAGTGCCGCCGAGGCGTTGTCCGTGGAGCCGTTGTTGATGCGGCCCGTGTAGTCGTCAACAAGCCAGTCACCGACCATTGTACCGCCACCAAGCTGCACATCCGCCGTGAGATCCGTGTTGCAGAGCCACACATCATAGGACGAGGCGCCCCCATCGGCGCAATAGCAGACATCCGCCGCCACGGCGTTCACCGACAGATCGGGGAACGTGACCGTGATGTCCGAGTCGGGGGCGGAATCGACGCAGGGAGTCACCCCCTGGGACTGAGTGCCGCCCCAATACAGCTTCGCCGAGACCAGAGAAGCTGTGAGAGGAACATCGACTGCGGTGACCGTCACGGCGGCAGGCAGGCTCAGCTGGTCGACATTCGTGCCGACGTCGGGACCATCAGTCGCCAGCGGTACACCGGTCAGAAAGTGGGCAATGGTCCCATCCCAAGACGCCCGCTGCGCGAGGGGTTCATCCGCCTGAGCGCTGCCGGCGAGGACCAGCAGGCACAACGTCGCCGAGGTGGCGAGTCGCGGGCCGTACAAGGTGTCCTCCCCTTCAGTCCCATGAAAGGTACACGGAATGTCACGAATCCGTCAACGGGATCAAGGAGTAAGCTCCTCGCTCGTTGATGATGCCATCTAGATGGAGCTCCTTGATGATTGTTCGTACTGCCATCCTCGGCATCGCCCTCGTCGGCTGCAAAAGCACCGAGAGCACCGACCCTGCCGCTGTCGAGGAGACCGACACCGGGACGTCCGATACCGACACAACCGGCGGTTCGACGGTCACTGCCGACGGCATCACCGCGACCTGCAGCCCCGCCACAGACAACTCCCTGCGCTTCAACTGCGAGGTGACTCTGGAGACGGCGGGCGCAGTAGCCATCGAGTTTTCGGAGGCGGACGGGCCCGTACGAACCCGCACCAGCGAGGACGGCGTCGCCACGAGCCATAAGATCACGCTGTGGGGCATGCGGCCGCAGACCGAGCACGCCTGGACAGTGGTGGTGGACGACGTCGCAGGTCCCGCGGGCACCGTCACCACCGGCACGCTGCCCTCCTCCCTCGACGATCTGGAAGTGAGCATCAGTGGCGCCGATCCGGTGGTGGAGCACGTGACCTTTGCATCGGGTTGTGGCCAGGAGAGCTTTGCACTCATCATCGGCGCCGACGGCGAGGTGTATTGGTACGAGGCGTTCGCCAGCAACGGGATCGGCATGAACTACACCGAGGACGGCACCGTGGTTGCCCAGTCCTCCACCAAGATCGTCGAGATCGACATGGCCGGAAACCTGCTCCTGGAGCTCGACCGAGGCCAGGACTTCTCCGCCCCCCTACACCACGACATCTACAAGTACGACGGCCACATTTACGCGCTCTTCGCCGACTCCTACCCAGTCGGAAACGAGGACGCGGTGGTCGATGGGATCTACGTCTTCGACGACGGCGGCACCTTGGTCGAGACCTGGGAGCTCTTCGAGCAGATCTCCATCAGCCAGGGCGACCTCTCCGACTCCGACGACCGATTCTGGTCAACCGAGTTCCCAGGTGCCCTCGATTTCTCGCATGGGAACTCGGTCTTCGTCGATGACTCCGGGATCTACCTCTCGACCCGCTGGATCAGCACGGTCTGGAAGATCGCGGGCCTCGGCGAGCCCGACTTCGGGAACATCGACTGGAGCCTCACCGGCGAGCCCAGTTCTCCGATCGACGAAGATCTACGTCTGACCTCAGCTATCGGAGGTGACGTGAACTTCATCGGACAGCACCACGCGACCATCGCGCCCGACGGAACCCTGACCCTGTTCGACAATCGGAACCCAGGAGACGTGTCCCGCGGGCTAGCCGTCTCCATCGACGCGAACGGTGGAACCGCCGAGATCATCGCCGCCTACGATCTGCCAGAGCAGTGTGGAATCCAAGGCGGTTCCTACCAAATGGCAAATGGCGACACAATCGTGACCTGTGCCACGACCGGCACGACCTATCACTTCCGCGACGGCGAGAGCTCCGCAGGCTTTGCAATGGAGGCCACGTGCGGCGCCCAGGGAGGTCCCGGCGGAGGAGGGCGTCCCGAGACCGCTCGCGTTCAGCCGGTAGATCTCTAGACTCCTGTTGACGCTCGCACTCCACTAGCTGATCCGGGAATATTCCAGGCTTTCCGGCACATCCAGCGAGCCCTTGGCCATCACATTCCAGGCGATGCTGATGCGCTCCCCCCCTCGGACCTGGGGCACATAGTGCTGGAGCCAGGACGGGAAGATCAGCCCTGTTCCCTCCTCGGCCGGGAAGTTCCACACGCCGCTGTTCTGGTGCACGAACTCGGTGAGCTTGGGGGAGAGAGCTCCCCGGTTCGGACTCAGAAACCGGATCCCCGAGGCCTCGGGCGCTGGCGAGCACACATAGTAGGCGCCGCTGAGGAGGTTGTTGGCGTGGGCGTGAGGGGGATGGAAGTCGCCATCCACCAGCAAGTTCGCCCACATCCCGGTGAAGTCCCAGCCGTCCAGGTCGTAGCGCATGTGTTGGAGGTGCGAGGTGATGGCCGCTCGGATGTGCGTCAGCAGCGGTTCAAACACCGGATCGAGGTGCAGGTTGGGATGACACTGCCAGGGCCGCTGTTGCCCCTTCCACAGCGGCTCTCGCTTGCGGATCTTTCGGACCCTTCGCTCCAAAGCACGGTTCAACGCGACATGATCGTCGACCCGATACCGGGAGACCGCCACGGGAAACAGGTGTTCGGTCTCGAGGCTAGAGATTGATCTCCTCGATGGCCGGCGCGCCGACCCGCACGGGAAAGTCATCGACACCGCCCGGAGGCGCGTGATTGAGGATCGCGGACAGCGAGATCCCGAGGAGCTGGATCTCGTAGCGGACCAGGAACCCGTCGGCGCTGTAGTAGAACTCGGACTTGCCCTCGGGTGACGTCCAGACATGGCCGTGAACCTGCACTTTTTGGCCGCCAATCGTGATGTTGCTGGTCCCGATGTGCTCGAGAGGTCCCGTCAGCACCTCGCCGGTCTCGGCCGACAGCAGCCGCAGCTCGTCGTAGTGGGACAGCGGGTAGCGGGTATCCGGATCCATGAGGTCGGCAGTGGACAGGTCGATGCGATTCAGGGGCATGTCGATTGTGCGGCTGCGGCCAGAGGTGCTCGTCGTCACCCACCAGGCCGAAGGCGACCAGCGTGCCTGGACTTCGAGCCCGGAACCGTTCTCGTCGATCACCGAGTGAAAGGATGCGGGCTCGCGCCCCGATGCGTGGGCGGTCATGCGCTGGCGATAGGTCACCCGCATCGGCCCAACCGCACCGGCCATCTCGGTCCAAGACTCGACGACGCGACGGAAGCCCACCGCCCCCTCGTCGCGGATGTACTTGACCGTCAGCTCGCGCGTTCCGACCTTTTGTCCTTGCACGGACAGGTCCCACGACAGCTTGTGTTCGAGGTCGGCGGCCCCAGCAAGTCCGGTCAGCGCCACGAGCGCAAACAGCATCCCATCTCCTTCGGGACCGCAGGGTAACCCGGAACGAAAAGAATTAGGGAGTCGTGATGACGCAGCTGGAGCGCAAAATCAGGGACCGACTGGGCCGCGAGGTCGGTCCTCGCTTTGTCGCGGGCGGTCGAAGGGTGGCCATGGTGTACCCATCGCCGTATCGCGCCGGCATGTCGTCTCTTGGCTACCAATGGATCACAACCCTCCTCCGGGCCAAGGGAATCAGCGCCGAACGGTGCTTTCTCCCCGATGAACCCGCCGCCTATCGCAAGGCGAGATGCGGGCCGGTGACCTACGAGACCCGCAGCCAGCTGAGTGGCTTCCCAGTCCTCGCCGTCAGCCTGGCCTATGAACTCGAGATCGCCGGTCTCCTCGAGATTCTCGATCTAGCGGGAATCCCGCTGATCCGAGAGGAGCGCGGCCCCCAAGATCCAGTCATCGTCGTCGGCGGCCCCATCACCATGGCAAACCCGCTGGCGGTCGCCCCATTTGTCGACGTGATTCTCCTCGGAGAAGCGGAAGAAACCGCACCCCCGGCCATCGGCGCCTACTTCGATTCGGAGTCCCGTGAGGCCTGGCTATCCGCGGTCTCCCAGCTCGCGGGAGCCTTCATCCCCGAGCGCGACACCGTGCTCCCCGTCGGTGCCAAGGCGTCCGACGCTCTGCTTCCCGCCCACTCGGCCTGGCTGTGCGAGGACGCCGAGCTCTCCAACATGTTCCTGCTCGAAGGAGAGCGAGGCTGTCATCGACGATGCAGCTTCTGCGTCATGCGCCGGTCAACAAACGGTGGAATGCGCCTGTTCAACCCGGACAACATCCTCGCTACCGTGCCCGACGGAGCGAGGAAGGTCGGTCTGGTGGGCGCCGCAATCTCCGATCACCCGAAGCTTGTTCCCATTCTCGAAGCCCTCGTCGGCAGCGGACGGCAGGTCTCCCTCAGCTCGCTGCGCGCCGATCGCATCATGGCCAAGCCACAAATCGCCGCCCTCCTCCGCGAGAGTGGTGCGCGAACCCTGACTGTGGCCTCTGACGGAGCAAGTGTGCGGCTCCGCAAGCAGATCATCAAAGGCACGGTCGAGAGGCATCTACAGGCGTGCGCCGACCAGTGTAGCGCCCATCGCTTCGACGTCTACAAGGTCTACATGATGCTCGGTCTCCCAGGAGAAACCGACGAAGATGTCGAAGAACTCATCCGTTTCACCCTCGATCTTGCCGCGCGCGCCCGCCCCGCACGCGTAGCCCTGGGGGTCGCGCCCTTCGTGGCCAAGAAGAACACGCCCCTCGACGGCGAGCCCTACGCCGGCATCAAGGTCGTCGATCGGCGCCTGAAGCGACTGCAGCGCGGACTGCGCGGCAAAGCAGAGGTTCGACCAGCATCCTCGCGTTGGGCCTGGGTCGAGTACGAGATCGCCCAGGGTGGACCGCAGACCGGCCTCGCCATCCTCGAGGCCTGGCGGAACGGCGGCAAGTTCGCCCACTACAAGGGGGCGCTCGAGAAGATCGAGGCCGCAACCCGTCGGCCGTGGGCTACGGTGACGCCATGATCTCGGCCCTTCGAGCCCTACTGTGCCTCGCGATCCTGCTCCTGGGCTGCACGGCCCACGCCCAGGAAGACAATCCACCTCCCCCGTGGGAGGGCGCGGAGCCGAAACCCGTCACCCAGCAGAACCAGACGATTGGACTCAGCAGCCCCAAGCACCTCCAGCGCTACTCCCGCTACCAGCGCGCTGCTACCATTGGAGTGCCCTTCTATCTGGGCGGTCTGTCGTTGGCGGGCTGGGCCAGCTACCAGACTTTTGCCCTCAACAACCAGAGCCTGGGTGTCGGGGTGTCCCTGGTCGCTGGCGCCATCGTGTCCGTTGGGGGCGCCGGTGCCATCGCGTGGGGCTCGCACAGCGCGGCGATGGCGCTCTTCGACGATGATCCGCGAGGTCGGGACATCGTCGCTGGCCGGATCGCCTTCGGAATGCTGGGTGGCGGCAGCACGGCGATGCTGGCCGGGCTGTACATCGGCAGCGTCGTCAACGCAGAGGGTGCCCTGGTGCTGGTGGCTGGCGGGGCCGGAGCGGCTGTCGGCGCCGGCATTCCCGGGCTGATCCAGATGGCCAAGAACACCAAGATGCGCAAGGCTCAGCTGGCCGCGCTTCCCACAGTGCTACCCCGAAAAGGGGGTGTGAGCTTCGGCGTGGTCGGGCGCTTCTGACGCAGCAACTGCTTCTGCACCTCGATGGCGTCGTCGAACTTGAGGATCGGGAGAGAGACGGCGTTGCCCGCGACCCGAACTGCGAGCCGGCCCAACCCATATCGACGCAGGAAGACCCCCTGACTGATCTCCGTCGACTGCAGCTTTCCCCGTGCGACGATTCTTGTCTCGCGGTTCAGGTAGCCCTGGCGGGAGACGACCACCTCGTCGGTCACCAGCCAGCCCTGGTGTTTGTGGTCCAGCCAGGCCGCGCCCCAGCTCAGCGGCACCGCGACCATGGACAGCAGTCCCCACGGCCAAAACCACCATGAAACGGCAACTACGAACAGCACCGCCTGCCAGGTCACCGCGATCAGCGAGCGAATGAGCGCCTTGATCGCCGGGGGCTCGAGGACCGCGTTCTCGAGATCGATGTTCAGGGCGGGAACCAGCTCTCGGACCACCTCATAGAGTCGTCCGGACTCGACGACGGGGACCATCGCCATGGCATTCTGGACCCCACCCCCCTCGGCACGGGCGGCCGCGGTCTCGATGTGGATGGTGCCAAAGCCGGCAAAGCGGCGGAGAATCGGCTCTGACACCGTCACAAGCTGCACCTTGTCGGTGGGAAGCTCCACACGTCGACGCGTGAACAGCCCCTCGGTAGTGATGAGGGAACCAGCCGTCTGCATGAGCTTGAAGCCATAGTGCTGGGCCACGGCGCGAGCGCTGCCCACGAGCCAAGTGCCGGTGAGGATGGCGAGGAGCGCCAGCATGAACCCAGCCCAGCCCAGATCGGAGAACAGGTCGAAGCCGGTGTCGAGGCGGCGCTGGCCCTCGAAGAGAAAGCCGATCACCACCAGGGCCGCCCCCAGTCGAGTAGCGGTGGCACCATAGCGGAACAGATCGCCCAGGTCGTTCTCGGCGATGACCGGGAGGGCCTCCTCGGCGTCCTGTTCCGGCGCGCCGCTGCGAAGCGCCTCGAGAGCGCCGGTGAGCTCCTCCGCCTCCGCCACCGAGAGGGCCGAGAGCATGCCTTCTACCTCGGTTCCCGACGCGGTCTCGATCCGGATTTCCACCAGTCCCGAGAGACGGTGGAACACGTTGCGGACCAGCTCCATGTTCTGGATTCGGTCCGGCGAGATGACCCGGGTCTGGCGGTTCAAGAGGCCGGTCATGACCTCCAAGCGACCCTCGGAGACGCGATAGCGCAGGGTCAACCAGTGCAGTACCGTTCCGCCAACCGTCATGAGCAGGAACAACAACAGCAGCACCGCGTCGAAGATGCTCTCGCCATCCGCTCGGCCGCCGAACAAAATGACCAGGAAGATCGGCCACATCGAGCGGAGCACTGCCCATGTACGCGGCACTAGGTTGACCACCACCGACGCGGGGTGCAGTGACCTCCAAGGGACTGCGGCGCCCGACTCAGACGCCATCGTCGCCCTCGGACTCCACCAGCTTGTCCCGCAGCCCCTCCGCCACTTCGAGCTCGAGCCCCGGGATCATGCCGTCGGCACCGATCCCGGATGCAGTGTGGACCTGAAGCCTCGCGAGCCCAAGCCACTGCTCGATCGGTCCCTGCCGCGTGTCCACGTGCTGGATCCGGTTGGTCGGGATCGCCGTGATCGTCTGGATGAGCACGCCGCGGCGGATGAGCAGCTCCTCGTCGCGCAGCACATATCCCCAACGATCCCAGGACAGCCACGGATACCAGACTGCCATGATGAACAGAAAGAACAACCATGCAAACGCGCTAATCGTCGAATAGAACGGCGACCACCAGATCGCACCGGCCACTGCGCCAAAGAGGCTCACCGGCATCCAGAAGAGGAAAAGACGCGTGAAGGACTGCGTATAGAACAGAAGCCTCGCGCGTGGATCGAGCTTGATGAACTCAGTCAACCGAGCCTGGCCTCCCGAGACCACGGATGGAGCCGGAGCGCCGCCTGGTCGGTGTCGTTGAGGCCAGCAGCCAGCCTGGCCAGCTTTGCACTCGCCTCGGCGTAGATCGGGCCGCCGTCGCCCTGGTGGGTCTTGAAGTAGCGAGCCCGGGCCAGGGTCATCGAGATGTCCAACATGGCCGTGGGCTGGCTGCTCACGAAGCTCTGAACGGGGGCAAAGATCTTCTCGGTCTCTAGACGGTGACCCATGGCGCGTCCGTACGACTCACAGGCCGCCGCCGTCGCCGGGACGTCTCCAGAGATCCGCAGCTGATCGATCGCCGACCGGAAGGTCTCCGCCGCCGCATCCTCGTCGTCGAGGCTGACAAGGACTTCGCCAATCAGGGCGTCAGCGGTGGCGGCGATGACCCGCAGGCCCGCGGCGCGAGCCCGATCACGTACGGCGATGAGGCGGCGATGGGCGTCCTCGATCTGATCGGAGGCCAGCAGGATCCGCCCCCACACCAGGTCGGCTTCGAGGCGGAGATCCAGGTGCTCCCCGCGACGCAGGGTGGCTGCCAGCTCATCTACGCACTCCTGCGCACTCCCCAGACGACACAGATCGATCTCGCACCATGCCTTGGCCAACAGGAGCCGCACATAGAACGAGGGCGCCTCGCTCGACCGCATCTCGGGCACGCTGGAATAGAGCACCTTGAGGGCCTCGGACAGGCGCCCCTGAAGTCGAAGGCTGTGCGCCCAGACCGGAATGGCCAGGGACAACCCCTTCGAGTCGCTGGCGTCGCTGAAGATGTTGATGGCGTTGCTGGCGGTTCGCTCGGCATCCTCCAGCAATCCCCGGGCATATTGCCAGCCCGCAACGCCCACATCGGCGTGGGCCCGCACCTCCTGGACCCCAGTCTGGACCGCGATCCGCCGAGCGCGACCGTGCCACGTTGCGGCGTCGTCCACGTGACCAGCGACCCCATTCGACCACCCGAGCAGACCCGCGACGTTGCTGCCGACCGGGCTCGAGGCGTCCTGCTCCACCAGATACCAAGCCTCCATGAGGTGCTTGCGGAAGTTTGGATAGTGCCCGATCACCCGTTGGATTCGCGCACGCATCAAATGCAGCTCCGCCTGGAATCCGGGGCCCTCCACCTGGCCGAGGCGGGTGGCCCGGCGCAGAGAGCGACTGGTGCTCGGGTCCGTCGGTCGTGCCATGAGCAGACAGCTCACATGAAGGAGATACAACGCCGCCTTCAGGTTCGTGGAGACCGGAACCTCCATGACGCGAGGCATGACCAGGTCGAGGACGTCCAGGGCCGTCACCGGATTGTTCTGGGCGATGTGATAGGCCGCCCAGTCCAGCGCTCTCTCCAGGGCTTCAGGGTGGCGCTCGACCTGCATCAGGAGTCGAATCTGAGCCGCGAATGCCGGTTCATCGGCCACCTCGTCGATGAGGAGCCGCTCCATCACCGTGCGTCGGCAGGGGTGGAGCTGCTCGAGCACGACCTGCTCGGCGAGGATCTGGCGCCATCGCACATAGGGCGCTCCGCGATCGTGATCGACCGTGATCCAACCTCGGAGCTCGAGGTCCTCGAGGGCCGGGGTGAGTTCGACCGATCGGCACTGAAGCGCGGCGGCCAGAACCGCGCTCGAACCTTCTCCGCCAGCGAGCGTGAGCGCCTCCAGGACGCGGCGACGATCCGCTGGAAGCTCCGCCAGCTGGTCCATGACCCGATCCCGCGCCCCCTCCGGCACCGGGATCTCCAGCGCTTCGTTCTTGGCCCACTCGATCCGGTTGGGATCGCGGCCCTGAACGCGCAGAATGCCCTGGCCGACCATGCCCTTGATCACCTCTTCGACATAGGCAGGAAGGCCACCACTCGCGTCATAGATTCGACGCGCCATCGATGCCGGAGGGGGGCGACGTCGGAGCAGAGAGCCCACCAGCAGCGCCACCTCTTGAACCGACATCGGCGGCAGGTGCACTCGCATGGCATCGGGAAGCCGCTTGCGCGCCTTTGAGCTCGGATCGTCCGCGGTCTCCAGTGCATCGGCGACGATTCGGACCTCGCCCACGCCCTGGCCCAGCTGTTCCCTGAGGCTCACCAAGGCTTCGAACCCGACCGGCCCCGCGTTTTGCAAGCCGTGAACCAGCAGAATCAGCGGAGTACCGTCGGCCACAGCCCGCGCAGCAATGATCTTGGCGCCCTGGAGTCGCACCACCTCCAAGCGCTCCGCCGCAGACCTCGAACGAGCACTGCGGATCGACTCCACCTCCATCATCGCCCGCATCACGTCCGTCGGGACGTCCGTCCCGAGGGTCTTTGCGATGTCCAGCAGCAGCTTGATCAGCGAGGCGAGATCGTCGTTGCCACGGCGAAGGAACCAGTTCAGCGACCGCCACTTCCGCGCCTTCACGTCGCGCTCGATGGCCTGCATGACGCGATGTCGCCCACTGCCGGGAAGCCCTACCACCAGGGCCATAGGGGCGAAACCCTCGATCCCACCGTCGAACTCACCGTCGAGGAAGCGCCACAGCTGCGCCATCTGCTCCTCGCGCCCTACCAAGCTGTCGGACGACAGGTCGACGTCCAACGTCTGCGGCAGGAACAGCGGATGTCCGGCCACCTCTTCGAGCGCAGCCCCCACCTTGGCACCCGTCTGGATTCGCAGGCTCGGTTTCTTCTGGAGGAGCGTGAGAATCAGGGCTTCGAGGGCCTCGGGGATCCCGGGAGCGAGCTCGCGGGGAGGCCTGGGAGCGTCCTTGACGTGCTGCCGGGCGAGAGCGTGCAGTTCCTTTGCTCGGAACGGCATTTTCCCGGTGGCGAGTCGATAGAGCAGCACCCCCATGCTGTAGAGGTCGGAGCGGTTGTCCACCGGCTTGTTGGTGAGCTGCTCGGGCGAGGCATAGGCGAAGGTCCCGATGAACTCACCCTCTTTGGTGATCTCCTCCATGGCCTGGCTGACCTTGGCAGTGCCGAAGTCGATGAGCTTGACACGTCCATCGGGCAGCACGAGCACGTTCGCGGACTTCAGATCCCGGTGCAGTAGTCCGCGCCGATGGATGTGATCGAGGGCCAGGGCGAGGTCGTGGGCGAGGCGAATCACCTCTTCATTACGGTGCTTCGTGCCGGGCTTTCCGCACCGCTTTGCATAGGCCTGGATTGGCGTGCCGTCGATGAGCTCCATGGTCAGCCAAGGGGATTCTCCCTCGACCCCGTAGTGATAGACGCGAACGATGTTCGGATGGTTTAGACGGATCATCGCCTCGTATTCGCGATTGAACCTGGCGAGTGCGCCCCCGGTTTGAAGGAGGAGTTTGAGCGCGAGGTGCTCACCGCTGCTCGGATCCTCGACCTCGTAGACCTCGGCCATACCGCCGCGCGCGATCGGCCGAAGGAGTCGATACGGACCGATGGCATCTGGCAGGGATGCGAGGCTCATGTCGTCACCTTAATCCTCTTCGAATCCGTCGGGACCAGGAGTGGACCCGAAGCGCTGCGCGGTCGGTGTCATTGAGACGAGCAGCGATGCGATTCAGCACCATTGCTGCCTCGCGGTACACATAACGAGACCGATCGCGCCGGCCATTCCGTCGGTGCCAACGGCCGCGCGCCAGCAGCCTTTCCAGGTGCACGAGCGTCACATCGACCTCGTCGAGCCACCTGTCGACCGGGCCAAAGATCTCGCTGGGATCGGCGTCCGCGCCCGATGATCGAGCACGGGAGATGCAGGCATCGGCGAGAACCGCACGATCGCCACTTCCCATGAGCCCGAGAATCGCCGACTGGAACATCGTGCGCGCCGCATCGCGGTCCCCCAGTCCCCACAGGGTCTCGGCGAGCAGCACTCTCGCCCGTTCCGCGAGCACGACCAGCTCGGCGATTTTGGCCTTTTGATGCACATCCTGAAGGATGTATGCGCCGTCACGTTCCTGTCCGGAAGCGGCGAGGATCTTCCCGTGCACGAGCTGGGCCTCCAGCCTCACGTTCAGATACTCGCCTTGATGGATCGTAGCCGCAAGCTCGTCCACACACTCCTGCGCGCGGCCGAGGCGCTCGAGGTCCACCTCGCACCAGGCGGTCGTCAGCAGCAGCTCGACGTACGGACCTGGATCCTCCGCCTGGCCGGCTTCGGGAGTCCGCTGGTACAGAGCGCCGAGAGCCTCGCTGAAGCGCGCCTGTCGACGCAGGCAGTCGGCCCAGGTCCCGAGGGCACGCCAGAACCCGGGTCGATCGCCAGCCCGCTCCAGAAAGTGCATTGCTCGTGACGCCTGAAGCTCAGCTTCCTCGAGGTTGCCGTCGGCGACGCAGCAACCGGCGATTCCCGTGTGGGCGCGCGCGGTGAGACGTCGGTCGCCGATCTCGGTGGAGAGGCGCTCGGCCTTCTCGTACCAGAGCCGGGCGCGGTGTAGGTCGCCGTGGAAGCGCTCGCCATTGCCGAGCTCGATGCTGACCTCGGTACGAAAGGGACTCGCATCTTGGTCGGGGAGCCTCTCGAGCGCAGCGCCCAGGTACTTTCGGAAGTTCCGATAGTGTCCGATCGCACAGTGCATTCGGGCCTGCGCAAGCTCGATTCGCGCCCGAAGCTCGTAGTCGTTCTTGGAGGCAATTCGCTTCGCCATCGCCAGCGCCCGGCCCGTCGCCGGGTCTCGCGGCCGCACCGACTGAAGGCATACGCTGTACAGCATGTACGCCTCGGCCAGCGCCCTCGACGTGTGCACTCGCCGCCCCTCGATGTGTCGCATCAGCGGATCGAGCACGTCCATCGCCGAGCGCAGCTGTCGGGCATCCAGCATCTCGCGAGCCACGGCCGCCGCCGCGTCCACTGCCTCATCGAGCCGGCCGGCCGACGTAAGCGAAGTCACCTTCGCAGCCGAGGGCGCCCGACGCGCGATCTCGTCCGCCGTGAGGGACTGGAGCAGCTGACGCCTAACCAGTCCCATGTTCGCCTCGACGACCATTGGGATCACCGGCTGGCGCCAGATCGCTCGGGGGACTGACTCGCCGACCCACTGCAGTAGCCCATCCTCGGCGAGCTCCTTGAGAACATACAGAGCCTCCTCGACGGACCAGCCCAGCGCCTTGGCGACGACCGAAGGGTCCGCCCCATTCGCGCTCCAGACCGCTTCCAGCACCCGGCGATGGCAGATTGGCTGCGCCCTCACCAGCTTCTCGGCTTCTTGCACGGCCGCGGGCGGCGCCGGTACGTCCATCGCGTGATCCGCCCACTCCAGGCGATTGCCCTCGGCTTCGATGCCCCCTTCCTCGACTAGCCGCTGAACGACCTGCTCCAGGTACAGCGGTTGACCGCCAGTGACCGCGTGGATCCGCCGGGCGAGCTCCGCCGGAGGTTGCCTTCGACCGAGCATATTGCCGACCGACATCGAGATCTGCTGCGGGGAGAGCGGCGCGAGCATCAACACTTGGCGGTCGGCCAGGAACCGGTTCAGACCCGTGTTGCCCACGAGTCCGGTGGGCTCACAGCTTCCGACCAGGAACACGCGGAGATCCGCAGCTTGTATGGCTCGACGAACGCCGCCGAGGAGCTCCAGCACCACCATCGAAGCGCTGTGGATGCTCTGAACGAAGATCGCGATGGGCACGCCGGTCTGTCGAAAACGAGCCGCCACGACCTCGAAGCACGCCCGGCGCAGAGCCCCGCGGGATCCGACGCTACTAAGAGCTTGGGGAGTCGAACTTCGGCGGATCTCGTTCAGAGCCTCGTCGACTGCAGCACCGTTGACGCCTCGGCCCAGCGCGAGAAAGGTGCGCACGATCGCAGACACATCGTTGTCTCCCTGGATCACACAGGAGAGACCCTCGAATCCCCGCTCCGAGGCATCGTCGACCAGCGTCTGTGTGAAACGCAGGCGATCGCTCCCTCCCTCGCCGACGACCAGGACCAGCTCTCCGGGCTTCTGTCGCTCGAGCATCCTCCAGAACCGACCTCGCTCGGTCAGGCGAATTGTCGAGTAGGGAACGTGCACAGCGAGCCTGCTCAGGGACGACCAAGGCTGACCCGCGAGGGCCTCGAGACGGGCGGCCACCTCGGCGGCGCTCGATGGTCGATCATTTGGCTCCTTAGCAATCAACTGCAGCATCAGATCGGACAGTGCCCGCGGCAGGTTCGGAAGCAGCTCCTCGGGGTCGGGAGGCTCCATGTTTACATGCTGAAAAGCCAACTCCCTCCCATCTTTTCCATTGAAAGGTCGCCGTCCCGTCACCATCCGGTACATGAGCACGCCCAGCGCGTACAGGTCGGTGCGGTGGTCGACCTTCTGGCCCTGGATCTGCTCGGGGCTCGCGTACGCAAAGGTGCCGACAAACTCCCCTTCCAAGGTGATTTGCTCGGCGGGATCTCGAAGCTGAGCGGTTCCGAAGTCGACGATCTTCACGCGCTCGTCTGGGAGGACCAGGATGTTTGCGCTCTTCAGATCCCGGTGAACGAGCCCTCGGTCATGGAGGTAGTTCAGTGCCGCAGCGACAAAATACCCGACCCGAAGGGACTCGCTCGTCCTCCGCTTCGTCCCCGGACGGGCCAGCTTCTTGAGGTATTTTTGCGCCGGGAGTCCGCGAAGAAGCTCCATCGTCAGCCACGGATACCCCTCGTGCAAACCGTAGTGGTAGACCCGCACCACGCCGGGATGGTTCAGGCGCGCCATCGCCTCGTATTCCCTGTTGAAGCGCCGCAACCCCTTTCTTACGACCTGCAGCATCTTCAGCGCGTAGCGCTCTCCCGACACGGGATCCAAGACCTCGAAGACCTCCGCCATCCCTCCCTTGGCGATCGGGCGGATTACGCGGTACGGGCCGATGTGTGCATGTTTAGCTGCCACCGGCTCACCCTACCGCTATTCCAGCGACAAGTGGACCGTCTCCAGCGCCGGATCGCCGGCAATCTCGTCCTCCGTGAACAGAATCGGCCGCATCTGAGTCTGGGAATACAGCTCGGATTGGTCCGCATAGTGCGGAGAATCCGGGTTCTCCGACTGGCTGTAGACCATGACCGCCCTCGCATTCGGACCGTCATCGTCGAACTCCATGGCCATGATCCACGAGTTGCCGGCGTTGACTAGATAGCCCTCGTCGGTGAGCGCGGTTCGGTCGTTGACGACGGTCGACTGCTCCACCTTTGGCAGCAGCGCCGTGTTTGCGCCCTCCTCCCAGCTCGCCACCGAGATCACTCCCTCGAGGTAGGGGCCACCAAGAGTCGGAATATCTCGGTCCTTCCTTCGGAACTGAACTTCGCCCAGAGCGGCGTCCAGAGGCAGTCCCGCCTGCCCCAGACGGAAGACAGCCGCGGCTAGCGCCTGGAGGACCTCTTCACCATCCGCGAGTGTGCTCGGCGTATAGATCGGGTCCGAGGCCTGGAAATCGTCGCCGTACAGCGCCCCGCGGTCAAACAGATCGTCCCCTTCGAGCAGCTCCGACCCGATCAGCTCCCGCCAGATATGCGTTCCGACGCTGTCTATGCTCGAGGTACCGTCCCAGCTCGCCAAGATCCCGCAGGCCTCCGAGACATCGACCCTCTCGACGACGTTGTCGAGCTCGACGGAGACCTCGGTCTCACCGGTACAGCGGGCCACCACTTGTTCCAGGAGATCCTCGGCAATGGAGCCGCGGGCCGAGAGTGCGGTCGCAACCAGGGTGTCCAGGTCGAACACGTCCTGCTCGAGCAGCATGCGGTTGTTCATGCGATTGCGCGGGGTGCGCGGGGTGCCGATGTCGCCATAGACCAGGGGATAGCCAGTCAACGGCTCGTTTGGATTCGCCAGCCAGTAGTTGTCGTTCGAGTTGTTCACAAAATCGCGCCGCAACAAGCGTGGGGCGTCGTCGTAGGGAACCGCCCCGGGGAGCATCGCCCGTTCGTCCTCGACCCAGGTGTTGATCGGATCGGAGCCCTGAACGACCAACACGCCATAATCGGCAAACACCCCAGCAATTACGTCCGTTTCGACGTAGACCTCATAGGCCGCCTCGGCCTCGGGGCTCAGGTTCGGAGTCGCCGCCGAGTCCAGATAGAGCGCGTTGCCCTGGTCGTCGGCCATGAGGGTGTGCACCCAGGGGATGCCCTGATAGTCGCGATGTGCGGCCTCGAATTCGTCGATGGTCGCAGACCGATTCATGGCCGCCCAGGTCGAACTGAGGGCCAGGTTGTTGTCGTTGACGTCTCGCCAGGTGTAGGCGTTCAGGGGCGTCCACCCGATGATCGGCGCGTTGAACACTGGCCCCCAGCGGCTGCGATACAGCTTTCGCTCGACCTTTTTCACGGTCCCGTCGGACTGCAGGACCTCGATCTCGTGGTCGACGGTGATCATGTCGATGTACTCGCCATCGTACAGATACCGAGTGGGATCTCCCGTCTCGAGCTCGAGCTGGTAGACGATGAAACGAGGTGTATTCGACACCGTGTGTGTCCAGGCGACATGCTCGTTGAAGCCGATGTTCACCAGCGGCACGCCGATGAGTGAAGCCCCATAGACGTTGAGCTCGCCCGGGATCGTGAGGTGAGACTCCCACCACTGGCGCTCACCCTCGGCGGGGAAGTGCGTGTTGGAGAGCACCATGCCCTTTCCGGTGGAGGACTTGTCGGCCCCGATCGCCCAGCCGTTGCTTCCAATGGGCGGATTCCGGAAGTACTCCAGCTTCTCGATGGGAGGCGGCTCACTGCGGGAGCGGCGGCTCGGGGGCGCGGCATTCCCGACCTCGGCGACCAGAGCGTATCCGGATCCAAACTGCCCAAGATGCAGGTAATAGGCCAACAGATCGATGTGATTGATCGGGCGCACCCAGTCCTGGTTCCGACAGGCCGTAGGCAACCCGGCAGGGCCAACCTCGTCGATGTAGCGGTTGAAACCTGCGGCATATCCGACGAGCCCGTCTTGCAGCTCGATAGGCAGCGACAGGAAACCCTCTTCAGCCTGTTTGAACACACGGAGCGCGAGCCAGCCAAAGTCGCTGTCGAGGTTGGCGTCCTCGTCGCCGGCACCAAAGAACAGCGAGCGCTCGCTGCGCACCTTCAAGATCTGGTCCGCCAGCGTGCAGACGTGATCCCGCGAGTGCGCATAGCCCATTCCGTAGCCTATTCCTCCGTAATCATCGGATTGAACGTGCGGCACGCCGTAGGCGGTCCAGCGAATATCGACCTCGTAAGGGCCGATCTGAACGTCATAGGGATCGGGTTCTGAGGTCTGGGGAGGTGGCTCTTCAGCCTTCTTGCACCCGCCTACGATGGCTGCGATCAACAAAACGAATCTGAACAATGGACTGCCTAGCGCTGGAGCTCTCGGTCTACGATCGCAGCAAACCTATCGTACGGCTGCGCTCCTGACAGGACGAGGCCGTTGATGAAGAAGGTCGGCGTCGCCTTGACCCCAGCATCTCGACCCACGCGCATGTCGGCGAGGATGGTCGGCTCGTATCGGCCGGAGTTCCTGCACTTTTCGAACTTGCCAACCTCGATCTCGAGGTCCTTGGCGTAGAGCTTGAAGTCGGCGTCGGTGAGCGCCTGCTGATTGGCGAGCATCACGTCGCTCATCTCCCAGAAGTGGTCCTGCTCTCCGGCACAATGCGCAGCGACCGCTGCCGGAATCGCCCGGGTGTGTCCAGTGAGCGGGAAGTCCTTGAAGACCACCTTGACTCGCCCTGGATAGGCCTCTACAAGGCGCTTGATCGTCGGGTTTGCCTTGTTGCAGTAGTAGCATTGGTATTCGGCGAACTGCACAATCGTGATGGGCGCATCGGCAGCGCCGATGATGGGGTCGTCCGATGTGATCTCGACGTCGACCCTGGGAAGGTCGGGGTACGGCATGCGCAGATCGAGCTCCGCCGCGGCGCGGAGCTCGCGAACGTAGGTTGCGAATCGATCGGCGAGGGCTCGCTGGTAGAGCTCCTGGTAGAGAACCGGCCGCGCTTCTTCGAGGGATGCCCCGCTCAGCTGCGCCCGTACCTCTGGATAGAACCCGCGGATCTCGGCGTCGGTGGGCTCTTCGGTCTTCTCTTCGACCTCGACGACAAGCAGTTCTTCGTGGCTATCGAAGCCGCGCTTCTCGGCCTCCGCATCGAGCAGGGACTCGTCGATGAGGGCCTCGAGGCTCTGGGAGACGCGCTCGTAGCGATTCACGCGATACTCGATCTCCATGGTGCGAAGATCGGCGCCAATCCGGCTCTGAACGTCGGCGAAAGTTATCTTTCCGCCCTCCCATTCCGCGACGACCTGGGTCGGGGATGGGTCGCCCGCTTCGGCGACGGGCGATGCCGCCATGGCGTCGTATTCGGACGCCCCACTGGGGGATCGGCCACTACACCCGAGGAGGAGGACCAGGACAGCGACTGCGCGTTTCATAGTTTTCCGGAAAGTCACGCACTCCTAACACCGGTGTCTCGCGTTCCCCCGGCATGTGACGTTCTTTCACATACGTCGGCACAAACAGCGCGATCGCGGTACGATCACACACCTTCCCCCTTCTCTTCCCCCCACCCTCCCTTCCTCCAGCACCCCACATGAATCGAATCTTCTACGCGATGGTCCTCCTCGCGTTTCTGGTCGCATCGTTCCGACAGCTCCAGTGGGAGCCGCCGCCAATCTCCGATACCGTCGAGGAGGCGGCACCTGTGGTCTCCCCCATGGAGGAGCTCACGACCGGGATGATCAAGGCGGCGAAGTCGTCGGTCGACCTCGCGATCTCCTTGATTGGGATGATGGCCCTCTTCCTCGGCCTCATGAAGGTCGCCGAAGCGGGAGGAGCGCTGCGGGTAATGGCGAAGCTTCTGCGCCCGGTCATGGTGCGGCTGTTCCCCGACGTGCCGGCTGATCATCCCGCAATGGGAGCCATGATCCTGAACTTCTCAGCCAATGCGCTGGGGCTGGGCAACGCCGCCACCCCCTTTGGGATCCGCGCGATGCAGGAGCTCGACAAGCTCAACAAGCAGCGCGGGACCGCCACCGACAGCATGGCACTCTTCCTGGCGATCAACACCTCCGCCGTGACCATCCTCCCCACCGGAGTCATCGGGATCCGAGCCGCCATGGATAGCGGAGATCCGGCGGGAATCATGGGTCCGACCCTGTTTGCGACCTTCTGCTCGACGACGGTGGCGATCGTCGCCTGCAAGACCTACCAGCGCTTTGCTCCCATCCACCCCGAGGACGACGATCCCGTCGAAGAGGCCAGCACCAAGCACGCCGAGGTCGACATCGAAGCCTCGGCCGCCTACCCAGCCTGGGTCACCGCGATCGCGTTTGCCTGCATCATCGCCCTGATTCCGTTGACCATCGTGTGGGGAACCATCGTCGCCCCATGGATCATCCCGGCCATCATGCTCGGCCTGCTGAGCTTCGGCTTCTTCCGCGGCGTTCCGGTCTACGAGGTCTTCGTCGAGGGTGCCAAGGAGGGCTTCGAAATCGCCGTGAAGATCATCCCCTATCTGGTCGCGATTCTCGTGGCCGTAGGCATGGTTCGGTCCAGCGGCGCCCTCGCCTTCTTCGTGGATCTGATCGGCCCAGTCACCGGCCCGCTGGGTCTTCCCGCCGAGGCACTCCCGATGGCCTTGATCCGTCCCCTGTCCGGATCCGGAGCGATGGGCGTGATGATGTCGACCATGGAGGCCAACGGGGTCGACAGCTACGTGGGCTACCTGGTGAGCACCCTACAGGGCTCCACCGAGACGACCTTCTATGTGCTGGCCGTGTACTTCGGCGCCGTGCAAGTCCGCCGGATCCGCCACGCCATGGCCGCCGCTCTCACCGCCGACGCCGCCGGAATCATCGGCGCGGTGATCGGCGTGTGGCTCTACGTCACCTTCAGCGGGATCTAGCGCTGGCCACCATCTCGGTCAGCGACCGCTGATTCACCTCTCCCATCCTGCTCAATGCGACTTCGCCTCCCTTGATGATGACCGTGGTCGGGAAGATGCGCACGCCGTAGTCCCCAGCGACGACGCTGTCGACGTCGTGCAGGACCGGGTAGTTGATCCCGAGCTTCTTGGAGCGGCCGGCGAGCTGGGACGTCGGCAGATCATCTACGGAGATCCCGAACATCGGCACGTCGGGGTTGGCCTTGTGGAACTTCGCGAGCTCCGGAATCTCGTGCCGGCACGGTCCGCAGGTCGTGAACCAGAAGTTCAGGACGATGACCTCGTCTTTCCCGAAGTCGGCGAGGTTCACGACCTCGCCATCCAGGGCCGAGAGCGTGAAATCTGGCGCAGGCCCGTCGGACACTGGACGAGGCGTGGCGAAGAACGACCAGATACCGAAGGCGACCGCAACCACTGCCAGGGCAACGCCCCAGTCTTTTGCGAGTCCGCTCCAGTATTCTCGGTTCAACTCAGCGCACCACGAGCACGGGAATCGGTGCTCGCCGAACGACGCGCTCCGCCACCGAACCGATGAGAATGTGGGACAGCCCAGTGCGTCCGTGGGTGCTGACCACCACCATCTCGTAGCCACCTTTGGAGACCTCGCAGATGGTCTCGGCTGGCGCACCCCGACGCAAGATCAGCTCCCCCTGACACTCTGGCGGAACGAGGTTGTGTTGTAGCCTCTCTAAACTGGCGTTTGCCTTGCTCTCTTCGTCGTCCTGAATGCTCTTGAGCACTCCAGATGGTGCGTGCTTGGCAGCGTGGGCGGGCAGGGTTGGCTGGGTGACGTGCAGCAGGTCGATCCGCCTGTTTCGCCCCGAAGCCAAGACCACCGCATACCCCACCGTCTTCTTTGTGAGCTTCGAGAAATCGACCGCCACCAGCAAGGGCTTTGGGTTGTCCATGGCACTTCTCTCCCTGAGCACTGCTACCATGGGCTCCCGCAACGTCAAGAGGTGGATTCCGTTGGAAGCCGATTTGTCGGCTAGAGCAGAGCCGAAGATGGTGTTCCGGGCGCGCGTGCTGACGCCCACCGGTCCCGATGCCATTCGCTGGATCGACGACGCCGTGTTGACCGTGAAGGACGGGGTCATCGACCACCTCGGCCCCTATGACGGTCGCGCTGTGGACGCCGATCTGCGGCCGGACGTCCTGCTTCCTGGATTCGTCGACAGCCACATCCACTTTCCCCAGGCGAGACTGATCGGATCGGCGTCCGGTTCCCTGCTCGAGTGGCTGGAGCGCTCCGCCTACCCGGAGGAGCAGCGCTTTGGCGATCCTGCCCACGCCAGCACGGTCGCGGGGTTCTTCTGTGACCAGCTGGCCGCCGCCGGCACCACCCTCGCCATGGTCTACGGATCGGTGCACCCCGAGGCCGCCGACCTGCTTCTCCATGAGATGCAGAGACGAGGTCAGCGCGGCATTGTCGGCCCAGTGCTCATGGACGACAACTGCCCCGAGGCCCTGCAGCTGCCCGCCGACCGAGCCCTTCCCGCCCTGGAGGAGCTGGCGTCGAAGTGGCACGGCCGAGGCTTGCTGTCGGTGGCGGCGATTCCTCGCTTCGCGCTGTCCTGCTCTCGAGAAATGCTGCACGGAGCCGGACAACTGGCGAATCGACTGGGGCTTTGGACGACCACCCACCTGGCCGAGAACCCCGAAGAGTGCGCCGCGGCAACCACTCGCTTCGGCGGCCCCGACTACCTGTCCATCTATGAAGAGGCCGGCCTGGTCTCGGATCGCTCGGTGTTCGCTCACTGCATTCACATGTCCGATGACGAGTGGGATCGTTTCGCGGCAGCGGGTGCGGTTGTGGCCCACTGCCCCGACTCGAACGACTTCCTGGGGAGCGGGGGCATGGCGATTTCCGGTGTTCTGAAGCGGGCAATCACGATGTCCATAGGCACGGATGTCGCCGCCGGCCGCTCATTCCGGATCCCCCACATCCTCGCCAGTGCCTACGACAACAGCCTCCGGGCGAGACACCCGGTTTCGGTGGAGCGCCTTCTGTGGTGGGGGACGCGAGGAGGAGCCCTGGCCCTCGGACACGACCAAGTGGGTTCCTTGGAGCCGGGACTGGAGGCCGACTTGATCCAGATCCGCGCTCCGGAGTGGGCCGAGGACGCCCAGGGTGTGCTGGCTTCGGTGATCTTCGACCGCGGAGCCCCACCGCCAGTGAGAACCTGGATCAAGGGCAAGCGGGTGGCGGGAACTCCGGTGTAAGCTGGGGCATGGCGGGACTCGCACCCATCGTCGTTGGCGGCTTGTTGGCAACCCCGGGCGTGCTGTCCGCCGACCTCTGGCCCGCCTACCCAGACGGCGCTTCCGGTGGCGCGAAGTGCGAAGTCGCGGTGGTCAGCCACAAGGATGCGGTCACAAACGTCGAAGTGTCCGGATGTAGCGACGTTTTTGCAGATTCAGTTCGCTCGGCCGCACACAAATGGCAGAGCGTGGCACTGGATCGACCGAGCCCCTATGTCGCGAGTTGGCTCGTCTTGGAGCAGCCCGACGAAGCCCTGTACGCCAGCTTCGACGTTCAGTTCAAGCGAAACGGACGCGTGAAGGTGAAGGCCGGCGAGGCGGTGCGGGTCCGAAAAGCCTCCTATCTGTCCACGGACGAGGACTGGTACTGCGTGGCCGTTGTCAGTGCTGGCGCCGACGGCCGCACCGCGCGGGTAGATGCCGAGGATGAATGCCCTGAAAAGGCCATAGCAGCCCTCGGTGTCTGGCAGTGGAGTCCTCTGGAGATCGACGGCGAGCGACGGGCGTACTCGGTGTCGGTGCAGCTCGAGGGACGGCAGGCGGCAAGTGAACAGGTCGACGAGATGGAGCTCGACGACGCCCCCCCCGGTTTTCACGGCGGCCTCGAACCATTCTGATCATGCGGCTGCTGCTACTGAGTGCGGCGCTGCTCAGTCAGGCGTGGGCGGGTCCCATCACCGTGGGACGGCAGCTCGAGACGACGGATCTCGTCGCGGCAGTGGGCTTCTACGAAAACTATCTCGAAGCTGAACAATACGACGACGTCGACGAGCAGATCGCCGCCATCTATCGGCTGTCGGAGGTCCACAAGGAACGCGGGCACGTCAAGTCACAGGCCCGCACCCTCACCACGCTCCTCGAGGTTCACGCCGCAGCCGACGAAGTGTCCGAGGACTCAGGCCGATTGGTCAGCTTGGCCGCTCTTCCGGCACTGATCGACGAGTACGACCAGCTGGTGTCCCGCGACCTGCGTGTCGGCAGCGAAGAGCGGTTTGCGGCCTTCGAGGCGAAAGAGGTCGCATTCTGGGATCGATGTGAGACCTTTGCAGCGGACTATCCGCACTTCGAGGCCGTCACTGCCAGTCGCTTCCTACGGGCAATGGTCACGATCTTCCGAGGGGACGCCGGGCTTGCCATCGAATGTCCTGCGGGCTTGTCCGATGAAGACTGCTGGGCATTCGAGGACCTCCTCGCCGAGCAGCTCTCCCCAGTCTACGAGGAGGCCATAGACAAGAGCATCACCGAGCTTCGAGCCCTGCTCGCCTACGCGGCACAGCAGAAGCGCAACTCGACCTGGGTGGACCGAGCGCGGCAGGAACTCACCAAGCGGCGCCCGTTCGAACACGCAATCGAGCGGCCAGAACTCGGCGTCTCGCTGCCTCAAAAGTCGCCCTCCGAACTTATATCTGCAAGACTGGACCGCGAGCCATACGGAGATTTCGCCTGGATCCAGTTCCAGATGGGGGAGCGCGGTGCTGCCGAGGCCTCGCTGCTCGCGATGTTGCAGGAAGCCCCCAACCACCCGAAACACCTGGCACAGCTCGCCGACATCTACATCTCCGACCGCAACTGGGCAGACGCCGCCCGGCTCCTCGAAGCGGCGGTAGCGCTCGATCCTCGAAACTCGGCTCTTCACGCCCGATACGGCGTGACCCTCGGGCGCAGCCAACAGTGGGACGCCGCCGAGCGCGAATACCAGGTTGCACTGGCCCTCGATCCGGACGACCCCACACCGCACTTCAACCGCGGGATTCTCTGGTGGACCCTGGCCCAACCGCCACAATTCCCAATCGCATACGCCGCGTTCGAGTCGTACTTGGGCTTCGACGTGCCCAACCGGGACGAAGCCGAGCGATACCTCAGGACGGCGAAGAACACCGAAAAGCTACTCGTCAAGAGAAGCAAGGCCGATGAAGAGCGGCAGCATCGCGAGGCGCAGCGAGCTCGACAGATACTCCTGATCGAAGAGGAAAAACAGCGTCGCCTCGACGAGCAGATACGCTCTCGGGAGAGCGAGAGGTCGCCCCGCTAGTCCTTGGTGAGCTTCATCTCCAGGGTGAACGAGCGCTCTGGCCCCCAGACCTCGATTGTCAGCGTCTCGCCGGTCCGCGTATAGGTAAGCTTCTGGGGGAAGTCGTGGGCCTTGTTTGCGAAGATTGCCCGCTGATTTGACAGCTTCACCAGCACAAATGGCGTCTCTTTCTCCGCTCCCTTTGGATAGGCCTGGTAGACCAGCCCTTCGCCAAGGGGTTCGATGCGCAGCCGCTCGTAGAACACGGTCTGGCCATCGGCTATCACCCGGTTGGTGCCCATGAGGGTGCCGCCGCGAGGTTTGCTCCAGCTCTCCTCGGTCTCCGGCACAGTCTCGACCGTTCTCCAGGTTCCGGCTAGAAAACCCAAGTCTGAAGCGCGTGCGGGAACGGGGTTGGACAGGGGGGGATCCGCGTAGCCGTTACCCGACATGCACAGGAGCAGGAGACTTGTGAGCATGCCGGACAGTACTACTTTACAAGCCGCTTGAGGCCAATCGCCAGTACGCGCTTCGCCGCCTCGTGGCTGCAACCCCTCTCCACCGTCAGCACTCGCCAGGCCGGCCAGCTGCTCAGGGTCGCGATGGCGTGCTCCTGCATTGCGTAGAGATCACTACCGAAGTGACGCCGGATCAGCTCGTGCTGTCGCCAGGCAAGCAGGTCGGGGATGTCGTCGAGCAACGGGGCCATGGCGATGTAGGGCTCGGTGCACAGCGTCACATAGGAGTGATAGCGCTCTTCGAGAGTCTCTGTCGATAGGCACTGCATGCCCAGTGTTGCCGCGGCGATGCGAAGCCCAGCCAGATCATCGAACAATCGGAACACGGTTCGTCGGGACGTTCCAGCCGTAGAGGCGATCGCGTCGACATCTGGCAGATCACCACTCCGAGCAGCATCGAGCACCACTTTGATCACTGCCGCACGGGTTCGTGCACTGCGCTGATGGCGTCCGTCCACAGACACACGATATATATTGTCACTTCACATGTCAATACTGGCCAGGGTCTGGGCCGCCACCGCGAGTTCATCCTCGGTCAACCCTCCAAAACCAAGTCGCATGAAGGGCACTGCGCTGATGAAAGTGCTGGAAGCGCCCCGTCTCGTCTGCGTGAGCGAACCCAGAGCGCAAGGCCTCCGGGAGGTACAGCGACACGGCTCCTCGGAATCACTCTGCACAACATCACTGGCAAGTGCAAGCTGGGCCAGGAGAAGAGTTCCAAGCTCGTAACCAAGGTCGCAAGCTCTCTCTGGCGGCGGGGGGGTTCGAAGGATCTCGGGGCGATCGAGGCCATTCGCACTACGCTCCCGTGCCCTCCGGCCTCACCCCGCGGTGCTGGATGGGCACCGGAGACGCGGCGAAGGCAACAGACCTGGTCGCCGACCTCTACTGGAACAAGTACTTCTCGAGAAGCCAGTTGATTCGCGCCCACGGTGCCAGTCACTGGGTAGGTCTTCAGGACGGAGAAGCGCTGATTGCGACGGCGAGTGCGGTCTCCGATGTCGGCAAACGAAGCTGGATCTTCGATGTGGGACCGACGACCGAGGAGAGTGGCCGCGGAACTCGATGGTTCGCCGGTCCAGCGCCACCTCCGACATCTGACCGAGGCCTCCTGCCGCAAGTTGATGCGCGTCGTTCCCTGGTGCCCCAACCGAGCTATGGGTGGCCACCCGACCGGAGGATCTTATGACCACCGACCGAGTACTCGCCCATCTCGACGACTGGAAACATCGAGAAGCCCTTGCACAAGCAGCACTCCCCCTGATTGGAGCGCTCTACCGGGAGCAGGCCGTAGTCGCGACCGCCCTCGGGGTCTCTCTGGTGCGAAAGAGCGCCATCGAGGTCATCACGATTCTGGAGGGCACTGGCCACGCGGCCCGCCAGAAGATTGCAATCGAAGACGTGGTCACGCTGCTGCAGCTCATGTGCGAGCTCTCCCTCGGCCGGGTGCGGGTCGATGTGGGCAAGCTGCTCCTGAGGTTCGCCGCCAATGACGCCAAGGACCTCCGCGCTTGGGCTCGTAGCGCTCTCAAGCCGCTCCTCGACCGTCCACAGGCTCTTCCCGCCGGACCCAGAGATGTCGTGCTCTACGGCTTCGGGCGCATCGGGCGCCTCATCGCGCGCATCCTCATCAACAAGACCGGTGGTGGCGACAAGTTCCGCCTCCGGGCCATCGTGCTGCGCAAGCCAAAACAGGCCGACCTCGCCAAGCGCGCCAGCCTGCTGCGGCGGGATTCGGTGCACGGGGTCTTCGCCGGCAGCATCGAGCTGGACAAAGAGAACAACGCCATCATCGCCAACGGCAACATGATCTCGGTGCTGTACGCCAACGCCCCAGAGGAAGTGGACTACGCAGCACACGGCATCAACGACGCGATCGTCATCGACAACACGGGCATGTGGCGATCCCGCGAAGCGCTGGGTCGACATCTTTCGTCACCGCACGTGTCAAAAGTGATCCTCACCGCACCCGGCAAGGGAATTCCCAACATCGTCTATGGGGTGAACAGCGAGCTGATCGAGGATGACGAGACCCTCTTCTCGGCCGCCAGCTGCACCACGAATGCCATTGCGCCTGTACTCAAAGTCATCGACGACAAGTGGGGCGTCCGCCACGGCCACCTCGAGACCATTCACGCTTACACAAACGACCAGAATCTGATCGACAACTACCACCCCAAACCTCGCCGAGGCCGCGGTGCCCCCCTGAATATGGTGATCACGACCACCGGTGCAGCCAAGGCCGTGTCACTCGCTCTTCCCAACCTGGAGGGCAAGCTGACGGGAAGTGCCATCCGAGTGCCAACACCCAATGTGTCGCTGGCGATCTTGAACCTACAGCTCGATGCAGAAGTCACGCGAGAGGCCCTCAACGATCACCTGCGTGAAGCGGCCACAGACTCTCCGCTGCATGGGCAGATCGGTTTCACACGTTCCAAAGAGGTCGTCAGCAGCGACCTGGTCGGAGATCACCACGCAGGTATCGTCGACTCCGTTGCCACGCTGGCCTCGGGCACTACAGCCGTCCTCTATGTCTGGTACGACAACGAGTATGGGTACAGCTGCCAGGTGGTCCGCCTGCTTCAGCAGATTGCTGGGGTCAAGGCCCAGGCCTTCCCGGCCTATGATTGATTCTGCGCCCCATCGACCACAACGTACCGTCTAAACGAAGTTTCGACGGTACTTGTGCAGCGACTGGGTCAGAATCACGTCCGGTGTGGCGCGGGAGCGCGTCATCCAATCGGAGTTTCGACGGACATAACCGGAGCCTGGCGCGTCGATGGGAGGGAGCGTGGTAAGATGGGGTTCCCTCCCCCCTCCCCTCCCGACGACTCCCGCCTATGCTCTCAAGACTCGCTTTCTTCCTGGCGCTTGCCGGTTGCGCAGCCATTTCCCATCCCACCACCCCACCGATGTTGCCAGCTGATGCCGCGATCTCGGTGAAGACCGATCTGTCCCTTGCGATAGAAAATGTCGGCTCTGACCATGAAGTGGCCGAACAATACTGGGCACGCGCCTACGACACCTTCGAGCTGCAGATCGAGCCAGGGATTCGCAGCCACTGTGGCCGTCGCGCCGCCACAGAGATCGAGTATGCGTTTGGCGCGATTCGGTCCTCCCTAGACGACGCAGAGGACGCGACTCGGGCAACTGTGGGGCTCCAAGCAGCCATCGATCGCTGTGTTCTGCGGATTCCTATCCCTAGATGAGGCTACTCTTCGCCCATGGAGCTGGGCTCCCCTCCAGCTCGCCCTGGATGAACGAGTGGGCAGAACGACTCGGGGAGATCGCAGCTCCGAGCCGGTTCGACTATCCATACATGGCTGCGGGAAGACGGCGTCCCGACCGAATGCCCGCGCTGCTACGGGCGCATCGCCAAGCGCTCGAGAGCCTGACTGGCAGCGGGTCGACGGTACTGATCGGGAAGTCCATGGGCTCGCGAGTGGGCTGCCACCTCTCCCTCGAAGAGAAAGTCGCTGCGGTGGTCTGCCTCGGCTACCCGCTGGCCTCCATGGGCCGACGCGACAAGCTGCGAGACGAAGTGTTGGTAGCCATGCGCACGCCAATCCTGTTTGTCCAAGGCACCCGCGACAAGCTCTGTCCGCTGGATCTGCTCGCCGAAGTACGAGGGCGAATGACCGCAACCAACGAACTTCACGTCGTGGAGACCGGCGATCACTCGCTGCGAATCACCAAGACACACACCAAGACGACCGGGATCACTCAGGCCGACGCCGACAGCGAAGCCTTCGAAGCTATCCGGGCGTTCCTGGCCGCTCACGTCGCCTGAACAACAACGGAATCGCGAAGAGCCAGAGCCAACCAGGGCTCGACCCGGCCTGACAGCTGCAGCCGCCAGACTGCGCTGAGTCGGCATAGGCCGCGGCGTCTGCGCCCGTATCGGGGACGGCACCGCCAACAAAGGTGTCAGGCTCTGTGAGGATGCCGTTGCCATCTTGATCCTCGTACAGATTGGCCCGCTCGCCCAGTTGCCCCGCCCAGTCGAGGGCAGACGGGTCGTCCGCCCCGATGTCCACCAGCGGCCCCCGGGACTCGATCTCACTGACGTCCAGAATGTCCTTGAGGGGCAGGACGAGGAGAAGCTCGGTTCCGTCCACGAAGAACGTGTCCTGCAGGGGGATGGAGCCCAGTTCGAGGGCAACGGTGAAGTCCGTGCCTCCGGTGGTCGAACCGCCGAGGAGGATCTGGCCGTCGACTTCGGGGTCGAGGGTCAACAACGCCCCACACCACAGACCAGGTGGAACGCTCACGTCGACAATGGATGGGCCAAGGGCGTCCAAGGTGGTCTGAACGGGCACGAGCGCGGCTTCGCCATCGCAGCCGATCAGGACCAGATCGGCAGCGTGGATGTCGGCCATGTCGAGCTCGACCTCCTCGGGAATCTCGCCAATAGACACATCCAGGTTGCCGGGATTGCCGACGGCGGTGCCTTGGTGAGGACCTCCGCCGCAGCCGACCAACAGAAACATCGCGATTCTCATGATTCCACCGCCGGATCAGACGAAAGAGGGAAGAGGCAGAGCTGGAGCTGATACACCCGCTCAGCCTTGGCCGAGTGCTCGTCGCACAGATGCAGGAGTCGCTCTTGCACACTGTCGAGTTCGGCTTTCAGCTTGGGTATCAGAGTTGTGGGGACCGCCACCGTGACCCCGAGGAGATGCCGCTCCGGTGCCAGAGTGCCCACGATGCTGTCCTGCGCGCGCTGGAGCATCTGTCGATGGTAGTTGTGTAGCGCCAGACCCGCGACCTCGTTGGCGGTGGCGAGGGAGACGTCAACAGGTCGAACGCCGTCTTTGGTCTCCTCGAGCATACCGAGGGCGAGCAGGGTCCGCAGTGCATCGCGGGCCTGGGACTTGGTGATCTGTGGCCGAAGTCGGCAGGCAACCCAGTCCGGATCGGCGACAAAGTCCTCACGCAAAGCCAGCTCTCGCGTGGCCGGGTAGTACCAGTTGGAGAGGTAGGCGAACATGCCGCCCTCGATGGGGCGGGCGGACCTGAACCGCCGGCTGGCCGCAACCCGTTCCCAGGCTGCGTTCTTGTCGTCCTCGTTTCGCGCTTGATCCAGCTCTACGAGATCGGCGAAGAAAGTGCTCTCCTCGCGATTGAGACCGAGTGCGTTGATGAATCCGTCGCGATTGGTGGCCGTGAGGTTGCGCTTGCCCGAGGCGATCTCGTTGAACAGCGACGGGGACTGCACGCCAGCTCGTCGCGCGAACAACCGATGGCTGAACCGGCTGTCCACGGCCTTCTGCGCCGCGAACCAGTCCTGCAGGTAGACCCGAAAGGACAGGTACTGGAACACGTCGAGCTTGGGACCTCGTCTCATAGAACAACAATAGCCGATCTGTTTGAGTACAGCCAGCCAAACGTACTCATCCACATCCAAGCACACTATCAACATTTAACCGATATTTTGGGCCCCGCCGTACTCATCTGGAGTACGAATGTTGCCATCGACCGCAGGCATCGTGGACAGCAAATGAGTACAGTCAGTACAGAAAGTGAACCCCGGTGAACCCATGTGGCTCGCAGCCCTCTCCCTTCTCGTTTCTCCCGCTCTGGCCATCGATACGGTGAACGCGGGCACGCTGCTCGCTGGCGACGGCGGGCAACTCACACTCGAGATCGCTTCCGAAGCGCTGCTCCCGGGCGGGGAGGTCGCTGTCTATGTCAGCGACCTGCGCCCGGATCCCAGAACCGGGAAGACGGTCGCGGGTCTCCGGTATGCGGGCGATGGGCGCATTGTCTGGGTCGGAGAGGGACTCGTGCAAATCACCCTCTGGAACCCGGATCAGATGCTCCCAGAGGGCGCATTCGTTCAGCTGGGCGAGCCCATGTCTGCACCGCCCACGCCGGAGTATTCACCTCCCGAGCCGGAGCCCGCACCGGAGCCGGACCCAGACCCGGAGCCCGACCCTGAACCCGAACCCGAACCAGAGCCAGCTCCAGAAGCCGTGTTCGAACTCGAGCCGGAGCCCGAGATCAATCTCCTCACCTCCCTGAACAGCACTACCGCCGGCGAGATCCTCGTCGACTCCCGCACCGCGTACGCCTCGCGATACGGCGATCGGCGCCAGGCAGTTCGTCTCGGAGCGGGCTGGTCCGACGACGGCTTTCGGTCCGGGGCCGGCGTGGGTGGTGTTGCGTGGCGTTTGTATCCCCAGAAGGGCCCGGGCCTGGTGGAGATCGGTCTCGACGGCGTCCGCGCACAGCGGTGGGTGGCCGCTGAAGTTAAGTCCAAAGGCGAGGAATCAGCTCTCGAGCCCGCCGTAGGCTATTGGCTCTGGACCCGCCTCGATACCCCTGGAAATGGCGTGGCTGGCCTCTCGGCGCTCGCCATGGGCGTCGATGGAGAGGGGCTCGCCCTGGGCTTCATGGTCGGCGTGAGGACCGGAATCGCCCACGGCGACCGCATCGAGCTCACGTACACCCATCGCGGCTCTCTCGGTGGAAGGCTGGCAATGGACGGTCGAGTCCGCCTGTCGGACCCAGTTCGCCTCGGTGTCCGCACCCGGGTCGGCGACCTGCCTCGCCACGGTGACAGCGCCTTCCGACAGAGCCGAGCCGACGCCGTACTGCTGGTCTCGGCCGATCCCACCCCTTGGATGACTTTCGATGTCGCCGCCGGACTCGGCGGGTACGACCTACTCTTTGATGATGCCGGATTCGTCGCGGACGGCGCCCTGGAGGTCCGATGGTAGCCCTCATCACCCTACTCGCCACTGCCGCTATCGCCGCTGATACCGGAGGATTTTCCGTCGAGACCCGCTACACCAACTCGTTTGGACCGGACGCGTGGGGCTCCCTGCACGTCCAGGCCCATGCCCAGCCGGGGCTCGAGATCGGCGCTCTCCTCATCGGCGGAAACCGAGACGCTGCGCTGGGTACTGCCCGGCGAACCCTGCGTCTCAGCGACGAAGTTCACATCGGCGCCGAGCTGCAGCTGGGCATGCTTCGGACCGTGAACGAAGATGAACTGGGGGGTCCCACGGCGGGTTTCGCAATCGGTACCACCGGGGTCCTGGACCCGATCTCCGTGCAGGTCGAGGGTGGATATCTCCATGGTATCGGCGTTTTCGGAGAGGGAGGCGTTGACGTAGCCGTCACCGAAGCGTGGACGCTGTCCCCTCGCCTGCGAGCCGAGACCTGGTCGGGAGGACGCGATCCAGCGCTCCGCGTGCAGATGGGACTCGCCCACCGTTGGCGCTCAGGTCTGTATGTGTCGGCCGCCGCATCGGCCGGCGGTCGCGATGTCGTGCACATGGGTCCGGGTTTTGCCCTCAACTTCGGGAGGTCCTTGTGATCGCCGTTCTCGCCTTGATGGCCTCCGCCTTGGGATCCGGGCTGCTCTTCGACCAAGACACCTACACGCCACTCGACACCGTGCAGATCGATGTCGGGATCGACGGCCGGATAGCGACCGGCGTCGTGCTCTACACTTTCCAACCGGCAAGCGGAGATATGAGCTTTGCGACGGCACTACCCACCGGCGCCGCCCTAGCCGGTCTCCGCTATCGTCAGGGACTCGACTGGATCCATGCCACGGCGGATGTCGCGCCGACGACCTTCGCGCCGGCCCCCGAGGGCAACGTGCACGACCTACTCGACGGGGAGGTCTTCGTGACCATCCTGCCCCCGCTGGACGGCGGCCCCATCGAAATCGAGGTGGTCTGGCAGCGCATCCTGCACGCCGAAGAGGGCCTGCTGACCCTGGATATCCCGCTCTCGGACAGCGGACTCAATCCGAGCGACCCCGAGGTGCAGCTGACCGTGGACATCAACGGGAACGCACGCCTCACAGAGATCGAGCTGGTGCCTGGTCTGGGCACGATCGCGGGAGAAGGAGGAACCGCCAGCTGGGCAGGCACAATCTCCGAGGCCGACGTCGCCGCCCTGTCCTGGACGGAAGATCCTGCGGAGTTCGGCATCGAAGTGCACGTCTACCGGCCTGCAGTCGACCCGTTCACCGGCGAGTCCAGCCCGGATGGGTACGCCCTGGTCACGATCCTTCCAGGGGATCCGATGGATGTGGCCAGAGTGGACCAATTGTTCACCTTTGTCCTCGATAGTTCTAGCTCAATGCAGGGCGCACCCATGGCCTCAGCAGTACGAGCGGCTGGACAGTGGATCCGCAAACTCAAGCCCGTCGACCGCTTCAACGTCATCCCCTACGCTTCCCAGGCAGTGCCGTTCCGCGGCCGCTCTCCATACGCCACCGACGAAGCAGTAGACCACGCAATTTCATACCTGGAACGCCAGAATCCCGCTGGCCTCTCCGATCCGGAGGAGGGCGTGACAACCGCGCTGAAGCTCATGGATGACACCGTGCAGCAGCGCAGCTTCTTCTCCTGCGGAGGCAGCACCCACGCCGATGATCCCGATGCGGCCCCGGTTGCTGGGCAAGCCGTGGAGACGAAGATGGGGCGAGAGGTCCGCGTTGCGCCGTATGTTGTGCTGCTCACCGACGGCGGCGCGACAACCGGCGAGACGTCCATCGAGGGCATCGTCGACGCAGTCACCGCCGCAAACACGGTTGGCGCTAGCGTCTTCGCAGTTGGCGTTGGCCCGGACGCGGACCGCAGGCTCCTCAGGCAGATCACCAGCGCCCATCGCGGCGAGGTGCGCTATGCCGAGAACCCGTCACAGGTCGGTGAGGTGGTTGCCGCGCTGCGCGATCGAATCGCTCATCCGCTGCTGGTCCAGCCCCACATCGCCGTGCGAAAGTCCCGCGATCGTGTGCCAACGTCGCTGCCAGATGTGACCGCGGGCACCGAGCTGGTCTTCGCTTTCCGCTATCGCAGCCCGGACACCAAGAAGCTGCAAATGACCGGTATTCGCGGACAGCTCGACTATGACGAGAGCTTCGACATCGACCTTCCCAGCACGGACGACGAGCTCCCCGCGGTGGCGCGGGCGTGGGCACAGCTGCGCACCGAGGAGCTCGACGATCGATATCAGGCCGGCGAGACCCACCTCTATGACGACATCGACGAGCTCGTCCGCACCTATGGCGTCGCCAGTGACGTGGTCAGCCTCACCTTCTCCGACCCTTATTGGGACGACTACGGCGATGCAGCCAGCGAAGATGCCGCAGCCTACGCCACCACGGGCGCCTCCGGGGCCTGCGGGTGCTCGACTCCGATGCTCATCGCCGGCTGGTGGCCGGTCATGCTCGGTCTGCTGACGGTCGCCGCCCGCCGTCAGGACTGAGGGCGTGCCGCGAGCAGGATCTTGATCCGATCGTAGGAAACTTGTATTTCGCCGTCACATTTCGGGCAAACGCCCGCTAGCCATCCGTACTGGGTGTTCTGGCTTTCGTCAGGCTCGGAGAAGACGATCTCGCCGAGCGGAGTCACTTCGCCACACTTGGCGCACTCCTCGACCGCCGGCTCGTTTCGCTCGCACATCCCCCCTCCTCGATCCACTATCGCCCATGGCGAGCGGCCAGCCAACCCTGGCGCTGATACGAGGTACGCACTCGGAGTTCTGGATGGACGATCGGCTCACCCTCGCGCAGCGCCTCGCGCAACTGCCCATGCCCACCCTGGGCGGAAAGCAGCTGTGGGGCGACGTCTTCGTGTACGGCGGCCATCGCATCCAGAGAAACGTGATTACCGGCCACCATCGCCTCCTCGCCCCGGCCGACATCCGGCTCGCGGTCGGCTCTTGGGAGATGTGTCACCAGGCATTCAGGCGCCATCGCGACGCCGGGCGAATCTCACTGGCTTCAGAACATCTGGTCCTGCTCCTTCACGGATTCTTTCGAAGCAAAGACTCTTTTGGCCCGATGACCCGTGCGCTGAATCGAGCGGGATATGCAGCGCACGGCGTGAATTACCCGAGCACCCGCCAAGGCCTGGACGACCACGCACGCCAGGTGGAGCAGCTCCTCGACCGGGCTGAGGGCTACAAAACTGTCTCGTTTGTCACCCACAGCATGGGGGGCATCGTCGCGCGGGTGCTCCTATCTCGAGCAGCGGCCTGGAGAGAGCGGATCGAGGTCAACCGCCTGGTGATGATTGGAACCCCGAATCGCGGCGCACAGATCGTCAGCCATCTGGCCCAGCTCCCCGCCTTCGAGGAGGTCGGCGGACCGGCGCTCGCTGCTCTCTCGCCGCGGCGGGCAAGTGAAATCCCAAGTCCAAAGGCGAAATTTGGCGTGATCGCTGGCGCGCGCGGAGACGGCAAGGGCTATAACCCCCTCCTCGACGGAGACGACGACATGACGGTGAGCGTCGCGTCGACCCGACTGCCAGGCGCCGAGGACATGCTCATCGTCAACGCCGTCCACACGTTCATCATGGTGAACCCCAGCGTGATCCAGGCGACCCTGCGCTACCTGCAGACAGGCGCGTTCAGAAAGTGATCTGAACGACCTCTTCGACCTCGACATCGCCGTCGCCGGAGCGAACCGTGACCTGAACTGTGGAGCTGGCGCGGCCGCGAATCGTCGCTCGGTGAACTCTTACGAGCGCGTCATCCGCGAGGGCGAACCCGGTCTCGGTGTCGACATGAGTGTCCGCCTCGGTGCTGGTGAACCACTGCACGGTCGCCCGGGTCGCGCTCACCGCCTGTGTCTCCACACCGAGGATCTGCAGGGCAGCCGGATCGGGCCGCGGCGGGTGGGCCAAGGCAGCCGCAGGGTTGAGCATCCCGTGGCCATAAGCATGGTCAAAACCAGGACTTCCCAAATCCTCTGCCGTGCTCACCAGCGCATCGCGCACCGCCAGCGCACTGGGCGCGCCGTCTGCAATCAGCAACGCCGCCACTCCAGCGACATGAGGCGCGGCCATCGACGTTCCCTCGAAGACCCAATAGCGAACCTCGCCGTCGTGCTCGGTCTCCTGGATGATGCCATCCGCAAGTCCGTCGCCGTCGGCATCAACGGTGATGTCGCCGCCGGGCGCCACCAGGTCGATCTCCAGTCCCTGGTTCGAATACGGGGCGACCACACGATTGAGGTCGGTTGCTCCCACAGCGATCACTGAGCCAAAAGCCGCCGGGAACCCGATAAAGTTGGTGAAGCTGTCGTTTCCGGTGGCCGCGACCACCACGACGTCGCTCTCCCAGGCGTACAGCACTGCGTCCTCGAGGACCTGGCTGCCAACCGAGCTTCCGAGACTGAGATTGATGACCTGGGCACCGTTGTCTACGGCCCAGATGATGCCCTCGGCCACGTCACTGTTGCGGCCCGACCCGTCGGTTCCCAACACGCGCACGGGCAGGATGCTCGCCTGGGGAGCGACCCCAGCCACCCCGGTCACGTTGTTGGTGGATTGAGCGACGGTGCCAGCAACGTGGGATCCATGGCCGTTTTGATCCGCTGCATCCGAGTCGTCATCAACGAAGTCGTAGCCGTCGAGGAGGTTGAGAAAACCATCGGTGAAGGCCGATACTCCAGTATCCAGGACCGCGACAATCACGCCCTCGCCCTGGGTGATGTCCCAGGCAGCCGGTATGCCCAGTGTCGCCAGATTCCACTGGTAGACGAAGTAGGAATCGTTCGGCACTCCCTGGATTGTCACGCGGGACACCGGCTCCACCCATTCGACCGCCGAGTGCAGCTCCAGCTCGGCGATCACCTCGTTCAACCCGCGCCCCGAAGAGAAACGAACGGTCCTGTCCAGACCGAGCGAACGCCGTGGATTGGCGTAGCGGGGCTGTTTTCGGTGAACCGCTCGGGCTCCCGTGGCTCCAAGGACCTCCATCGACCGATGCAGATCTACCACCTCGGTCAGCAACCGGCCGTTCTCGATGACGAAGGGAACGTCCCCGCGGAGCTTCATCACAAACTCGCCAGGGACAACCTTGTTGTTGAGGCCGCGCGGGGCGGGAGCGGCGAGCTGTTCCTGCACGGCCCGCTGCGCCACGACGATGTTCTCTGGGACATCGGCAGGGGGAACGAGCGCCGACCCAGCACAACCCGACGAAGCGCTCATGCCGGCCGCTCTGCCAATCACAACCAGGCCCACGAGCAACGCTCCGGGTACGGCTATGCGACGCAAGTTCATGGACAGCCTCCCCCAAGGTCTGCTCTAAACGGCGCCAAGATACCACTCACGAGCGCCACCAGACGAGTCCACTTGGCGCCGAACCCACTCAAAGTGCGCCCACCAGGCCACGCAGTGTGGCCACGACCAGCATTCCACCCTCGCTTTGGGGAATCGACAGGAGAAAGTCAGATCCGCGTGACAGTTCTCGAAGCTTTTGCTCAGGAACTCGTCCAGCTGCCGAAAGTGCGGGGTGGCAAGGTTGCGTTGCCGTATTCCTCTGTTGGAAGAACACCTCTCGGCCAACTCGAACGGAACATGGAACAAAAAGCGCAGGAGCCCTCGCGCCGATCCGCGATTAGCAGGTTTAATCCGGTGTTAAGACAGCATCAGTTGCGGGTGCTGTTGGTGCACGCTTCCGTGCCGCAGTAGTGAATCACAGCTCCCGTCGTGGCCGGGTTCAGGAAGTCCCCCGCCTGCCAGCGCGTCTCGTCCCAGCCGACAGTCACGTCGTGTGCACCGCTGGAGTCGGCCGGACGGTTTTTGTTCGGAGGTGCGCCTCGCTCGGAGTCGAACTGGGCGAGTGCCCGCGATCCTGGCGGAAGATCGGCCGGCACCTGGTCGAGGCTGTAGACACCATCCACCGACGGCGTGAGGAGTGGCAGCTCGATGGAGCGCGCCAACATCCGCGTCGTGATGTTGTTGACGGAGTCGTCGCCGAAGGACTCCTGGAGCAGGATCGTGCGGCTCTTCAGGTCGTCGGCGTAGGCCAGCGGGTCGACCGCATCCCAGAACAGCTGGGACAACGCGTAGTAGGTCTGCCGATCTTCGGCCTTCGGGACGGAGTTCAGCACCATGAACTCGAACTGGGTCCAGTTTCGGGAGCGCTCCAGCAGTGTGGACCAGGCGCCGCCACCAACGTGGAGAACGCCGGCTTCAATCTCTGGATTCTGCGACATCGCCACGCCACCGAGGATGCCTCCCATGGAGATGCCCCAGTAGTAGACGCTGTCGACATCGGCGAGCTGTTGCCCCGCTGCACCCTGGAAGACCGGATCTGTGAGCAGGTCGCCGTCGGTGATGAGCTGCACCAGTGCCCGGGTGTTGGCCTGCCCCTGAATCATCGCCCCGGTGAGCTTCGGCATCTGCGCGAAGTCGTTGGCAACGCTCACCGCGACCAGGAGTTCTTCGGCGTCCAGCCCGCCCCAGCTGGTAGCGATGACGATCATGCCCAGCTCGTTGGCGAGCTCGTGGGGTGCCCAGCCGCCGTTGTCGTACAGGTCGATCTGCGGGCTCGAGAGCAGACCGTGGCCATAGAGCATGACCGGGACGGTCCCAGGAGCCGCGTCCACCACTGAGTCCGGGATGATGGCGACGAGCATGGCGTCGTTGGTGCCCGCCTCATTGACCGTGCCGTCTTCGTTGAGGTCGAGCGCGCCGTCGATCAGGAAGCCTTGGGTGTCGAAGCGGCCATACGCCGAGCGCCAGGTGTTCGCGGGTACATCGTCGCCGGCATCGGCATTCCGCACGAACTGGAAGTCCCAGGTCCCAGGGGCACTGACCTGCGAGATGGCGGAGCGCAACGGGGTTGTTCCGTCGCCGACCGGGAAGTCCCACGCGAGCGCGATGTCGGCCTCGTCGACGCCCAGCTCCCCCAGATCGGCGATGAGGTCGCTGAAGTGCTCGCGGTGAACGGAGTCCGCCGTGCCATCCACAAAGCTCTGAAAGGTGTCCGGGCGGCCCATCGCTTCGGTGGTAACGACGACAGCGATGTCGTGATCGTAGGCCATCGCGATCTGCGGTCGAATGATGAGCGTCGGGTCGACGGCATCTTCATAGGCATCGAGCTCGGCGAAGACCGGCAGGAACTCCATGGTAGTGAGATCGGCGAGAAGCACAGCACCTTCGCCGGGAGTTGGGTTCTTCCATTTTGGACAGGCCTCGCAGCTCACATCCGGCAGGCGGAGAAGGATCGGAGTGACCGGTGAAAAGCCAGTTCGATACTCAACTCGCTCGACCGGAAAGTCTCCGCTGGGGTTGACCACGCTGGCGGGAGGAAGGTCGTCGACCGGAATCGTGACCTTGCCATCAACCATGAGCCAGGGGTTCGGATACGGGTTCATCAAACCCTCCCCGAGAAGCCCATCTTGGTCGTCGAAGGCCACGAGATCGACCTCGTCCTCGGTTTTGTTGCAGCCAAGAGCCGCGAGGAGTGCCAGAGTAAGAAGACGCCAGTTCATGAATCCTCCGCGCAGAACTTGTACATCTTCACATCCGTCCCTGTCACCAGGAGTAATCGATCTGCCGACAGGAAGTTGGCATTGATCGTGCAACGCGAATCACCACCAGACGGGCCCGAATGCCCGGGAGGCTCTAGAATGCGGTTTGCTCTTTTCACGACCCTGATGTTGTCCGCTGTTGGTTGCCAACAGTCCGAGATCTCCATGTCACACATGTCGACGATGGATTCCCAGACTCGCGGTGTGGTGCTCTATGACGACGGACAGCGCGGCCACGCGGCCATGTGGGACACCACCTGCGAGTTCGACACCTTGAACGGCTGGCTCATCAGCGATCACGACCTGCCCACTGACGACGAGGTCATCCAGGACACGTACAACGGCATCGTCCTCGGCCGCTCCGACGAGGGCGTCCACATCGTCCAGGATCGGGATTCCGATGTTTCACAGCACGGAGTTGTGGCTTCTCGCCTCCTCGAGCACGGCTTCGCCACCCTCCACTACCAGCGCGCGACCGACTCCTGCGCAGTCGACTTCGACCGAAAAACGGTAGCCGTGCCCCTCGCCGCCTGCGACGACGACGCAGCGGTCGATAGTGACCGCAAGGGTCGCCTGCTGATCGGGACCAGCGACGGCACCCTGAGCGTCAGCGAGGACGGCGTCGACGAGATCGGCAGCAGCGCCGACATCGTCATCTATGACCGGGCCACTGGACTCACCTACACCGCCCAGTACGGCGGCACTGAAGTCACCGCCCTCGATGAGTACGGCGACATCAAGTGGACCTACGAAACCGATGGAGAGATCACCAGTATGGACGACATGGGTCGTCGCGGCATGGTGATGGTCATGACCGGCGTTCCCGGCTCCACCCAGGGCAAGATCATCATCCTCGAGGGCATCAGCGGCGAGGTCGTCACCGACCACGGGACGCCGAGCAACGATGTCGATATCACAGTTTCCGAGGATGGAACAACGATGGCCGCCGTCCTGAAGGACCAGGTCTATTTCTACGACGTGACAGATACGGACGACGAGCCCAAGGTCCGCAAGACCCTTGGCTCGCGGCAGCCCGAGTTCACAGACTGACGTCGTCACCGGTCCACTACAGGCCCGTCAACGATTGTTGACGGGCCTGTGCCGCTAGGGCAGCAGGATGTGCTTCTTGCCCTCGATCCCCATTTCGAGGGCGTAGATCTCGGACCAGCCACTGACGTAGAGCACGTCGGTCTCCCAGCCGCCGATGCCGTGGCCCCAGCGCATGTTGGGGATCCAGAACGACGGCAGATCGACGACCAGTGCAGTGTCCTGTCCATCGGGAGTGATGCGCCAGATCTTGCCGGTCGTGAACTCGGTGATGTAGACGTTTCCGCAAATGTCCACGTTGATCCCATCGAATCCACCGTCCTGCCCTGGGGATTCGAAGAGGATGCGTGCCTGGCCCCAGTCCTGAGTTCCGGGGGTGAGGCGGTCGACAGCGTAGACCATGCCACCGCCGAAGCTACCGACATAGATGGTCTGCTCGTCGGGACTGAGGATGACGCCGTTCGGCTGGTTGAGTCCGTTCGCGACCGTGCCGGCGTCCCCGGTTGCCGAGTCCACCCAGCGCAGGCGGGCCCCATTGTTCTCGGCGACGTACACATACCCGGCCGCATCGACCTCGACGCCGTTGGGATAGGCGAGCCCGCCCAGCAGCGTTCGCTTGGCGCCGGTGGCGAACTCATAGAGCTTCAGTGAGCCCTGGCCCACGTCGGCGACGACCCAGTCTCCGTTGGGCAGCACCCGGGTACCCGCCGAGCCGCCGCCAGTCAGGTTCGACACGATGAGCTTCTGGTCGCCGTACATGTCCATTGCGACCAGGTTGTCGCTGTCGATGGTTCCGAGATAGCCATCGCCGTCGATGTCAAAGTCCTCAGCGGTCTCGAAGGCGTTGAACACTTGATAGTTCACAGGCGTCGCCGGGAGGATTGAGCAGTCCGGGCCGGGATCTGTGGGATCGGTGTCGCTGTCGCTGTCGGTATCGCTGTCGGTATCGTCGGTATCCGTCACCGTGTCGGTATCGGTATTGGTCTTGGTGTCCGTCGTATTGGTGTCAATGGGATCGGCTCCCTTGACCGGGTTGCAGGCGAACAGGGACAGGGCAAGAAACGGAAACCAACGCACTTTCAACCTCTCGTACCCACCAACTTAGCTTGGATGCTATACAGTCGCGTGGTCGCTATTGTCCAATTGCTGTTTGGTTCCGCACTGGCGGCCAACAACCCTTTTCAGGCCAGCTTTCCCGCCGAAGCCATCGAGACCTTCACCTTCCAGCAGTCGGCGGGGGCGGTGTTGTTCAAAGTCGACCCAAACATCGGGATGATCGAGATCAACGGCGAGCCCGACAGCTGGGACGAGCAGGGCTGCGGGATCGACATGGGCCAGGACGGCGACAAGGCCTGGCTGAAGCTGCTCACTGAACACGCGAGCGTGATTCGCTCGTGCAAGGCGAACTGGGACGTCACCATCCCCCCCGGCGTGAACTTGAAGATCGAGTTCGACAACGGAGACGCCACCTTCGAGGGGCCATACAACGGGGACATGAAGGTGGTTCTCGGCGCCGGAGACCTCACCTTCGAGCGCGCCACGGGTGCCCTGGACATCACCATGGGCGGTGGCCAGCTCACTGGCGCCTACACGGGCACGGACATCGCGATCAAAGGGAGTTCTGGCGGGATCCACCTGACCGAGATGGTGACCCCAGTGGCGATCGAGATCGGGCTTGGAAACATCGAACTCAGCTACGCCAAGGCTCCGATCGGCGAGCTGGAACTGCGTACCGGGACCGGCGCGATAACGGTGCGTCTCCCTGCATTCACGCCGGTTCAAACCGAGCTGCGAGGCGTCGGGCCCAAAAAAGTCAAGGTCCCCAAAGGCAGTACGGCAAAGACCCGCATCAAGGCTACTGTTGGGGTGGGCAAGATCCTGATCGAGCCGCTGCCCGAGCCACCGCCTCCGGAGTCCGACGTCCTCGACGAATAGCAAGAGAAACGAGGACCAACCCCCAGGCCAGCCCACCGGACGGCGCAGGCGTAGAGCAGCCGCACGTCTCTGCAGGCTTCCCGCGATAGTCTCCGGGGCGATTCGTAACTTCAGGGGCGTCCCGACCGAAGTCCACCAAGACCTCGGGTTCGCCGGATGCACTCATATCTTCGATGACGAGCGCGGCATGCTCGATCGTCCCCAACAAATACTCGTCCAGGGTCATTCCCTCTTCGGAAAGCCACCACTCGGACGGCAGCTCGATGACTCGGCCATCGCTGAGCTCGACTCGCCGCTCAGCTGACTCTCGTTGGTAGGCCCGGTCTCCGCATTCGTACACGAGACTGGCGTAGCGTGTCCGCTCAACGGGGGAAACGTCTGGGTTGAGCACGAAGAACGGATCGAGCGTCATCTCCGTAGGCGACAGCGAGCTGGTCATCCTCGTCAGCGTGTTGTGGGTCGCGAAGAGGGCGTCTGCAGCGCGGCGCGGCTCGACGATGATGGTCTCGATGTCGGCCGCAAAAGCTACGGGATCGAACGGCTGATTCTCAAGCTCATAAGACCATCTTCCGAGGTCGTTGTAGAAGGAATTCTCGTCGAGGTAGCCGACCAGCTGTGCGGGCATCGGGATGTACACCCGAAGCAGCGCGAGCAGCGTGTCGTCCGAAGTAAAACCCTGACTGATCACCGCATCCATGAAAGCGACTGGGTCCGTCAGCTGCGCCAGTGCCACGGTGTCAAACTGGCCCTCGACATAGATGGTGCCACGCATAAAATCTGTTGAACCTGATAAATCCGTCGCAAAGGCGTGTCCGCCGGCCTCGTCAGCGGCCCGGCTGACGACATCTGCGTAGTTGCCGCCACCGCTGTCCCAGTTGACCGCGGCCTCGTTGATCTGGACGTGAAGGTAGTTGTCTGGAACCGCGCGGTTGTCGCCAAGAACGTAAACTGTAAGTGGCATATCCGGCGACGCGGCGATCGAAGTCAGCTGGATTGGGATCGATGCCACACTCCCGGCGTACCGCATGCCCAACGGCGCGAGAATGCCCGAAGTGTCCTCGTTCCGAAGCCGAAGCGCGACAAAATAGGAGGCGTCGGCCACATAGGGCGCCAGGACAGGATCAAGGGACTGTGGAAGGTCGTAGTCATGGTTCTGAAGCCAGTTCAGCAACGCCCCGGAGTCTTGCGCCTGCAGCGTGACTGTCTCATAGGGGCCGACCGTCGATTCCGCTAGTACCACCACGGGATCGGGGGGCGTCCAACCCCAAGTTCCGCTGCCCCCAGCACCACCAGCACCGCCGGCCCCCGAACCACCCGAGGACCAGCCTCCACTCCCGCCGTTCTCGGCGCAGTCGTTCTCCTCGACCCGCGTCGTCACAAAGACGGGGGGAGTGCTTATTGCGAGCCGATCGAACAGCGCGCTCGTGCTCAGAAAGAGTGTCGGTATCTCGGGTATCGGAACGATCCAGGCGAAGTCCTCGGCAGCACCCGAGTACTCGATCTGCACGTGTACCTCGACGGTCCCGGTGGCCTCGTCGAGAGCGTAGACGATGTCCTCGCCAGATTGCACAACCGGAGTGTTCCTGCAGAAGAAGCCACCGCACGCCGCGGCATCACCAATTGTCAGCCAGCAAGCCGCCCCGACAAAGAACAGTCGTGATGTCATTTCCCCAACCCCTGCATCCAGCCCAGGGTAGTGGCCCCCCTGGCGGACCGCTACCGGTAAGATTCACGCGAGGAGGACCATGGCCCAAGACTATGTAAAGGCGATTCCACTGGCCGATGTCGACATGGACAAAGGCGCGATGAACCGCGTCGCGACCGGCCTCAGCCAGCTCGATCATCCCTTGGGAGGCGGGCTCGTGAGTGGCAGCGTCGTGCTCATGGGTGGCGATCCCGGAGTTGGAAAGTCAACTCTCGCGATCACAGCCTGCGCGGCATTCGCGAGCGGAGGCCGGAAGGTCCTGTACGTCACGGGCGAAGAGTCTCTCCAACAGATTCGAATGCGAGCCGATCGACTCGGGGTCAAGCGGGACACCTTGATGCTCCTGGCGACCACCGACTGGGCGCACATCGAGTCCGAGACGCGCAACAGTGGCTGCTATGTGCTGGTGGTCGACTCGGCACAGACCTGCCGGGTGCCCGGACTGCGGTCGATTCCCGGATCCGTGGAGCAGGTCCGAGAGGTCGCCCACCGCGCCCGACAACTCGCCACCGACACCCATGTGGCCGTCGTATTGATCGGCCACAGTTCTCGATCCACAGAGCTCGCCGGGCCCCTCGTCCTCGAACACTTCGTGGACACCGTCCTCGACTTCGAGCACGACGGACGCTCGTCCCTAAGGACCCTCCGCACGGTGAAGAACCGCTTTGGAGAGTCCGGAGAGCTGGGGCTCTTCGAAATGACGGCGAAGGGCCTGATCGAAGTCCTCGATCCGTCCAAACGCCTCTTGGTATCCCGGAATGCTACGGCCTATGGGACCGCGGTAGTCGCCACGGTCGAGGGCACGCGACCCGTGCTCGTGGAGATCCAGGCCCTGGTCGGGCGGCCTTCCGCCGAAGAACCTCCCCGCCACTTCATCGGGGTCGATGGGGTGCGCACGACGATGCTGGCGGCGATCCTCGAGAACTCGGGCTTGCAGGTCTATAACCGCGGCCTCTACGTCAACACTGGGGCTGGCTATCGGCTGCGGGAACCCGGCGCAGATGTCGGGATCACCGCCGCTTTTGCGAGCTCGCTCCTCAAGCAGCACGTACGTGTCGACACCTGCGTGTTCGGAGAAGTCGGATTGGTTGGGCAGATCCGGCCGGTGAAACACCCGGATCGACGCTTCGCCGAGGCCATCGACCAAGGTTTCACCCGCGTGATCTGCCCCCAGGAGAACCTCGACAGCGCTCCAGTCGGCCTC